>Ga0315273_10010212_pt1 | contig 11958 bp, 12 predicted proteins | sample YL17G02_0_MG_FD_205753 | JGI IMG/M metagenome (GOLD analysis project Ga0315273, IMG submission 205753) | Sediment microbial communities from Yellowstone Lake, YNP, Wyoming, USA - YL17G02_0 | ecosystem: Environmental > Aquatic > Freshwater > Lake > Sediment | place: USA: Wyoming | collected... | reverse complement strand
GCAAGAGCAAGTGCCGCAAAATGGATAACCGCATCGAATTGAGTATCGGAAAATACTTTGACTATGTCTTCTTTGTTTCGAAGATCTCCGACAATGAGTTTTGTGTCTCCAACCGCCTCTTTATGACCATTTTCTAAATTGTCAAATACAACCGTCGTATGACCTTTTGATTTGAGATACCAATTCGTTATTGAACCGATGTATCCTGCCCCACCTGTGATTAATATATTCATATTTTTCCGTTCTCCGTTCTCTGTCCACTGCTCATTGTCTCCTGTCTTTTGCTTATTGCTTATTGCATTATACTTCTTTGGAATCTTGTATATGATTTGGTCGAAAAAACATCTGTACCATAAGAAAAACGAGAATAAATGCGCTCCCGTACCACATCAGCCTCTCTCCGGTAAAAAATACCCACTGAACAAATAAAGGAATTGCCAAAAGAAAACACGCCAATCCCGTATATAAAAACCATCTATCTTTCCGTACCATCAACAGTATCAAAAATACTATGAAAAAAACAATATCCTGAATTTTCATACATTCTTAAATGTTTTTTCTTGCGGCAATCGCATACTCCAGAAAGTATTTCTGCCACCATTTGTCTGTAAACTTATACACATTATCGCCTAAAAAGTAATCAGCAATACATTCTTTCACCCGCAATAGTTCCTTTAATCCTTGAGTATTTTTTGTGTCTTTGATGGAAAGAGTTAACAGTTCAAGAGCTCTGAATACGGCTAAGCGCATACTCTTGACATCTCTTTCTTTCCAATTGACAGCCCGTGATACTTCACTCCCTATATTTGCCATTTGTTCAATCGTAGAAAGAGCATTCCATTTTTCTTGTGCTATCGGTGGATGATACATACGTTAATTGACAATCATACGATCAACAATTGATCGGATAGTTTTTTGAAGCTCCCTGTCATCAATGCTTCGACTCATATTATGTTGTGATGGCCGGACATTGATCATCGAATCAAATTCAATACGGCTATTATCCTTTTTATCCGGGTATATATTTATTCCCCACAAATGTTCTTGTTTTGACCCGTCTGCCAGAAGTATTTGTTCTTCATCTGCATGCATTTCTCCATCGACAGCCATAATTTTCCGCTGGACATCAACAACAGCTTTCACCAGTTCTCCAGACCACATTTGTGACATTTCCTTCAATTCCGTAAGCGTTATAGAATCACGAATTATTTTCATAATATTTTTTTGTTATTCTTTAACCATGATCTAAGACCTAAGACCTAATCTTGTAGTATTCAATCGTCTTTTTTAGCCCTTCATCCACGGACACGACAGGTTTCCAGCCCAACGTGGTCTCTGCTTTTGTTATATCCGGCTTTCTTCGGGGCGGATCATCTTCTGGCAATGGAGCGTATACTATCTCTGAAGTACTTTTTGTCATTGTTTTAATTTTTTTTGCTAGATCAATCATCGTATATTCCTCAGGATTTCCAAGATTATACACTTCTCCTTTTGTTCCTTCGGTCATCATTGCTTTTACTACCCCTTCCACCATATCCGAGATAAAACAAAATGACCGCGTCGGCGAGCCATCACCATAGACAGTAATTGGTTTTCCGGCAATTGCCTGATTGATAAAGTTAGAAACGACCCGTCCGTCATCTTTTCTCATCCTAGGCCCATATGTATTGAATATTCTTACAATCCGACCATCCAGTCCGTATTTGCGAACATACAGCATAGTCATCATTTCACCGAATCGTTTGGATTCGTCATAACATGCCCGCACTCCGTTCGGATTGACGTTGCCCCAATACGTTTCTTTCTGCGGATGCTCCAGTGGACTGCCATAAACTTCAGAAGTTGAGGTAAAAAGAAATGTTGCTTTATATGCTTTAGCAAATTTCAGGAGATTTCGTGTGCCGACAGAATTCACAAGTGCTGTCTCCTCATCAAATTTCTGATAATCAGGTACTGATGCCGGGGATGCTAAATGGAACACAAAATGGACTTCAGGCAAAATCGGCATTTCGTTGGTCACATCGTGACGTATAAAGGTAAATAACGGATTACTTTTCAACTGCTCTATGTTTGCTTCGCTTCCCGTTACGAGGTTATCCAATGCGTATACCTGATGACCAAGGGCAATAAGGCTATCACAGAGATGTGACCCGATAAATCCCGCCCCTCCTGTCACAACACTCACCTTTTTTTGAATCTCTGCCATATAAATTATTTTACCACAATCCTTATAGTTTATTGTTTTCTGTTTATTGTTTATTGTTCATTGTCCAATGCGTACTATTGTATATCGTTCATCATCATACACCGTCATCCGATGCTCTTTGAAATACATCGTATCCACTGTATATGGAAAATCATTTTTTTTCCATTTAGGAACCAGTATATAGGATATGCCCAATTTTTGCGCAGTTTGTATGTCGCCTGCATAGATATCTTTTACGGTTTGTGACCGGTCTGTCCACCCGACATTTCCAAAAAATCCAAAGTAATTTTTCCGCCCCGCCAGTACAACGGGATCAATCATATCCGAGTATGAAACAAAGACTGCATTTTTCGGCGTGTTATCCCGTATCCAGTAAATAACCGGTGCAGTATCTTTGTTTACCAATGGGTATGCAAATTCATTTTTGATTGCCATCAAGTCGACAATACCGGATATAGATACGACAAAGAGTATTCCGAGCGCTACTCCCCGAAACATTAAGGTTCGCTTCTCCCATAACCACGAAATGCCAATTGCAGCAAGTATATTTATCCCAATAATAAAAAATGTATAGAATTTTTGATCAAATCCGTGTTTTCCTACATTGGCATAGACACATGACAAAACAAACAAAAAGATAAAAGGAAACGCATACACTCTCTTATCCTTTGGCAGGACTGTACATCCGAATATAGCGATAACCGGGAGGATGGATATATTTTGCCAAAGGTATTCCCATAATGTCCACGCGGATTTACTTTGCCCAAGCATTTGTGAAACTCCTCTCATTACAAAGAGATCATATGCATAATAAACACAGTTATAAAACGGGATAAACGAAATAATAACGGCACTCACGACAGACAGACCAAACATAATCATTTCCCTCCATCTTTTTTTCATTCCAAGTATGCTCATCATCATAAAGCCGATGAGGACACACGTGACCATATTCCACAACAGTACGGATCCGGTAAAAATCCCCAACACACAAATTCTTCGCATGGATAGTTTTTTCTTTTCAATTGCCTTCACAAGAAACATATAGAGAAGTAGCGATAATGCTATGCCGAATGCCAGATGCCGTTGATTCACATAACTGTTCAGTGTTGTATATATGGAAATTGTCGACCCGTCAAAAGGCCCGGCATATGGATATGTCGGTAGCCGCCAAATATATTGTACGGTCTGAAACGAAAATCCTTTTTGGATAAGTATCTGCCACCAGGTTAATGTACTGTTGGTAATTGTTAACAGCACCGCGATCCAGCCTACAGCTCTTCCTTTATAAAAAAGTATCTGCGGCAGGAAATAAATAATGATAAGGAGCGCACTGAAGGAAAGGATGCTTGGAATGTTCACTGCCCATACTGTCGGAATACCCGCATATTCCCAAAGAGAAACCCAGAATTGAAAGAAAAAATGATAAAAGAGCGGCGATCCTGCAAAAAATGGCGACATGAGAGGAATATTCCCTCCCCACACCATAGAACGCACAAGTCCGATAAAAAGCCCGAAATCAAACACGTTATTGCTTCCGACAAACAACTGTCCTCCAACACCAGCGCGGAATGTCTTGAACATCATCCATGTACTGAAGGTGAGGGAAAAAAGAACAATTAATATATCGCTTAATTGTAATTGTTCGTTCGTAGGTCTTAGGTCTTCGTTCTTAGTTTTATGTAATTTGTAATTTGTGAATCTACGAACCAGGACCCAAGATCCAAGACCCAAGACAGTCGCAAGCATTCCCCATAATAAAGGTTCTCCAGTGAAAGCAAACATACAGGCGAAAACATAGGTGATGGGTACTGTCACAAATACCCCAAAAAGAAATGTCCCCACGATTTCCAAAAGTTTCGGTGCCTCGCAAAACAGTTTTCGAAACAGCACCCAACCGACAAAGAACTGTGAAAATGTGTAGAGGATGAACAAAATAAGCATACTGTCTTCCTTGCTTTGGGAAACATGATCATTATATACTATCATTATGACCCCTCATATCTGGGATTACGACAAAAAAGCTGTTCATAAAAGTAAAACAGGCAAAAAAATGCTTCTTGAACGCCTGATCAATTTCGGGGTCTATCGTAAGGATAAAAAAAAGATTCGTCTAAGCGATGTAAAACGCTATTGGTACGACTTGTCACTTGAACCAAAACGGCGAAGGGTTTTATCATTTTTTCTATGGGGAAAATGACCTTTTCACCACTCCAAACATTTGTCTTCGAAGCTATCGGAAAAAATCAGTCATTACGTGACCAATTTTATTTCACAGGAGGCACCGCACTTGCCATCTATCATCTCCAACACAGATACTCAGATGATCTGGATTTCTTTTCAGAAAAAGATTTTTCAAACGAACCGATCATTGCGTACATGTCCGGACTTGCGAAAGACAAATCCCTTGATATCACATTTACACAAATAGAAACAACGTGCATATTCGAATTCCGCAAACGTAATGAACTTCTTCTAAAGGTAGATTTTGCGTGGTATCCATTTCATCGTATCGACCCCGGAACTCTTGACCGCGGAATCTCAATTGATAGCATGCTTGACATAACGGCAAATAAAATTATGACTATCAATCAGCGAACCGAGGTCAAAGACTATGTTGATCTCTATTTTCTATTACAGAAATTTTCACTTTGGGATATGTTGTATGCGCATGAAAAAAAATTCGGTATTAAAATTGATCTCGTACTCCTGACTGCTGATATGCTTAAAGTAGAAACCTTTGAGTATCTTCCGAAAATGATTAAATCTATCACACTCCCGGAATTGAAAAAATTTTTCATTTCAAAAGCCAAAGAATTAGGGAAACGAATCACTGAGTAGATATCTTTTTGCCTCCTAATGAAGCCACCCCAAGTAAAAGTATAAGTGACATGACGCTCAACCCGAGGCCGATTCGCGACCAATATTCTTGCCTTTTGACATATTCAGGAATAACGACTGAAAATTTATACGTAGGATTTTCAAAAACTACTAATTCCTGAAACTCCGAAAGTCTTCGCAGTCCTGTTCTTGTTACCGCCTCAACTAGGCTATCACGCTGTGTCTGATCATACGTATAATCAGAAAGAAATATCCGTTTTTCCAAATCTTGGGGAACTATGACGTACCGCACCCCTGCATCGTGTACTGTTTTGAAAAATTCAGGACTGTCAATGGCAGTCAATAATGCTCCCACAGAAGCATTTTTCCATAGTGAGTCTGAAGTTAGGAGCGGATGAATATCACTGCTATAAACAAATTTATCAGCGCTCGGTATCCACAATGTCCTGTAAGGCTCTTTATCATTGGCAAGCAGATCTTTCAGCTCTACATATTCATGAGTCAGCTCCAGAGGACGGAAATTCCCCGTGGCCTGCCCGGTAAACACCGCACGGATTGTAAAAAGCCAGAAAATAACAAAAAGAGTATAAAGTATAAAGTATAAAGTATAATGTATTCCATTTTTATACTTAGTACTTAATACATAATACTTGATACTAATCACATGAGCTAACTGCAGCAGCGTATACGGAATAAGAACCGAGTATCCCAGGGCGGTGAATAAATAAAACTTTGTCGGATCCCGAAACATCACAAATCCCGGTACGTGTTCAAAAAGCCAAATATATATACCACCAAACGGTGGATTAGCACCTTTGGCCATAAATGCGCCGAGTAACGCCAGAATGGCGAAGTACCTTATGGACAATAAACAGTAAGCAGAAAGCACATTTGGCTTATTGTTTTCTGTTTTCTGTCCAAACTCATCATCTTGCTTATTGTTTTCTGTTTTCTGTCCAGTCAATAAAAGCGCTCCAAAAGCTAAAATTGGGAGCGCGACAAACTCCGGTTGTAAAAAGTACACTTTTCCAAACAAATTCTCCGGCCAATTGGGAGCAAGGAGCGATAATGCGTGGGAAAAATCCGCAACACTCAAAAACTTGAGCATCCCCACATTGGTTAATTCTTCTCCTAATGCAAATCCACCCCGAACCATCATTAAAGGAAGGATCCAGAAGAGATGGACTATGCCGGCAATGCAAAGAGCAGAAAGCAGAAAGCAGAAAGCAGAAAGCATGTTTTGTTTATTGTTTATTGTTTTCTGTCCATATTCATGTATCATCCGTACAACTAAATACAAAACTATTGCTCCTAACACCAAATACGCAAGTCTAAGATCAAAACACACAAGAAGTGCCAGCCACAATCCATTAAGTATAGAATTTTTAATCTTTGATCTTTGATCTTTGATCTTTGCACTATGAACAAATTGATAGTCAATAAGTTGAATAAATTTCAAAACCACCCATGGACTGAATGCGTAAGACAATGCCACTCCCATCTGTCCCCCGCCAAAAAGAAGCAAAAAATAGGTATTCGTCATGTAAATCAAAGGGGCAAGGAGTGACCATTTCGAACCAGACAACGCATACCGGGCAAGTTTATATGACGCATAAATACCCAAAACAAATACACTTAACCAAAGTATTTTTTCTGTCATCCACCAGGATAAACCAACAGTATTAAAAAATTTTATGAGTACGCCAAAAGGATAATCAAACCATACGCTCTTCAAATAAGACAATCCAAATCCCTGATCACTACGAAATACCTGTGGCAACCAGGTAAGCACACCAATCTGCTCTTTCCAAAAAAAAATCGAATCACCTGAAGCAAAAAATCGGTTCACCATAGCAGATATCATTTTATGACAGAGATTTTTTTAATACAAATAATTCTTTTACCGAAAGAATGCACGCTGATAGGCAAAGAGAATATATGATGATAGACAGACGGTCTGCACTTATTGTGTTACCGAAGAAAAGAACGATCGGTATCTGAAGTAAACACATAATGCCAAGTATAAAAAGATATGAAACACGTGTATGGGAAAAAATACATATCTCAACAAAAATAAAATAAAGCATAGAATTTGAGGCAATATCAATAGGAAGATAAGAAAAAACAAAAAAAACGACTGCCATTGCTGCTATTCCCATGTTGGAATAGAACACATCATGTTTCTTATGTTTTACGAACGTAAAGAAGAATATTGGAATTAAAAATATGAGCTGGTAGAGTACTGCATACGGATCTGCCAATGAAGTCTTTATTTTCTCAAACACAAACATCGAAGCGCTTGTATAATCCTTTAAAATCATGGCTTTTGTAAATACATACTGTGAGGCAACGGAGTGATACCCACGGAGAAAACCGATAGCATTCTCTTGGGTACCGTTTTCTGAATAGATCTCAAATTCATACGATATCCATTTGGAATCCGGTATAGGCGGAAAACCAAACCCATAAAGAAGACCGTTGGAAAAACGATCTACAGAATACGTATTTACGGCATACCAATCTACGTCGCCCTTCTGCCGGATACGGAAACGGATCACATCATCATTTACCCTGTTAAAAGTAGTAATCCGTACCTTCATTATACCTAAATTATTATAGAGGGCAGTAATTTCTCCCTGAAAAACAGAGTTTTTTATAAGGGGTCCGATACTATTTGTTTTAACTACAGGCTGATCATGATACACCTCCAGGGTGGTAGGATATGCACCTGTATAACAAAAAAATGAAGCTAGCACTCCGACAATGCTGAACACTGTGATCATGATTATCTTCGTTATCTTTTTTTCCATAACGTTATTCCTATATAAGTTATACTTCCTACCACAGCCAGTATGCTTATGAAAAATGCCGGCATTGTCCAATTTCTCGGCCAAAACTGTATATGGATATTGCTTTGATCACGAATATCCCAGGCGTTTCCGAATCCATACGCAGGTTCCGGAGCTACTACTCTGTTCTTTTTTGCCATCCTACTTTCTGACGTAGTTATTTCCCATAACCGGTTATACGGCTCCAATAAAACGAGCTTCATCTGTTCTGAAGGAGGATTAAATGATACATCATACGATCCGTCATCATTCTTTTGAGATATGACTGATTGGTATCCGCCCTGCAAAGAAGAATCATCTTTTTGCGGAGCTACAAACACGGTCGGAAGAAAAAAATCTTTATTGATCGCATAGAGACTATACCGGGATCCGAAATCACGGATTTTTTCTCCCAGCATTGTTTTGATAAAGGTTTCATCCTGATATTCCATAAAATGGAAATTATTGAGTACGTCATATCCCCCATTTGGAATCCTCTCATGATTCAAAATGACGTACCCTATATTTTGTTTTTGGAGTATATGTCCTACATCCGTAAAAGCCCGGGTTTTCAAAAGCTCTAATATATTCCAGCCTAACTCCGGTTCCATGGAAGTCTGTATTCCATAAAACCCTGTCAGATCACTTGCCTGACTTAAGAATTGTAACGGAGAGATACCTACATAAAAATGATTTGGTCCGGCTTCATCGTTTATATACACATATCCAGAAAATGTCATCGGGAGCCAGAGAAACCGTGAAGACGTCCGCATTTCTTTTATATACGCGGTCAAATCCCAAAAATCCTGATTGAGTTTACCGCTAATCCGCGTAGAAAAATAATCGTCGTGATACTGTAGCCGTACATACGGAAATGCAAGTACAATCATCACTGCCGATACCAAAAAAAGAATGACATAACGCCGCCATGTTTTCACTGCTTCCTCCAGAACCACAAATGCGAGGAAAAGTCCTCCTGCATAATGAAATGCCATCGCTAAAGCAAACTTGTTGTACATATTTCGAAAAATACTGAAAAACGGAATATACGTATTACAAAATTGAAATAGCCGGACATTCCACTCTCCGAAATTCGGCGTAATAAAAAGCATACAAAAAAGAAGAATTCCGACAAAAAGAATAAATAATCTCTGCGTACCTCTCTGAACTTTTTTTAGTTGTGTACCTGCCAGAAGGATTGCCAATAGATACATTCCGCCAATACTGTCTGTGATACCGATCCCCCGGCGCTCATTCCCGGAAGACCGGAGATAACTCATCATCTGATTTACCGGACTATTGAGATAGACGAGTGATTCAATCATGTCGTTATTCTGCTCTTTCAAAGATGATGAAAGAAGTGAGGAAGTAAAACTTGTTTCTCCGGTTTTTACAAATAGCGGAATGAAATAATGGACTATCCAATAGATATTCGTCGCAAAGCATATACCTATAAATATAAAAAGCGCTTTCCACACATACCATCCGTATTGCCAACAAAGAAAAACATAAAAAGGCATCATTGTCCAAACCACCGGGAGAAACACCGGAAAACTATACACCGTAGAACTTCCAAGGGCGTACACGAGAGATGAAATTACCACATATACCATCGTCTTTTCCCGTACTCCACGGGTGAAAAAATAGAGACAGCAGGGGACTACCGCCACAAGAGTAATCGATACCAGTTGGCTTTGGTAGAGTGTACGGGTAATATATGGCGAAAAAATATAGCAACAAGATGAAATGACAGCTCCCCAAAAAATAAATCCGGTATTTTTTCCCGACCATTGACGGATAAAGAGATAAAAAAAGAGAAATCCAAAAGACAGTATCATGCCATAGACAAGAGACTGGGTATTCCACCATGGCAATACGCTTTTGAGACTAAATAAGAAAAACACAAAAGGCACGGAATAACTGACAGGACCATATCCAATATTCCCTCCCAGTGTGTTATTTCCGATGGTATTGAATAAAAAATGTTCAAGGTACTGTTTTGGAAATAGGTAGTAAAGACGTGCGTCATCCCCGCCTGCAATATACAAATTCCCCCAAAAAACAGTGGGAATGAAAAACAATGCTATGACAAAAAAAGATAAAATTAAAAATTGCCAATGTTTACAAACCCATGTTTTTACTATTTTTGATAAAACCATACTAATTCTTTTCCCAAAAACTGTCGTATGGGGTTATTTTTTTTATAAAACGGAAATCATGTGCTTGAAGATAGTCAATGATAGAAGGATTTACACAATCTTCAATCATAAAAAGTATCGGTTTTCCGCATTTGAGGAATTTAACCGATCCTCTAAGCGCTTCTTCCTCGTGTCCCTCGATATCAATTTTAATAAATATCCGATCAAATTGTTTGATATCTTTTTTTGACAGTACGCTGTCCAGTGTCCGTATGGTCAATGGTACAATAGTTTTTGCGACAGTATCACCGCTTGCAGTAAAACCTGTCGTTTTAATTGTTCTATTTTTATCTCCAAGCGCGATATGGTGAACCATAATATTTTTTATTTTATTAGTTTTGATATTTTCAAGGAGTAACCTGTGATATACCGGATACGGCTCAAACGCATGGGTCACCATATGGTTGTTGTTTACGTATTTGGACATCCCGACTGAGTAAAGACCAACATTCGCACCGATATCCAGAAACAAAATGTTCTCTTTTTTCTCAATTGCCCGTCTCATGAGAGTTACGAAGTATTCCATGTCCTGCCGTTCAAAAGACGGATTCATAATAAGGTATCCACACAGATCTCCGATAAACCTGAATTTCCCCCATATTGTCTCAATTGTTTGGATTTTATTTCTTTCCGGCATTTCCAATGGTGTTTTCGTAATTGCCCCAATCAAATGAATGAGCTCAGAAAGATATAAGCGGAATCTGCCTTCCGTACAATCAATAAAAATCCTTAGTTTATAATAAAAAAATAGAAGATAATACTGGATTGTGGATTTACGTAACAACATACGATTATTTCCTTGCATGAATAACAAACACATCCCAATTAAACTACGAGAAATTGGTTATTAACGGAAGTAAAATGTTGATTATTATTATTGAAATGCGTCTTATTGAGCTATTCATGAAATCAAAAAATGAAAAACTTATATAGACTATTATTTCTCAGCAGTCAGGTAAATATGGTTAGCAAGTACTATAGATAAAGGAAAAATTTTATTCATCGGATACAAATATGCAATTAAATAATACGGTAATTTAATCGGATTGAACTCAAACGGATCACTGAATAATTCTATAGAAAAGTTCGAAAATTTTGATTTTTTAATATTATTTAGCATAGACTCGTATGTCTGTTCATTGACATGAAACTGCTTATCATACAAACTTCGCAGATCAAGTGTGACTGGAATAGTTTTATGAAAAATGATATTTATCAATTTAATAAACATATAATTGATATACCGAAAATAATATTTTGTAAAATAATCAATGTATAAGGTGTTTGGAGCGGTATGTACATACAGAGTACCCCCTTTTTTTAACACTCTATATGATTCATTGAAAAAATCTACTACCGCAACGTTATCATCAAGGTGTTCAACAAGATCTGTTGATATCACATAATCAAATTTTGAATTTGGAAATGATGTGTCTCGTACGTCTTTTCTTTTTACGACTGCAGGTATACGGTATTGCTTCATAAGTTTTTTGGCAATGGTTACCGCTTCGTTCGAATAATCAATACCAAATACTGCATACCCTTTCCTTTTCATAAATACTAGTAATTCCCCTTTTCCGCATCCCGCATCAAGAAATGATTTACCGCAAGTAGTTACTGGAATTTTTTTATAAATATGATTAACAGACGAAGCTAATTGTTTTAGGTCCTCTTTGAATTGTTTTGACCCTGCGTATGTATCGTCAAAAAAATAGCCCTTCGTATATTTAGATGGATCAACTTTATATGAATATTTACTCATTATATTACCTCTGCAAAACAGTACATAGTCGGCTTCATATTTTTACCGGTTACACCCTGTGACAATGCGAGCATTTTCCAGCAAAATTCTCCGATACAGGAGATCGGCCTCATGATGAACTGT
>Ga0315273_10010211_pt1 | contig 11960 bp, 10 predicted proteins | sample YL17G02_0_MG_FD_205753 | JGI IMG/M metagenome (GOLD analysis project Ga0315273, IMG submission 205753) | Sediment microbial communities from Yellowstone Lake, YNP, Wyoming, USA - YL17G02_0 | ecosystem: Environmental > Aquatic > Freshwater > Lake > Sediment | place: USA: Wyoming | collected... | reverse complement strand
TTTCCGTATTCAGCCAGGAGAAGCGGATAATCAAATCAGGGGCGCCTTTTGAAATTCTGGGCGATAACAAGTTGCTGGAAGACAACAACCTGGTGCATATACACGCGCACAGGCATCATGGTGAAGTCCATGCCCATCCGCACCAGCATCTGGAACATCATCATTAAGCTCAGGGGATTCTGCAGAGAAATGCGGGGATTTTCTTGACTTTTTTATTGGCAAGTGGCTTATTTAGTTTGTTAGTCCGGCTTTGGCGGACTACCAACTATAATCGGCACTAATCGGCCAAGGCCGAACTGCCGACTAATTACTTAGATGAATAATATAATCAGCATCGCGCGGGTAACTTACCGCGAGGCCATCCGCCAGCCCCTTTTCTACATCGTGATGGGCGTTTCGGCGGTACTGCTTTTAATTTCACCCATGTTCTGCCTTTTTGCATTCGGCGAAGAGGTTTCAATGATGCGCGAGGTGGGTATGGCTACGATCACTTTTGCCGGCATCCTTATCTCAATACTGACCGCTTCATTAGTAATTACCAGCGAGATAGAGACTTTGACCGCTATTTTACTGCTGTCCAAGCCGGTCAGGCGGAGCGAATTCATCATCGGAAAATTCCTGGGCATTTTCACGGCTATTATCCTGGCTTTTGTTTTCCTGTCTCTGGTTTTTATCATCGGCTATTGGCTGAAGGAGGGGTTACCGGTAATACAGCAGGGGATGAAGGAAGGCAAGTACCTCAAGCCGGAGAATTCGGTTTACAAAGACACCTGGGGATTTATTAAGAGCGATGTGCTGATTCTTTTGAAAGGCATTTACGGCTGCCTGCTGCAAGTGGGGGTGATTTCGTCATTCGCCACGCTGTTTTCGATTTACTTCTCTTTGGTTCTGTCGGGTATCGGCTGTTTTGTGATTTTAATTCTGGGGAATATCTCGGATTACATCACGCTTTCCCTGAACGTGCAGGGTTCCTTCATCACCAAGGCATTGGGTTTTATCGGTTCTTCTTTCCTGCCGCATTTCAGCATCCTTAACACCAGTTCATTAGTGACCACCAACACCAATATTTCGCCCACCTACCTGATCCTGACTTCTTTATACACGCTTGTATATGTGGCTTTTATTTTGTACGTAACGATAGCTATATTCCAGAAGCGTGAAATTAAATAGACGGTTATGCGATATGCCATTTTCGGCGACGTCCACGCCAACCTGGAGGCGTTAGAGGCGGTGCTGGACAAAATGTCCCGGGATAAGCCCGACAAATACATCTGCATCGGGGATTTAATCGGGTATGGCGCCAATCCCTGCGAGTGCATTGACAAGATACGGGCGCTTAACCCGATAGTCGTAGCAGGAAACCACGACTACGCCGCGGTGGGGTTACTCAATATTGATTTTTTCAATTCCTACGCCTTCAAAGCGATAGAATGGACCCGGCTGCAGCTGAACGCGCAGTATATCAAATTCCTCCAGCAGACCAAATTGCTGTACAAGGGCGATAATATTACGGCTGTGCACTCTTCGCCGTATTCGCCGGAAATGTTCGAGTATATCGAGAATAATTTCGACGTCCAGCTGGCGCTGAACGAGATGAAAACAAGCGTGTGTTTTGTGGGGCATTCTCACATCCCGATGTCTTTTTCCATGACCCGCGGGGTGGTATCTTTTTCCAGCGAACCGTATGTGCAGGTAGGCAAAGGCAATAAGGTGATTATTAACGTGGGCAGTGTCGGCCAGCCCCGGGATGAAAACCCCAATGCGTCCTATGCCATTTATGAAGTGGAAGAGGGCATGGTCTGGATCAAGCGGGTGGAGTACGATATTGAGAAGGCGGCGCGGAAGATTATAGACGCGGGATTGCCTGACGTGCTGGCTGAGAGAATTAAATACGGAAGATAAAAAACAATTATGAGTTATTAGTTATGAGTTATTAATTCATAATTGATAATTTATAATTCGTAATTAAATATTATGGACTTATCTACGCAAGCCGGTCCGATAAAGTTCAAGAACCCGGTAATTCTGGCTTCAGGCACATACGGCTACGGACCCAAAAAGGGGCTGAACCGTCAGATTAGCAGGCTGGGTGGTTTTATCACCAAGACCATTACTTTAAAAGAGCGCCTGGGCAATATGCCGCCGCGGATTGCGGAAACCGCGTCAGGTATTCTCAATTCGGTCGGGCTGGAGAACCCGGGTATAGAGCGTTTTTGCCGGGATTACCTCAAAGAAATAGCGGAATTGCAGACTACCCGGATAATCAGTATCGGGGGCGTCACAGCAGAAGATTTTCTCCAGGCAATCAGGATTCTGCAGAATAATAACTACAAGATTTTTCAGGGGATTGAGCTCAATATTTCCTGTCCGAACGTGGAAAAGGGCGGACTCTGCATTGCGCAGTCGCCTGCTGAAGCCGGCAAGACAGTTAGGATGATTAAGAAGGCAGCCAAACTACCGGTTATTGTCAAATTGTCGCCTAATGTGACGGATATAAAAATGGTGGCGCAGTCGGTATTAGACAACGGCGCCGACGCTATATCGCTGATTAATACGATTACATCTTTGGCGATTGATTGGCGCAAGAGAATATCTTTACTGGGCGGCTTCAGCGGTGGTCTTTCAGGACCGGCAGTGAAACCTATAGCTTTGAGAATGGTTTATGAAGTGGCAAGCAAAACCAAGGCCGACGTAATCGGCATCGGCGGGATTATGAACGCTGAGGACGCTTTGGAATTTATGGCCGTGGGCGCCAAGGCGGTTCAGGTGGGCACGTTAAACCTGGCTGACCCCTTTGCCGTTTTTAATATTCCGGAAGAAATGGCCGGCATATTGAAGAAAGAAGGGATTAAATCTGCCAGGGAATTTATGGCTAACTATAAAATTAAGTAGAGAATAATAATTATGAATAAAATACTTAGAGTGGGGTTGATTACAGTTTTAATGTCGCTTATGGTCGGCAATATTTTTTGCCAGGTTAAAACTCCTGAGAATCCGCAATCTCCTGCATCGGCAGAAAGGGAAAAGCCGGCTATCGAGCAGAAGGTGGGCACATCGGTTAATTTTAAGGAGATAAAAACTCTGACCGGTCACACAGACGGTATCAGGGTTTTGGCTTTAAGCCCGGATAATAAATTACTGGCTTCCGGCGGGGATGATACTATGGTTAAGGTATGGGATTTTACCAGCGGCAGAGAGGTATTGACTTTTACCGGGCACAGCAATACGGTTTGGGCGCTTTGTTTTAGTCCGGATGGCAAAATGATCGCGTCAGGCGGCGATGATAGTGTTATTGAGGTCTGGGATTCAGCGAATGGCATAGAATTAAACGTGTTGCCGCAGGATTGCGCGATATGGAGCCTATGTTTCAGCCCGGACGGCAAATTGCTGGCCGCGGCGATGGATGATACCACCGTCAGGATTATTGAAATGCCTTCAGGCAAGGAAATCAAGAAATTGCAGGGACACGACGCCCAGGTATTCGTGGTGAGATTCAGCCCGGACGGCAAGATACTCGCTTCGGGCAGTCACGACAACAAAGCTAAGCTATGGGATGTGGCAAGCGGGAAAGAATTGCGGACGCTGGCCGGGCACGGGCATTTAGTATTTTCGCTAAGCTTCAGTCCTGACGGCAAGACGATTGCCACCGGCAGTTTTGACCGGTCATTAAAGACCTGGGATGTAGCCTCGGGCAAGGAAATAAAGACATTCCGGGGGCATACTGAATGGATTCGTTCGGTTAGTTTTAGCCATAACGGAAAATGGCTGGTATCAGGCGGGCAGGATGCGACCGTGCGCATTTGGGATGTAGCTACGGGAAAAGAGTTGCAGATGTTGGTGGGACATGAGCATTGGGTTAATTCAGTTTTATTTACTGATAACGATAAGAACATAATCTCCGGAAGTCTGGACAAGACCATAAAGATTTGGGGCGGATCAACAAAATGAAGTAGTCCCGATTTATCTGCCTGTGTCATGTTGGTAAACAGGTAGGAATTACTGCTCACGTGTCATTGCGAGCGACCCCCGACATCCGTCGGGGTAAACTCCGGGAGCGCGGCAATCTCATATTTTAGATTGCTTCGTCGCGGAGTTTATCCCGCTATAGCGGGGCTTCTCGCAATGACAGGCCGGAAGAACTTCATTCGGCTAAATAAATACGACTAAAGTAATATTCCTTTCCAGGAGGATTATTTTATGAATAAAGCAATCAGTTCTTTATTACTGCTGGTTTTGTTATCGTCAATCTCCTTTGCGTCAGATGAATTATCCGAGATAAAAAGAACCTTAGCCGACAAGTCATACGCCAATTACTGGGACAGGCTGGGCGCTATCAACAAGCTTAAGAAAACGAATAACAAGGAATCGGCACAGGTATTGATAAGCCTGTTTGATGACGGCGAAGCGCCAATCCGGGAAGCATCAGTGATGGCATTGGCTTTATTTACAGACAAGGCTGCCATTGAGCATTTAGGCGTAAATGTATTGCTTCAGAGCAGGAGCGAAAAACAGAGATATTGCGCGGCTTGGACTTTGGGATTGATGAATGAGGAAAACAATATTTCATATTTGACTAAGGCGATGGAGACCGAAACGGCCGAAAATGTTTTAGTAAAAATAGCCGAAAGCATTGGGAAGATGCCCAACGCTTTAAACGCCGAGGAAATACTCATAAAGAAGTTATCATTCAATAGTAAGCTTGTCCAGGCGGCTATAATCAAGGTGTTGGGTTATTTGGGTTCTGAGAAATCATTCCCTTATGTTCTGAAAAGCGCGTACAATCCGGATGTCAATATAAAATCTGCCGCATTAGAGGCGCTGGCTGAGATAAAGAAACAAGATTCGGTGGATTACCTGGAATCGGCTTTGAAAGACCCGTCGCCGGAGGTGCGCATTACCGTTCTGGAATCTCTGATTAAATGCAAGGCAGACAAGATGCGGGCGCTAAAGATAGCTTCAGGATTGTTGCAGGACAAAAACCTGCCGGTGCGGATTGCGGCGGTGCAATGCCTGAATGAAATCCGGGACAAGGATTGCGTAAGCGCGCTAGTCAGTAGGCTGGGTGATACTACCTGGCGTTTGCGTTATGATATAATTACTGCGCTTAAGGATTTAACCGGCCAGCCTTTCGGATTTGACAAGAAAGTTTGGCTCAATTGGTTTGAGGCCAACAAAGACAGGATAGAGATTTCCCCAACAAAACAAGCGCCCGGTGCCGGACTGGCAGGCAATAGTAACGAAACCATTCCGACATTCTTTGACATTCCTATTCTGGGGAAATCAAATGTCTTTATCATTGACTTCTCAGGCAGCATGAAGGCTGACGCCGATGGAAAGAATGACCAGGGCGACCGAAAGATAGATATTGCCCAGAGAGAATTATCGGACACGCTCAAAAGCCTGCCGGCAGATTCCAGTTTTAATATTATTATTTTAAGCACCGAGGCCACGCGTATGGGTAAAAGGAAAATGTCCAAAGCAATGCTCCCGGCCAGTGACAGCAACAAAAAAGCCGGAGTCGAGTTTGTGAAATCGCTCTGGCAGCAGCTGGAAGATATAAAGAGGGGGAGGGGCGATCATTATGACGCACTGATGGAAGCCTTGAGTGATCCCGAGGTGGATACGATATTTCTTTTGTCAGACGGCAAGCCGACTTACGGGACTTATGTCCAAGAGGGAAATATTATTGAGAATATTTCAAGACATAACCGTTTCAGGAAAGTATTAATACATACGATTACGACCGGTAAGACAGGCACCAATGTGGATTTAATGAGAAAATTGGCGGAGATAAGCAACGGAATATTTGTCAGCAAATGAAATTAAGCAAATTCGATTATGACTTGCCCAGGGAATTGATTGCTCAGAAACCCGCCAAACCACGGGATCAGAGCCGTTTGATGGTTTTGGCCCGCTCAGGTAATAAGTCCGCAAAACATTACAAGTTTAATAAAATTGCAGACATTCTGTCTCAAGGAGATATTCTGGTTTTAAATAATACCAAAGTAATTCCGGCGCGGCTGATAGTTGAACGCCAATCCGGCGGCAAGGCTGATGTGCTTCTATGCCGGCAGGATGATGATGATAAAGCCATCTGGACAGCGCTGGTTAATTTCAGCCGGCGCCTTAAAGAAGGTGAGATTTTGTATCTTTCCAGCGATAAATCAATAACAGTGACTTTATTAAAGCGGCTTCCGGAGGGCTGGTCGGTGCGTATCGAACCGCCCATAGATATTAAGAAACTGGAATCAATCGGCAAGATGCCGCTTCCCCCGTATATCAAGAGACCCAAAGACAAAGATACTCTGCTGAAATCTGATATGCGCAATTATCAGACGGTTTATGCTGACAGGGACGGTTCGATAGCGGCTCCGACAGCCGGTCTGCATTTCACCAGAAGATTAATTGACAAGCTCATCAAAAAGGGAGTGAAGATTATTTATATAACTTTGCATGTAGGCATAGGCACGTTCAAGCCTATTAAGAGCGACAATATTGAAGACCATCAGATGGAACGGGAGTATTTTGAAGTCGGGCCCGAATCAATGCGGGCTTTGGCGGAAGCCTATGGCACAGCAACCAGGTCAAGGTATCCGCGCGAACAATATAAGAAAAGGATAATTGCCGTCGGCACGACTGTCTGCCGGGTGCTGGAGACCATCGCCGACCAGATAAAGATGTCCAGATTTCATCCGTTGCTGGAAAGACAGCGGGTGCTCAGGGCGTCAATGACCCGCGGCTGGACTGACATATTTATTTACCCTCCGCATAAATTCAAATTAGTTGAAGGACTGATAACTAATTTTCACCTGCCGCACGGGACGCCGCTGGCGCTTGTTTCTGCTTTTGCCGGCCGGGACAGAATCATGAAAGCATACCGGGAAGCCATAAAGAAAAAATACCGCTTCTATAGTTATGGCGATGCCATGCTGATAATTTAGTTACGGAGGAGAGACATGTCAGAAAAATCTATTATTATTATTGGCGCCGGATTAGCCGGTTTATCTACCGGTTACTATTGCCAGTTGAATGGTTACAAAACTAAGATTTTTGAACATCATATTACCCCCGGCGGGGTCGCCACCTGTTGGCGCCGCAATGATTATCTGATTGACGGGGGCATCCATTTCCTGATGGGGTATAAACCCGGACAGTCAACCCATCAATTATACCAGGAATTGGGTGTTTTTCAGATGATGCGCATTCGCGAAATGAACGTTTACGCGCAGTTCCGTAGTCAGGCCCTGGAATTATCCGTTGATTTAACATCTGATATTGATAAATTCGGCAAAGAATTGAAGCAAATCTCACCGGCTGATACCCAGTTAATTGATAACCTGATAACCAAGGCGCACTCTCTTCAGGGTCTGGATATGTTCGGGTTGAATATGGCCAAGCCGGTGGAGATAATGGGGCTGGCGGATAAGTTCAAACAGCTCCTGGCGTTACCAAAATTTATTAAGTATTTTGGCGGTAAGAGTGCTGTTTCAATGGCCGGATACGCCAAAAATATCCAGCATCCATTCGTTAAGCATGTTATTGAAAATATCTTTATGCCGGATGTGCCGGTTTGGTTTGTGGCGATGTTATTGGCCTTACTGGCGGATAAACAGATGGGACTATTGGAAGGAGGCTCGCTGGAATTGGCGCAAGGAATCGAGGAACGTTTTACCAAATTAGGCGGGCAAGTTATCTACAGTTCCACCGTGGAGAAGATCAACGTTTTTAATCATCAGACCGATCGCATCACTTTGGCAGACGGTCAAAAGTACGATGCCCACATCATTATATCGGCGGCCGACGGCTACAGCACTATTTTCAATATGCTTGACGGCAAATATGTCAATAGCGCCATCAAAAGAATGTATGAGAAATGGCCGCTCTTTAATTCACTTTTTATGCTTAATTTCGGGGTTGCCCGTGAATTTACCGGCGAACCTTACCTGACACTGATAAAACTCAAACGTCCCTTTGATATGGCCAATATCCAGGTTAACTCTTTCTCTATCCGCATCTTCAATTACAGCCCTAAGTTTTCCCCGGCCGGCAAGACTGTGGTGCAGGTGATGATTGAAACTGATTGGGATTATTGGAATCAATTGCATAACATCATTGAACTATATGAAGCTGAAAAGAAAAGAATTGCATCTGAAGTCTTGCAGAGATTAGAAGAGCTTTATCCGGGCATTTCCTCCCGGATAGAATTCACTGATATCGCCACGCCCAACGCCATCACGCGCTACACCCGCAACTATAAAGGCGCTTTTGAAGGTTTTATCCCGACCTCAGAAGCTATCAGAACGCGCGTGCCCAAGACTCTACCGAAACTGGAGAATTTCTATATGGCCGGGCAATGGGTGATGCCGGGTGGCGGGGTGCCGTCCGTACTCTATTCGGGCCGCCAGATTGCCCAGATTTTATGCCATAAAGACAAGAAAAAATTCAAAGGCAAGTTGTAGCCGTTACGATTCGTCGGGCGCTAAAAAATGATAAAAATCTATGAATTGTGATGAGATTATCGTTAAACTCAAATTCCACGCCAATCCTAAGAACGTGGCCGGAATGAAGCGCTATGGCATCAATTCCAGAAATATGCTGGGGGTCTCCATTCCTTTTTTGAGGGCATTAGCCAAAGAGATTGGCAAGAATCATAACTTGGCGCTGGAGCTATGGGATTCTGAAATCCACGAAGCCCAGATACTGGCCGGGCTAACAGATGACCCAAAACAGGTGAGCGAAAAGCAGATGTCCAGCTGGGTCAAGGATTTTGATTCCTGGGGTATCTGCGACCAGGTTTGCAGTAACCTTTTTGATAAGACGCCATTTGCTTATGAAAAAGCCGTTGAATGGACCAAGGTAGAGTCAGAGTATATTAAAAGGGCCGGCTTCGTTCTAATGGCGTGCTTGTCTGTGCACGATAAGCAGGCAATCGACAGTCAATTTGAGAGCTTCTTTCCGATAATTACCAGGGAAAGTACGGACGAGCGGAATTTTGTCCGTAAAGCGGTCAATTGGGCGCTAAGGCAAATCGGCAAGAGGAACAGGTATTTAAACCGAAAGGCAATAAGGCAAGCCGAGCAGATAAGCAGGATTGATTCTAAATCAGCCCGATGGATTGCCGCTGATGCCTTGCGGGAATTAAGCGGCCCGGTGGTTAAACGAAAATTAGGCTTGCATTGAAAAATATTTCATTTTTTTAGCAAAATATTATTAATTCATATTTCCTTCAAAATCGGCCTTATTGATAAGACTTCCATGCCTGATACAAACCGCTAAATAATTGATATCCGGGCCGTCGGTCGCCCGGGTGCTTTTTGGGAAGCGGTTTAAAAGGCGTCTGCCTCGCATACCTTGTTTTATAAGGATTGCAGGGCGACATAGCCAATCGGCTGGAACGCTTGAAAATGCTGATTAAGAGCCGGCAGGCGGTTTTCGCCAATGGGAAAACCATAGATTTCGCTAAAGTCAAAGCCTTAGAAACCCGATAAACCTTGATATTGAGGGCAAGTTAAAAATGCGCAAAAATACGCATTATGCTTGACAGGATTGAGAAATTTTGATAAAAACTCAAATATAAACATAGTAAATAAACTAACATCATGCGAGAGGGGGTGAATCAGAGTGAACAAACAAGAACTAGTAGAATCAATGGCGAAGTGCCAGAAGGACACCAAGGCTTCAGCCGAGAGATGGTTAAATTGCGCGCTAAGCACAATTTCCGCGGGCGTGAAGAAAAGCAAGATGGTACAGTTGATTGGCTTCGGCACATTCAAAGTGAAGAGCAGGGCAGCACGTATGGGCCGCAATCCGCAGACAGGCGCTAAGATTAAGATTAAGGCGTCAAAGACAGTCGGTTTCAAACCCAGCGCAGATTGGAAAAAGAGTCTGTAAACCTATGAATAGAGGTGCCTAGACTCTATGTCCGGGCACCTCTGTTTCCTTCCCTTCAACCGACGGTTAGAATCCAATCTTTTCCCGGCAAACATTCCTCAATGTATCTTGCTTTTTAGACGATACATTACTACAATAACCTCAAAATTATTAATAAGGATTTGATATGGATAAATTTGTCATTAAGGGCGGGAATTTGCTTGAGGGCGAGGTAAGAGTTGGAGGCTCCAAGAACGCCGCTTTGCCCATCCTGGCCGCCACTATCCTGAGCGAAGGTAAGTGTGTCATTAAGGGCGTGCCGGATTTGAGCGATGTGAACACCCTGCTGAAAATCCTGCGCGAGTTGGGCGTTAAAGCCGAGCGCAAGCCCAATGGCGATATTGAGACGCAAGTAGTGGATGAGAAGAATTCCGAAGCACGCTATGAACTGGTTAAAACTATGCGCGCCTCGGTTTGCGTGCTTGGTCCTTTGATCGCCAAACGCAAATACGCCAAGGTATCCCAGCCGGGCGGTTGCGTCATCGGAGTCCGACCTATTGACCTACACGAAAAAGGGCTGACGCTTTTAGGCGCCAATTTTAAATATGAGCACGGCTACCTGATAGCCGAGGCTAGAAAGCTTATCGGATGCGAAATGTATCTGGCCGGCACATTTGGTTCCACGGTCACAGGCACGGCCAATGTGCTGATGGCGGCCTGTTTGGCTAAAGGCAAAACCATAATTGAAAGCGCTGCCTGCGAACCGGAGATTCAGGATTTATCCCTATTTCTGCACAAGATGGGCGCCAAGATAAAGGGGATTGGCACGCACCGTCTGGAAATAGAGGGCGTCAAGTCATTAAAAGGCGCTACCCATACCGTAATTCCTGACCGGATTGAAGCCGGCACATTCATTGCCGCCGGAGCCTTGATTGCCAAGAATATGACTATCAAGAATTGCCGTATGGACCATATGGCGGCACTGCTTGATAATTATCGCCGCATGGGCATTACTATTGAAAAGATTTCGCCGACTGAATGCTGGGTCAAGCGGGCCGATGACCTCAAGCCGGTTGATATTACCACGCTTCCCTATCCGGGTTTCCCAACCGATATGCAGGCTCAGACAATGGTGCTCCTGACCTTGGCTGACGGCATCAGCGTGGTAACCGAGCGGATTTACCCCGACCGCTTTATGCATATTGCCGAGTTAAATCGTATGGGCGCGCGTATCCGCAAGGAAGGCCCTAATGTCATTATCCAGGGCCGCCAACACCTTTTCGGCGCGCCGGTGATGGCTTCTGACTTGCGCGCATCAGCCGCAATGGTCCTGGCCGGGTTGGTGGCAAATGGCGTCACTGAAATTCAGCGCGTTTATCATATTGACCGCGGCTATGAGAAGATAGAAAAGAAGCTATGCGATTTAGGCGCGAATATCAAGCGCATGCCGGACAAGGCGATCAAAGGAGAATAAGGTGTTTGATTCAATAACTGAAAAGCTACAAGTTGTCTTCAAGAAACTGTCCGGCCAGGCGAGACTGTCCGAGAAGAATATCCAGGACGGCATGCGCGAGGTGCGACTGGCTCTGCTTGAGGCCGATGTCAATTATAAAATCGTCAAGGATTTCATTGATACCGTTACCAAAAGGGCCATCGGCAAAGATGTGATTGATAGCATCACGCCGGCCCAGCAGATTATCAAGATAGTCAACGACGAGCTGGTAGCCTTGATGGGTCCGGTCGAAAGCGGTATCAAGTTCGCCTCTGAGCCGCCGACTATCTTTATGATGGTTGGCTTGCAGGGCTGCGGCAAGACCACTACCTGCGCCAAGCTGGCCCGCTATATTATTAAGAAATCCCATCATCCGCTTCTGGTCGCGGCTGATATCCAGCGCCCCGCGGCTATTGACCAGCTTAAAACCCTGGGCAAACAGCTCAATATTCCTGTTTTCAATGAGAAGAATATGTCGCCGGTGCGCATCTGCGAAAATTCCCTCAAGTTTGCCAAGGAGAATAATCTGGATTGTATCATCTTTGACACTGCCGGCCGCCTGCACATTAATCAGGAGCTGATGGACGAGCTTAAGGAA
>Ga0315273_10010210_pt1 | contig 11960 bp, 11 predicted proteins | sample YL17G02_0_MG_FD_205753 | JGI IMG/M metagenome (GOLD analysis project Ga0315273, IMG submission 205753) | Sediment microbial communities from Yellowstone Lake, YNP, Wyoming, USA - YL17G02_0 | ecosystem: Environmental > Aquatic > Freshwater > Lake > Sediment | place: USA: Wyoming | collected... | reverse complement strand
CTACATGCAGACCAAATAATTGTTATAGATGAAGGAGAAATTGTCGGAAAAGGTACTCATGAAGAGTTAATACATGATTGTCCTATATACCAAGAGATTGCTTCATCACAACTTACAAAACAAGAATTATCAAATAGTTTGGACTCGGCCACATCACTCAACTCAAAGACAAGTGATAGAAAGGAGTTGATATGAACGACCATTCAATAAATAATTCAAATACTCCCTCGCCAACAACCTTGAAAAGGCCACGTGTAGGAGGTTTTGGCATGGGTAGAGGACCGGGCGGTATTGGTGGCAAAGTTGAAAAAGCCAAGAATTTCAAAGGTACAATGCGAACACTAATATCATATTTAAAACCATATTGGGGACTCCTTTTTGTTGTCTTAGTTTTTGCAATTGCCAGTACTGTCTTTAGTATTATAAGCCCGAAAATATTGGGTAATATGACAAATGATATAGTAACAGGATATATTAATATGACGGTTTACGATCAAGTGGTCAAACAATTCCCAGCCGGGATGAATATACCAGCAGGTACAACTGGAGCAGATATTATTAAAAAAATCCCTCCCGCAATGTTAGAAAAAATTCCGGCAGACCGTCTTGACCAGATCAAAACGCTGGATTTATCAAAAAGGCCGGAAATTGATTTTCAGGCAATTGGAAATGTTGCCATGATACTTATCGGTTTGTTCTTACTGAGTGCTTTATTCAGTTTTGTTCAAGGTTGGATTATGACCGGTGTTACCCAAAAAGTAACCTATCAATTACGAGAAAATATTTCCAAAAAGATTAATTTATTACCTCTCAAATATTTCGATTCACGTACAATTGGAGATGTTTTAAGCCGTGTTACAAATGATGTTGATTCAATCAGCCAAAACCTGAATCAAAGTATGTCTCAAATAGTTACCTCATTAACCACAGTAGTTGGAATATTGATTATGATGCTCTCGATTAGTTGGCAAATGACATTAATTGCCCTATTGGTCTTACCTGTTAGTTTTGCTTTTATTGCTTTTGTAGTAAAAAGATCGCAAAAATATTTTTCTACACAACAGGATTCGCTTGGACGTATAAACGGTCATATCGAAGAAATGTATTCCGGGCATAATTTGGTTAAGGTTTTTAACGGAGAGAAGAGGGCTTTGGAAAAATTTAAAATTATCAACCAAAAACTGAACGATAGTGCGTGGAAGTCCCAATTCTTTTCCGGTTTAATGTGGCCAATTATGGGTTTCATAGGCAACTTAGGTTATGTTGGAGTAGCAGTCGTCGGTGGCTATCTTGCAGTAAAAAAAGTTGTGAATATCGGTGATATTCAAGCATTTATTCAATATATCCGTTCTTTCAATCAACCGATTATTCAATCTGCACAGACCGCAAATGTTCTTCAGTCAATTGCAGCGGCTGCAGAGAGAGTATTTGAATTTTTGAATGAACAGGAGGAAGTTCCCGATATTGCAGAAACTATAGAACTAAAAAATATTAAAGGTGATGTTGAATTTAATAATGTCATATTTGGATATAATTCCGAAAAAAATGTAATCAAAGGTTTTAATGCAAAAATAAAATCCGGGCAAAGAGTTGCTATTGTAGGGCCAACCGGTACAGGAAAAACGACTATCGTAAATTTATTGATGAGATTTTATGATGTTACAAACGGTTCAATCAAGGTAGATGGAATTGATATTAGGAAAGTAAAAAGAGCAGAATTAAGAAGGAGTTTCGGTATGGTATTGCAGGATACGTGGCTTTTTAATGGAACAATTAAGGAAAATATTTGTTATGGAAAACTTAATGCCTCAGATGACGAAATGATACAAGCCTCAAAGGCCGCTCATGTCGACCATTTTGTCCGTTCTCTTCCGAATAGTTATGCTATGAAAATCAATGAGGAAGCAGATAATATCTCTCAAGGAGAAAAACAACTTCTGACAATAGCAAGAGCTATGCTTGCCAAACCACCGATATTAATTCTGGACGAAGCCACCAGTTCTGTTGATACTAGAACAGAGGTCTTAATCCAAAAAGCAATGGAAAATTTAATGAAAAATAGGACCAGTTTTGTAATAGCTCATCGTCTATCAACGATTAGGTACGCTGACTTAATACTCGTAATGCGCGATGGAAACATTGTCGAACAGGGGACTCATGTGCAACTCTTGGCCAAAAATGGATTTTATTCGACATTATATAACAGCCAATTCTCTGACTAAGAAAATCATATACCTGAGATTTTCCCTCGTCTCATCCATTAACACATGGTAACTCCAGCCAGCAAGTCGTATAACGAGGTGATTTCTGCTCTATACGCATAGACCATTCTTGCTTAATCCCATCACTAGCCATCTTGACTGTCTCTTTCCCCCATGTATTATTAATTTTATCTATACAAGACATCAATTTGTTTTCCTGTTTTCTAACGCCTTCTTTATTCGGCATAAACATATCGTATTGAATATGTTTATCCGGTTGAAGTCCCACCAAAAACACACCTGCTTTTTTGTATGGATAGCCATTTTTGAAAATATGGTCTAAACAATACAAAGCGTGTTTAATTAAGGTTGGTGTAAAAGCAGTGGGATAGGGCAATTTCACCAAAGCATTATTAAAATACTGTGGCTTATCTTTTTTGAAGCGATTCGTCAATATAAAAACCTGAATAAAATTCGCCACTGACTTGTCATGACGTAGTTTTTCTGCCGCTCTGGCAGTATATTTAGACACTGCCTGTTTTAACTCTTTATAATCATAGACATCATATCGAAACGACCTTGTACTGATTATAATTTTTTTGGGTTCAGAATTGTTTTTGAGTGTAATACAAGACGTATTATTTAACTCTCTTACAATGCGGTCACCCTGAACCGTCATTAGATTCCTTATCACTCTGGTATCTGCATATTTTAATTTCATGGCATTATCTATGCCTAGACGTTTTAACATCTTGGCATATTGTCGGCCAACTCCCCAAACGTCTTCGACAGGAATCGATTCCAGATGTTTGTCGATTTCGCTTCTAGACATAGTAGTAAAATCAACTACTCCGGCAAATATCTCTTCTTTCTTCCCCAGTTCGTTTGCTAGTTTAGCAAGCAATCTGGTATGTGCTATCCCTACACTCACAGGAATTCCGGTCCATTGCAAAACCGTCTTACGTATCTTCCTACCTAGTTCCCATAGGTTAGTAATATGTAAGTGAGATAAATCCAAAAAGGCCTCATCAATCGAATAAATCTCTACTTCTGGCGTAAACTCGTACAACGTCTCAAAGACCCTGCGTGATAAATCCCCATACAAGGCATAATTAGAAGAGAAGACGCCAACTTCGTTTAATTCAAATAAATCCCGGTACTTAAATGCAGGCGCTCCAATTGGAATGCCCAACTTTTTGGCTTCCTTTGACCTTGCCACCACACAACCATCATTATTGGATAAAACCACCACTGGTTTGAATTGCAACTTGGGTTGAAAAACCCTTTCGCAGGAAGCGTAAAAACTGTTGCAATCAACTAAGGCAATTACCTTGTTTTGCATTTTTGTAAAGAATGAATTACATGCTTCACCACTCCCCAAATCATAAAATCATTTTCTTGATTGATGAATATCGGTTTGAAACGTGGATTGGCAGGCAATAATTTAATTTGTTCTTTAGTTTTTTGAAATATTTTTACTGTAAAATCTCCGTCAATGGATGCAACTACCACAAAATTATTTTTGGGTTCAATAGCACGGTCAACAATCAATAAATCGCCGTCATTAATGGACAAATTAATCATGGAATGCCCATTCACTCTCAAAAAATATGTAGCCGCGGGTTTATCTATCAAGTATTCATTCAAATCCAAGCGACTCTCGACAAAATCATCAGCAGGGGAGGGGAAACCGGCAGGAATTCCATTTAGGAATAATGGGATTTCAACTTTGCTGAGTTTAATTTCACAAGGAATAAGTTTGTAGGTATTTTCTTTTTCTATGGATTTTTTCATAAAAATGGGATAAAATATATTGCTACTAATTTGTACACTATATACTGAACAAATGTCAAGATGAAAAAAATATTAACAAAAAGACAAGTCGAAGTACTGGACAAAATCAAGCAATATCAACAGGAACACAATACATATCCCTCCTTACGAATCCTGGGAAAATTGCTGAATATTTCTTCACCCAATGGAGTAAAAAGACATGTGGACATATTAATTTCTAAGGGTTATTGCACAAGTCAAGAAAATAAATACGTTTTAGCAGACGAAACTCGAGCATTTATTAATATTAAAATTCTTGGGTATGCCAATGCTGGCTTGCCACTTGCACTCGCAGATCAAAGTCAAATGGGGACTATTGCTATTAAAGCAGATAAATATATCAGACCAGAGGGTTTATTTGTTGTTATTATTGAAGGGGACTCTATGAACTTACAAAAAATCAATGGGAAGTTTTTAATTGACAATTCCTATGCTCTTATTCAAAGTGGACAGAACTTTGTGAATGGTGACTGTGTATTAGTGATAGTAGATAATTCCGCTACAATCAAAAAAATCACTACAAAAGATGGATATATTGTTTTATATCCAAATTCAAATAACAAAAAATTTCGGGAGATTTATTTGGATAATGACTCTGATATATATATAAATGGCAAGGTAATAGATGTCTTACCAAAAATTATTAAATTATAAATTATGTGCGGACGTTTTGGTTTAGAATATGGAAAAGATTTTTATCCCAGATTTTTACTTAAAAATCAACTCCCGGGTCTTGTTTCTAATTTAAATATTTCTCCTGGACAGCAAGTACCTATTATCATTAATCAAAACTGTGAAAACATTCTGCAGTCAATGAAATGGGGTTTAATTCCTTTTTGGAGCAAGGACCAAAAAATTGGCAGTAAATTATTTAATGCACGACTGGAAACGATTCAAGAGAAACCAAGCTTTAAAAATGCCTTTAAAAATAGACGTTGTTTAATTCCTGCCAGCATTTTTTATGAATGGAGGGATGAGGGTGAGAAAAAAATTCCATACGGTTTCAAACCAGAAAACGAAAAATATTTTGCTATGGCCGGAATTTATGAGATATGGACAGACCCAAGTGGTATTAAAATTCCCACATTCACAATTTTAACAACTACACCAAGTTCGGTAATCAGGCCTTTTCACGACCGTATGCCAGTTGTTTTAGATAGAGATGAAGAGCTAGATTGGCTTTTGGAAACGGCAGAACCGGAAAATTTACTAAAACACGCTCTATCAGAACCAAAATATAAAATGAGTATTAATATAGTCAAGGAATTTCTTTAGACGATTTGTGCATCCTCAAATTAGAAATCTAAGTGCCTGTGTTATAATCATCTGAAATCAGAATACGCATACCTACCTAAAAAAACTTTTTGATGAATATCCGTATTGAATTAGAAAAATTAAAGAACATTACTTCTCGTAATTTTAAACCCATTTTATTAGGGGTTGTTTACGGATATCCAATTTATGCTTACACCGAAAAAAATAAACAACGCGCTAAAAAACATGTCACTATTACATCCTTATTTCATGGAAACGAACAAGCTGGCTATTTTGGGTTAAGAGTAGCAATTATGCTAAATATTTTTTCAAAATTTCAAAACATCAAAACAACTATAATCCCAATCGTTAATCCTACCGGTGCATCTGCAAATACAAGACAAAATATTGTATTTCATAATCCAAATCGTGGATATTTTGCAAATGAGAAAAATCACATCCTTTCTGATGAAGGCAAGTTATTTATTTCACATAAACCTTGGTTTAAAAAGGTAGCAAAAGACACTCTAATTTCTTTACATGAAGATATTGATGCCAAAAATCCTTATGTTCACATAAATTATTCCAAAAAACAAAATCTGCATTTCGAAGCAATCAAGCAATCGTGGAATAGTTTATCTCTTATGCCAATGTCGGATGCAGAAATTGTTAAACAAAAACTTGTTACAAACCCAAGTTATATAGTAGAACCGGGAAGAATTGAAAACGACTTAACAGGTGGTAGTTTTGAAGATTATGTAATATTAGAAAAAATTTCATACCTTGCAATATCTACAGAGAGTCCTGCTCATCCAAGTATATCAACCACCGTTAGGAAAAATCTTAATTTCAAGTACATCGAAAACTTATTAAAATCAATTAATAATATTTAAGAGGATATTTAATTAAGAAATTATTCTTGCAATTATCTGCTTTGCCCAATTTGTTTTGAATTGTTTTTTTATTTTTGGATTTGGCATTGCTAACAACATAGGAACCAATTGTGCAATTTTTTTTGGATTTTTTTCAAATATTGCACATCCATTTTCTATGGCGAATTGAACATCACCATTTTCGACACCCCCTATAAATCCGTAGATAATTATTTTCTTCCCTACTGTCATTGCCTCCCAAATAGTTGCAGGACCGGCTTTGGTCACAACAATATCTGCAACATATAAATAATCAGTAAAATTTTCTACCCATCCAAATATTTTCACTATATTTCGATATTTTTTTCTATTTAATAATTTCCTTTGTTTTTCGTCCTTGCCACAAATTACACAAATACATATACCCTCGTTTTTTGCATCAATTTCATTTAGAATTTTGGGGATTTGTTGCATTCCTTCACCTCCTCCTGCAATAAATATTATTGGAAGTTGAGGTAACTCTAATTTAGTCCTTGAGGTCTTTATATCTTGCCTTTGAAAAAGATTTTGTGCAACAGGTAATCCAAAAATCTCAACTTTATCTGAATATTTCTCAAAATATTTCTTCCCATTTTTATACGTTTCCTGCGTCGGTAGAATTATTAAATCAATAAAGTTGCTAAACCACAATCTAAGAGTGTGAATTATATCCGCAACAATCATAACTGTTTTAGTTTTAGGATTAATTTCTTTTAATAATCTAAAAATTTCTGTATCAGAATAATAAGTTGAAATGTAAATATCTGCTTTATGTTCTTGTAAAAATTTCCTAATGTTTTTCTTGGCAAGAGTCCTATAATATCCTCTAAAAACATAAGATGAAGGAGAGAGATCAAAAAAATTTACAATGGGTTGTTGTAAAAAAGGTGTATTTTTTATTATAAATTTATAACTTACACTTTGATGTGCAAAATTTGCTAATTTATATTCCTTTGCAAAATCAACAAGTTCTATTTTTATTCCCGGGAACTCTAACCCTGCATCTCGTAATGCCTTAGCAGCAGCTAAATGTCCTGTCCCTGCATGGGTGAATAAAATACAAATAGTTTCTATTGAATTCTTTTGCATTTCAAGTCAATTATTAATCGTTTTTAAACAGTTGCTCTTTGGCATAAGCGCTAAGGTTTTCTCGTTTTGCCCAAATTCGTTCGTTTTTTGTTAAATATTTTTTACGAAGGCGTAAATTTTTTGGAGTAATTTCCAAGATTTCATCCTTGGCAATGAAAACCAAAGCATAGTCCAATGTTAAATCGATTGTAGCTTTCAAGATCGTTTGTGTGATTTCATCATGTTTTATTCTCACTGCTGATTTTTGTCTGCCTTTGCATACATTGACATCCAAATCCTGTTCGAATTTATTTGTCCCAACTATCATTCCTTCATAGACATCTGTACTTGGACCAATAAACAAGTCACCTCTCTCCTGTATCGTATTCAACGCATACCCCATAGCAGAACCATTTTCACTTGCAATTAAAACACCTTTTCTAAAAAGGTCATCTTGTATTATTGCCGGCACATAATCCATAATTCTATTATTCAAGACAATATTCCCTTTTGTGGCTGTTAACAAATAACTTCTTAATCCAAATAAATATCTAGTTAAAATCTTATAAGTGAATCTCGTCTGACCATTATTGGTCTCCATATCTACAAGTTCCGCTTTTCTTTTGTTTAATGCATTCGTAATTGTGCCAATATATTCCTCCAAAGTATCAATAAAGAGTTCTTCCCTTGGTTCGCATTTTACTCCGTCAATTACTTGATAAATAATCTGGGGTTTCCTAATTTGGAATTCATAACCCTCTCTTCGCAATGTCTCAATTAAAATCGAAAGTTGTAATTCTCCACGTCCAGAAACAAAATAACCCCCACCATCTGCTTTTCCAATTTGTAAACTAATATTTTGTTCTTTTTCTGTTTCAAGTCGATTTTCAATTTGAGAGGCATTTACAAATTTCCCGTCACGCCCTAAAAATGGCGAAGTATTGGATTCAAATTTAATTTTAATTGCCGGGGGAGAAATTATTATTTTTGGTAATGGTTCCAGTTTTTCTGGGCTACATATCGTTCCGCCAATCGCAGTTGAATCAATACCAACCACAGCAGCAATTTCACCTGCTTTAACATTATCAACTTCTACAAATTCCAAGCCCTCCCTTACCATTAATTTTTTTATTCTTCCAGATATTTTTGGTGAATCAGGCGAGTCGTTTTCTAAAACCACAACATTGTCTCCCAAATTCGCTTGTCCACGATAAACCTTACCAATCAAATATCTTCCAATATGTTTATCTGAATACAAAGCATTTATCTGCATTTGTAAAGGACCATGCTCATCACCCCGAGGTGGTGGGAAGTATGACACAATTTTATCAAGTAGCATCTTTACATCTCCACTTGTTGAATTTGCAACAGTCAAATCACCATCAGGCACTTCGGTAAAGATTTTACCCTCCCTAGCAATTGCATAAAAAATTGGAAATACTAATTGTTCCGTAGTAACGGCCAATTTCAAAAATAAATCATTTAATTTGTCAATAACACGGGGGACATTGGCAAATTTCTTATCTATCTTGTTAATTACGACCATTACCATTAAATTCAATTCGATGGCTTTTTTTAAAACGAATTCCGTTTGGGGCATAGGACCTTCCTGAGCATCTACAACTAACAGACAACCATCTGCCATATTCAAAGTACGTTCTACCTCACCTCCAAAATCAGCATGTCCAGGTGTATCAATAATATTGATTTTATATTCTCCATAACGAATTGCAATATTTTTCGCCCTAATAGTAATACCTTTTTCCCTTTCGAGTTCACCCGAGTCCAATATTTGTTCCTGTTGCATTTCGATTTGATTATCTCTAAACAAATGCGATTGCTTCAAAAAAGCATCTATCAATGTTGTCTTACCATGATCGACATGAGCGATTATGGCAATGTTTCTTATTTTGTTTTGTTCAATATTTAAGTTCATTATCTATTATTCTATCATATAAAGTGATGAGATAGGCCAAGCATAAACAAAAGCGGGTAATTTAATAATTACCCGCTTCAAAAATTCAATAAAAAAACTTAGTATCTATTACCTCTACTAAAATTATTTCTTGGTTTGAATTCTCTTTTTTCTTGTGGTCTTGCCTCGCTGACCCTAATTGACCTTCCGTCAACTTCGGTCTCGTTCAATTTTTCAATTGCCTCCTTGGTTGCTTCTGGTGTTGCCATTTCAACAAAACCGAAACCTTTTGAGTTTCCTGTTTCTTTGTCGATAATGATTTTAACTGAGACTACTTCTCCAACTTGTTCGAAGTGTGTTTTTAAAGTCTCTTCTGTTGTTGAGTATGGTAACCCACCAACAAATAATTTATTACTGTCCATCTAAAAAAAATATAAAAAAATAAGAAATAATTTACTGCTTGATTGCCGATGGTAAAAAGTCAAAGAAGCAAATAAACTTAATGATTATAACATAAGAAAAGAAAAATTGCTTATCTGGAACATTTAACTTACAATACTTCTATATCTATTAAATTTTCAAAATGATATATCGACATCCACAGCAAAGAGTTGCTGTTTTAGTTGACGTTCAAAATTTATATTATTCTGCACAGGCATTATATAAAACAAAAATCAATTATAAAAATCTATTGCAATTGTGCGTACAAGGGAGAGTATTAACAAGGTCAATTGCCTATACAATTAAGACAGATGAGACACGTGAGCAAAACTTTTTTGAGGCCTTAAATGTTGCCGGATTTGAAGTAAAAGAAAAGGACTTACAGATTTTTTATACCGGTGCCAAAAAGGGTGACTGGGATGTTGGAATCGCAATGGACGCCATTCGTCTAGGACACAAAGTTGATTCTGTTGTTATTGTTTCCGGTGATGGTGATTTCAAACCCGTTGTACATTACTTGCAAGATGCACTGGGTTGTTTGGTAGAAATAATTTCTTTCAAACAAACCACAAACAAAGAATTGATTGAAATTGCAAATGACTTTATTGATATTGCAGACCACAAAAACGACCTGCTATTCAAGCCCATGCATAAGATAATTTCGAAACAGTCCTCAAACCGGATAGAGAAACACTAGTAAAGCAAAAAAGATACAACATGGTAACTATCAAAACATCAAAACAAATTAAAATTATGGAAACAGGAGGGAAAATTCTTGCTGATATGATGGCACAACTTCGCACTATGCTTAAAATTGGCTTGGATGTAATGCAACTGGAAAACAAATTTATTGAATTATGCAGGAAATACGATGTTATACCGGGATGTAAGGGCTATAAGGCATCTTTTTTACCACCTTTTAGATATGGTTTATGCATAAGCATTAATGAAGAGTCAGTGCATTGTTATCCAAAAGAAGGCTTTTATTTGCGTTCCGGCGATACCATTGCTATTGATACAGTAATTAAATATGAAGATTTATTTGTTGATAGTGCTTTTACAGAAGGAATTGGAGATATTAGTATTTCTGACAGGAAATTTTTAGAGACATCAAGATATGCTCATAATAGTGCTATTAAACAGGCAATAACAGGTAATAAAGTAGGCGCTATTAGTAATCAGATGGAGTCAATTATGCAACTTGCTGGTTTTAATGTTCTTTATGATTTTGTAGGTCATGGTATTGGAAAAGAAATGCATGAAGAACCAGATATACCTTGCTTTGGGAATAGAAACACTGGTCCAGAATTAAAAGAAGGAATGACACTAGCTATCGAAGCCCTTTTTTGTCAAGGTGATCCAGAAGTTATATATCCTATTCGTGGTGATTGGGAGACCAGAATGGCAGATGGTAAAAAATTCTCAATTTTTGAACATACTGTGGCAATTACGGAAGGTGAACCACTAATTCTTACAAAAATGTAACTATTCCAGTTTCATAATATTTTTCATCTTTTGAATATATATCATTACAATACTTCGGCATTTTTTTATGCTTGAATAAGTTAACATATATATTACGAATTTAATTTAATGTGTTGAACAGAAGTTCTTACACACTCTGATTTGCAGTATAAATTTAGTCAAACAATATTTAAGAGTCCTACCCACAAATCAGAGGCCGAATATAAAATTAATATTGTTTGCATTATAAGTCCATGAGGCCGGTGTGTAAGAACTTCTGTTCAACACATTATAATCGTAATTGCAAGATGTACCCAACCAATACAGTACTTTTACAATAGATACAGCATAGATTATAATGACACTCGTAATATTTTTTAAATAGACAAGTATGGCATTTACAAGTGAACTTAGAAGAGGCATGATTATTGCTTTTAACAATGAGCCCCATTTATTGATTGAAAAAGAGTTTTATTCTCCGGGTAAAGGTGGAGCATTTACCCGAACAAAATTAAAAAATATAAAAACAGGCAAAATTGTAACCAATGTTTTTAAGTCAGCGGAAAAAGTTGACGAATTAGACATTGAAACAAAAACTATGCAATATTTATATGAAGATGGAAAAGATGCATATTTCATGCATCCTGAAACATTTGAACAGATAAATGTTGGCTTAGATATGATAGATAAAGGAAAAGCATTCTTACATACTGAAGCAAAATATATTTTAATTATTTTTGAGGGAAAGGCCATTTCTGTTCAATTACCACCAAAATTGGGCTTACAAGTTATTGAAACTGGAGACGCAGTTAAAGGCAATACCTCCGGTAATGCAACTAAGGAAGCAATTCTGGAGACCGGCTACAAGATATA
>Ga0315273_10010209_pt1 | contig 11960 bp, 5 predicted proteins | sample YL17G02_0_MG_FD_205753 | JGI IMG/M metagenome (GOLD analysis project Ga0315273, IMG submission 205753) | Sediment microbial communities from Yellowstone Lake, YNP, Wyoming, USA - YL17G02_0 | ecosystem: Environmental > Aquatic > Freshwater > Lake > Sediment | place: USA: Wyoming | collected... | reverse complement strand
CAGATCCAGCAGGAGGGTCTGCGCTACGTGCTGCGGCGCAACCCGGCGCGGGCCGAAGAAATGGCTGCCTCGCGGGCCGCCAAACAGGCCAGCGTGGAGGTGCTGGTCAAAGAGCGCACTCAGTACCTGGCCCAGCATGGCAAGGCCAAAGCGAGCGCGGCGGAGAAGAAGGTGCGGGCCAAAATCGCGCGGCTGAAAGCCGGAGCGTGGCTGCGGATGGAGACCGAAGGGAGATCGCTGAAACTGGTCGCCGACGAGGCGGCGCGGCAGGAAGCCGCGCGGCTGGACGGCTGCTACGTGCTCAAAACGGATCTGCCCCAAACGGCTGCTTCCAAGCAGGTGGTGCATGACCGCTACAAGGACCTGACGGAAGTTGAGATCGCCTTCCGCACGTCGAAGACGGCACACTTGGAGCCGCGGCCCATTAACGTGCGCACCGAAGAGCACACGCGCGGGCACGTACTGGTGGTGATGCTGGCGTACCTGATCCGGCGCGCGGCCCAAAGGGCACCCCGGCCGGGCGTGGGCGGGGTTAAACCTGACTGTGGAAGAGGGGCTGGCGCAGTTGGCCACGCTGTGCTCGATGGAGGTCAAGGTGGAGGGCGGTGGCAGTTGCCTGCGCATCCCGGCGCCGCGTCCTGCCTCGGCGGCCCTGCTGAAAGCGGCCTCGGTTCGCATGCCCGAAGTACTGCCCCATCCGGCGACTCGCGCAGTCACGCGCCACTCGCTGCCGTCACGACGACAACTCCCTTGATGCCAATGGTTTAGCCCCTGTGGGCGGCTTGCCGGCAGGGGTAAACATCCGCTATATGACCGAAAACACTTTCGAGCACCCCGGCCGGGTCGCCATTCGGGAGAAGGCGCTGGAAGGAGCGGGACCCTCGATGAGCTACCAGTTCCCGCCGCACTCGGTAACCATTCTGGAGTTGTACCGGCAATGAACGGACAAGCCGGTGGACGGCGGATCATCCGGGCGGCCGCCGCTCTTGGGTCGGCGACCGTTACGTCCAAAACCCTCGGCCTGGAGCGGCCCAACCTCTGGTTCGTCACCGCCAGCCAATCACCACTGCCACGGCGATGACGGCTGGACGGCGGCGGTCTTGAACGCTCGCGCCGCCGCGAGGACAAACGGGCCATCCCTTGTTCCCAGTCGATCCGGCCGGCCGCCGTGATCCGGTTCGTCACGGACGCGGCCGGCACCGCCGGGAAGCAAGGCATTCGGAACCTTGAAGTCCCCGTTCGTCAGCTTCGCCCGCCCATGGAAGCATGTCGGCGACACCACCGGCTTGGGAGACCCCACCAGGGCGACTCCCGAGAAAGGCCGGAGGCTGGCCGGCCTCTTCGTGGAACGTACGTCCCGGCTCCCGAAGAAGCTGAGCGATGCCGAAATCACGGACCCGTTGCAATACGGAACGTGCTGGAATAGGCTGAATTGGGAGACACGCGATGAAACAGACACCGGTACTAATGTTCTTGGCCGCAACCGCGGCCTTCGCTCAAGGCACGGGAACCATCCATGGGACGGTGACCGATCCATCCGGGCTGGGGGTGCCGGGCGCGAACGTGACGGCTGTGCTGGCCGAGCGGGGCACCACCAGGAAGGTGGAGACGAACGCGCAGGGCAGCTACGTGCTGCCGCTCCTGCCGATTGGCGCGTATGCTGTGAGCGTCGAAGCGCAGGGATTCAAAGTCTTCCGCCAGAGCCAGATCGAACTCACCGCCACCGAGAACGTGCGCGTGGATGCACAACTGGCGCTGGGGAGCATGGCCGAGACCGTGTCGGTGACGGCCGAGGCTCCTCTGATCGACAGCCGGTCGAGCATGATCGGCACGCTGATCGATTGGCGCCGTTTGCCCGAGTTGCCCATCAACGGGCGCAACATTATCGCCCTGGCCAGCCTGCTGCCGGGCGCCAGCCAGATCAGCGCGCCGCAAACCTTCACCGGCGACCGTAGCGGGCCGACGGTTTCCATGTCCGGCGGCCGCGGCAACCAGAACCTGTTCCTGTTCGACGGCGCGCACTTCAACGCCATCTTCCGCAACACCGGCTTGAACTACCCTCCGCCGGACGCGCTGCGCGAGGTCAAGGTGCTCAGCAACAGCTTCACCGCCGAATACGGACGCAACGCCGGGTCGATCTTCAACGTCGTCACCCGCTCGGGCACCAACGACCTGCACGCCAGCGCCTGGGAGTTCCTGCGCAACCACAAGCTGAACGCGCGCAACTTCTTCGCGCCGTCGGTGAAGCCGCAGTTGATCCAGAACCAGTTCGGCGCTACCGCGGGCGGACCCATCCGCAAGGACAAGCTGTTCGTCTTCGGTTCGTGGGAGAGCCTGCGGGTGCGGCCGGGCGCGTTGTCCACCGCCGCCTTCCCGCTCACCGCGGCCGAGCGCTCGGGCGACTTCTCCTCATCCCGCACCGCGCTGCGCGACCCCCTCGCCACCGGCCAGGTGTTCCCGAACAACCGGATCCCCAGCGCGCGTTTCGATCCGGTGGCCCAGAAGATTCTGGACCCGCAGATGGTGCCGCTGCCCAACCGTCCCGACGGGCAACTGGTGACCGTCTCGCCGGAGCCGCAGAACAACGACCAGTTCCTGGTCCGGATGGATTACAACCTCGGCCGCCACACCCTCGAGGGCCGTTACAATTACAATCTTGCCAAGTACCGCACTTCCGCCGGGAACGTGCCCACTTACCTGCCGCTGGACAGCATCGCCAAGGTGCAGAGCGTCACCCTGGGCGACATGATCGTCCTCCGGCCCAACCTCCTGAACGAGGCCCGGCTGAGCTTCAACCGGGTCCGCGCTTCAATCGTGAATCTGAACCCGATCACCATCTCGCAACTCGGCTCGAAGTTCCCGCTCTTCGGGCCCCCGGTACCGCCGGCCATCACCATTTCCGGACGCATCACCCTGGGAAGCGGATCGGCAGCCGATGCCATCACCGTAAACGAGTCGCTTCAGTTCGACGACAACGTCAACTGGACCAAAGGCAGCCACACGGTGAAAGCGGGTTTCCAGTTGCTCAAGCTCCGCTACTTGAATCGAGGGTCGTTCCAGACCATGGGCACCTTCACCTTCAGCGGCTACGCCACCGGCAACGCGGCCGCGGACTTCGTGCTCGGGAAGGCCGAATCGATGACCGTGGCCAGTCCGCTGCTGGAGCAGGCCGGATTGCAGACCTCCACCTACTACTTCGTTCAGGACGACTGGCGCATCCACCCGCGACTCACGCTGAACCTGGGCCTGCGCTACGAGGCGGCGATGCCCTGGGTGCATCCGCAGGACTTCTGGGGCACCGTGAGGCTGGGTCAGCAGTCGCAGGTGATCAAGACCGCGCCCCTGGGCATGGCCTTTCCGGGCGCCCCCGGGGTGCCCCGTGGGCTGGTCGCCACCGACCGCAACAACTTCGCCCCGCGCGTCGGCTTCGCCTGGGATCCGTTCGGCCGCGGGCGGACCTCGGTGCGCGGCGCTTACGGCGTTTTCTATGAAGCCGTCAACGCCGACATCATTCAGAACACCAGCCAGCCCTTCCGCTACACCGTCAACGTCAACGCTCCGCAGAGCCTGGTGGATCCCCTGGCGGGGCAGCCGCCCATCCCGCTGTCGGTGAACATGCAGAACCCCGAGTTCGTCGGCGTCCAGACGCTCTTCTACCCCGATTCGTCGCTGCGCACGCCCTACTTGCAGCACTACAACCTGAACCTGCAGCACGAGGTGGTCAAGGACCTCAGCGTGCAAGTAGCCTACGTGGGCAAAGGCGGCCGCAAGCTGCTGATGGGGCTGACGACCAACCCGGGCCTCGCCGTGCCCGGCGTCCCTTTGACCGCCGCCACTCTCCAACAGCGGCGTCCCATCCAACCCTTCGGCGTGCTCGACAAGATCTCCTCGCAGGCCAGCTCCCGCTACAATTCGATGCAAATGGAGGTCAACAAGCGGTTCGGCGGCGGCTTCTCCCTCAAGGGCATCTACACCTTTTCCCGCTCCATCGACATGGCTTCGGGCACTTCGCTGGGCGCGGCAGTTCCGTATGTCTTCGACCTCCGGACGCAGATCGGCGTTTCCGACTTCCAGGCCAAGCATATTGCATCTTTCTCATGGATCTGGAACCTGCCCAAGCTTACCGCCGCGCCGCCCGCCGTGCGAGGCCTGCTCGGCAACTGGCAGGCGAACGGGCTGGTGACGACGCGCTCGGGGCTGCCGGTCAACATTGTCATTGGCCGCGACACCGCGCTTAGCGGCACCAGCAACCAGAGGCCGAACGTGGTGGGCGAGCATCGCCTCTCCGGCGACCGGCCGCGCGCGGAGAAGATCCTGGCCTGGTACAACCGCGCCGCCTTCGCCGAGCCGCGCGCCGGCGCTTACGGAGACGTGGGCCGCAACGCGCTGGTCGGAACGCCATCCCTGAACACGAACTTCGCGCTCTTCAAGAACGTGCCGCTGCCCGGCCGGGAGGGCCTGCGCTTGCAGTTGCGTTCCGAGTTCTTCAATGTGTTCAACGCGGTCAACCTGGGCAGCCCCAACAACCAGTTCACGGCCGGCGCCAACATGGGACGCATCACCGGCGCGGGGGAGGCGCGGGTGATCCAGTTCGCGTTGAAACTGATTTTCTGATGGGAGTGAAGTGAGAACTTTGACGCTGCAAGCGCCGCCCGCCTTGCGCCAACAGCAGGAGTGGCGCGCGCGCATCAAGTCCGCGCTTTTCGTTCTGGGCTTGCCGGTATCATAGTCCTGATCGCTGAATGGAATCGGCGGCATAGCGCGAGCGACGGAACGATGTTACGAGTGGTCGGAAGTGATCTGGGCGGGCCATTCGGACGCAATCGGCTGATCTGATGCGGATCCTGGGAACCGCGGCCGAGTTCGAGCGGCCGCTGATCGTCGAGCGCAGCCGTGCTGGCCGGCTCCGCTACCTTTCCGACTGGGAAGCCGGCTTGGTGGGCAAGACCGTCCACAACTGGAGCGGCAAACATCACCCCCCACACCGCCCGAAACGCCTCTTCGACCGGGAGCAGGTCATGCAGCTTCGCCGCGAGGGACTCGGCATTCGGGCCATCGCGATGCAGTTGAGACTCGGGGTAGGTACGGTCGTCCGGACCCTCGCCGCACGTTCCAGAAGTACTCGCCCGGAAAAGGACGCCCGCCCTGCTGATGACGCGGCAGTTGGCAGCGTGGGGAACTGAGTTCCAGAAGTGTGGACTTGTGGAACAGGCTCGGTCACCACGAAGTTTGGCAAGTGCGTCAGGACCCTCATCAAGCCGTGAAGGGTGGTGAATACCTGTATACGTGTCGTTCCGAACATTGAACGAAGGATTTGTCGAAGGACACGCAACCCCATCATCTCAGACAGTTCGGGATTTACGAGAGGCACAACTGCTCGGCAGCCGGCCACGGCTGTCCTGGTGGCCTTCCTCCCCCCAGCTTCCGGATTGCCTTCCACGCACCCATCCACCCTACGGTACTCGATCACACGCGGAATGATCAGCTTTTTCCATGGGGGGGCTGAACGGTTATCAAAAAAGAATCGGCAAGAAACCATTTATTCAGGGGCCGGCAAACGCTTTGGTACACCTGCCAATTTGGAGATTGCGTGGAGAACGGGAGTAAAACCGAGCCGGTCACCACACCAGTCGCAGAGCCATTTGTGTAGTCCGCGGGAGGTTCGCCTGAGTGTTGATCAGACTGAAACTCGAATTGGTCGGGCTGGTGTTTGGCGGCTCAAATACCGGATGGTTCAAGAAGTTGAAGAACTCGCACCGGAACTGCAAGTAGATCTTCTCGGCGACGGGTATCCGTTTCACCACCGACAGGTCGAAATTGTTCAAACCGTCGGAACGGAGATTTGCAAAGCCCGCGGGGAAGGAGCGGAGATTCGAGTCCAGTTGCTCCCGCGAATTGCGGTTGAACCGGGTGACGTCGAAGGCGCCGTCCACGCCCCGCGGATTCACTCGCAAGTCTCCACCGTAGTAGATGACATTGCCCCAACCCAGCGGCCGGCCCGGCTGCCAGGTGTAGATGGCGTTTACGTTCCAGCCGCCGGCGACCCGGTCCAGCAGGCGTCCGGCGCCCGACAACCAGGCCTTGCCCATCCCGGCGGGGACATCCCAACTGCCGCTCATCACAACGCGTTGCGGGCGATCGTCGACGCCGATCCGTTTGGCCGGAGCCGGATCGGAAGCGTTCAACCGGTCGGTCCGCTCGATCAGTTTGCCGAAGAAGTAATTCGCCAGCAGTTGCACGCCGTGAGAGAAGCGCTTTTCGTAACGCGCCTGGAGCGAGTGAAAATAGGAACTTCCTTCCGGCAGAAGCCGCTGCGTGACGCCGGTGAACTCCGGGAACCGCAGCAGAAGCTGTTGCCGCTGGACCGTGCTGCCGTTCAGGTTGGCGCCCGGGATGAGAGTCGCAAAAGGATTGGACACCAGGGCGGTCAGGGCATCGATGGTGGCCTGATCGCGAACCGGCGACGTGCTGAGGTACTGCCGCGGCACGTAGTTCAAGTTCCGGTTTCCCTCCAGGTGAACGGCATGGTTGCCGAAGTAGCCGATCTCGACCACCATGTTGCCGGGCAGTTCGTGCTGGATGTTGAGATTCCATCGGACCGAGTACGGGTTCTGCCGGTCTTGGAGGGTGGAGCCGACATCCCGGCCCAGGTAAGTCGAGAGGCCGAGCGACGACCCTGTGGGCTGGAGCAGCCCACCCGGATACGGATTGGCCAGGGTCGCGTTCGGGGTGAGATAGCCATCCAGCGTGGGGACGATCGGCGTGGACTGGCTGAAGCCGGTTTGATCGACGCCGCTCTTTCCCAGCGAATAGAAGAACACTCCGCTTCCCCCGCGAATCACCGTCCGGGAACCCAGGACGGCGGGTTTCCACGCGAAGCCGAAGCGCGGGCTGAAATAGTGGGCGCCGGTCTCGTACAGGCTCCGCTGGCTCGCCGAGGCGAACAACAACCCGCCCGGTGTGCGGAACTGGCTGGCAGGCATCTCCGGGATCGGACTGCGCGCGTAGGCAGCGCCCGCCGCCGCGCTGATGGGATTCGGCGTCTCGAAGTCGAAGCCCTTTGCGGAGCGGTCGAAACGCTCCGTGGTCGGGGTGTCGCGTTCGTAGCGGAGACCGAGATTCAGAGTCAGATCGGGACGCAGGCGCAGATCATCCTGCAGGAAGAGCGCATAGTAGCCCGCCTGGGCGGTCTGGCCGGCGTTCAGGTCGAAGCTGCCCCCCGTGGGAAGGCCGAGAAGCAGCGCCGTAAGATCCTGGCCGATAGGGGCCGCCGGGGAGTTATCCAGGGGGCCATTGGTCCACGCGTTGCCGAAGGAATAGCTGCCGCTGGAATTGCCGAAGTTGGTGGAACTGAAGCGCACCAGTCTCAGGTCCGCTCCCCATTTCACATTGTGCAGTCCGGCGATCTTGGTCACCGAGGTGAAGATTTGGAAGCTATCGAAGGGATTGTTCAGGCGCTGGCCCGCGCCGATACCGCTCATGGAGCCGAGCGAGATCGCCGGAAACGCGATCCGCGGCGCCTGTTGCGCCAGCGACGCCGGTAACCCAAGGGCAGTGAAATCGAACCCGTCGCCTTTGGTGCCCCGGACCTCCCCGTTACGCGACCAGTTGAAACGGCTATTGAGGACCATCGTCGGGCTCAGGGTATACACGTGGTCCAGCATGCTGCCCCAGTTGTACTGGTTCAGCCTGGTCCCGGTCGCAATATTCGCGAAATAGTCGTTGTTGAGCAGGTCCCGGTTGTTCTCCCGGAAATTGAAGAACAGTTTGTGGCGATCGGACGCGTTCCAGTCGATGCGGCCGGTCTCGCTGTGAAAGCGGTCGTCGTTCACCAGGTTGGAGAGGAAATTGTCGCGCCCGTCGGGGCGGCCGGCCTGGTTGGGCAGCGGGTAGTAGTCCAGGAGCTTTTTGGCGATGGGACTGATCCGGTTCGCCGGCACGACGTTATTCGGAAACGGCTGGCGCCGCGTACGAGATCCCTCGCGCGACGCGGTGAGCGGATCATAGATCTGGTAGTTGGCGCCCGCCGCAAGCAACCCGGACAAGTCTCCGGTTTTCCCGGCCGCCGTCGGCACGGTCAGCGTAGTCGGCAAAGGCAATCCGGTCCGGATGCCTTCGTAGGCAAAATAGAAGAACAGTCTGTTGCGGCCGTTCAGCAGCTTCGGAAGAATCACGGGTCCGCCCACGCCGGTTCCCCACTGGTTGTAGCGGGTGACGGGCTTGGGCTGGCCCGCGCGGTTGGTGAAGAACGGCGTGGCCGCCAGGCGAGACACCTGGTTATAGTCGGATGCCACGCCATGGAAAGCATTCGTCCCGCTCTTGGTCACCATGTTGATCGTGCCCCCGCCCGTGTGCCCGTAGGCGGCGTCGGACTGGAAGGACTCCACCTTCACCTCCACCACCGAATCCACCGGCGGGCTGAATGCGATCCTGCCGGCCTCGCCGGTATCCGGGGCCCCATCCAGCAACATCTCGTTCTTCCCCGAGGGCGCACCGCCCATGGTGAAGTTGGACTGGCGGCTGTCGTCATAGGGCCGCGATTGTTTGGGGTCTATGTTGGGGACCACCCCGTAGGCGAGCTGCGCCAGCACCAGAGGCGACCGCCCGTTGAGCGGCATGTTCTCGATTTGCTGGGTGTTGATCACCTGTCCAATAGAAGCGGTAGCGGCCTGCAACAGCCCGGCGGTTTCCGTCACCGTGACGGTTTCGGCAAGCTGTCCCAATTCGAGCTTGATTTCCAGGGCAACCCGCTCGTTGGTGCTCACCTGGACCCGCTCGTTCAGATGGCGCTTAAACCCGTCCGCTTGCGCGGAAACATTGTATTGGCCCGGCGCCAGGTACGGCAGGGCGTACTGGCCTTCGGCGGTGGTTACGGTCTGATAACGAGCGCCGGTTTCGACATGCACGGCTACGATTCTGGCATTCGGCACCACCGCATCCTGCGCGTCGAGGACACGGCCGGAGATTGTCCCCCGGAACTCTTGAGCCTGGAGAACACTACCGGCAAAAAATACTGCCAGCAACGCAACGGCTGCTTGTCGCATGGCGATCTCCTTTCCTGTTCAATCCCTGCCCTGGCGAACCGGAAACTCTTCCGATTCGGTGCGGGCGGCGCTCATGATGTCCTGAATCTTCGCCGCCACTTCGGGCTCGCGGCGGGAAACGTCGGCGGTTTCCGCCGGGTCGGCGGCCAGGTTGTACAACTCGATGGGACCGCGGGCGCCGCTCCGCATGCCCTTCCAGTCGCCCATGCGAACGGCTTGGCGAAAGGTCTTTCCGTGCGACTCCCAATAGAGATACTCGCGCCGGGGTGGCGGCGCTCCGAACAGAACCGGCGCGATCGAAATCCCGTCCAGACCGGGCGGGCCCGGCACGCCGGCGAGTTCGGCTGCCGTGGGGAGGAAATCCCAGAAGGCCCACACATGGCTGCTGAGGGCTCCCGCCTTGATCTTTCCGGGCCAGCGCGCAATCGCCGGCGCGCGGATGCCGCCCTCGTTGAGTGTCCCTTTCTGTCCGCGCAACCCCCCGTTGCTGTTGAAGAACCGCGGCGTGTGCCCGCCATCGGTGGCCGGGCCGTTGTCGCTGGCAAAGATGACCAGCGTGTTTCCGTCGATGCCCAGCATCTTCAGCCGCGCCATCACCTGGCCCACGTCGCGGTCCAGCATGTGTACCATGGCGGCGAAGCCCTTCTCCGGCCGGGGCCAGTCACGGTTCTCGTACGGCTCGTAGCTGGGCACGACGAAACCATCGCCCGTATCCCGGCCTCGTTCGCTGCTGGCATGCGGGACCGTATAGGCCAGGTACAGGAAAAAGGGATTGCTCCGGTTGGCCGAGAGGAACTCCAGCGCACGGCCGGTGAACAGGTCCTGGGCGTATTGCTTTTCTTTGGCGCCCTGGTTGCCCGGCGGGAAGAACTCGCTTTGGTTCTCCCACAGATGCCGGGGATAGTAATCCAGCGCATGGTCCTGGTTGAGGAAACCGAACCAGTCGTCGAAACCCTGCGCGTTGGGAACTCCCAGCGTGCCGGCTTCTCCGAGTCCCCACTTGCCCACGACGCCCGTGCGATAGCCCGCTTGCTTGAGAATCTCCGCCACCGTGACGTCGTCCGGTTGCAGGGGAATGCGGCCGCTGCGCCCTGCGTTGTTGCGCACGCGAGCGTGGCCGGTGTGTTTGCCGGTCATCAGGCAGCAGCGGGAGGGGGCGCACACCGCGGCCCCCGCATACGCTTGGGTGAAGCGCATGCCCTCCTCGGCCAGGCGGTCGATGTTGGGGGTGGCGAACTTGCGCTGGCCGAAACAGCCCAGGTCCCCGTAGCCGAGGTCGTCCGCCAGAATGAAGACGATGTTCGGCCGGGATGCGCCGCCCGCCGGCGCCAGTTTCGTCGCGGCCATTGCCGCCAGGAAGTCTCTGCGTCGCATCGCCCTCTACACTTTGCGCGGCGTTCCCCAGTGTTGCCGGTACTTGCGGCCGAGCAGCGCATTGGCCTCGGCGTCGCCGGCGATGGTCTCGGTTTTGGCGTCGAACTTCAGCGTCCGCCCGGTGCGCGCCACGATGTTGCCCAGGTGCAGGTGCAGCGTGGTGACGTAGCCGACCTCGATCTCGGCATTCGGCTTCTGGCGGCTGCGCACGCAGTCGACGAAGTTCTTCACGTGCGATTCGCCGCCCTCTTCCTTGTCTTCCTTGCCGAACTGGACCACCTTGCCCGCGCGGTCGAACACCTTGAAGCCCGAGCCGTCGTTCCAGCGCCCGATCTGGATCATGCCGTCGGAGCCGTAGACGGCGATGCCGTTGTCCACGCCGTCCATCTTGTACGGGTTCCAGATGCGCATTTCGAACATCAGCAGTTTGCCCGGATAGGCGAAGGTGGCCACCATGGTATCCGGCGTGACCTGGTCGTCTTCAAAGAACAGCTTGCGCCCGATGCCGGAGACCTCGGTGGGGTAATCCACGCCCAGCGCCCAGCGCGCCTGGTCCACCTGGTGAGCGCCGTCGTTGCCCATGTCGCCGGTGCCGAAGTTCCAGTTCCAGTGCCAGTTGTAGTGGAAGCGGTTCTCGTTGAAGGGCATCCACTCGGCGGGCCCCACCCAGGTATCGTAGTCCACGCCCGCCGGCGGCGGCGCGTCCGGCTGGTGGCCGATGTCCTTGCGCTTTTGCACATTCCACGCCTTGGCCATCAGCACCTTGCCGATCTTGCCGGAATGCACCATCTCGATGGCGCGGCGGGTGGAGTTGTGGCTGCGCGCCTGCGTGCCGTGTTGCACGATGCGTTTGTATTTCCGCGCCGCTTCCACCAGCATGCGGCCCTCGCGCACATTGTGCGAACAGGGCTTTTCGACGTACACGTCCTTGCCGGCCTGGCAGGCCAGAATGGCCGCCGGCGCATGCCAGTGGTCGGGTGTGGCGACGGCCACGGCGTCGATGGACTGGTCCTCGAAGACGCGGCGCATGTCGCCCAGCAGCTTCGGGCGCTTCCCGTGCTTCTTCTCGAAGCCGTCCGTAACCTGCTTCAGGACGTTCTCATCCACATCCACGAAATAAGCGATGTTCGCCTCCGGGAGCAGGGCGAACTCGTTGGCGAGGTTCCTGCCTCTCCCGCGTATGCCGATAATCGCCACGTTGACCTTGTCGCTGGCCGCGACAACGGGTTTGCGCGCGGCCGTTCCGGCGGCCGCGGACATCAGAAAATAGCGACGGTTCATTTTACTTCCTCCTCGCAAAATCCTGGAACAGTTTCTCCGGGTCGATGCTATCGAGCCCGCCCGGGTGAATGATGACACGGTAACGGAAATCCAAATTTCCCCCTGCGGGAACCGGCACGCTGCCGTCGCGTGCCTTGTCTTTTTCGAAATCTTTTTCGCCGAAGGGATTGGCGGACAACAGGCTGTAATGCCGCGCGTGCCACCAGGTGGGGTGCTTCGGGTTGGAGGGGTGGTCCAGAACGATGACCCCGAGTTTCTTGC
>Ga0315273_10010208_pt1 | contig 11960 bp, 12 predicted proteins | sample YL17G02_0_MG_FD_205753 | JGI IMG/M metagenome (GOLD analysis project Ga0315273, IMG submission 205753) | Sediment microbial communities from Yellowstone Lake, YNP, Wyoming, USA - YL17G02_0 | ecosystem: Environmental > Aquatic > Freshwater > Lake > Sediment | place: USA: Wyoming | collected... | reverse complement strand
GCGTGCCGTCCTCCACCTGATAGAACACCGCCCACGCCCCCTCGCCCACGTGGGTGCCGAGTACCCCGGTGGCCAGCGACACGAAGCAGTCGCGCGGTCGGTAGGCCGCCACCAGGGCGTCCCGGACCCGCTCCGCCACCTCGGGCGCTTCGGCATGCACCACCCCAAAGCGCAACTGCTGGGGCCGGGGTTGCAGCCGCGCGTCCAACAGGGACAACACGCGGGCGATGACCTGCTCCCGGCCGCGGGCCCGATCGACCGGAATGATCCGCCCGGCGGAGTCGAGCGAGAGGATCGGCTTGACATCGAGCCAGCCGCCGATCCAGGCCTTGCCCCGGCTCACCCGGCCGCTCCGGAGCAGGTTGTCGAACTTGTCCACGGTCAGGAAGACGCCGGACTGGTCCCGCACCCGTTCGATTTCCGTCGCGATGGCGGCGGCGGGCCAGTTCAGTTCCGCCAGTTCCGCCGCTCGCAGGGCCAGCATCCCGGTGCCGAGTGACGCCGATCGGCTGTCCACCAGCCGCAGGTTGGTCAGTCCGCCCGCCTTGATGGCCGCGGCACCGGACTGGCAGGTGCCGGAGAGCCCGGAGGACACCAGCACTGCGATCACATGTTCCGCCTCGTGCCGCGCCTCCCGGAACACGCGGACGAAATCTCCCACGGTCGGCTGCGAGGTGGAGGGGAGCTGGGTCGATGACCGCATCCGTCGGTAGAATTCCTCGGGTTTCAGCTCCACACGGTCGCGCAGGACCTCGTCGCCGAAGATGATCTGCAGCGGAACCAGGGTGATGCCATGCCGGTCGAGCACCGCGTCGGGGAGGTCGGAGGCGCTGTCGGTGACCACGCCGACCTGCTTCTGGACCCCATGCTGGAGTCCCCGGTGCTGGGCCCGCATGTCCTCGGCCTTGGTCTTCTCGAGGGTTCCCCAGCGGGACACAAAGGTGAAGACGGCATCCGGGGTGTTCGTATGCACATGGGCGTGGAGGATGTCCGCCATCACCGCCACGACCAGCGACCCACCGAACGCCCGGAGGGCGGCCCGGACCTCGTTGGCCGGCGGGAGTTGCTCGCCCCGGACCACCACTTCGGTGCAGAACTGGAAGTCCTGGTCGGCGGCCACCTCCATGTCGGCGGCGGGGATGGTGTACTCCCCGGTGTACCCCGGCTCCACAGCCAGGATCGGGTCGCCGTCGATGAACCGGACCACCCCCTCGATCATCCGCATGAAACCCATGCCGCCCGCGTCCACCACCCCGGCCTCTTTCAGCACCGCCAACAGCTCCGGCGTGCGGGCCAGGGCCTCCTCGCCCTCGGCGTACATCCGCCGCATGAACTCAGCCAGGTCCGGGGAACTCTCCGCGGCGCGCGCGGCGGCGGCGGCGGCCTCCCGGGCGACTGTCAGGATGGTGCCTTCCCGGGGATCGTCCAACGCGCCGTAGAGCCGGTCGGCGCCGACGGTCAGTGCGACCGCCAGTTCGGCGGGGGTGGCCGTCTCCTTGCTCCCGAGCGATTCGGCGACGCCCATGAGGAAATGGGCCAGCATCATGCCGGAGTTGCCCCGGGCGCCGAGCACGGCCGCCCGGGCCATCGTGGTGGCCGTGACCGGAAGCGGCGCGTCGCCGAGCGCCCGAAGGGCGTCGGCGACGGCGCGAAGGGTGAGGGTGAAGTTGGTGCCGGTGTCCCCGTCGGGCACGGGGAACACGTTGATGCGGTTGATCTCCTCGCGGCCGGCCGCCACCCAATCCGACGCCGCGAAGAGGGAGCGGGCGAGCCGGGGCCCGTCGATATACGCGATACCGACACCCATCGGGGGGCGGCTCCTACTCTGCGGCGACCGTAACGCGGACGTCGGCGTGCACCTCGGGATGCAGGCGGACGATGACAGTGTGCTCGCCCAGCGCCTTGATGGGATGCCCAAGCTCAATGCGTCGCTTATCCACGGTCTGGCCCTGAGCCGCCAGGCCGTCGGCGATGTCCTGGGTGGTGATGGACCCGAACAGCTTGCCTTCCTCGCCGGCCTTCCGCACGAAGGTGAGCGAGACCGCCGTGAGCCCGGCGGCGGCCGCCACGGCCGCGTCCTTCTCCGCGGCGAGCCGCACGGTGCGGGCCTTGGTCTCGGCCACAATGCGCTTCTTGTTGCCTTCGGTCGCCTCGTACGCCAGTCCCTTCGGCAGCAGGAAGTTGCGGGCGTAGCCCGGCTTCACGCGCACGAGATCCCCGGCCTTGCCGAGCGACTTGATGTCATCGCGCAGGATTACTTCCATCATCGGTCCACCCCTCCAGAAGGCGGCGGCGCCATGCGCCGCCGGAAGTCGAGCCAGAGATCGGCCAGGCCGAGGAGGGCAAGCCCACCCACGGCGAACGGCAAGAGGAACAGTGCGCCCACCAGCAGCATCACGATGAACAGGCGTGGCGCCGAACGGAGCGCCGTCGAGAGCACCGCGGACCCACGCAAGGCGTAGAGTCCGACGCCGAAGGCGAGGAGGCTCGCGGCGGGCCCGCCCGCCCAGGTGGATCCGGCAAACAGCAGCCCGACCAGCCCCAGAATGACCAACCACACGAGGTGGTCGCTGAACCGGAACTCCTCGAAGGGCCCCGGCAGCGGCGCCACCGCGCGGCCGGCAATCCGGGGGGCAAGCAGCGCGGCCAGGCAGAGCCCCGCGAACACCAACAGGGCCAGGACCCCCGGGAAGAATGGCGCCATCGGGCGCAGGCCTTCGCTGAGGGTCTGCAGCGCGGCGAGCGTGGCGGCGTCGGGACTCTTTCCAGCCCGGCTCATCAGCTCGATGGCCATCTGCTGGGCGGCCATCCCCTGTTGCACCACGGCCAATTCCACATCCCGCCAGCGCAGCCCAACCAGGGCGGACAGCCCTACCGTACCCAAGACCACGCCAACCGTGGCCCGGAGCGCCCGCGCAGACACCGAGCCCGGCGTCAGGATCAGCATGAGGATGCCGATGCCGGTGGCGAGGACCGCCGCGGCCCGGACCACGGCCTCGAGCAGGCCTCCCGGCTGGGCCGCCCACAGCGACATCCAGAGCGCCAGCGCGGCCAGCCAGACCCACGCACGCCGTCCCTGTGGCCGACTCGCCGCCACCAGGAGGGCGAGCGGTCCGAACAGGAATGCGGTCATGACCGGCCAGGTGAGGAGCACGTAGGCCGCGACCGCCAGGCGGGCCCTGAAGGACAGCATCTGTCCCTCCGGGGGCCGCCCGCTTGCCACGGTCAGCCGCCGTGGCCCTTCAAGTACGGCAGCAGGGCCAGGACCCTCGCGCGCTTGATGGCCGTGCTGAGCTGGCGCTGGTGCCGGGCGCAGGTTCCCGAGAGCCGGCTCGGCAGGATCTTGCCGCGCTCCGAGAGGAACCGCGAGAGGGTCCGCTCGTCCTTGAAATCGACCACGCGCACGCCCGATTCACAAATCGAGCAGGTCTTCTGCGGGCGCCTCATTCGTCGTCCTCCCCATCGCCCTTGCCGGCGGTGGCGGGCACCGGCTGGGCTCCTTCGCTGACCACGATCAGAAAGCGGAGCACCCCGGCCTCGAGCTTGACCGCGCGCTCGAATTCCGGGAGCGCCTCGGGCGAGGTCTCGAGCTTGGCGATGACGTAGTAGCCGGTCTCATGGCGGTTGATCGGGTAGGCGAGAGTGCGCTTGCCCCAGTGGGACACTTGCGGCGCCTCGGCCTCGGGTTGTGCGAGCAATGCGTGGAAGCGCTCAAGGCGCTCGGTGATGGCGGGCTCTTCGAGGGCAGAATCGAAGATATAGACCGCTTCGTAATGACGGGTCATGACACCTTCCTTTGGACAGTTGCCCCAGTCCTGGTGTGAGACTGAGGAGGAGATCTGTGGGCCGCGAAGTATAGCCGGGACGCGGACTTGAGTCAAAGGTCGCTATGTTTCCCCCATGCTCCTCCGCTCGATCCAGATCGGGATTCCCCGTACCTACGGTGCCGAGGGTGCCGAGGACTCGCTCGATCGTCCCTGGACCAGCGCCATCGTGAAGCAGCCGGTGGCCGGAGCCGTCTGGGCGGGCCGCCAGGGCGTTGCCGGCGACATGCAGGCCGACCGGCGGGTGCACGGCGGGCCCGACAAGGCCGTGCTGGCCTATGGGTACGGGCACTATCCGGCCTGGCGGGAGCTGCTGGGGCGCGCGGACCTGGGTCCCGGATGGTTTGGGGAAAACCTGAGTATCGAGGGCGCGGACGAGCGGACGGTGTGCGTGGGAGACCGGTTTGCCATCGGGCAGGCGCGCTTCGAGGTGACCCAGCCGCGGCAGCCCTGCGCCACGCTCAACCGGCGCTTTCATCGCAAGGACATGGTCAAACTGGTGCAGGAGCACCACCGCTACGGCTGGTATCTACGGGTCCTCACGGAAGGCTGGATTGAGGCGAGCATGCCGGTGGCGCTGCTCGACCGCCCCTGCCCGCAGTGGCCGGTGCTGGTGGCGACAGAATTGATGGTGGATCGGGCGGTGCGGCGGGAGGAGTGTGGGCGGCTGGCGGCCTGCCCGGCGTTGAGCGCGAGCTGGCGCGGCAGCCTGGTGGCTACCACGCCAGCCCGGTGAGTGTCGCTAGTCCCGGCGTCCGAAGATGCGGAGCAGCGACAGGAACAGATTGATGAAATTGAGGTAGAGGCTCAGCGCTCCGACCACCGCGTACGACCCGGTCTGCTCTCCCTGGAGCTGGAGCGCCATGGCCCGAAGGCGCTGGGTGTCGTAGGCAGTGAGCCCCGAGAAGACCAGCACCCCCACCACGCCCATGACGAACTGCATCGCGTCGTTCCGCCAGAAGATGCCGACGACGCTCGCGATGACCAGCCCGACGAGACCCATGAACATGAACCGGCCCATGCCCGACAGGTCACGCTTGGTGACGCTGCCATACACCGCGAGCGCCCCGAACATGCCCGCCGTGATGAAGAAGGCGTTGGCGACCGAGGCCCCGGTGTACGCCAGCAGGATGAGCGAAAACGTGACGCCGTTGAGCGCCGAATAGGCGAGGAAGAGCGTCCCTGCGGTGGAGGGCGCCAGCTTGGCCACCCGCGCCGAGAGGAAGACCACCAGCACCAGCTCGAGGATGATGACCCCGAAGAACAGGATCGGCGTGCGGACCAGCGTGCTGACCGCGGCCGGAGAACTCGCCACCGCCAGGGCCACCGCCGCCGTGACGCCCAGGCCTCCAAACATCCACCAGTAGACACCCCTCAAAAATGCAGCGACCCGCGCGCTCTCGACGTCAGATACGAATCCGGTGCGCCCCTGAGCGGCGCCGAAGGGATTTGCCATGTGTGAATTCTCCTAGACGTTGAATCGAAACAGCATCACATCGCCGTCTTGTACGACATACTCCTTGCCCTCGGCCCGCGCCAGTCCCTGCTCCCGAGCGGGCTTCCAGCCTCCGACCCGGACAAACTCCTCGTAGGCGACCGTCTCGGCCCGGATGAACCCATGCTCGAAGTCGGAGTGGATGACGCCGGCGGCCTGCGGGGCGCGATCGCCCTTGTGGATGGTCCACGCGCGGACCTCCTTCTCACCGGCCGTGAAGTAGCTCTGCAGGCCGAGCAGATGGTAGGCCGCGTGGGCCAGGCGGTCCAGCCCGGATTCGGTCAGGCCCAGCGACTCGAGAAACTCGCCGCGATCCTCCGGGGCCAGTTCCGCCAGTTCGGCCTCAACCTGCGCGGAAAACGTCACTATTTCCGCCGGCTCATTGTCCTGCACCAGGGCCGCTTGGAGCGCGGCCACCTGGGCGTTCCCGGCCGTGATCTCGTGCTCGCCGACGTTGGCAGCGTAGAGGACCGGCTTGGCCGTCAGGAAATTGAAGCTTCGGAAGACCGCGGCGTCCTCCGGGGCGGGGACCACCGACCGCGCCGGCCGGCCGGCCGCCAACGCCGTGCGGACCGCCTCGAGGAGCCGCGCCTCCACCTTGGCCTGTGCATCGCCCGACTTGGCGGTGCGCACCGCCTTGTCCAGCCGCTTCTCGACGGAGGCCAGGTCGGCCAGCCCCAATTCGATGTTGATGATCTCGCGGTCCCGCGCCGCGTCCACGCCACCCATCACGTGCTGGATGTCGTCGTTGTCGAAGCACCGGACCACGTGAACCACTGCGTCCACTTCTCGAATGTTGGCCAGAAATTGGTTGCCGAGACCCTCGCCCTGGCTGGCCCCCTTGACGAGGCCGGCGATGTCCAGAAATTCGACGGTGGCGGGAAGTATCCGCTCCGGGCGGACGAACGCCGCGAGGGCCTCCAGCCGGGGGTCCGGCACCTGGACCACGCCCGTGTTGGGCTCGATCGTGGCAAAGGGGTAGTTGGCCACCAGCGCCCCGGCTGATGTCAGGGCGTTGAACAGCGTCGACTTGCCGACGTTGGGGAGTCCCACGATACCGAGTCTGAGCACGCGGAATTATCGCAGGAGCGGGCTCCCAATGGAAGCGGGGCGCTGGCGCGGCACGGGCCATCGTGGATACAATTGGAGCGCAGACGCTCCCCCCACACAAGGCGGGTCCTCATGTCGTCATCAACCAGCGTTCCTGGCGGGCCCGATGCGGCCGGTACGCCCGACGTGCGAGAGCAGGCCGTGGTCCGGTTCGCGGGAGATTCCGGCGACGGGATGCAGATCACCGGGGCCCGATTCACGATGGAGACCGCTCTTGCCGGGAGCGACTTGGCCACCTTCCCGGACTTTCCGGCGGAGATTCGCGCCCCGGTCGGCACCACCTTCGGCGTCTCGGCGTTTCAAATCCACTTCGGGTCGGTCGAGGTGGCCACCGCCGGGGACGACCTCGACGTGCTGGTCGCAATGAACCCGGCCGCGCTCATCACGAACCTCATGGACCTCCGGGCCGGCGGGATCCTGGTCGTCGACAAGGGGGCGTTTACCGAGCGGAACCTGCTCAAGGCCGGCTATGCCACGAATCCGCTGGAGGACGGCAGCCTGTCGGACTTCACGGTCCTGCCGCTCGACATCGGGAGGCTGACAGAGGCGGCCGTCAAGGGGCTCGGACTCACGTCCAAGCAAACCGCTCGCTCCCGCAACATGTGGGCGCTCGGGCTGGTGCTCTGGTTGTACGATCGGGACCGGCAAACCACCACCGACTGGATTCAGAAGAAGTTCCGGGACGACCCCGCCATTGCGGCGGCGAACGTGGCGGTGCTGAATGCCGGGCATGCCTTCGGCGAGACCGCAGAACTGCCCAACTTTCTCCGCCCCGTCACGATCGGGCCGGCGCTGGCGGCGCACGGCACCTACCGGACCGTGAGCGGCACCGAGGCGGTGGCCTGGGGCCTCATAGCCGGGCTCCGGGCGGCGGGCATCGAGCGGATGGTATTCGCCGGATATCCGATCACACCGGCGTCGCCTGTCCTTCATGCCCTGACTGGCCTCCGGTCCTACGGTGTCGTCACTTTTCAGGCCGAGGACGAGATCGCGGCGATCTGTGCCGCGATTGGGGCGTCCTTCGCCGGCTCGCTCGGGGTGACGTCGTCCTCCGGCCCGGGAATCGCGCTCAAGACGGAAGCGCTCGGCCTCGCGATCGCGACCGAGCTGCCGTTGATCGTCATCGACTCGCAGCGGGCGGGCCCTTCCACGGGCCTGCCCACCAAGACCGAGCAGTCCGACCTCTTCCAGGCGGTGCTCGGCCGGAACGGCGACGCGCCCCTGCCGGTCCTCGCGGCCGCCACACCCTCGGATGCATTTGAGGTGGCCATGGAGGCGGTCCGACTGGCCACGAAATACATGACGCCCGTCTTCCTGCTGACCGATGGATACCTGACCAACGCGTCCGAGCCATGGCGAATTCCGGATCCTGCCGGACTACCCGCCTTCCCGGTGCGGTTCCGCACCGATCCGACAGGATTCCAACCTTTCGTCCGGGACCCGGCGACGCTTGCACGGCCGTGGGCGCGGCCTGGCACCCCTGGACTGGAGCATCGGATCGGCGGACTCGAGCGGAACGCCAAGACGGGCGACATCTCCTATGATCCAGACAATCACGCCCTGATGACGGAGGCACGAGCCGCCAAGATTGCCGGCATCGCCGCGGACATCCCCGAGCAGGCGGTGTCGCAGGGGGAGGACCGCGGCGACCTCGCGGTGGTGGGCTGGGGCTCCACCTTCGGGCCGATTCACATCGCGGTGCAGCGCGCCCGGGCGGAGGGGCGGCGGGTGTCGCACATCCACCTGCGGTACATCTCGCCCTTCCCCCGCAACCTCGGCGACCTCCTCAAGCGGTTCGACCGCATCCTGGTGCCGGAAATGAATACTGGACAGCTCGTGACCCTCCTCAGGGCCGCGTACCTGCTGCCGGCCGAGCGGTTCAGCCAGGTGAACGGAAAGCCGTTCAAGGTGTCGACCATCCTCGAGGCCATCCTGGAACGCACCCGTGGTCACGGGACGGGAGGTACCGCATGACCGCCACGACCGCGCCGGTCAAGCTGCAGCCGAAGGAGTACGCCTCCGACCAGGAGGTCCGCTGGTGTCCGGGATGCGGCGACTACGCCATCCTGAAGGCGGTGCAGAAGGTGCTCGCCGACATCGGCGCCAAGCGCGAGACTACGGTGTTCGTGTCGGGAATCGGCTGCTCCTCCCGCTTTCCGTATTACATGTCCACCTACGGATTCCACACGGTGCACGGGCGGGCGCCCGCCATCGCGACCGGCGTCAAGCTCGCCAATCCGGCGCTCGACGTGTGGGTCATGACCGGTGACGGCGACGGGCTCTCCATCGGCGGCAACCACATGCTGCACGTCCTCCGCCGAAACGTGGATCTGCAGATCATCCTCTTCAACAACGAGATCTACGGGCTCACCAAGGGGCAGTATTCCCCCACGTCGCGCCAGGGGACCAAGAGCCCCACGTCGCCGACCGGGTCGATCGAGCGCCCCCTGTCCGCCGCCGCGTTCGCGCTCGGGGCCGGTGGCCGGTTCGTGGCGCGCGGCATCGACACCCAGCAGGGCCCGCTGGTCGAGGTGCTGAAGCGTGCGCACGCCAACCGGGGCGCCTCGTTCGTGGAGGTCTTCCAGAACTGCCTGGTCTTCAACGACGGGGTGTTCGACGAATTCACCGATCGGGCCGTGGCGGAGGAGCGTCAGCTCCACGTCGAGCACGGACAGCCGCTGCTGTTCGGGAAGGACCGGCGCAAGGGGCTGCGGCTGGATCCCTCCGCGCTCACGCTCGAAGTGGTCACGCCCGGGGAGGCCGGGGCGACGCTGGCAGACATCGTGGTGCACGATGAGACCAACCGGGTGCTGGCGGGGATGCTGGCGGCGTTGCAGCCCCCGGGGCCGGTGGCGCTCGGCGTCCTCTACGCCGCACCGGTGCAGGATTTCACGTCGGCGGTCTATGCGCAGCCCGCCACGGGCTCGAACGACGTGGGCGCGCTGCTCAAGCAGGGAAAGACGTGGACCGTGTAGGTGGGGCAGGAGGGTAGGGCGGCAGGCTGCGTTTACCGATTGTGCTGATTCATGGCCGGCTCGATTCCCTCCGCCAACCAGCTCTCGACGGCGTCCGCCATCGGGTCGAGCAGCCCTTCGAGCAAGGCCCACTCGTCCGCGGCAAATTCATCGAGCACGAAGTCCGAGAGCTCCCGGCCATCGGGTGGGACGGGGCCCACCCCAATGCGGAGCCGGGCGTAGTCCTGACGAAGCAGCGCACCCTCCACGCTCTTCAACCCGTTGTGCCCCCCCGCGGACCCGGCGCCCCGCAGCCGAAAGCGACCAGCGGGCAGGGCCACATCATCCACCAGGACCAGGAGATCCCGGGCAGGATCGAATTCCGGAAACGACCGGAGCGGGGCAAGGGCTGCCCCGCTCCGGTTCATGTACGTGGTGGGCTTGATCAGACGGACTTCGAGGCCGTCGCGCTGACCGGTCGCTTCCCGCGCCCGCACTGCGCGCCGGAACGCACCAAATCCCCAGCGCCGCGCCAGGTAATCGGTCAGGACGAACCCGGCGTTGTGCCGGGTCCGCACGTATTCCGGACCAGGGTTGCCGAGCCCGAGGATGGCGCGCAGGGCGTCAGTCCTTGGCGTCGGCCTCGTCCTCGGCCTTCGGCTTGCGGATCAGCTCGGGCTCGGTCACGACAACCTCAGTGGCAACCGGGGCTACCGTCTCCTCGATGCGTGGCGCCACCACCGTGCAGACAGGCACGTTCGGATCGCTGAGGATCTGGCCCTTGGCCAGGACCAGGTCCCGGACGAAGATCGAGTGTCCGATGGCGAGGGCCGTGACGTCCACCTCGATGCGATTCGGGATGTCGCCCGGGAGGACCCGGATCTCGACATCCCGGTTCACGAAGTCGAGCACGCCGCCGAAGTTCCGGACGCCGTCGGGCACGCCGTTGAGCTGGACGGCCACGCGCACGTCGACTTCTTCGTCCGCGTGGATCTCGTACAGGTCGAGATGCACGATGGTCGAGGAGCGGAGCGCGTGCCGCTGGACTTCGCGGATGAGCGCCTTGATGGGGGCCCGACCATCCACCTCGACGTCGACGATGGTGCTCGCGGTCATTCCGGGCAACACCCGGGACAGCGCGGTCGCGTCGATGGAGAGCGGCTCGGGCTCACGCCCGTGGCCGTAAATGACCGCCGGGACCTGTCCCGCGCGGCGGAGCGCCCGCGCGGCGCCGGTACCGGTCTGCCGGCGGGAGGCCGCCGCGATATTCACCTGGTGTGCCATAGTCCAATCCTTCGGGGTAATGGGCGCCAACGCGGCGTCCTCAGTCGAACAGCGAACTGACCGACTGGTCGCTGTGGGTATAGCCGATCGCCTTGGCCAGCAAGCCGGCGATGGAGAGCACCGTGAGCTGCTTGAAGTGCCGCTCCGGGGGAATCGCGATCGTGTTCGTGACCACCACTTCCTTGACCGGCGACGCCGACAGGCGCTCGACCGCCGGACCGGACAGCAGCGCGTGCGTGGCGCAACAGTAGACGTCTCGGGCCCCGAGCCGCTTCAACGCGTGCACCGCCTCGGACATGGTGCCGGCCGTATCGATCATGTCGTCCGGAATGACGCAGTCACGATCGTGCACTTCGCCGACGACGTTGACCACTTCCGCGATGTTGGCCGATGGCCGCCGCTTGTCGATGATGGCCAGCGTCGCGTTGAGGCGCTTGGCAAACCCGCGGGCCATCTTGGCCGAGCCGACATCAGGGGCCACCACCACCGGGTCGACCAGCCGCTTCTGCCGAAAGTGGTTCACGAAGGCCGGCGCCGCATAGAGGTGGTCCACCGGCAGGTCGAAGAACCCCTGCATCTGGTGCTGGTGGAAATCCATCCCGAGCACCCGGTCCGCCCCGGCCATGGTCACCATGTTCGCGATCAACCGGGCACTGATGGCCACCCGCGGCTGATCTTTCCGGTCCTGCCGTGCATAGCCAAAGTAGGGGATCACGGGAGTGACCCGGGCGGCGCTGGCTCGCTTGGCGGCATCCATCAGGAGCAACAACTCCATCAGGTTGTCCGCCGGCGGGTTGGTGGGCTGGATGATGTACACATCCCGCCCGCGCACGTTTTCGTCGATCTTGACGAAAATTTCGCCGTCCGCAAATCGCTTGATCGTGACCTTGCACAGCGGCTGGCCAAGATGCTGCGCCACTTCTTCCGCGAGCGGCCGGTTGGCCGTCCCGCTGAGGAGCAACATCTGGCTGCGTTCGAGCGAAATCGACGCCATAGAGCCTTCAAATGTAACCGGGCGGAGCAGGGGGAGTCAACTCGCGGTAGGACAACAGGATCGACGATCGGGAGGATTGGCCCTGGTGGATTCGAACCACCATTCGCAGATCCAAAGTCTGCTGTCCTGCCATTGGACGAAGGGCCAGCGGACTCAAAGGTAAAGCACTGCAGCCACAGGAGAAAGGACTGGGGGAGGCGCTCACCCGCCAGCGGTCACCTCCAGGAGCGTGCCGTGCTTGCGCCCGAGCATCATGCCGGCGTCTTCCCGGTCGGCAGCCGTCTGGTAAACCGCCAGGA
>Ga0315273_10010206_pt1 | contig 11961 bp, 12 predicted proteins | sample YL17G02_0_MG_FD_205753 | JGI IMG/M metagenome (GOLD analysis project Ga0315273, IMG submission 205753) | Sediment microbial communities from Yellowstone Lake, YNP, Wyoming, USA - YL17G02_0 | ecosystem: Environmental > Aquatic > Freshwater > Lake > Sediment | place: USA: Wyoming | collected... | reverse complement strand
CGGCCGTGGCGGGGTGATTTTTTCGATTTCGAGGGCGATCGCATTCGCCTCGAAGATCCCCACCCAGATGGGCAGGACGGACTCGCTCTTCGGGTCGCGTAGGATGATGATCGGCATGTTGGTGATCGGGTCGATCATCAACCCCTTGATTTTTACTTCAATTTCCATCGCATCCCTTCCGTGGGCCCGAAGAGCCCTCAGGAGTGGTTATAAGGCGATACGGAATCGCCGTCAAGAAACGGATTCCCGTCTGCTCCCCTTCAGTGAATGTGCCCCCGCCGCGTAGACCACAGCGCGGACGAGATCCCCGGTGACAACGCCATTGCCGAGGAAATTGACGATCTGCCCGTGGTGGGTCCGCCCGGTCATCAGGCCCTGACCAAATTTTGCCGGCCCCTCGACGAGGACCTCCACCTCCCTGCCGACAAGGGCTGCGAGCCGGGCTGTCTGGATCGCATTCTGCCGCTGCTGCAGGCGGGCAAGCCGCTCCGCCGCCACATCGAAACCCACGGTGTCCTCCCACTCTGCCGCGGGGGTGCCGGCCCGACTAGAGTAGACAAAGGAGTAGACGGTGTCGAAGCCGACCTCTTCGAGGAGCGTCAGACTCGCCTGGAAATCCTCCTCGGTCTCGCCCGGGAATCCGACGATGAAGTCGGTGGAAAACGTCAGATCGGGCATCAGCCGCCGCAGGCCGACGATCTTCTCGATGTAGCCCGCGTGGCTGTAGCCGCGCTTCATGCGTGAAAGCACCGCGTCCGATCCGGACTGAACGGGCAGGTGCAGATGGCGGATGACACGTGGCAGCTCAGCCATGGCCCGCATCAGATCGCCCGTCATGTGCACCGGATGGGAGGTCGTGAAGCGCAGCCGGGCCATGCCATCCACAGCATGAGCGGCACGCAGGAGATCCGACAACCGCCTCCCTGCCGGGTCTTTGTAGGCGTTGACGGTCTGCCCGAGGAAGTCCACCTCGCGCACGCCCTGCTCCGCGAGCGCCCGAACCTCCAAGACGACGTCGCCGATGGGGCGGCTGGCCTCCGGGCCACGCGTCGAGGGAACGACACAAAAGGTGCAGCCCTTGTTGCACCCCTCCATCACAGTGACGTAGGCGCGGGCCGCTCCCTTCTGCCGGCTGATCGACTGCCAGGGAAACAGGACACTGCCGGGATGATGCGCTACGTCGATCGCGCGGCGTCGCGCTCGCGCAGCCTCAATGAGCGAGGGGAGGTTGGCGATCCCTCGGGGGCCGACGACGAGATCCACGTGAGGGGCGCGTCGGAAGATCTCCTCCCCTTCCATCGAGCCCACGCAGCCGGCCACCCCGAGGAGCAGGCTCGGCCGGCCGGCCTTCAGGCTTCGCAGGCGCCCCAGCGCGTGGAACACTTTCTCGGCTGCCTTCTCACGGATCGCGCAGGTGTTCAGCAGGATCAGGTCTGCCTTCTCCGGGGAGACCGCACGATTCCACCCGTCCGCCTCCAGCGTCCCCGAAATCTTTTCGGAGTCGTGGACGTTCATCTGGCAGCCCCAGGTCTCGATCCAGTAGTCCCTCACGCTTCGGGCTCCCCTTCCGTTCCAAGCAGCGGCCGCAGGCGGCGCCAGGTCGCGTCCAGGTCTTCCGGAATGACCCGGGTCTCGCCGAGGGCGGTCATGAAATTCGTGTCGCCAGACCAACGCGGCAGAACGTGCAGGTGGAGGTGGTCGGCGATCCCGGCGCCCGCGCTCTTTCCGAGGTTCAACCCCATGTTCATTCCCTCGGGGCGATAGGCCTGCCGGAGCGCCGCCTCGCAGCGCGCGGCCCAGTCGAGCAACTCCGCCCGCTCCTCCCGGCTCATCTCGGCCAGCGAAGCGCAGTGGCGGTAAGGCACGACCATGACGTGTCCGCTGTTGTAGGGGTACCGGTTGATCAATACGTAGACGGCCGCCCCTCGGGCCAGCACGAGAGCGTCCCGATCGGATGTGGATCGGGGGAGGCGGCAGAGAAGACACACCTCATCGTCCGGGCTCGCGGTCACGTACTCCCCCCGCCACGGAGTGAACCATCGCTCCAAATCCGACGCTCCCGGGACACATTCGCCCACGGCGCGCAGAGCCTCCAGGGTCTCCTGCGTCCCGCGGAGGGGCTACTCCGCCCCGTTGATGAGCTCCTTGAGCTCCTTGCCAGGCTTGAAATAGGGAATCTTCTTGGCGGGCACGCTGACCTTGTCGCCCGTCTTGGGGTTGCGGCCCAGGCGGGAGCGGCGGCGGCGAATGCGGAAGCTTCCGAAGCCGCGCAACTCGATCTTCTCGTCCTCATGCAGGGCCTCGATGATGGCCTGGAAGACCGTGTTGACGATGACCTCGGAGTGCTTCTTCGTGAGATCCGAGACCTTCGCCACTTCCTCGACGAGTTCTGCCTTCGTCATGGCCGATCCATCCCGGTTCGTGGCCCTTGAGTTCATGCCCCGCTCGTTGGTGGCGCCTTCGTCCATCGCGTCGTTCCCGGCTCCCAGCGAATCCGGGCGCCGCGGAGCCTTGCCCCGCCGGCTTCCTTGCAAGCCCGGTCAGGGACCACCCCGGCGGACGGCCTCTTCAGGGTCAGGATTCTTCGCCGGCCGGCTGCGGAGTGTCGCGCTTCCTCCGGCGGCCGCCCTCCTCCTCGTTGGACGACGCGAGCTCGGCCAGCGAGGCCCCGCCGGTCCCGCCTCCACCGTAGGCGCCGTAGAGATCCGCGTCCTGGTCCTCGACGACGGCCTTGATGGACAGGCCGATCTTCTTCTCCTGGGCGTCGAGGCGGATGATCTTCACCGTCACCGCCTGCTCCGGCTGGATGCGGTCCTCGGGCTTTTCCACACGCTCCCGCGCGATCTCCGAAACGTGAACAAGCCCCTCGACCCCATCCTCCAGTTCGATGAACGCTCCGAAATCCGTCAGCCGTACGACGCGCCCCGCCATCACCTCGCCGACCCGGTGGATCGCGAAGAAATCGTCGTAGGCGTTGGGGGCGAGCTGCTTGAGACCAAGGGACAACCTCTGGTTCTCGGTGTCGATCTTCAGGATGACGGTGTCCACGGTGTCACCCTTCTTGAGAACCTCGGAGGGGTGCTTGATCCGCTTGTTCCAGGACAGATCCGAAATGTGAATGAGCCCGTCGATCCCCTCCTCGACCTCGACGAACGCGCCGAAGTCGGTCAGGTTCCGGACCTTCCCGTTGATTCGATCGCCGACGTGGTACTTCTCGTCCACGGCGTCCCATGGGTTCTGCTCGGTCTGCTTGAGGCCCAGAGAAAGCCGTCTGGCGGTCTGGTCGATCTCGAGCACGACCGCCTCGACCATGTCGCCGACGTTGAGGATCTTGGAGGGGTGCTTGACCCGCTTCGTCCAGGACATCTCCGAGACGTGAATCAGCCCCTCAATGCCGGGTTCCAGCTCGACGAAGGCGCCGTAGTCGGTAAGGCTCACAACCTTGCCGCGAATGCGGGAGTACGGCGGGTAGCGCTCCGCCGCGCGTTCCCACGGGTCGGCCTGGGACTGCTTGAACCCGAGCGAGACGCGCTCGCGTTCGCGGTCGAACTTCAGCACGACGACGTCGATCTCGTCGCCGACGTTGAACAGTTCACTAGGATGGTTGATCCGGCCCCATGACATGTCCGTGATGTGCAGCAGACCGTCGATGCCGCCAAGATCCACGAATGCGCCGTAGTCGGTGATGTTCTTCACCACCCCGCGCAGGTGCTTTCCCTCCTCGAGGGATTCAAGCGTCTTCTTCTTCTTCTCGACGTTTTCCTCTTCGAGCACGGCCTTGCGGGACAGCACGATGTTGCCGCGGCGCTTGTTGACCTTGATCACCCTCATGCGGAATTCCTTGCCGCGCAGGGCATCGAGGTTGCGGACGGGCCGGACGTCCACGAGGGATCCGGGAAGGAACGCCCGCACGCCGATATCCACCGCGAGGCCTCCCTTGATCCTCTCGATGACGCGGCCGGTGACGACCCTCCCCTCGGTGTAGGCGCGTTCCACCTCGTCCCACACCTTCATCTTCTCGGCTTTTTCCTTGCTGAGGACGACGTAGCCGTCGGTGTCCTCGGTCTTCTCGATGAGGACGTCGACCTCCCCCCCGACCTCCGCATGGATCTGCCCGTCGAGCCCGCGGAACTCATCGAGGTGGATCGTGCCCTCGGACTTGTACCCGATGTCCACGATCACTTCGTTCTCGAGGATCTTCAGGATGCGTCCGCGGACGACCTCCCCCTCGGCAAGGCTGCGGTTGCTGTACTGGTCGATGAGGAGGGCGAAATCATCCTGCGACAGCTCGGGCTCGTGGCCTTCGCGCTGTTCTGCGTCGTTCGTCAGCATACGGGTTCGAGAGACCTCCCTGGTCTTTCCCTTTCGGCGTCCGGCTTCTTCCGCCGGGCGCACTAAGAGTCATTTCACCGGCGCGAAGCACCGGCTCCGGAGCATTCAACATGACCGGAATTCTGTAATTCTATGAAAAGAAGCGGTTTCCTGTCAAGGGCGGGTCTCTCCCCCGATCTCCCGCAGGCCCGCCTCCAGGGCCGCGAGGCAACGATCGTTCTCGGCGCGGGTGCCGACCGTAATCCTCAGGGCCTCCGGGAACCCGAAGGCCCTCATGGGCCGGACGATCACTCCGCGGGTGAGCATCCGGCCGTAGAGCTCCTCGGCGCCGGGCCCCACAAGGGCCAGGACGAAATTCGCCACGGACGGCACAGTGCGAACGCCCAGGGATTGCACTCCGCGCTCCAGGTAAGGCAATTCCACCTGGTTGCTGTCGCGCGAGCGGAGCACATGCTCGGTGTCGGCCAGGGCCGCCAGGGCCGCCGCCTGGGCGACGGCGTTCGTATTGAAGGGTGAGCGCACCCGCTCGAGGGCCGCGGCCACCTCCTCCTGGACCAGGGCGTAGCCGATCCGCAGGCCGGCAAGCCCGTAAATTTTCGAGAAAGTCCGCAGCACGACCAGGTTCGGACGAACGCCGATGCGCGGCAGATTCCGAGGATAGTCCCCTGCCACGACGTATTCGTGGTAGGCCTCGTCCACCACGACGAGCGTTTCCTCCGGCACCTGGTCGAGAAGCGCGGCCAGTTCGTCCTCGCGGATGTAGGTGCCGGTCGGGTTGTTCGGATTGGCGATGAACAGAAGCCGCGTCCTCTCCCCGACCGCGGCGGCGAGTGCCAACGAGTCGTGGCGGTAGCCCGATGCCTGCGGCACGAGCCGGGGATGGCCGTTCACGGCCTGGGTCGCGATGCGATACATCACGAAGGCGCCTTCGGACATCACGGCGTCGTCTTCGGGGCCCAGGAAAGTCCGCGCCAGAAGCTCCACCAGCTCGGTCGAGCCGTTTCCGAGCACGATTCGGCGCGGGGGCACCCCGAGAGCCTCCGCGAGCGCCCGCTTCAGGTAGTAGCCGCTGCCGTCGGGATAGCGGTGGATTCCGGAGAGCGCTTCGCGGGCGGCGGCAACCGCCCGCGGCGAGGGTCCCAGCGGGTTTTCGTTCGAGGCAAGCTTGATCGTCTGCGAGAGGCCCAGTTCCCTCTCGACCTCCTCGATCGGCTTGCCCGGCTGATAGGGCGCCAGGACCTGGAGGTTTTGGGGGATCTTCAATTTCATGATTTCCCCCTCGTGGGTCGCCCGCGCGGGGGGCGGATTCTGTCTGCCGCGGGCCGACCCACGGCGCCGAGGAGGCGCGCCACGTCCTCCTCGGTCAGCACGCGCCATCGGCCGGTCGGGATCGTGCCGAGTTCCAGCGGCCCGATCGCCACGCGCCGCAGCCTCAGAACGGGATGCCCCACGCGCTCGAACATCCGGATGAGCTGGTTTTTTCTCCCTTCGTGGAGGCCCACGCGCAGCCAGGCGTTGCGGCCTCCCTGACGCCCCGCGATGCGTGCGGGCCGAACGGACCCGATACGCGCGGGGAGAGTTTTCTTTCCGTCGAGCACGATCCCCTGGCGCAGCCGCTCGATCGTTTCCGCGGCAGGAACGCCTCGCACCTTGACGCGGTAGACCCTTTCCGCACCGCCTGGACGCAGCAGACGAAAGGCAAGATCCCCGTCGTTGGTCAGAAGCAGCAGCCCTTCTGCGTTGTAGTCCAGCCGGCCGACGGGATAGAGCCGGGCAGGGATCCTCTTTACGAGGTCCGCGACGGTCGGGCGGCCCTCGGGATCGCGGCAGCTCGAAACGACACCGCGGGGCTTGTTCAAAGCGACCGTGATGCGTTCGGGCGAGGAAGCCCTCAGGCGCTTCCCGTCCACGCGGATTGCGTCTCGCCCCTCTTCAGCGCGCGTGCCGAGGTCGGTCACGACCGCGCCGTTGACCACGATGCGCCCCTCCTCGATCATGCCTTCCGCTTCGCGGCGCGATGCGACGCCCGCGCGTGAGAGGATTTTCTGGAGGCGCTCCTTCATTCCTCTTCCCCGAATCGCGCCGGCAAGCCTTCCTCCGTAGCCCCAACGCCGGCGACCCGGGCTTCACCCGATTCGCCCCCGTCGAAGAGACCCTCGGCGCCCTCTTGCGCCGGGTCCATCTCCGCCGCGTCCGCCCGCGGGCCGAGGAGCCGCTCGAACTCCTCGACGGGCGGCAGATCGTCCAGGCTGTTGAGCCCGAAGTGGAGAAGGAACTGCTTCGTTGTGCCGTAGAGAAGCGGACGGCCGACGACCTTTTTCCTTCCCGCGATCCGCAGCAGGCGCCGGTCGAGGAGCGTCTTCAGCGCCCCTTCCGGATTCACACCGCGGATTTCCTGGATCTCGGGGCCCGTGATCGGCTGCCGGTAGGCCACGACCGCAAGGGTTTCGAGGGCCGCACCGGAAAGCCGCCGCCGGTGGCGCAGGCGCGCGAGGCGGTTGAGGTAGGGCGCCACGTCGGGGCGTGTCGCGATCCGAAAGCCGCCGCCGACCTCCTCGATGCGCAGGCCGCGTCCCGCGCTGTCGTAGTCGGAGCGCAAGTCCTCGAGCGCCGCCCGCGCGGCCTCTTCGGGTTCGCCGAGCGCCACAAGCGCCTCGGCCAGCGGGATCGGCTCGTCGGATACAAAAATCAGAGCTTCGAGGGCGGCCTTCAGACGCTCACGCGAGGCCGGGGACTGCTGCGAGTCGCTCACGAAGTCACCTCACCGGGCGGCGTCGCGGCCGCTTCTGAAACGGCGGTCTCCGCCGCCCGACTGATCCAGATCTCTGCCAGGGAGCCGCGCTGGTGGGCGATGACGGCCTGCTGGCGAATCAGCTCGAGCAGCGCGAGGAAAGCCGCGATCATCTCGGCGCGCGAGCGGAGCGATCCCATCAGCTCGAGGAAGGGCACGGACCCCGCGCCCTGGAGGCACGAACGGATCCACTCGACTTTTTCCGCGACCGACACCCGCTCCCGGGGCGAGCGAAGCCGCTGGTCGGCCGAGAGCTGATCGACGAGCCGCTTGAAAGCGCCCATGAGCGCGTAAAGGTCCACGACGAGCTCGGGCTCAACCTGGAACTCGGCGAACGATCGGGAGGGCCGGATCCACGTGAGGCTCCGGACGGCATCGAGCGCCTGAAGGTTCTCTGCGGCCATCTTGTATTTCTGGTAGTCCACGAGCTGCCGGGTCAGCTCCGCGCGCGGGTCCTCGGTTTCGCCCGTCTCGGGCTTCTCAACGGGCAGCAGCATGCGGGACTTGATGTGCGCGAGCGTCGCGGCCATCAACAGGAACTCCCCTGCCCCTTCGAGGTCCATCTCCTGCATCAGGTCGACGTAGTCCGCATATTGCCGGGCCACCTCCACCACGGGTATGTCAAAGATGTCCATCTGGTTGCTGCGAATGAGATGCAGCAGCAAATCGAGTGGGCCCTCGAAGGCGGACAGGCGGATGCCGGGTCCGATACCCGATGGTTCAACCGAATTCGCCCCACCCGGCTCGGTCATTTCAGCCCCATCGCGTGGCGGACAAGGTCGAGCGTTTCCGACGCGGCGCGCCGCGCTGCCGCGGCGCCATCGCCCAGGATCTCCCGAATTTTCTCGGGATGGCCCGCGTATTCCGCGCGCCGCGCCTGGATGGGCCCGAGGCGTTCGGCAAGGTTTTCCGCCATGACCGATTTGCATTCCAGACAACCGATCGTGGCGCCCCGGCAGCCGGCCTCGACCCAGGCGATCTGCCCGGGGGAAGACAACACCCGGTGATACGGAAAGACGGGGCAGACATCCGGATCCCCCGGATCGCCGCGCCGCTTTCGCGCCGGATCGGTCACCATCGTGGCGATGCGTTTTCGGGCGGAATCGAGATCCTCGGCGATGCCGATCGCGTTGCCGTACGATTTCGACATCTTTCGTCCGTCGAGGCCGGGCAGGCGTGAAACGACGCGCAGGCGCGCCTCGGGCTCCGGAAAGAGCGTCCCGTAGAGGCCGTTGAAGCGCCGCGCGATCTCCCGCGTCAGCTCGAGGTGAGGGACCTGGTCTTCCCCGACGGGAACGACCTCGGCCCGGTAGGCAAGGATGTCGGCCGCCTGGAGCACCGGGTAGCCGAGAAACCCGTAGGTCTCGATCTCACGCCCCACGAGCTCCTTGAGCTGCTCCTTGTAGGTCGGAACGCGGTAGAGCCATCCGAGCGGAACGATCATCGACAACAACAGGTGCAGCTCGGCGTGCTCCTTGACCTCGCTCTGAACGAAGATCGTGCTGCGTTGAGGGTCCAGGCCGGCTGCGAGCCAGTCGAGCGCCACTTCACGGACGTAGTCGTTCAGCCCCGCGGGCGCCGCGTAGTCGGTCGTCAGGGCGTGCCAGTCCACGATCGAGAAAAAGCACTCGAACTCGTCCTGAAGCGCGACCCAGGTTTCGAGGGCGCCGATCAGGTTGCCGACATGCAGCGGGCCCGTCGGGCGCATGCCCGAAAGGACCCGTTTGCGGGGTGCCTTGCGATCAGCCGCGAGGGTGGGTGTCATCGTCAGGCGCCCACTGCCCGCACGTAGGCGAACTGCACGAGCCACCAAGCAGGCGTCAGCAGCCAGGTCAGCAGAGAGCGGCCGCCCAGGGGCACGAGCATCAGAGCGTAGAGAATGAAAAACCCGTAGCCGCCGATCGATTCCAGGACTTCGGCGGCACGTCGGGGAAGGATTCCCGCGGCGACCCCACCCCCGTCGAGAGGTGGGATGGGCAGAAAGTTGAAAAACGCGAGCATCACGTTGAGGATCAGTCCGATCTTCAGCGCCGTCGTGATGGGCGCGTCCGCAAAATTCCCACCGGCACCCGAGTCCAGGAGGCCGATCCGTGCGCCCACCCCGAGCAGCAGCAGGAAGAAAGACCCGAGAAGCAGGTTCGAGGCCGGCCCTGCGGCGGAAATCCACATCCCCATCCGCCGCGGATCCTGCAGGTTCAGCGGGTTCACCGGAACCGGCTTTGCCCATCCCAGCACGGGAAGCCCCGGGCTGATCAGCTGCAGCAAGGGAAACAGGACCGTTCCGATGGGGTCAATGTGCGCCAGCGGGTTCAGGCTGATGCGTCCGAGGTTGCGCGCGGTCGGGTCGCCGAAGCGATCTGCCGTCCACGCGTGAGCGGTCTCATGCAAAGTCAGAGACAGCAGCAGGATCGCGTAGCGCGTCGCGATCATGGGGATGTCCAGCTGCGAAAAGTCCATCGGTCGTAGAGTCTTTCCTGCTCGGAAGGGACAGCGCCGAAAGGACTTGCAGTCTACCCCAGGAGGGGGGGAGGGTCAACGCGGAAGGCCGCCGGGAGGGGTGCGAAACGCTTACGGGCGGTGACCGGAGACGGTTCTCCGCATCCGAACTGCCAACCCCTCGCCGAACTTCAGGGTTGCGCGGGAGGAGCGGGGATTCCAGCCTTCGCTGCTTCCCCCCGAAGTCGGTCGCGATGACCGCAGGCCATGCGCGCGGCCCATCGCACCGGTTCGTTCCAGGCCTGCAGGAGCGCCCGGCTGAGAGGTTCGTCGGTTGTCGAACGCGGGTCGGCCCGGACAACGCGGCGAAACCGGTGGGTCTCGCGCACCGGCTTACCCCCCGCGGCGACAAGTTCGATGCGACCCGCGACAGTGACCGCCGCCCCCTTGGAAACCATCTCCCCAGCCCCGCCTGCGGGCGGGCCACGAAATTCCCGCTCCTCGGAGATATCGAGGGTTTCGAGCGTCACACGAAGGGTCAGGTCGGCGGGCGGTTCGATCACGATGGCGCGATAGCAGTCGCCCGCGATCAGTTCCTGCAGGAGCAGGGCCTGCAGGTCCTCCCGGTAGATCTCGCGGTTGTGGTCCTTTCCCCAGGCGACCTCGATCTGCAGGGTCCAGGGCAGAGGCGGCTCGTCCGAGGCCAGCAGCCTCCCCGCCGCCGGCACGAGAAACAGCCCGGCAGGGATCAGGAAAAGTAACGGCCTGATCGTCATCTTCATCCCCCTCCCGCAAGGGTCCGCCTCGCGCGCGAGGGCGGTAGCGAGGTGGCGTCAGAGCCGGAAGAGAAGCCTTACGGTCCCCATTCCGAGGGTATCGCCATCCTTCAGTTCCGCGGGACGTCCCGTGACGAGCCGGGTTCCGTTGAGGAAGGTTCCGTTCACGGCGCCCACTTCCTCCATGAGGAAGTAATTGCCGTTCGATACCGTGATGCGGGCGTGCCTTCGGGAAACGGAGCGCTTCAGGTCGATCGGCGTGAGGTCCACTTCGGGCTGCGTCTCGGTGACCGGGTCGAACCGGCCGATCAATGACTCGGCTTCGGACAGGGAAAACATCGTCTCTCCCGTCTCGCTCATCAGCCGAGGCCCGGCATGCACTCCGCGCGCCCCGCCCATGGCTGCCGCGGCGGCCGAAACGGCGGGCGGGCGGGCGGGCCGGGGATCGTGCACCGGCTCGCGCGCCGCCCCCGGGGATGCGGCGCGCCCGGGAGCGGGGAAGGGAGCAGCAAGGGGCTTCGGGACCTCGGCGGGCCTCTCACCCGGTGAAACGCGCGCGGGAGTGGGCGGGGGTGGAAGGGTGGATGCGGGTGGGCCGGAAGGAGCCGGACGCCGGATGGGCGGCGTGGAAGCCGCAGGCGGCACCGCCACCTGCACCGTCTCGGGGAGCACCGCGGGGGAGGAGGCGACCTCCGGCATGGAGAAGGCCGGCTCGGGCACGGAGGACCGCTGGAGTTTCTCGATGCTCCTGTCCGCTTCCCGCAGCCGGATCGACAGTTTTCTTAGCATGCGGACCGCGATCTCGATGTTCCCGCGGATCATGCGGTCAAACGTCATGCTGTTGATTTCGATCAGTTCGCAGTCTTCGCCCGCTTCGGCGCTGTTGGTTCGCGGCAGGCCCTCGAGCACGGACATCTCGCCGAAGAAATCCCCCTTCTCCATCGTCGCGAGTGTCTTGTCCGCGCCGTCCCGTTCACGGAACAGGCGCACTTCCCCGCTCTGCACGACAAACATGGTCGTTCCGATGTCTCCCTCGCTGAAAATCCTCTCTCCGCAGGGGAAGCGAACGACGAAGTTTCCGGGTGGGTTTTCGGCCATGGAAGATCGGGCACGCGCCCGCCCCGTCATACTAGGTGTCACACTGGGGACTGTCAAGAAAGCGCGCCGCGGCGCGTGATCAGTGGTGGTTGGACTCGAGCAGGGTGCGGCGGGCTTCGTAGCGGACGAGCTGGGAAGGATCCTTGTCGGCCACCTGCTGAAGGACCTCTCGCAGGTCGGCCCGGCCGGCCGCCCGAAGCGTCCGGATGGCCTGGGCCCGGACCTCGGGCGAAGCATCGCCGCGAGCCACCGAGAGCACCTCGCGGGTGATTTCGCTGGCAATCGGGGGAGAGGCTTCCCGCCTCCGGCAGCTTTCGAGGAACTGCGCGAGCACCTGCAGGGAGCTGATTCGGAAGGCGTCACGGGGATCCTGGAGGAACGCGGACAGAACCGGAAGCATGTCCTGCGTCCCGAGCCGGAATTTGATCACTTCCTGGAACCCCGCCGCGTCGAGCACCCGACGCAGGGCGTGGATCGCCCACCAGGGCTCGTCGTGGCGGGGGGGCCGGGAGGGTACAAATTACGGCG
>Ga0315273_10010204_pt1 | contig 11962 bp, 10 predicted proteins | sample YL17G02_0_MG_FD_205753 | JGI IMG/M metagenome (GOLD analysis project Ga0315273, IMG submission 205753) | Sediment microbial communities from Yellowstone Lake, YNP, Wyoming, USA - YL17G02_0 | ecosystem: Environmental > Aquatic > Freshwater > Lake > Sediment | place: USA: Wyoming | collected... | reverse complement strand
TGATGTACTGCGACTTCCTGGGGCGCGCCGGGGACGAGGTCTTCAACCAGGTGTCCAAGTGGCAGGCCATGTCCGCCGGGGTGCTCGCCATGCCCCTGGTCCTGCGCGTCTCGGTGGGCTCCAAGTACGGGGCGCAGCACTCCCAGGACTGGACCTCCATCGTGGCCCACATCCCCGGCCTGAAGGTGTACTTCCCGGCCACCCCGTACGACGCCAAGGGCATGCTCAACCTCGCCCTGGCCGGCACTGACCCGGTGGTGTTCTTCGAGAGCCAGCGCCTCTACGACATCGGCGAGCTGTTCGTGAAGGAGGGGGTGCCGGCCGGCTACTACGAGGTGCCCGAGGGGGAGCCCGCCCTGCGGCGCGAGGGCCGGGATCTGACGCTCGTCAGCATCGGCGCCACCCTGTACCGGGCGCTGGAGGCCGCGGAGGAGCTGGAGGCGCGATACGGGGTCTCCGCGGAGCTCATCGACGCCCGCTTCATCAACCCCCTGAACTACGAGAAAATCCTGGAGTCGGTGCGCAAGACGGGCAAGGTGCTGCTCACCTCCGACGCCTGCGAGCGCGCCTCCTTTCTGCAGACCATGGCGGCCACGATCACCCAGGCGGCGTTCGACGACCTGGACGGACCCCCCGTGGTGGTGGGCAGCCGGAACTGGATCACCCCCGGGGCCGACCTGGAGGACGCTTTCTTCCCCCAGAAGAGCTGGATCCTGGACGCGGTCCACGAACGGCTGCTGCCGCTTCCCGGTCACCGCCCCGACACCGACCAGAGCCTGGGGGAGATGCTGCGCCGCAGCCGGCAGGGGGTGTAACCCCGCTATTTGCGGGCGTGTAACACAGCTGCGGCCGGGCGGGGCGTTTTTTTCGCATTTTTTCCCGCCGCCCCCTGGAGGCTCGCGGAAATGTGCTATTATTGGCCCAGGGGTAGCAGGTGGCGAAGGAGCGTCGGGGGAGCAAGCAGAAGACGTTCGCCGTGTTCGGGCTGGGCAGCTTCGGGGCCGAGGTGTGCCGGGTGCTCGCGGACAAGCGGGCCCGGGTCCTGGCCTTCGACCACCGGCCCGAGGCGGTGGAGAAGATCCGCGAGGTCGTGAAACAGGCCTCCCTGCTGGACACCGCCGACGAGGATGCCATGCTCAGCGCGCCCCTCGACGGGGTCGACGTGGCCATCGTGGCCATCGGCGGGGACATTCAAGCCTCCATCCTGACCACCGCCCTGTTGAGAAACGTCGGCGTTCCCTACATTATCGCCCGCGCCTCCTCCGACATCCACATGCGCGTTCTGCGCATGGTCGGGGCTACGGAGGTGATCAACCTGGAGATCGAGGAAGGCCGCCGGGTGGCTTCCCGCCTGCTCACCACCGAAACCATGGATACGATCTCGGTGACCGACGACTACAGCATCGTGGAGTTCCCGGTGCCGGAGAGCATGGTGGGGATGTCCCTGGAGAAGCTCGACATCAGGAAGCACCACCGCGTCAATGTCATCGCCATCGAGCGCTTCGAAAACGCCATGGACGGGGAGGGCAACCCCGCTCGCGAGGAGAGGGTGATCCTGCCCGACAAGGACGACATCCTGGTGCACGGGGACGTGCTGATCGTGGTCGGCAGGAACTCCGATATCGAGGCGCTGAGCCAAGTCACCTGAGCGTTTTCTACAATACCTTCAGGAAGATCACTTTCCCGTCGTCCGGAGCGTAGAAATCCTCTAGCTGCGCCTCGAGGCGGTAGCCGCAGGCCAGGTAGAAGCGCCGTGTGGGCTCGTACAGGGGTCGCGAGGAGGTCTCCACGTAGACCCGCGCCCCTCCCAGCTCCCGGATCTTTTCCTCGCCGCGGGCCAGTAGCCTGCGGCCCAACCCCGCGCGCCGGTAATCCTGGTGGACTCCGATCCAGTACAGGTCGAAGCTGGCTTGAGTGCAGGCTATCGGCCCGAAGCAGGTGTATCCCGCCACCCTGCCGCCGTCCTCCGCGAAATCGAAGTGGTAGCCGCTGGCCTCGCCCCGGGTGAGGCGTTCCTCCACGAGCTCCACGGCCACCCCGATCTCCTCGGGGTAGAAGAAACCCGCGGATTCCAGCACCGCGCGGACCGCCTCGCGGTCCTCCGGGCGCACCCGGCTGCGGAAGAGGAACTCTTGCGCCGAGCTCACGACCGGGCGGCCTCCACGATGCGCCGCACCACCTCCGCCGTGCTCATCCCGGCGCGGCCGGCGGCGGCCAGGAAACCGGCATCGGGGGACAGGCAGGGGTTGGTGTTCACTTCCAGCACCCAGGGTTCCCCGCCGGCATCGACCCGGAAGTCCACGCGGGCGTAGCCGCGAAGCCCGAACAGGCGCCAGCACTGCAGGCAGAGGCCTCTCAGGCGCTTCAGCAGCCCCTGATCCTCCGCGGGGAAGTCAAAGCGCCGCGGCGTCTGCACAAACCCCATGGAGCCGCTCTCCCACTTGGCCGCGTAATCCACGATCCGCGGCTTGCCCTCCGGGTAGCCCCGGAACTCAATCTCCGCCGGGGGCAGCACCTGCGGAAGGCCGCCGGGCCTTTCCAGCAGCGCCAGGTTGAACTCCCGCCCCTCGACGTACGCCTCCACGAACAGCGTGCGGGTCCCGCCCCGGGAACCCCGCCGCCGCAGCTCCTCGGCCAGGCTCTGCCCGTCGTGCGCCACCGCGCTGCCGGTGAGGCCGATGGAGGCGTGCTCCCAGACCGACTTCACGATGTACGGGGGGGGGAAATCCGGTTCCCGAGCGGCTGCTTTTTCGATCCGCGCCCAGGCGGGCGTGCGAATGTCGGCCGCCCGCAGGCGCTCCTTGGCGAGCAGCTTGTTCGAGGTGATAAACATCGCCTCCGTGGGGGACCCGGTGTAGGGCAGGCCCAGGGAATCAAGCAGGGCCGGAGCCAGATGGGCGAGCCGGTCCTGCCCCTCCAGGGATACCACCAGATTGAAGACGAAGGGCGGGTCCAGGCGGCGGAGCCGCCGGGAGGCCTTCCTCAAGTCGAGGGTGAGTGGGAGCTCGACCGCCGGGTACCCCAAATCCTTGAGGGCCCCGCCTACGGTGGCCGCCTCCACCAGCACGTCCTGCTCGTCGTTGCCGGGCTGCTGCGGCAGGCGGCCGAACAGAAGAGCGGCTTTGCCCTGCGCCGGACTCACTTCACGGGGTCGGGGTAGCGGAAGACCTTGCCCTCGAAGTTTTTAAGGAGAAGGTCGTCGCCTTCCCGGCCGAGGGCGTACTCGGGCAGCAGCGGGATCTTCCCGCCGCCCCCGGGGGCGTCGATCACGTAGCTGGGTACCGCGTACCCGGTGGTGTGACCGCGCAGGCCCTGGATGATCTCCAGCCCCTTGGACACGGGGGTGCGGAAGTGGGCCGAACCCAGGATGGGGTCGCACTGGTACAGGTAATAAGGTTTCACCCGCAGGGTGAGGAGGCCGTGCATCAGGCGCTTCATCACGTCCACGCTGTCGTTGATCCCGGCCAGCAGCACTGTCTGGCTGCCCAGGGGGATGCCGGCGTCGGCCAGCCGTGCGCAGGCGGCCCTGACCTCGGGGGTCAGCTCCTCGGGGTGGGTGAAATGGATGCTCATCCACAAGGGGTGATAGCGCTTCAGGGTGCGGATCAGCATGGGGGTAATGCGCTGCGGCAGTACCGCGGGCACCTTGGTGCCGATGCGGATCAACTCCACGTGCCGGATCGCGCGCAGCCTCTTCAACAGCCACTCCAGCCTCTCGTCGGCCAGGGTCAGGGGGTCGCCGCCGGAGAGCAGGACGTCGCGCACCTCCGGGTGGCCCTCGATGTAGGCCAAAGCGCGTTCCCAGTGCCGGGTCAAGCCGGCGTGCCGGTGTTCGGTCCCGATCAGCCGCGAGCGGGTGCAGTAGCGGCAGTTGGCCGAGCAGAAGTCGGTGACCAGGAACAGCACCCGGTCCGGGTAGCGGTGCACCAGCCCGGGCACCGGGCTGTCGGAGTCCTCCCCGAGGGGGTCCTCGGCTTCACCGGACGTACGCAGGTATTCGTCGCAGACGGGCACGACCGTGCGCCGCAGCGGTTGGGCGGGGTCGGCCGGGTCCAGCAGGCTGGCGTAATACGGCGTGACGGCCAGGGGCAGGCTGCCCTGGTGCCGGCAGATCGCCGTGATCTCGTCCATCGTCAGCGTGAGGATCTGCGACAGCTCCTCCAGGATGCGGATGCTGTTGCGCAGCTGCCAGCGCCAGTCGTTCCACTGACTCAGGGTCGAGCCGGGGAAAAAGCACCGGCGGAAGGCCTCGGAGCGGGGGCTGATGGGGAACTTGTTGATGAGCCGCTTGGGCCTGCGGACTAGGGTGGAGTTGCCGGAGTAGAAGGGGAAGCTGATCTGGACTGCATTCTCGTCCTGCCGGACATCCTGCGAGTGTCGGGGCGTGATAACGCCAACACTCGCGGTTTTACGGTGACTACTGGGGGGCTCGCCATCCTCGGTACTGCGAAGCTCGATTTTCATCGCTCTTCTGTTTCCTCCGTTGGAAAAAGGTTTCTTAACGGCAATGCATACTATACTCTAGCAAACAATGCAAGAGGTTTTTTTATTGTCGGCATCTTTTTCCCCGGGGAAGAGCGGTTCAGGGTTGGCGGCCTTTTCGCCTCCCCCGGCCGGGGGTTTTTCCGGCGGCCGCGGGCAGGGCCGCGGGGTACAGCACCCGGGCGGGGTAGGCGAACAGGATACCCTCTGCCTCGAAGCTCTCCTTGATCTGTTGCATCAGGGAGTTCTTCAGCTCGAGGTAGTCGGGCTTGTAGAACCAGACCCCGAACAGGAACTGCAGCCCCGAGTCCCCGAAGTCGGTGAACACGATGAGCGGCTCCGGTTCGTCCAGGCAGTGGGGGTTGGAAGCGGCGACCTCCAGCAGGACCCGGCGCAGTCGGGTCACGTCGGTCTGGTAGGCCACGGAAAACTTGATGTCCAGCCGGCGGATGGGGAAGCGGGTGACGTTGGTGAGCTCGGTGTTGAGCAGCACCGAGTTGGGGATGCGGATGTACTGGTTGTCGAAGGTCTTGATTTTCACGGAAAGCAGGTCGATCGACAGGATCACGCCCGTCTTGTCCCCGACCCGGATCACGTCCCCGATCTGGAAGGGCTTCTCCGATATCAAAAACAGACCGCTGATCAGGTTGGACATGCTGGTCTGGGCGGCGAAGCCCACCGCGATGCCCACGATCCCGGCGGCCCCCAGCAGGGCGGTGATCTTGAGCCCCAGCACGGACAGGATGATGAACAGGACGATCACCGCGCCGGTGTACTGGATGGCCTTGCGCAGCAGCATGCTGTACTGCTGGGAAAGGTACTTGCGCGTCACGCGGTTGAGCAGCGCGGAGAGGAAGCGCAGCAGGAAGAAGCCGGCCATCCCGATGAGCACCACCAGGATGATTTTCTGCAGGATCTCCAGGGTGAAGAGCTTCACCAGCTCCCGGAACGCGCCTTGCAGCATCGTCTGCCCCCTAGATCCCCGTCAGGGCCTTCAGGAAGAAGAAGCTCTTCTTCAACAGGCTCTTCTCCGCCGGCTCACGCGCCACGCAAACCTGGTCGGCGGTCCGCTCGAAGTCCGGGGCGCCGCGGCCGGTGATGATCGTGCTGTTGAGCTCCTCGCCGTGGAACTGGACCTCCACCTGGTTGGACCACAGGCGCGTCTCGCCCAGGTACAGGCTGAGGTGCTCCACGCGGATGCAGATCCGCTGGAAGTCCAGGTCGGCGAAGGCCTGGTTGCGGATCAGCACCGGACAGACGGCCATGGAGGCCCGGTTCTCCACCATGCCGATCTGTCGCAGGACCTTGGTTCTCAGGCTGTAGCACAGCTCGCCGGAGATCGGGTCGCCGAACCAGGTTTTAGACAGCACGACCGTCGGCAGCTCGCACAGGGGCTGGGACTCCGTCTCCCCGACCAGCACCCGCACCCACACCGGGATGCTCACAAAAAACAGCACCTCTTTGCCCCGGGGGACGTTCAGCGGGTAGCGGGGGCGGATCACCACGGAGCGGTCTGGCATGGCCGGCACCAGTCGGACCCGCGTGCTTTCCTCCCCCGCCACCCAGCGGTTCCAGGTCAGTTGGTCCACGCGCAGGGAGGATTGGGCAGGATGCAGGGGCGCGGGCAGCGCCTCGACCCGGTCGTGGTCAGGCTCCCGCTCGTGGGCCACGTACCAGTCGGCCGTCGAGCGCTTGATCCAGGCGTCCAGGGGACCGACGCGGGCGTGGTACCAGCGCTCGCTCGCCAGATCCCTGGGCTCCCAGAGGCTGTGCTGCAGTTCGACGATGGAAGCGCCCATGACTGAGGATGATATCAGTCCTATACGAGGATTTCCATACCCTCGGCGGCACCGAAGAAGTCCGGTCCCCCCCGGCCCAGCGCCCGGCGGCAGTCGCGCACGTACCGGTCCAGCTGCAGGTCCGTGTGCTGCGGGTCGTGGTGGATGATGCCGAAGCGCCGTGGCCCGGCGGCCAGACACAGCTCCGTGGCCGCCTGAAAGGTGGAATGCCCCCAGCCCCGGGTGAGCCGGTACTCCGCTGGCGTGTACTGGGCGTCATGCAGCACGAGGTCCGCCCCACGGCACCACTCGGCGTACCGCCGGGGGCTCAACCCGCCGGGGTGCCGGTAGCCCAGCTCGTTGTCCGTGAGGTACACGAAGGATCTGTCCTCCTCGCTGAACTTGAAGCCGTAGCCCCCGTCGGGGTGAGTGAGGGGGATGGACTGGAGGCGCGTGCCGTCAATCGTGATTTCCCGGGCGGGTTTGCGCGGAAAGCGGATGCGGGCTTCCAGCTCCGCGTACTGTACCGGGAAATAGGGCGGGCTCATCTGGTGTTGCAGGTAGGAACGCAGGACCGCGGCGCTGCGTGGCCCGCCCCAAACCTCGAGCGTGAACCTCTTCTGGAAGGCCGGCAGGAAGAAGGGGAAACCCTGCAGGTGATCCCAGTGGGCGTGGGTGAGGAACAGGTGGACGACCTCGCGGCCTTCCCGGCCGACCAGCTCCCGCCCCAGGTTGCGGATGCCCGAACCCGCGTCAATCACGACCAGGCTCCCGCCCCCGAGGCGAACCTCGACACAGGTGGTGTTGCCGCCGTATCTGCTGGTGTCGCCGCCGGGACTGGGTATCGACCCGCGGCAACCCCAGACCTTGATCCTCATTGCCACCGTGGTCAATGTACCGAAAAGCCAAAGACAGTCAAGGCAAAGCGCCGGCTTGCATCGCCCTGCCGGCTCCAGCTACAGTGGGGCCATGAAACCGACCGACCCCTTCGCGCTGCCGGCCGCGGAGTTCTTCCAGCGCTTCCGGGGCGAAAGCCTGACCTTCGACGATCTGCACGTCCTGCAGCCCCGGACCATCGACTTCGGCATCCCGGAGGTGGACCTGGGCACGCGCATCACCCGCAACATCCGCATCAAGACCCCGCTGGTGGCCTCGCCGATGGAGGACATCAGCGAGCACCAGCTGGCCATCGCGGTGGCGCTCCAGGGCTTCCCGGCGGTGATCCACTACAACCTGACGATCGAGGAGCAGGCCGCCCAGGTCCGGCGTGTGAAGCGCTTCGAGAACGGCTTCGTCCAGGACCCGATCACCTTGGGCCCGGAGGACCCGATTTCCCGGGCAGTGGAGATCCAGGAGGAGACCGGCATCTCCACCCTGCCCATTGTGGAAGGGCGGAAGCTGGTGGGCCTGCTCACCAAGAACGACTACTCCGGCATGAAGCACGCCCAGCGCCGGGTCAAGGAGCGCATGGCCCCCCTGGAGCGCCTGCGCCACCAGATCGCCCACCTCAGCGAGCTGCCCGCCGACGACGCCGCGCGCCTGGCCAAGGCTAACGACCTGCTGCTGGAAAGCCATGCCGGGGTGCTGCTGATCGTCACCGACGCCGGGGAGATCGACTCCCTGGTCACCCGCACGGACATCGAGAAGAGCGAGGCCTTCCCCGACAGCATCAAGGACCGCAACGACAGCCTGGTGGTGGGGGCGGCGGTGCCCACGGGCTCGGGGGAAGTGCGCGAGCGGGTGCGCGAGCTGGTCAACGCGGGGGTGGACTTCCTGTGCGTCGACAGCTCGCACGGCAACTCGCTGCACGAGCAACAGGCGCTGGAGCACATCAAAGGCGAGTACCCGAAGATCGACGTCATCTACGGGAACGTGGCCGAAGCTCGCGGCGCTTTGACCGGAATCGAGTGGGGGGCCGACGCCATCCGCGTGGGCAAGGGCGTGGGCTCGATCTGCTCCACCTCCCAGGTCAGCCTGGGCACGCGCTCCCAGATCACGGCCACCTATTCCTGCGCCCTGGCCGTGCGGGAGTACTGCCGCCAGCACCGCATCCAGCCGGCGATCCCGGTCATCTCCGACGGGGGCTACGGCACCTTCTCCGCCATCGGCAAGGGCCTGCTGTTCGCCGACGCCATCATGCTGGGCTCGATGCTGGCCGGCACCGACGAGGCGCCCGGCGAGGTTGTCTACGACCGGCAGGGGCGCAAGCTAAAAGCCTACAAGGGCATGGGTTCGCTGGAGGCCACCCGCAGGGGCAGCGCCGCGCGCTACGATGTGAGCAACTTCGAGGCCTTCGTGGCCGAGGGCGTGGTGGGCAGCGTGCGCGCCAAGGGGCCGGTGTCGCGCTGGGTGCCGCAGATCAAGACCGGCATCCGCAAGTGCCTGCAGTCCCTGGGCTTCCGGGACCTCGCCTCCCTGCATGAGGCCGTGTTCGCGGGGGAGGTCCTCCTGGAGCGCATGAGCGAGGCGGGCAAGAAGGAAGCCGGCATCCACGACTTGGTGGAGTACACCCGGGACCTGCCGCTGGACTGAGCCCTCCGGTCCGGCCGTCCGCCTCAGGGCTGGACTTCGGCGCTGTAGTCCACCTCCGGGCGCCCGAAGCCGTGGTGCAGCAGAAACTCCTCCCGAAAGCCGGCGATGTCCGAGATGCGCTCGATGTTCTCCGAGCTGGCCAGCTCCAGCAGGCGGGTGACCTCCTCCTGAACCTCCGCGCGCATCTCCCGGTCGTCCAGGCGGATGCGCCCCTCCGCGTCCAGCGCGGGGGAGAGGCCGTGATAGAGGAACTCGCCGAACAGGCGCAGCTCCTGCTGGAGGCAGGATTCGTGCAGCCCCCGCGCCTTCATCACCTTGTAGAGCACCGCGATGTAGAGGGGCACCGCGGGGATGACGGCGCTGGCGCGGGTGACCAGGGCCTTGTTGACGGAAACCAGCGCCCGCCCGCCGCGGGGGGCCAGGTCGCGGTCCAGCTCGCGGGCCGTGGCCTCCAGGTGCTCTTTGGCCCTGCCGATGGTCCCGTCCCGGTAAATCGCGGCGGTGAAAGCCGGGCCGATGTAGGAGAAGGCCACGGTGAGCGCGCCGGCGGCCAGCAGCCCCTCGCGCCGCAGCGCCTCGATCCACAGCCGCCAGTCCTCCCCACCCATGACCTTCACGGTGTCCCGGATTTCCTCAGCGCTGGCCGGCTCGATGGTCACCGGGTAGATCTCGCCGCTCTGAAAGTCCACGGTGCGCGCGGTGTAGGGCGCGCCGATGGGCTTGATCACCGAGGAGTGCAGCGTCCCGGTGGCCGGGTCCAGGCGGCGCGGCGCCGCGATGCTGTACACCACCAGGTCCAGCGGTCCCATGTGCCTGCGGATCATCGCCAGGGTTTCACGCTTCATCTCCTCGCCAAAGGCGTCGCCGTTCAGGCTCCAGGCGGGAATCCCGTCCTCAGCGGCATATTGTAGAAAGGCCCGGTCGTTGTAATAGCCGGCGGTGCCGACCTTGTTCTGGGAGGAAGGGCGCTCGAAGGCGATGCCCAGGGTAGCCGCCCCGCAGGCGTAGGCCGCCGCCACGCGCGCCCCCATCCCGTAGCCGTTGGACGCCCCTATGATCAGCGCGGCCTTCGGCCCGCGCAGCTTCTTCCGCCGCTTGGTGAAGCGGATCATGTCCCGCACCTGCAGCGAGCAGCCGGTGGGGTGGGCCGTCAGGCAGATATTGTTGCGAATTTTGGGTTCGATGATCATGAAAAGCTCCGTCGTACAACGTAGGCTTTGTTTGGGGCGGGTTTCAGACGTCGAAGTACAGGGCGAACTCCCAGGGGTGGGGGCGCAGGTCCAGCGCCGTCACCTCGTTTTTCAGCTTGTAGTCGATCCAGGTCTCGATCACGTCCTGGGTGAACACGTCTCCCTTCAGCAAAAAGGCGTGGTCCTTCTCCAGGGCCTGCAGCGCCTCGCGCAGGGAGCCGGGCGTGTGCGGGACGCGCGCCAGCTCCTCCGGCGGCAGGTCGTAGATGTCCTTGTCCAGCGGATCGCCGGGGTCCATCTTGTTCAGGATCCCGTCCACGGCGGCCATCAGGATCGCCGAGAGGGCCAGGTAGGGGTTACAGCTGGGGTCGGGGCAGCGGAACTCGATGCGCTTGGCCTTGGGGGAAGTGGAGTACATGGGGATGCGCACGGCGGCGCTGCGGTTGCGCCGGGAGTAGGCCAGGTTGACGGGGGCCTCGAAGCCCGGCACCAGGCGCTTGTAGCTGTTGGTGGTCGGGTTGGTGAAGGCCAGCAGGGCGGGGGCGTGGTGCAGCAGCCCGCCGATGGCGTACAGGGCCATCTCGGAAAGCCCGGCGTAGCGTTCGCCGACGAAAAGGTTCTGACCCCCCTTCCACAGCGACAGGTGCACGTGCATTCCACTGCCGTTGTCCCCGAACAGAGGCTTGGGCATGAAGGTGGCTGTCTTGTTGTGCCGGCGGGCCACGTTCTTCACTACGTACTTGTACTTCAGCATGTTGTCGGCCATCTCGGTCAGGGTGCCGAAGCGCATGTCGATCTCCGACTGCCCGCCGGTGGCCACTTCGTGATGCTGGGCCTCGATGAGCACTCCGATGCTCTCCAGGGTGAGCAGCATCTCGCTCCTGATGTCCTGGAGGCTGTCGGCGGGCGGTACGGGGAAGTAGGCCTCCTTATAGCGCGGCTTATAGCCCAGATTCGGCTCCTCCTTGCGTCCCGCGTTCCAGAACCCCTCCGCCGAGTCGATGTGGTAGTAGCCTTCGTGCGCGTTCTGGTCGAAGCGGATGTCGTCGAAGATGAAGAACTCCGCTTCCGGCCCGAAGAAGCCGGTATCGGCTACCTGGGTGCGTTTCAGGTAGTTTTCCGCCTTGAGGGCGATATGCCGCGGGTCCCGGGTATAATCCTCGCCCGTGATCGGGTCGCAGATGTTGCAGACCAGCACCAGGGTCTTGTGCTCGAAGAACGGGTCGATGAAAGCCGTTTCGGGCACCGGCTTGACCAGCATGTCCGACTCGTTGACCGACTGCCAGCCGCGGATGCTGGAGGCGTCGAAGCCGAAGCCCCGCTCGAAGGTCTCCAGGTCCAGCTCCCGGGGCGGGATCGAGAAGTGCTGCCACAATCCTGGGAAATCCATGAAACGCAGGTCGACGATCTGAATGTTCTCCCTGGTGATCAGTTCCAGGACTTCCTTCGCTTTCTTGCCGTCTGCCACAGAGTGCTCCTTGCTTGAGTTGATACACATGTTATGCAAATTATGTGCCAATGTCAGGTTATTAAATCATTATCCAATATCGATTTGCGTATCGATGATTTAAGGAAAGGGATGAAACCTACCATCCGGTTGGAATAGGCATAGTGAAGCTACATTTCGGTAGCTTAGCGCCGGTAGCGCCAGATGTCGATCCCGTACTTGCGGATACGCAGACCCATGACGCGCTCGCTCACGCCCAGCGCCCTGGCCGCCTTGGCCATGTTGCCGCGGTAGGACTTCAGCGCGTCGAGGATCAGCTCACGTTCCACGCCGGCCAGGGAGCCGGTGAGGCGCCCGCGGAAGGCGGTGCCGCTGGCCTCCGCGGTCTGCAGGGTCGGGGGCAGGTGGTGGCCGTGGATCACGTCGTCGTCGCTCAAGAGCACCGCCCGCTCGATGCAGTTTTCCAGCTCGCGGACGTTCCCGGGCCAGTGGTAGCTCATCAGCATGTCGATGGCCGGTGTGGAAATGCGCCG
>Ga0315273_10010203_pt1 | contig 11963 bp, 8 predicted proteins | sample YL17G02_0_MG_FD_205753 | JGI IMG/M metagenome (GOLD analysis project Ga0315273, IMG submission 205753) | Sediment microbial communities from Yellowstone Lake, YNP, Wyoming, USA - YL17G02_0 | ecosystem: Environmental > Aquatic > Freshwater > Lake > Sediment | place: USA: Wyoming | collected... | reverse complement strand
CAGTAATGCCATGGCAGCAAACAGGGCTCCATCGAAGCAATGCGCTTTCCGCTCCCTAAGGACACTCAGCGGACAGCGATAGAATTCGTCTTCACTGTACGGAACGGCATCCAGGAAGGATTGGATTTTGATGGGACTGTTCAGACCTTCGAACAACCGCTTTTCGGCGGGGGTAAATTGGGCTTCAATCCTTGTCATCAGTGATCATTATCGAACGGCTTTCCAACTGCTGGCGGAGAACATCAAGTCCAGGAAATCGGCCCGCTCCTCGGGGGTCATGAACCGGGATTGAGCGAAATCGGTGAACTTGATGGTGAGCAGTTCGGTGTTAATGTATTTCCCGTTGTAGATGACGTGCCGGTCGATAAATGCCCGGTCGAGGAAGGTCTGGTCACCGCCCATGGTGATGTATTGGTCGAAGAAAAGGTTCCCGGGGCCGTAATGGATGAGGCCGTTTAAGTAGAACTCGAAATTCTGAGGTTGGTGAGCCTGACTGCCCGAGACGATGTCAGCTCCGGCGTCCACCACGCCGGTGAAGTCCGGGCGGTACTCGGGCCGAACCGTGTACTGGTAATACTCCTGGTGCTGGAAGGTGGCGATGACCACGTAGCCTTCCTGCTTCAATTGCTCGATCTCGGTATGAAGTGTATCATACCCGCAGGCTGCCGCGCCGGGGTTAGTATCGGAGGCAGCTGCGTAGTACCCGACGCCTTTGGCGTTGCAGCCCACAAAGGCGATCTTATTGCCGTTGTGAGTGAACGTTGCCGGGCTGAGACCCTCTTTCAGGTTCTCCCCACCGCCATAGGTTTTCCAGCCGCGCTGCTTGTACATCTCCAGCGTGTAGACCATCGCCTCCGGGCCGTAATCGCTGAAATGGTCACCGGTAAGTTCCACCACGTCCGTGCCAATGGATTCCAGCAGCTGGATGTATTTTGGGTCGCTGCAAAAAACGAGTGAGTCGGTGCCGAATTTAGGGCGCGGACACCTGTCCACGAAGGAAATCTCGTTGCTGACGTGGGTAATGTCGGCGTTTTGCAGGATGGAGGCAACATTCTCGCCGGGATACAGCACGCTATTAAACTCCATCATATATGCTGTGCCGCGCACCAGAGCAGTCGTCCCAGTGGTGATCACGGTGGTCAGCTTGTTCGGATCGCGGTTGCTGACCGACAGGGTCAGGGTTCCACCGCTCAGGCTGAAGGGGACAGACAGGGCATAGGTTTTAAGGTCGAACTCTTTGCGTAGGGGGGAAATGCTGTCGATCGAAAGCACTTTCCAACGAGGCTCGATCTGCTCGAACGGGATGATTGCCCAGGAGGTCATGTCGTCCCAGGCGGTCGATACCAATTTGTCAGGCGGGAGGACCCGGACCACCGAATTGGCAGGTTCACCCCACCAGTCGGCGAAGACATCCCGGGTGTTCTGTTCCAGAAGCATATGGGACCCGAACGATGGGGACGGGTTTCCCTGCCAGGCGGATTTCACTTCCCCGGAGGTGACATCGTCGATGATAGTCGGGAAGGGTGCCACCAGGGCGTATATCCACCGGCTGACCACGTTCTGTTCACCGATCTCCAGGCGGTAGGTGGCAGCGGATGATTCCCCATAGCCCCAGCCCTCGGGGAGGACGATGGACTGAGACAGTTCTTCCGGGACATGGGGGGCCACCCACAGAGTGGGGGCGGGTGTTGTGGATGGCTGGATCGTTGGGATGGGGGTCGAGGTTGTGACAATTGGCGTGGAAGTCATCCTATTTCCGCAGCTAGCAAGGATGATCCCAAGAATACCGGTAAGATTCAAGCTGATATGGTTTTTATTCACTGAATGGCAATGCCTCCACGCTTGGCCAGTGTTTTCAAAATGTCCTTCTCAAATTTAGAGGCGCGTTCTTCCAGGGTCTGCAACTGGCTCAGGAACGGGTCTCCGGCGGTCTTGTCGCCCAGGCGGTTAACGTTGATACGAACATTGTGTCCGGCGGAAGTGAGGGCGGCGCGTGCCAAGGCAGCTGCCGAGGCTCCATCACTGATGGCGTTCAGGTTGCCGAGAGCCACAGCCCGTTCGGCCAGAGCCATCACGCTGACAGATTCCTGCGCCACCTTGAGCGGCACTTTTGCGGCGCCCAGGGTTGCATTCTCAATGGCCTCCAGGCGAACTTTCTCCTGTCCGGGTGTGCTTTTTGACAATTTGAAGGCGGCCATCACGCCTTCGAAAGCCTCTGAATCCTCATCCACGGCTGCAGTCAGTTCTCGGCGCAGGCGCTCGGCCTGGTTTAGAATTTCATTCATCTGGGCTTCCACTGCAGCGTATTTTTTCTTTCCGACAGTCACCCGGGCGACCATGGCAACCAGGGCCGCTCCCATCGCTCCGGCGTACGCAGCCGCGGAGCCGCCGCCGGGAGTGGGTATGGCAGCGGCGAGATTGTCAAGGAAGGATTCACTGGCTGTGGGTTCGGACTCCGCAGCAGAAGAATAGAGGCGTTGTTCCAGGATCTGGTCAGGGTGGAACCCGTCCAGTTGCAGGTACCAGATGGCCGAGTCGATCAGGGCGTCCTGCGGGATCAGCCCGACCAGTTCGCAGTGGTGGATGCTGACGCCGTAGTGGGCAGCCTCGCGGCGGATGGTCTCGACCACACGGAAGACTGGCGTCTGGCGGAAGTTGGTCAGGTTCATCGAGACCTGAGCCAGTCCGTCCACCAACATGCCGAGGGCCTTGACATAGCGATAGCCTCCCGACGATTGGCGCAGCCCCTTGGCAATGGACTTGGCAACAGACAGATCACTCGTATTGAGGTAGACATTGTAAGCCACCAGCGGATGGCGCGCCCCGATGACAGTGGCGCCGGCGGGTCCGAGGTGTGCAGGACCGAAGTCCGGTTTGCGGTCCGGGTGGGTTTCAATCTCCGCTTTGAGCACTTCGTACTGCCCGCGGCGGATGTTTTCCAGGTTGACCCGTTCAGGGTTTGTGGCAGCTTCCTCGTACAGGAAGACCGGGATGTTCAACTCCCGGCCTACGCGTTCTCCCAGCCGGCGGGCCATGGCAACGCAGTTCTCCATGCTGACACCGGAAATTGGCACGAATGGAACCACATCGGTGGCACCGATGCGCGGGTGCGAACCGGTGTGTGCGTCCAGGTTGATGAGTTCAGCGGCTTTGCGGATGCCCTGGAATGCAGCTTCTTCGGCTGCTGCGGGCGTGCCGACATAGGTGATGACGGTGCGGTTGTGGTCGTTATCGGAATGGCGGTCGAGCACGGTCACACCTGCCGCGGCAATGGCGGCAACGATCGCTTCGACCACTTCCGGCCGGCGGGCTTCGGAAAAGTTGGGGATGCATTCGACGAGGGAGGTAGGCATAGGTCTCAGTTGATCAAGTGATTGGTTGGAGGGATCGGGGCTATTATACCGTAGGGGAATCAGGAAATCCCGGTCGAATGAGCCGGGTGCCTAACCGGTGTTTTCATTCTTCACGGTCTTCTTCCTGCTCCAAGCCCGGATAGTGCCTGGCAAGGGCAGTTTCGATCGCCTCCCCACTATGCGTGTTGCAGGCTACCAGCGGCCGGGCCGCATCCGGGACCGGATGCCCGTCTGGGCTGGTCACGGTACAACCGACTATTTTGCCAGTTGGAGTATATACAACCAGCAGGTCGTGGATTCGGCCGCATACGATACACCCATGTTGTTCAACCCGGTTTGTGTTATCGGACATTTGTCACTCCTGCGGTTCTAATAAGCTTTCGCCCTGTCTTTTCGCCTGGCCATTTCACTGGCGTATTTTAATCCAAGTGTATCCTTATGTTCGCGCGCCCAATCAGTCAGGTGGGTCTTCCCGGCCGCAGGAGAGTCAGTGTAAAGTAGGCCGGCCATCAGTCCCTTGACTTCGGACCAGGTGATCATCACATCGCCCATCCAGCTCCCCAGGAACCAGCCGGCGATGTATGCCAGGGCAGGTGGCATGGACAAGATCGGGCGTTTGACGCCGATGATTTCAGCGATGACAGTTGCCAGGTTCCTGTAAGTGAAAGTCTCCGGGCCAATGGCATCCATCGTAACGTTCTGCCTGTTCTTGCCCTGTTCCACCGACAGTGCGGCCAGGTCATCCACGTAGATCGGCTGGAGTTGATAGCTACCATCACCAAAAACACCGAAGACCGGCAGGTGGCGCAAGGCCCAGGCGATGTTATTGATGAGGATGTCTTCCTTGCCAAACAGGACAGTCGGACGCAGAATGGCATAGGAGCAGCCTGTTTCCAGCAAGGCATGTTCCAGGCGGGCTTTTCCGGAGAAATATTCGAGCGGAGACGCTACGGACGGGTTGGTGATACTGATGTGAATGATGCGCTTGACTCCGGCCTGGCGGGCTGCTTCGAATAGGATGAGCGTATTTCGGACGGCGGATTCGTGTTTGAAAGAAGCATGGTTGAAGCGCACCCAATAGGTGTTGTAAAGGACGTCTGCGCCGAGCAAAGAATCAACCAGATCGTCCGGCGAATCGAAGTTGAACGGATGGACTTCGACCTGGCTGCCAAATGGATTGGAGCGTTGCAGCGAGTTGGTTAGCGTGCGGACACGGCAACCTTCGGCCAGCAAGCGCGTGGCGATATACTTTCCGGAATACCCAAATGCTCCGGTGACGACATGAAGATTATTGGACATGATTCCTTTTCCTGGTACCGATAAGGATATGAAGAGTTTATGTATCATCTCAATAATTCGGGGAAAGGTTGGGGTGAGAAAGCGAGCGAAGCTCGCTTTCTCACCCCAAAACCCCTACTCTGTAGTGAGCGGCTGTCTTCCAACGAGCAATTTTGCCAATGCCATCGCACCCAGCACACCGGAACGTTTTTCCAAGGAAGGCGGGAGGATGTAATTCTCCATACTGCCGGAAAACACCGGCGATGCAATATAACCATTCAGGAGTCCCCGCACCTTGCCCCGGATGGATGGGAAGAGAAGCTGGTGCTCCATCACGCCACCACCGAGGACGATTCGCTGCGGGGAAAGCGTCAGGATAACGTTCACCACTGCGTATGCGATATAGGTTGCTTCCAGTTCCCAGGCGGGGTGGTTATCCGGGAGCAATTCAGCGGGTTTTCTCCAGCGGCGGGCGAGGGCGGGTCCGCTGGCCATGCCTTCAAAACAGTCCCCGTGAAAGGGACAGGCGCCGGGAAATGGGTCTTTTTTACGGTCGTGCGGCAGGCGCATGTGACCTGCTTCCGGATGGGTCAGCCCGTGGGTTAATTTCCCATTAATCATGACTCCCATACCAATGCCGGTCCCGATGGTGAAATAGACCAGCGAATCCAGCCTCCGGTTTTCTGGAATCCAGGAATACTCGCCAAAGGCAGCCGCGTTCACATCCAGTTCGAAGGCTAATGGAATATTGAATACATGCCGGAAGGCAGCCATCACGTTTGTCCCGCCCCAGCCAGGCTTGGGCGTGGCGGTGATGGAGCCGTAGTCTGGAGAGGCTGGATCCAGGTCCAGCGGGCCGAAGGGTGCCAGTCCAATGGCAGAAAGGTCGAATTTTCGGAAGAAATCGACAGCCTGGCCGAGCGTCTCACCGGGAGTCGTGGTCGGGAAGCGGATTTCAGCAACGATTTCGTCCGGCCCGCTTCCCACGGCACAAACAAACTTGGTTCCTCCGCCTTCCATGCCTCCGTAAAGTTTTTTCATAGTGTGTTCTTCACGGTTGCTGTGCATCAGGGACTCCGTTTGCTGTCTGTTGCGAAAAAACGTTCCGGGTCAGACAGGAAAACACGCTGGCAGATTGCGGTGCAGAAATGGATCATTCGCCCGTGGAACTCCGCCTGCGGACGGAAAGCCTGGTCACCGGAAATGGTGCGGTGGCAGACGGTTTCGGGATCTTGAGCAGTAATCGGGACACCCTCGCAGGCATATGTCTCTTCCACGGCGTCCGGCGCGGGGGCAGGTCGCGCGCCTACTTCAGATCGGCGATCCATATCTCAAAGGGGTTTAACATAATTTGCGAAAGTCCAGAGGTTGCCTGCCCGGCTGAGGAATAGATCACATGAGCGGATTTTATTCCCAGGTCGGAGAAATCCAGGGATAACTGTTTTTCCGAGAAGTTCAGGAGCACCAACACCTTCTGTTCGGGCGTTGAACGTAGGAAGGCCAGTACTTCTTGATCTGTTTCATGGATGGCCTGGTAATCACCTATCACCAGCGCTGGCGTGTCTTTGCGGACCCGCAGGAGAAGCCGGTAAAATGTGAGCAACGAGGCCGGGTCTTTTTCCTGTTCCTGTACGTTTATGCCCTTAGCGTAGTTCGGATTGACCGGCAGCCAAGGGTTTACTCCTGCCGGGCAGAAACCACCGTTGAGGGTGTTGCGCCATTGCAGGGGGGTGCGGTTTTTGTCGCGCGACATTGTCGCCGCGCGCAGGGCGGCTTGCAACGGTTCTATCTTCAACTCATTTACCAGACGGTCATAGTACCAGGTCGCCATCGTGTCACGCAGCCTGGCTGGGTCGAGGATCAGGTAGTCCATCATACCGATCTCTTCACCGTTGTAGAGGAAGGGTGTGCCTCGCAAGGTCAGGATCACTGCCAGGTTGAGCCGCGCCAGTTTGGCATCCTGAATTCCATTGCCTCCGTTGCGTGAGGTGGAGTAGCGGGTGTAAACGCGTGAGCAGTCGTGGTTGCCCAGCGTATTGCAGGCCCAGGCCTCCTGCGACACCTTTGCCAGCGCAGCAATCCGCTCCTTTTGGTTCTTGCGGACCCATTCCGGGGTGAGCTGGTCAGTGCGCATCAGCGGGAAGTTGAAAACCATGTTTAATTCGTCCTCGCCATTGCCCTGGTAAGTCACATCGTCGTCCTCGCCGACCAGCATCCGGTCCCCTTCGTATTCGTCGAGCACCGAGCGCAGTTCCTTCATGAGTTCGTGGACACCGGGCTGACCCAACTGGTTCTTGAACATATCCCGCCAGTATTGTTCTCCCAATGCCCTCTCTGCAGGTGTTTTGGCAATGTCCGAGAAATGCCGCAGACCTGCCAGGTCCATCGGGACCGTGTGGGGTGTCAGTTCAGGGTCCTCGAAGATCGTCCCGATGGCATCCAGACGGAACCCGTCCACACCCAGCTCCAGCCAGAAACGGGCGGAATCCCACATTGCCTTGCGGACTTCCGGGTTGTGCCAGTTCAAGTCGGGCTGTTGCCTCATGAAGTAGTGATAATAAAATTGGCCGCGCTCCTGTGTATAGGTCCAGGCTGGCCCATCAAAGCAGGACTGCCAATTGTTGGGTGGTGTATCCACCCAGATGTACCAGTCCGCTTTGGGGTTGTCACAACTGGATTTAGATTCAAGGAACCAGCGATGTTCGTCGGAGGTGTGGTTCAGCACCAGATCCAGAATGACGTGCATGCCGCGGGCGTGAGCGCCGTTCAAAAAGGTCTTGAACTCATCCATAGTCCCATATTCCGGGGCGATGTTCTCGTAGTCCGAGATATCGTAGCCGCAGTCGACCATCGGGGAAGGGAAATGAGGTGAGAGCCACAGGGCATCCACCCCCAGGTCCATCAGATAGTCGAGCTTTCCGTTCATTCCATTGAAATCACCAATGCCATCGCCATTCCCGTCTGCGAACGAGCGCGGGTAGATTTGATAAAAAACAGACTTCTGCCACCATTTAAAAGCACTCACAACTTACTCCTGGGATGAGAGATACTCTGGGAATCGCCGTGACGATGGTCAATTTTGGGGGGTTGGGTGGGGGTTCACCCGCCCAACCCATCTCTATCCTGCTTCACGGAAATTCCAAAGGTTTGATAAAGATTCCAGCCTGCCAATCACCGTCACACAGGGTCGTTTGGAGATTTCTTCCAGATGTGGCGCTTCGCCCAGTTCGTAGGTCAGGTCCTGTCCTGGGAAGTGACGCCTTTCATGAAGGTGGTTTTTCCAGTGCGGACAATCCGTCACATCTTAGACGAGGCCCTCATAAGCCACTTATATGCGAGTGCCGCGTTCATCGGTATTGCGGCGCAGTTCGGAATTCGGAACGACGCGGTCGGGTGGTTCCATTGGTGTGATTATAACCTTTGCGCGGCGGATTATACCAAGCACGGAACTAAACCTGTTATTCGATACTTTCTTTCGTGGTGGATATTCCTTGATCTTCGACACAATCCTCATTCATTTTTAGTGGCTTGGAGTCTTTGTAGAGATGGATAATAAAGTTCCACCCTGCTTTTGATCCAAAAGGCAGTAAAATCGTTCCATGCTCCGAAATCGAGTGTGGAAATTTGGATTCATCATCCTACTGACAGCCTGTGCCCGCCCCTGGACAGAGACAAGCATTATCACCCCAGCCTCGATCTGGACATCGGGCCAAGTTCCCACAGGTGCGGTACTGGCGACTACACCAACGATTTCTTACTCTCTCCCAAGTCCACGCCCGCCGGGCGCGCCAATATTGACACCAACACCGGATTCTCCGCATTACCAGACTGATGGAACGCATGGTCCACGGACATACGTGGTCCAGTCCGGCGATATGCTCAGCGCGATAGCAGAACGCTTTAGTGTCAGTCTGGAGGCGATGATCCAGGCCAACAAAATTACCAACCCTGACACTCTCGAAGTAGGCCAGACTTTGACCATCCCGGAGGTGACTCCCCAGGCTCCCGGGCCGGCCTTCAAACAAATTCCTGACTCAGAACTGATATATGGCCCATTGAGTGCTTCGTTCGATATTGCCACTTTTATCCACAGCAAGGGCGGTTATCTTGCGAGTTATACCCAGGATGTGAACGGCAAGACGATGGATGCCGTCCAAGTTGTTCAACTCATCGCGCAAGATTACTCGATCAGCCCGCGCCTTCTGCTGGGCTTGCTGGAATATTGCTCAGATTGGGTAACCAATCCCAGCCCCGATCCATCCTTGGGCGATACCCCCTTTGGTTTCAACGATGGCTGGTATGTAGGCCTGTATCGTCAACTGGCCTGGGCATCCATCCAGCTCAATAGCGGTTATTACCGCTGGAGCGCTAACAGTGTGACCGACTGGGTGCTGGAGGATGGCTCCGTTGTTCCTATAAATGCAACCATAAACGCCGGGACCGCCGGTGTGCAAAATTTCTTCGCCCACCTGGACGATTATTCCACCTGGTTGCGGGATGTCTCTCCTGGCGGCTTCTTTGCCACTTATTCCCAGCTCTTTGGGTTTCCCTTTGACACTGCCATCGAGTCCTTAGTCCCGGCCAACCTGGCCCAACCGCTGTTGCTCCTGCCCTTCGGCACGGGTGAAACCTGGGCCTTCACCGGCGGGCCGCACCTTGCCTGGGATGCCGGTTCATCCTTCGGCGCTTTGGACTTTGCACCACCCGGCGAGGCGTTGGGCTGTGTGGAGAGTGATAATTGGGTTACAGCTGTGGGGGATGGTTTGGTCACCCGCGGAGGGGATGGTGTGGTTATCCTGGATCTGGATAGAGATGGCAACGAAGGCACCGGCTGGGTAATTCTTTATATGCACATCGAGAGTCGGGATCGGATCCAGCCTGGTACGTTCGTGGACGCCGGAGAACCGCTGGGACATCCATCGTGCGAGGGGGGCATTTCCAGCGGCACGCATATCCATCTCGCGCGTAAGTTCAACGGGGTGTGGATTCCCGCGGACGGCACGGTTCCTTTCAATCTCAGCGGGTGGGTGGCCTCCGGAACAGGTGAGGAGTATGTCGGCACCCTGACTAGAAATGGTGTGGTAGTCGAATCCTTTGAGGGCACCAGCACCATTAACCAGATCCAGCGATAAGGGGGGAGGTCAAAGGCGGTATAATCTGCCCGATGAATTCCCCCATGCGCAAGATCGTCATTTTCCTCGTCCTAACTGGGTTGCTCCTCTCAGCATGTGGCAGCAACCTGTGGGGGACTTATCCTCCGCGCATGACTCCCACTCCCACACCCATTGTTACTGTTCCCGCAAACCCGATACTTACCCCTACAAATATTTACCTCCCGTCCTCCACCACTCAAGCTGCCACAGTTCTCCCTTCCCCGACGATTACGCCTACCATCGCGGCAGTCAACCCGGTCACGCAGCGCCCCTCGATTTTTTATCCGTCCCAGTCGGGTGACACACTTGAGGCGGTTGCCCTGCATTTTGGCGTGCAGGTCTCGGATATTTCCTCGTCGGTCAGCCTGCCGGGCACCGGTTTTCTGAATCCGGGTACTCCTCTCCTTATACCGAATCGCCTGTCGCAGATCCCTAACACCCCATCCGTGAAAATCATTCCGGATAGTGAAGTGGTCTATTCACCCAGCGCGCAGGATTTTGATATTGGTAGTTACGTAAATTCCGCGGGGGGAAAATTGAAAGACTACCGGGAGTATATGACCACCGTAGGCTGGATTACCGGAGCGGATGGCATCCAGCGGATGGCGTATGGAAGTTCCATCAGCCCGCGCATGTTGCTGGCTCTCATCCAGTATTATACGGGCTGGGTGCAGGGCGAACCCAAGCCCGGTGTGGACGAGACCGATCCGCTTGGCTATCATGACCCTCAGTATCCAACACTGTATCAGCAACTGCGGCTGATCGTCCGGGAACTGCTGGCCGGGTATTACGGCTGGCGCGATGGAACATTGTCCGCCTTGACCTTCCCGGATGGCACCACCCTGCCGCTCGCTCCTGACCTCAATGCCGGTACGGTTACTCTGCAATACATGTTTTCCAGGCATCTCAACTATGCGGATTGGTTGCAGGCCATCGACCCGGATACCGGCTTTCCTGCTCTCTTCACCAGCATGTTTGGAGACCCGTGGCAGCATGCAAGGGAAATCGGACCGCTCTTCCCTCCAGATTTGGCCCAGCCGGTTTTTACATTGCCATTTGAAGTTGGTGCCTTGTGGGCTTTCACAGGCGGCCCGCATGCTGCCTGGGAGCAGGAAAGTGCTCTGGCTGCCCTGGATTTCGCCCCGGCCATGGATGCACCGGGCTGCGGTGTATCAACGGCCTGGGTGGTGGCCATCGCCACCGGACAAATAGTGCGTTCCGCCGCTGGCTATGTTGTCCTTGACCTGGATGGGGATGGTTTTGAGCAGACCGGCTGGGTGGTGCTTTACCAGCATATAGCAACCAAAGACCGCATCCCGGTCGGTCCGGTGTTCGTCGGCGATCATATCGGTCACCCATCCTGCGAAGGTGGCCTGTCCACCGGTACGCACGTCCATATTGCCCGGAAATATGCTGGCGAGTGGGTGTCCGCTGGCGATCCGCTGCCGTTCGTCTTGAGCGGCTGGACAGCCCATGCAGGCAGTCAGTTACGGCAGGGCACTTTAACAAAAGGTGATAATACGATCACTGTTAGCTTCGTAGGTTCGCGCGAGTCGCAGATCATCCGCCAGCCGGGTGAATAATCCATTTATCCCATGTCACGACATAAGGGGTTCTCATTGCTCGTCCTTGCCCTCTTGCTGGCGGCATGTCTTCCGCAAGGCGGAGACTTGACGCCTGCTCCGGCAATAGCCACTCAAACCCAGGGTCTGCCTCCGACCCCGCTGCCGACGCGTTCAATGTTCAATCCCGGCGAATTGGTGGATTATGCCGCCCAGACTGGTGATACGCTCCCGGCCCTGGCCTTTAGATTCAATACCACCCTTCAAGAGATCCGGGACGCCAACCCGGATATTCCCGCCGATGCCAGCACCATGCCCCCCGGCATGCCGATGAAAATCCCGATCTATTACCTGCCATTTTGGGGGACAACCTTCAAGATCCTGCCAGACAGCCAGTTTATTAATGGCCCGGCCGCCACCGGTTTTGATACCGGGGCTTTTGTCGCCAATCATCCCGGATGGTTGAAGGATTTCAGGACCTACGCCGAGGATACAATTCATCCCGGGGCTGAGGTCGTGGATATCGTGGCAACCAACTACAGCGTCAGCCCGCGTGTGCTGCTGGCTGTCCTGGAATACCAAACCGGGGCGCTTTCGCAGCCGGTACCGCCCAGTGG
>Ga0315273_10010202_pt1 | contig 11963 bp, 9 predicted proteins | sample YL17G02_0_MG_FD_205753 | JGI IMG/M metagenome (GOLD analysis project Ga0315273, IMG submission 205753) | Sediment microbial communities from Yellowstone Lake, YNP, Wyoming, USA - YL17G02_0 | ecosystem: Environmental > Aquatic > Freshwater > Lake > Sediment | place: USA: Wyoming | collected... | reverse complement strand
AATCGCCAGGGGACGGCTTACAGGCTGCGTTCATGGGGATCCTTCCCCGGCTTCTTTAATTTTTCTTGACTGCCAGGGGCGGGTTTTCCATCGCTGGTGCGGCCAGAGCCACTGTTCCGGATATTCGCGCACATATCTCTCAATGACCCCCGTGAAGAGCTCCGTATTCGCCTGGACGTCATGCTCCTTATCTCCCGTCCGGATCAGATTGATTTCGGGCTCGAACACCACCCGGTAACGCCCATCGGGCTGCCGGATATTGAAACCCGGCAGCACCGCCGCTCCGGTTTTCAGAGCCAGTAGGGCTAAGCCCTCATTGGTGCAGGCCCACTCTCCGAAAAATTTTACAAAAACCCCTTCCTGCCAGGCAACATTCTGGTCCAGAAGGATTCCCACCGTTCCCCCCTCCTTCAGGACCCGAAGGATTCGTCCCATGGCTTTCTGCTTGGAGATCCCCTGGTTGCCGGTCCAACTCCGCAGCCGTCCGACCATCCGCTCGAGAAAAGGGTTGTCGATGGGTCGGAAAACCACCGCCGCCGGTTGGCCGGTCAGCAGCGGAAACGAAACCGCCATCCATTCCCAGTTTCCAAAGTGGGCGGTCAGAAAAAGGATGCCCCGCTTCTTTTCCTTCGCCTTCCGGAAGTGCTCCAGCCCTTCGATCCAGATATATTTCTCTATCTTTTGTCTGTTGAGTTTCGGAATGAAGGAAAACTCCGCCAGCACTGTTGCAACATGGCGAAAGGAAGCGCGAGCGATTTTCCTTCTCGCCTGCTCCCCCCGTTCCGGGAATGCAAGGGTCAAATTTCTCAGGGCGATTCGGCGGTGTCGCTCATCCAGAAAATAGGCAAAATCCCCCATTAGGCGGAAAAACCAGGCGCGCGCCCGGAGGGGAATCAGATTGATGACAGCCAAAAAAAGGATTTCCCAAAAATTCGGCGTATTTTCCGGGTCCTTCACCCTTTTTTCCCCAGTCCCAATTTGTTCCACAGAAACTCTTCAAACCGTTCTTGTTCTTTGCCAACAAATTCGTGGCGGACAGAAAGAACCCACAAGGGTATTTTCCCCTGGGGAAATCCCTCGAGACGAACCGAGTCTTTTTCCGTCGTCAGCAGCGCCTCGGCCCCCTTCTGCTCCCCTTCCTGAAGAAGCTTCCGAAGGTCCCCCGGCCGATACCAATAATGATCGCGAAAGGAGTTGAAACCCACAATTCGGGCGCCCAAATTCTCCAGCGAGCGGCGGAATGAAGTCGGGCTTCCGATTCCCGTAAAAGCTAAAATGCTTCTTCCTCTCAAGACCTCAAGAGGCAAGGTCCGTTCCTGGATCTGATCCCAAATCCCGATCGGCGCGTACCGCAATGCAAAAATCGGACTGCCGGGCGCCCACCGGAGCAATTTCTCCTTTAATTTTTCAATGTTAACAGACAGATCGGCTTTTGTCAAAATAACGGCATCGGCTCGTTTCGCCTGATCGAGAGGTTCCCTCAAGGACCCGCGGGGAAACAGCCACCCGTTTCCAAAGGGGGTTCGGGCATCCAACAGGAGGAGGTTTACGTCTCTTTTCAGGGGAAGATGCTGAAACCCGTCGTCCAAAATGACCACCCGGGCTTGGAATTTATCGACCGCCGCTTGGCCGGAGAGCCGCCTTTCCCTCCCGATGAAAACCGGCACCCCCCTCAATTTTCTGGAAAGAAGGTAGGGTTCATCGCCTGCCTGGCGGACATCCATGAGGGTTTTTTTTCCGTCCGTGACAATCCCCAAAGGGCCTGAGAAGCTCCCTTTATACCCCCTGCTCAAGATTGCGGCCGGGATTCCCTTGCCATGGAACAATTCGGCCAGCAGAATCACAAAGGGGGTTTTGCCCGTTCCCCCCAGGGTTATGTTCCCCACGCTCACGACTTTGCAGGGAAGAGAGGAGGAGCGAAAAATCCCCAAGCGGTAGAGATGGACGCGCGCGCGGACCAAGAGTCCATAAAAAAAAGAAAGCAAGCAAAGGGGCGAGAGAAGCATTTTCCTGAGCTTACCTTCTTCCGTTTCTGAGAGAAATAAGTTAAACAAACTTCCCACGGTTATCCTTTTAACAATTTGAAATAATTATTTTCTCCTCATGAATCAAACCGCTGGGGTTCCTCCGTTCGAGACTCCCCGGGAGGCGTCGAAATCGTTATTGATGAATTGCAGGAGAAAGAGCTTTCGATATTCTCCGTCCTTTTCCAGGAGTTCCTCGTGGGTCCCCTCCTCCACGATTTCCCCGTTTGATATGACGACAATCCGGTCCGCCTTCCGGATTGTGGAGAGCCGGTGGGCAATGACCAAGGTCGTTCGCCCCCGCATCAAATATTCCAGGGCCTTTTGAACTTCCACCTCCGATTCCGAGTCAAGGGAGGAGGTGGCCTCGTCAAGGATCAGGATCGGGGCGTTTTTCAGGAGGGCGCGGGCAATGCTCACTCTTTGCCGCTCGCCGCCTGACAGTTTCACTCCCTGCTCGCCAATCAGGGTTCGGTAACCCTCCGGAAGATTCCGGATGAAGTTGTGAGCGAAGGCGGCCTCGGCGGCCTCGACGATTTTTTCGTGGGGCTGGCCGATGTTCCCGTAGGCGATGTTTTGTTCCACCGTGTCGTTGAAAAGGATCGTCTGCTGGGTGACGATGGCGATTTTCCCCCGCAGCGATTCGACGGTCAGATCCCGGATATCCGACCCATCAATCAAAATTCTGCCGGAATTTACGTCATAAAACCGCGGGACCAGGTTTACAAGGGTTGTCTTCCCTCCCCCGCTCGACCCGACAAAGGCTACCACCTCACCCGCCTTGATTTTGAGGTTGAGGTTCTTCAGGACCACGTCTTCTTCATATTTAAAGGATACGTTTTGGAACTCGATGCCCTCCCGGATCTGAACGAGAACCTTTGCCCCGGCTTTGTTCCGAATTTCGGGCACGGTGTCGAGGACTTCGAAGACCCGGGAAGCCCCGGCCAACCCCTGTTGAATGCTGTTATTGACATTGCTCAGCCGTTTGACCGGTTCGTAAAGCATGAGCAAAGCCGCTAAAAACGAGAAAAAGGTTCCCGGGGTGGCTTTTCCCTGAATGACGTTGTACCCCCCGTAAAAAACAATGGCGGCGATGCCCAATCCTCCCAGGGTTTCCATCAGGGGATGCGAAACCGCTCGAACCCGCAAGGATTTCAGCAGAATCTGGAACAGCTTCTCGTTCATCTTCGAAAAACGCTTGCGCTCATAGTCTTCCATGTTGAAGGCTTTGACGATCCGGGTTCCCGAAATGGTTTCCAGGATCATCGTGGTAAGATCCGCCAGGGTCGTCTGCGTGCGGGTGCTGTAGGAGCGAAGTTTGCGCCCGAACTTGACGATCGGGTACACGGCCACGGGGAAAACGACCAGCGCGATCAGCGCGAGTTGCCAGTCCCGGTAAAAGACCACGAAAACCAGCCCGATAAGCGTGAAAATATCTTTCAGCAACCCGGTGACCGCGTCGGTCACCGCCCCCTGAACGAGATTCACGTCGTTCATGATTCGGGACATCAAAGCGCCCGTGGGATTTTTGGTGAAAAAAGGCAGGGCGAGGGACTGCACATGGTGGTAAATTTTTTCCCGCAGATCGGTGATAATCCTCTGCCCGACAAAAGACATGAGATACCCCTGCCCGTAGTCAAAGAGCCCTTTCAGGAGGAAGAGCCCCATGATCGCCAGGGGGATCAGTTTCAGCATCGTCAAGTCCTTTTTAAAGAAAACGTCGTCCAGGACCGGTTTCACTAAAAAGGCCGAGCCGGCGCTGGCCGCCGAAACGAAGATCATGCAGACCATGGCGCCGGCCAAACGGGTCCAGTAGGGTTTTACGAATTGGAGCAAACGAAGATAAAGGTTCATAGTTTCCTGCGAAAAGGTTTCCCGGATCTTAAAAATGAACCGGCGTCGCTCCGGCCAACTTCAGAGCGATTTGAGCCACCCGGACGGCCGCTCCGGGTTTCCCCAGTTTTTTCCGGATATCGGCCAGATCGGCCGCCATGGCCTCCCGGTATTGGGAATCGGTAAGGATTTTCTGCGCCTCGGCGGCAATATTTTCGCCGCAGGCATCGTTCTGGATCAGCTCGGGGACGATCTTCTTTCCCGCCACAATGTTGGCCAGCCCGATATATTTTACGCGGATCAGCATCCGGCCGACCCAGTAGCTCGGAGAAGAGACCCGGTAGACAATCACCATGGGTTTTCCCAAGATGGCCGTTTCGAGCGTGGCCGTACCGGAGGCGGCGATGACGACATCGGCCGCGGCCACGGCCTCATAGGTTTTTCCTTCCAAGATCGTCAGGGCGGGGAAGCCCGCTGGAATGAATTTCTGCGCCTCCTCGCGGCCAATCGTGGTGGCGAGGGGAAGAAGAAAATGCGCCTGCGGCCAGGTCTTTTTGAGGAGCTCCGCGGCCCGAATCATTTCGGGGAGAAGAGAGGAAACTTCCTTTCCCCGGCTTCCCGGGAGCAGGGCGACGAGTGGCTCTCCGGTAAATTCCTTCTCCCCCCTGCCCGCCTTCCCCGCCTCCCATTTTTCCAGAACATCCAGGAGCGGGTGACCCACAAACTCCACCGGCACCCCCGCGGATTCGTAAAAGGGGACTTCGAAAGGAAAAATGACCGCAATTTTTTCCACAAATCGGGCCAGAGTTTTCACCCGCCCCCGCCGCCAGGCCCAAATCTGGGGGCTGATATAATAAAAAACCGGAATCCCCCCATTTTTCGCCGCCCGGGCAAGCCGCAGATTGAAATCCGGAAAATCGATCAGGATCACGAGATCGGGCTTTTCGCGGCGAAGAAACGCCTTTAAAAAGGCCAGCGCCCTCAGGATAACCCTCAGGCGGCCGATGACTTCGGTGATTCCCACGACCGCCAGGGAGCTCGAATCGACGATAATCTCCGCCCCGGCCAAGCGCAGCCGTTCCCCTCCCATGGCGAACAGTTTCACTTTCGGGAAGAGTTCTTTGAGGGCTGCGGCGACTTCGGAGCCATGGAGGTCGCCGGAGGCTTCGCCGGTTACGATCAGGATCTTTTTCTCTCTCGCGGTCAAAGGGCCATCATTTCCGCCTTCGGCCCCCTCTTTCCAGGAATGATCCCGAAGGTCTTTATGGATTACGAAAAAAAGAAGGCGTGGAGGGGAAGGTCTTGATGCTCTTCCGGATTTCTTCTTTCACCCCAAGCGCCAGGGCCAAGGCCCTTTTTCCATCTTCCCCGGTGACCTGGGGAACCGTCTTGGAGCGCGAGCATTGCAGGAAAAGCCGAATCTCGTTCTCCAGGGCGTCGCCCGGTTCCACGGAAACCGATTCCCCCTCGATCCGGATTTTTCCGCCTTCAGGGTTCTGAACTCGGCGGAGCACCACAACTTTCTTGGCGGCAAAATCCATGCTCACATAGGCCTCCGGCTGAAAGACGCGAATCTGCCTTTTATCCTCCTGGGAGATGCGGCTGGCGGTGACATTCGCCACGACCCCGCCTTTGAATCGGAGACGGGCATTGGCGATGTCGACCTGATCGGTCAAGACGGGAGCGCCCACGGCCTGGATATCTTCCACTTCGGTCCCGACCAGGCTGAGAAGAATATCCAGATCGTGAATCATCAGATCCAGGACCACATCCACTTCCACCCCCCGCCCGCGGAACGTGGTGAGACGGTGAACCTCGATAAAATACGGGGCCCGGATGCGGCTCCGGGCCGCCAAAAAAGCGGGGTTGAACCTTTCCAAATGACCCACCTGGAGGACCCGCCGACATCCTTTCGCCGTGGAGATCAGACCTTCCGCTTCCCGCAGAGTGGCGGCCATCGGCTTTTCGAGAAGGACATCGCTTCCTCCCTCCAGAAACTCATTGGCAATCGCGAAGTGCTGATCGGTGGGAACGACCACGCTTACGGCATCCACCTTGCCGATGAGCTCCCGGTAGTTCTCATACGCCTGGGTCCCGAGACGTCCGGCCCATTCCCGGGCCCGCTCGCCGATCCGGTCCACCACCCCGACCAGTTCGACCTCCGGAATTTGGGCGTATTTCTGAGCGTGAAATTTCCCGAGATAACCGACGCCGATCACGGCCACTTTCCATTTGGCCGGGGCTCCCCCCCGGGGATTATTCAAAAGCCGATGAGGCATAGGTGGTTCCTGTTGGCTTCCTCGAGAACCTTATCTTTGTTCACAACGATGGTTTTCCCGGCCTCGACGGCGAGGAGCGCCCCGCCCGCTTTTCTTAGCCCCCTGACCGTTGAAGGCCCGATGACCGGAAGGTCCATCCGCTGGTCCTGGTTCGGCTTACAGATCTTGACCACCGTCACATCTCCGCGCCCCAGCTTTCCCCCCCTGCGGATTGCCGCATCCGTTCCCTCGATCGCCTCTACGGCGAGGATGATCTGATCTTTTACCACCACGCTCTGCCCCACGTCCAGAGCCCCCATCTGCCTCGCCAGCTCCCGACCGAAAGCCATGTCTTTCTCCTCCCGCTCCGTGGGCTTCCGTTCCGTCCAGCACCCCATCCAGGCCAGGTGTTCCGCAAGGAACCGGATTGGACTGACCACCTCCATGCCTTCCCCCTCCATCTCCTCCGCTACGGCTCGGAGGATGGCGTCATCCTTCTTGTCGCGGAGGCGGCTCAATACTTTCAGAGCCCGGGCGTCCGGCCGGAGGCGCGAAAAAAAATGGGTCTTGGACACAGCCCCTGCCAAAATAATTTTTTTGACCTTCTCCTCCTTGAAAAACCGGACGATCTCCTCCAACTGCCCGACCGAAACCCATTTCAGGACATCGACGCGCCGCTTTAGGTCCTTGCGGGTCTCCCCGATGTGCCCGATCGCCGCCAGGCGGTACCCCTCTTTGCGGCCCCCCTCGCTCACCAGTAGGGGAAGCGTTCCGTTTCCTGCGATCAGGCCAAGCGTTTCCCTCAACGGCAGATCCCCCTCTTGGAATCTTTCAAAAAATCCAGCAGGTGTCGAACTTCCGGAAGATCCGGGACGTCTTGAGCGACTTTTTCCATCGCTTTCCGCAAAGGAAGATGGGAGCGGAAGAGGATCCGGTAGGCCTGCTTCAAGCTGCTGACCGTAGTTTCGGCAAACTGATGCCTTTTGAGGCCGACGAGATTCAACCCAAACAGCTTGGCCCGGTTTCCGGAGGCGGTCATATAGGGAGGAATGTCCTGGGGGATCGCCGACTGGCCGCCGATGATCGCGTAGCAGCCCACCCGGACAAACTGGTGAATCGCCACCACCCCCCCGACGATGGCGTGGTCTCCCACCGTAATGTGGCCGGCCAGGGTTGAACTGTTTGCCAGAATTACCTGGTTGCCGATCCGGCAGTCATGCGCGATATGGGAGTAGGCCATGATCAGGTTTCCATCCCCGAGGCTCGTGATCCCGCCCCCTTCTGGCGTACCCCGGTTAATGGTCACGAACTCCCGGATGATATTCCGCTTACCGATGACCAGGCGGGTCGGCTCCCCCCGGTAGCGGATCGCCTGGGGAGCCGCCCCGACGGAGGCAAAGGGGAAAATTCGGCACCCTTCCCCGATCTCCGTCCACCCCTCCACGACCACATGGGAGTCGATGATGGTATCCTTCTCGATTTGTACATTTTCTCCGATGATGCTATACGCTCCGACTTTTACCCCGGGTCCGATTTTTGCTCCGGGATGAACGATAGCCGTGGGATGAATTTCCAAAGCGGACTCCTTTGATGATCTCGTAAAAAGTCACAATTTCATAGAATTCGTCATTCCGGCGAAAGCCGGAATCCAGTTATTTCAAGATGTTCTGGACCCCGGCTTTCGCCGGGGTGACGATCCAAGAGACTTTTTACGAAATCATCACCTTTCGTCTTTCGGGTTTTCCCGACTCCCGAGGATCTTCTCCAGCTCTTCCACCCGTTTCTCCAAAGCGGAAAGGTTCTTCTTGATCTCGGGCAGCTTGGGAAACACAACCTGGGCCCGCAACCACTCGCGGTGAGGAAAAGCGGGACAGCCGGACACGACTTCCCCGGGCTTCACATCCTGGGCCACGCCCGCTTGCCCCCCGACCCGGACCCGGTCGCCGATTTTGATGTGGCCAGCGACCCCCACCTGCCCGCCCAAGGCAACCCAGTTCCCGATCTCGGTGCTCCCGGCGATTCCCACTTGCGCCACCAGAACGGTGTTTTCCCCCACCACGACGTTGTGCCCGATCTGGACAAGGTTGTCGGTCTTGACCCCTTTCCTGATCCACGTTCTGCCCATGGCTGCCCGGTCGATGGCACAGTTCGCCCCGATCTCCACGTCGTCCTCAATCTCGACGATCCCCACTTGGGGGATCTTGATATAACGGTCCTTGTCCGGGGCGAACCCAAAGCCGTCGCTCCCGATCACCGTTCCCCCGTGAACGATCCCCCGTTTTCCGATTCGGCAGCGGTCCATGACCGCCACATTCGGGTAAAGAATCGTTCCTTCTCCGATCTGGGCCTCTTCCCCAACATAGACACCCGGGAAGAGCACCACCCGGTCCCCGATCCGTGCCTCTTTGCCAATATAGACAAAAGGATAGATCGAAACATCCCGGCCGATCTGCGCCCCGGGGGCAACATAGGCCCGAGGATCGACCCCGAGAGGTTCAAACTCTTTTTCCGCGAAAAAAGTCTGGACTTTGGCGTAGGCCGCATAGGGATTCGGCGTGCGGATCAAGGGTTTGGGAAAGGATGGCAGGGCGCTGGGCACGATGAGCGCGGAGGCCCGGGTCCTTTCCAGGCGGGAGATCTGCTTCAAGTCGGCAAGAAAAGAAATCTGCCCGTCTCCGGCATCCTCAAGGCTGGCCATGCCCATGATTTCTACGGTTCCGTCTCCCTCGACAAGGCCACCCACCCTAGCCGCCAATTCGGCTACGGAGGCCCTTTTCCCGATCGATTTTTGGCCGGGCGCATTCATTTCTTCTTGGAGCTCGCGTCCATCATCTTGATCACTTCATCCGTCAGATCGAGGGCGCCGGAAATATAGATGAGAGCTGGCTGGTTCCTTTCAAAGATCACCGTGTACTTCCTCTCCTCCCCCAGTTTCTTGGTGATGCTTTCCATTTGACGCAAAATTCTTTCGGTGTACTCCCGGTCTTTGCGACGGATGTCCTCCTCAGAATCCCGCTGGATCCGCTGCAGGTCCCGGAGCTTGGTCTGATAATCCTTTTCTTTCTCGCGGCGCACGGGTTCGCTGAGTACGCTCCCCCTCCTTTCCAGATCCTCCTTGATTTTTTCGACGTCCTTTTGTTTGGCCACAAAGGCGTTCTGGACTTTCTCAACCTCCTCCGTCATCGCCTTCTTGGCCTCTTTGCCGGCTTCACAGGTGTTCAAGGCCTTTTGCATGTCGACGTAGCCGAGTTTGAGCGGCTCCGATCCCTGAGCCGGAGACAGAAGGGTCAAACAAAATAAACCGACCGCCAGAGCAAATCCGATCCTTTTCATTACTTTCCTCTCCTTGCCGTTGATTTTTCTGGGTCTACCGTTTCCCGGAACTCGCAGAAATCCATTCCCTGCGGGGGAATTCTCCTCTCCTGATTCCTGATGATCTCCTGCGAATGGATAAAACCGGTGATTTCCTAACCCGGCCAAGCCGGAACCAAAAAGGCTATGTTGCGGTATGGATGAATTCCCCGGAAATCCCCCCAACCCCCCTGGTCAAAGGGGGCGAGGGGGGATTTCTGAACTTTCTTGCCAATTTGGGCAAAAAATCATTCCCAGCTCCAAAGAAACCCCTTTCCAGGCAGGAGGTTTTTAGGGACCCGTCATCCTGATATTGTATTCCAAGATCCCCTCGCCTGGAGAAATAGGTGTGCCTCCTCTTTCTCAGTAGGTACCTCCGATCGCAAAATCCCAACTCGATTGCTTTTCCCCGGGCAGCGGCTTGAGGTTGTACCCCCACACCACCTGCAGAGGGCCCACCGGGGAAATCCAGCGCAAACCGAATCCTACGCTGGTCCGAAGATCATCCACTCGATAAGGTACGCCCACGTCCCAGGCATTTCCCGCATCGAAGAAAACAACCCCCTTGAGCTTGATCTCCGGAGCGATGGGGAAAATAACCTCGAAGTTGAACAAAAGCTCTTTGTCACCGCCGATGACCTCCCCGTTTTCCGCCTTCGGCCCGATAGACCAGGCCTCGAAACCCCGAACCGTGCTCATCCCTCCCAGACGGTAGCGTTCCTGGAGAGGGATTTCCTTCCCGTCGCGGGTCTGAATGTAGCCGATGCGCGCCCGGGTCATGAACGTCACCCACGGGTGGGGGGTCAGAAAATATCTTGCTTCCGCCCCGTAGCGGGTAAAGGAGTTGGTCCCGCCCAAGGGAGCGCCGGCGTAATCCATGAGCACCCCGAGGTCGGAGCCGGCCGTGGGGTCGAAATAGTGGTTCCGGGTGTCGCGCCGCAGAGCCAGGCTGACCATGCTCGTGGTGGAAATGCCTTCCTGATCTTTGATGCTCTGGGAGGCGTTTAGCTTTATGTCGTGGATGTCGTCCTTTTCGTATTTATATCCTCCATATACCCGGACCAGCTCGAACAGGGGATACGATGCCCGAAACCCCCCTCCGAGTCGATCCACCACATAATCCGTGTAGTCTCTCCGGGTGTTGAACAAATCGGTGGTCAAGGATAGTGGGGTATCAAACAAATAGGGTTCGGTGAACATCAGGTTGTAATATTGGGAGATCGAGCCGAGTTGGGCGGAAAGACCGAGCTTTTGTCCCCGGCCGAATAGGTTGGTCTGATTGATGGAGAAGATGCCGACGAACTTATCGATCGAACTGTACCCGGCCCCTGCGCTGAAAGCACCGGTCGGGGCTTCCTCGACCTGGATCTCGGCCACCATTTTGTCATCGCCGCTTCCCTTCTTGGTATTGATATTGGCTTCCTTGAAATAGCCGAGAGCGTTCAGGCTTTCCCGACTCCTTTTCATGGCGCTCAGGCTGTAGAGTTCTCCTTCCACGATCCTCAGTTCCCGCCGAATGACCTTGTCTCTCGTTTTCACGTTTCCCGAGATCTGGATCCGCTCGAAATAAACCTTGCTCCCCTGGCGGATATCGAAGATGATATCCACGATGCTCTTTTCGGAGTGCAGCATCGTCAGCGGATTCACGTCGACAAAGGCATAACCGCGGTCCGCGTACAGGTCCGTCAACACGACGACCGAATCCCGAACCGCATTGCGGCTCATAATTTCGCCCACATGGACCCTCAGCAGGGTGAAAAGCTCCTCCTTCGGGGCAAGGAGGTCCCCCTGGATATCGACTTTCCCGATCTTATACTGTTTTCCCTCCTCGATGGGAATCTGGATGGTGATCCCCTTGGCCCCAAAAATCACTTCCGGTTTCCCGATTTTCACTTCCATGAAACCCTTTTGCAGGTAGAAAGCCATAACCGCATCCGTGTCTCTCTCCAGGATTTCTTCTTTGTAAATTCCCGTTTTAAGGATCCAGGAAAGCCAGTTTTCTTCCCGGGTCTCCGGCAGCAGACCTTTCAGGGTGCTGTCGGGGAAGTTGAGGTTCCCCGAAAAAGTGATTTTCTCGATGCGGACTTTTTCCCCCTCCTTGAGCTTGAAATGGACGACGACGTCCCCTTTGCGGGGGGTGGTCAACTCGGATTCCACCGTCGCGTTGTAATAGGCTTCCTCCCGGTACTTCTTCAGGATCTTGTTTTCGTTCTCCTTGACGGCATTGACGTTCAAAATCGTCTTCGGCTTCAGGTCGAGGACCTCCAGGAGGTCGCTGCTCTTAATCTTCGTATTGCCGGAGAATTTGATTTCGCGGATCACGGGCTTTTCTTCCAGGATGAAGAAGATCGCTTTTCCCCTCCCCCAGTCCCGCTTTTCCGCGCGCACATCCTGAAAGTATCCCATTTGATAAATCGTTTTCACGTCTTCCCGGAGCGAGACGGGGGACAGGACGTCTCCCGGCTTCATCTTGACCACGGCGCGGACGGCGCTCTCC
>Ga0315273_10010200_pt1 | contig 11964 bp, 9 predicted proteins | sample YL17G02_0_MG_FD_205753 | JGI IMG/M metagenome (GOLD analysis project Ga0315273, IMG submission 205753) | Sediment microbial communities from Yellowstone Lake, YNP, Wyoming, USA - YL17G02_0 | ecosystem: Environmental > Aquatic > Freshwater > Lake > Sediment | place: USA: Wyoming | collected... | reverse complement strand
ATCGTGGCCTTGGCCGGGTCGCGTGTCGTGTCCGGCTATCAGGACGCGAACGGCAGTATCACCTTCAAGCCGGACGACCCGGTGCGGCGGGCGCAGTTCGCCAAGATGGTGAGCGGTGTGTTCCGGCTGCCCGTGAACGAGAGCTTGGTCGCTCCCTTCACCGACCTGGGCGCCGACGATCCGTTGAATCTCTATCCGCACGACTACGTCGCGGCCTCGGCGTTGGCGGGCATCGCGCGCGGCGTCGACCCAGGGGTGTTCGCCCCCTACGCGGACATAACGCGGGCTCAAGTCGTGACCATGCTGGTTCGAGGCACCGAGCAGTTGGCGCCGACGGCGCTGGCCGATCCACCCGCGGTCTATCTCGGCACCATGGGCGATTTCTCCGCCGACCACGGGCCGGCCATGCGCTCGGCCGAGTACAACGGGTTGCTGGCGGGCATCGTGGGTTTCGGCCGCTACTGGAACCCCTGGCAGGCGGCCACTCGTGGCGAGGTGGCTCAGATGCTGCATGTTCTGGCGGGAAAGGGGATCTGACGTGAGTGATCGGGGGGACACGAGGTCGTGGGCCGATCTGGTGGTGCCGGCGTTGTCGGTGATGTTCGGCATGCAGGTGCTGCGCACGCTGCTGCCGTTGATGGTGTACGTGCTGCGTGACCGCGTGGGCTGGACGGCGGTGCAGCTGGGCCTGCTTGCGCTCGTCGTATTCGCGACCGGTTTCCTGGCGGCCCCTCTCTGGCGGATAGCGGGCGTGCGCGGGTCGTTGCTGGCCACGGCGGGGGGCTTGGGCATGCTTCGTCTGGCCATGCAGCTGTGGAGGGGCGATCCGCTGATCACCTTCGGGCTGGCCGTGGCCGCGACGGTGCTCTTCGTGCTCTTCCTGCCTACGTATCTGCTGTCGGTGTTGCCGGGGGGGCCGCGGGCGACGGCTCGATACGGTGTCGCCCTGATGCTGGGTTTCGCCGCCGATACCGCCCTTCACGGAGTGCTGCTGACCTGGGACCTGGTGTGGCGCGACGGCATGTGGACCATCGGTCTCGTAGCGGCGCTGGTCGCGGTGCAGATCGGGTTCCTGGTGCGCGGTGCTCGGGCGAGCGCCACCGAGGCGACTGTGGGCGCCGCCGCCCCGGCGGAGGCCGCCCCGGCCGCCCTCACGGACGTGGAGGCCGGCCCGCCCGTGGGCGCTGCTGCCGCCGCCCCTGGCGGGGCGGGGCTTGCGTGGCTGGCGATCGGTCCCGTCTTGGCCCTCGCGATGCTCCAGTTCGAGAACATCTCTCGGCTGGCTTCGCTGTCGGGTTGGCGGCTCCCGCTCGCCTACGACTGGATGGTCTTGACTCAGGTCGCCGGCATCGCTCTGGCCGCGTGGGCCGTGGGGCGGGTCTCTCGGCAGGGATGGTTCTGGGTGGCGGGCGTCGGCGTGGGCTTGGCGGGCGTGACTCTGCCCACTTTGAGCGGCGTCGCACCAGTGGCCTTCCAGATGTTGGCGGGGCAGCTCGCGTTCGCGCTCCTGGTGACGGCGCTGTTCTCGGGCTTGGGGGCGGGCCGCCCGGCCCGCCGCGGGCGTCTGACGGTGGCCAACGGGTTCGGGATGATCATGTTCGTGCTGCTGCTCTTCCTGACCTACTCCGGATACGACATCGCCCTCCCGTTCCCGGCGGCGGCGCTCGTGCCCGTGGCCGCCGCGATCCTGGCGCTGTGCGCCGTGATCGCCACCCGAGGCCTGCCGGTGCAGGCGGTCGACGCCTCTGGTGCTGGAGCGCGGCGCCCGACCGACTGGTTGCCCGCCCTGGCCGTCGCCCTTCTTCTGATCCTACCGGGTGTGGTGGTCGCGACCGTTCGCGCTCCCGCGGTCTCTCCGCTGGCGGCTCATGGTGGGGTGCGGGTCATGACGTTCAACATACACAACGGTTTCGACACGCGCGGTTGGCTCGGGTTGGAGGCGATCGCCCGGACCATCGAGCAGCAACAGCCCGACGTCGTGGCCTTGCAGGAGGCCGCCCGCGGGTGGGTCATCGACGGGTCCACCGACATGCTCTCCTGGCTCTCCCTGCGTTTGGATATGCCCTTCGTGTGGGATCCCACCGCCGGTCCTCTGTGGGGCAACGCGATCCTGAGCCGTTTCCCCATCATCCAGTCTGAGATCTATCCCTTGCCCACGGCCGACCTGCTGCTGGGGCGGGGATTCATCCGTGCGCGGCTCGACGTGGGAACCGGGCAACCGCTGGACGTGCTCGCCACCCACTATCACCACGTCGAGGACGGCAGCGCGGTGCGCGTGCAGGAGTCGCAGGTCATCCTCGACGCGTGGGCAGGCGCCCCGCGGACCGTCATAGCGGGCGACATGAACGCCGTTCACGGCGATCCGGAGATCGAGATGCTACGCGCCGCCGGACTGGTTGAGGCGGTGGCGCTGGCGGGGCTGACCCCCGGCTATACCTACGATTCCACCAAGCCCTACCAGCGCATCGACTACATCTGGCTGAGTCCGGATCTGGTGGCGATGTCCATTGTGCAGGGGGTCCGCGACGTCGTGATCACGTCCGGCGGCGCGTCGGATCACCTGGGGATCGCCGCCACGCTGGCACGGTAGGCCGCCCGACGCGTTGCGGGCGTCGCACTTGTCGGCGATGTGGACCACGCCCGGTCGGCGAAGCATCCCGAGACGGGTGCCGCGCGCTATACTAGACGTCGAGTGTGCGCGGTCATCCGTGACCCGCACGCATTGCTAGGGGAGCGCTTGGCGCTGAGAGTGTGGCTCGACCACTGACCCTGCGAACCTGATCCGGGTAATGCCGGCGAAGGGAAGCAACGGACACTCGGTTCGCCAAGGGCGCCGTCGCGTGACGGGCGCCCTTTCGCATTCTTGGAAAGACTCCTCCCCGCGAACAGGTGGCGCGACCGGAAGGAGCGGAGAGTAATGCACGTGGTCATCGTGGCCGGAGGGATGGGGCGCGCTCTACCCGACCGGGCCTCTATCGCCGGGGCTGATCTCGTCATCGCCGCCGACGGCGGAGCCGAGGCCCTCGTGGCGCTCGGTGTTCAGCCGCACGTCCTGGTGGGCGATTTCGATTCGGTTTCGGCCGCAACCCGGTCACGTGTAGAGGAGGCCGGGGCCGAGGTGATCGCCTTGCGGGCCGACAAAGACTGGACCGACACCGAAGTGGCCCTGCGCCTGGCGGTGGAACGGGGCGCGGAGAGAGTCACGGTGTTCGGCGCTCTGGGCGGACCGCGGCTCGACCACCTTCTGGGCAACATACTCCTGCTCACGGCTCCATGGCTGCGGGGCTGTGACGTACGCCTCGTCGACGCGCGACACGAGATCTTTCTGGCCGGCGGAGACGCGAACATCGCCGGCAAGCCCGGCGACCTCGTATCGCTGTTGTCACTCACACCGCTCGTGGAGGCCGTGGAGACCGAGGGCCTCGCCTATCCACTGCAAGGCGAACCGCTCTACCAGGGGGCCACCCGGGGAGTCAGCAACGAGCTGCTGGAGGACCGCGCGCGCGTGCGTCACGGCACCGGGGAGTTGCTTATCGTCCACTACCGTTCTACGGAAGAGGGGCCTCGTGAAACAGCCTGCTAGGCGACACCTTGCGGGACCCGCCTCGCGCCGACGGCCGGCGCTCGTCGCCGCGGCGATGCCGGTGATGGTCGTCGTCACGGTGTTGGTGGCGATCGTGTCGGCCCTGGCGGGGTGCGGCGCCCCTACCACCACGGTCACGGTCGGCGGTGAGGTGGTGCTGATGACCCACGACTCCTTCGCCGTGTCGGACGGTGTACTCGAAGAGTTCACCGCTCAGACCGGCATCAAGGTGCGGGTGCTCAGGTCGGGCGACGCGGGCGCCATGCTGAACCAGGCCATCCTGGCCAAGGACCATCCCTTGGCGGACGTCCTCTACGGGGTCGACAACACCTTCCTTTCGCGAGCTCTCGGAGCAGGCATCTTCGAGACATACGAATCGCCCGGCTTGGCGTTGGTGCCGGCGGAGTTCCAGCTCGATCCGTCGCACCAGGCGACTCCGATCGACTATGGCGACATCTGCGTGAACTACGACAAGGCCGCGTTCGCCGGCACGGTCAAAGCGCCGGCCACGCTGCGCGATCTCACCAAACCCGAGTATCGCAGCACGTTGGTGACGGAGAACCCGGCCACGTCGTCACCGGGGCTGGCCTTCGTCCTGGCCACCGTCGCCGAGTTCGGTGAGACCGGGTCGTATACCTGGCGCGACTACTGGGCCGACCTGGTCAAGAACGACGTGCTGGTGGTAGGCGGCTGGGAGGATGCGTACTACTCGGCCTTCTCCGGCGGCTCGGGGAAGGGGGATCGGCCCCTGGTGGTGTCGTACGCCACCTCGCCGGTGGCCGAAGTGGTCTACGCGGAGACTCCGGTCACCGTTGCTCCCACCGGGATCGTGGCGGCGGGCGCCTTCCGCCAGGTGGAGTTCGCGGGCGTGCTGGCCAAAGCCAAGAACCCAGACGGAGCGCGGCAGCTCGTCGACTTCCTGCTGTCGAAAGGGTTCCAGGAAGACATGCCCCTGCAGATGTTCGTATATCCGGTCAGCACCGGGGCCACGCTGCCGCCGGAGTTCGCGACCTATGCGGCCCTACCCGAGCGCGCCGACGCCATGGACCCGGCGCTGATCGGAGCCAACCGCGACCGTTGGATCGAGGAGTGGACCTCCATCGTGCTGCCGTGAGCCCGGTCGCTCTCTCCGCGCTGAGCCCGCGTGATCAACCGGGCCGCGGCCCGGCCCGCCGGTGGCCACGACGACTCGGCGGGCTGGTGCTCGTCGTGGTGCCGCTGGTCTACCTCACCTACCTCTTCCTCTATCCGCTGGCGAGCATCCTGTGGCTCAGCCTGACGGAGACCGGACGGCTGGATCTGTCCCCGTTCTGGCAGATCGTGGCGCGGCCGTCGCTGCGTGGGATCATCTGGTTCAGCCTCTGGCAGGCGGTGGTTTCCACCGTGCTCACCCTGGTCCTGGGTCTGCCGGCTGCGTATGTGTTCGCGCGCTATGACTTTCCCGGCAAGTCTCTGGCTCGGCCTATGGTGACCATCCCGTTCGTGCTGCCGGCGGCGGTGGTAGGGTCGGCTTTCTTGGCTTTGCTGGGGCCGGACGGTCCTTTGGGCGTCGATCTCAGACGCACCGTGTGGGCCATCCTCCTCGCGCACGCCTTCTATAACTACGCCGTGGTGGTGCGCACGGTGGGCGGATTGTGGGCGCATCTGGACCCCCGGCTGGAGGAGGCCGCGCGCATGCTCGGCGCGGGCCGAGTGCGCACGTTCCGCGAGGTCACCCTGCCTCTGCTCCGGCCGGCGATCGCGGCGGCGGCATCCATCGTCTTCCTCTTCACCTTCACCAGTTTCGGCGTGATCCTCATTCTGGGCGGATTGCGTTACGCCACCATCGAAGTGGAGATCTACCGGCAGACCACCAGCTTCTTGAACCTGGGCCTGGCGGCGGCGCTGGCGGTGGTGCAGATGGTGGGGGTCACCGCCATCCTCGTGCTCTACTCCCGCTACCAGGAGCGTCGGTCGGTGGAGTTGAGCCTGCGGCCGGTACGAGAGACGTCACGGCGGCCACGCACCTGGGGCGAGAAGACGTTGGTCACCGGCGTGCTGGCCTTCACGGCCGTGTTCCTGGGAGTCCCGCTTCTGCTGCTGGTAGAGCGTTCCTTCCACACCGCTTCCGGATATGGCCTGACCTACTACCGGGCATTGGGTTCTGTGCGCACCGGCTCGCTCTTCGTGCCGCCGGTGGAGGCCATCCGCAACTCCTTGGTCTTCGCCGCGGCGGCGACGGTCATCGCGGTCGTGGTGGGCATGATGGCCGCCGCCGTCATCGCCTATCGGAGCGACTGGACAGCTCGAGGTCTGGACGTTCTCCTCATGTTGCCTCTTGGTACGTCGGCGGTCACGATCGGCCTGGGGTTCATCGTGGCCCTCGACTGGCCCTGGGACCTGCGTACATCCGCCCTGTTGATTCCGCTGGCCCACTCCCTGGTGGCCATTCCTTTTGTGGTGCGCACGGCGCTGCCGGTGTTGCGCTCGGTGCGCGGGCGTTTGCGGGAGGCGGCCGCCGTGCTGGGAGCTCCCCCGTCGCGGGTGTGGCGGGAGATCGATCTGCCTCTGGTGGCGCGATCCGTCTTGGTGGGGGCAGGGTTCGCGTTCGCCATCTCGCTGGGGGAGTTCGGAGCCACCTCGTTCCTCGCCCGGCCGGACTTGCCCACGGTGCCGGTGGCCATCTTCCGGCTGCTCGGGCGACCGGGGGCAATGAACCTTGGCCAGGCTATGGCCCTCAGCACGATCCTGATGCTGGTGACCGCTCTGGCGATCGGGATGATCGAGCGGTTCCGCCTGGGCGAAGGCGGGGAGTTCTGATGCTCGAGGCGCGCGATCTGGCGTTGCACTTCGGCCCCGTCGCCGCGCTCGACGGCTTCGCTCTGACCGTACCCGACGGCCGGGTGGTGTCGGTGCTGGGGCCGAGCGGTTGCGGGAAGAGCACGCTCCTGCGCGTCATCGCCGGCCTGCAACCCGCCGAGGCGGGTGACGTGCTCTGGGACGGCACATCCCTGCGCGACACGCCGCCTCACCGGCGTGGATTCGGGCTTATGTTCCAGGACTACTCCCTGTTCCCGCACAAGACGGTGGCCGGCAACGTGGCGTTCGGGCTGCGCATGGCCGGGATGGACAGAGCCGAAGTGTCGCGCCGAGTCGACGCAGCCCTGGAGCGGGTGGGCCTGCCCGGCTACCGCGACCGGTCCATCGGCAACCTCTCCGGCGGCGAGCAGCAACGGGTGGCGCTCGCACGCGCCCTTGCCCCCGAGCCCCGCCTGCTGATGCTCGACGAGCCTCTGGGGGCCCTCGACCGCACTCTGCGGGAACGCCTGCTGGGCGAGCTCCGGCAGCTCTTCGCCGATCTTGGTATCACCGCCATCTACGTCACGCACGACCAGGAGGAGGCTTTTGCCCTGGCCGACCATGTGGTGGTTATGCGCGCCGGCCGTGTGGAGCAGGAAGGAAAGCCCGAAGAGGTCTGGCGCCGACCGGCGGGAGAGTGGGTGGCTCGGTTCCTCGGTCTGGCCAACATCGTCGAGGCCCGGGTGGTGGATGGGTGGGCGGTGACGCCGTGGGCGCGGTTCCGAGTGTCCGGCGCGTCGGCGGCGGCGTCCGCCCCGATGACTCCGGTGGCCGTTCGCCTCGTGCTGCGGCCGGACGCGATCACGGTCGCGGCGCTGGGGGCGGCCCCCGAGGGCGCCCCCGGGGATGTGCCGCGAGGTACGGTGGTGTCGCGGGTGTTCCGCGCCGGAGGCTATCTGCTACGCGTGCAGGTAGACGGCGGACCCCTGCTGGAGGTGCAGGTCACGCAGGCGGGGGTTCCTCAGATCGGGGCGCGGGTGTGCCTGACCATCGCAGCCGAGGGCGTGTTCGTCGTCGAGTGATCATACCCGGTGAGCGATCCTTGCCGAGCATGTGGTCAGACGCGGCGCAGGGCGTCCCGCAGGCGCTTCACCTCGTCCGGATGCAGACGCCGTCCGCCGTAGCGCAGGCGCACATAGCCATCGGTCACCCGGCCGATGGTGTCGGCGCTTCCGGGTAGCGCTGTCGAGGCGCGGAGGGCAAAATCACGCGGGCCCTCGGCGGGGTCTCGCGTCAGGCCCCGCCGGCGCAGCCGGCGGTGCAGGCCCGCGTAGAGAGACAGCACAGGGTCGGTGGGCCCGCTGCGCCTGAGTAACACGCCCGCACCAACGAGAGCGACCGCCAGCACGGCGATCACCGCGATGTCCACGGGGCCCGGCCGCCAGCGCAAAGCGCGTCCAAGGCCACCCGAGAGCGACCTGAACACGCCGAGCTGCTTGCGCAGATCGTAGCCCAGCACCACGGTGTCCCACTTGTGCCGTAGCGCATCCATGAGCAGCATCGCCGACCCCACGCGCCCGTGCGCGGTCGCGGATGCGGGGCCCTGGTCGGCCGGAGTGGGGTCAAGGCGCAGCCAGCCTCCTCCCACGTATGCTTCCACCCAGGCGTGCGCCGAACGTTGTTTGACCAGGTAGTAGTCTCCGTTGGGATTGTAGTCGCCGCCCAGGTAGCCCACGACCATGCGTGCCGGCACGCCGACGCTGCGTAGCATGAGGGTCATGGCCGACGCGAAATACTCGCAGTAGCCGATCTTGGTGGTGAGGAACACATCCAGGGGGTGACCGGAGCCCCCGGGTGGGCTCAGCGAATAGGTGTATCCGCCCGCTTGGAAGTGCTGCAGCAGTAGCTGAGTCTTCCGGAAGGGATCGCGTTCGGCGCCCACCACCGCGGCGGCTGTGGCCGCGACGGCCGGGGGGAGTCCGGCGGGCACCGCCAAGTCGGCTGCCCGGATGTCGGCGTCGAGGGCGGCCGGCGCCAAGGGGGTCGGGTCGGACAGCACCGTGTAGCGGATGCGCTGCGTCACCGGCCTTGTTGTGACCGCCGCGCCGTCTCGCACCACCGCCGATTCCACCTGTTCTCCCTCCACGAGGCCGATGCGGTCGAGTCCGAAAAGCGCGCGCTCGCCGTTCGGCTCCAGGTAGACCGACTGCACCACGGTCGCGCTGAATCCAAAAGACAACGGCTGCATAGAATAGGGCGCGTCCCGGGCGTACGACCTCTCTTGCCAGGTCACGCCGTCTGTGGCTTCGAGCACCATGCCGCGCCAGTAGGGGGCGGTGGGCAGAGGGCCTTGGCGCTCCGGGAACTCCACTCGGAACGCGACCGCGTTACTTTCGGCGATGCGGCCGATATCGCCGAGGCTGACGTGGTCGGAGAAACCAGTCACCTGGCCTGCGATAGAGGGGGCGGCCCGCCACAGCGGAGCCGTGGCACGGGGGAGTGCAACGAAGAACAGCAGCACCAGAGGGATGCTCCCTACCACCAGTCCGGTGGCCACGAGAAGCACGCGCCTCGCGAACCCGCGCGACACCGTCCGCCCTCGCAGGGCCGTCCCGAAGGGTATCCACACCAGTTCGACCGTGCACAGGATCAGATACAGCATGAAGAGCAGGGCGAAGCTGATGTCGGCCGTCAGGATCGCGGAGCCCACCAGAAGAAGCAAGCTGAGCAACATCACCTGGAAATGATCTCGCGCGGCCTTGGGGGCCATGAGTTTCCCGCCCAGCAAGACGATGGTGGCTGCGAGCACCCGCCCGATCGGTCCGTTCGAACTAGGCAGGGCTAGGGCGGCCAAGAAGCCCACGACCACAAGCGACGTGAGCGTCCACGACGTGAGTAGGGGTCGTCCACGGAGGTCTCCCCAGATGCCCACAGCCACGAAGGCCACGAGCAGGAACGTGCACGCTGCGGATAGGTGCATGAGCGACGCCCCGATGCCCAACCCGGCGATCGCATAGGTGAGCGCCAGACTTATGCGGTCTACGCCCATGCGTTCGCCGACCCGTCGACCGCATCGGGGAAGAGGGCCAGGGCGCGCAAGGTCCGTTCACGGTGTGCCAGGCCACGGCCGGGCGCTATCGCCTCGCCCGGCAGCGTCAACCCCACCGGTCGGCCCAGACGTTCGGCTTCCAAGATCAAGCCGGTGAGCTGACTCAGTCGCTCTTCCAGGCCGGGGCCGGGGACGCTATCGAGGGTGAGACGCAGCGGGGGGGCGCTCTCCTCCTCGAACTCCTTGACCGTAAGCACTCCCAGCCGCCCCCAGGCCTTCCAATCGACGCGTCCGAGTGGGTCGCCGGGCGCGTAAGGGCGCGCTCCCCAGTAGTCGCCGCCGACGCCCCGGCGGCCGGCACCGGCGCCTATCTCCGCTCCGTGCGCCCCGTCCAATAGTTCGCGCGCGGGTAGCAACGGCTGAGGGTACACCAGGACGTCCTCATCCAGGCGCACCACGCCGCCACGCCGAAAGAAGGCGAAGGGGAACGGCGAGGTGATCACCAGGTCGCCTAGAGGCTGTCGGCCTCGGCGGGTGAACACGATGGGCAGCATGCCATGGGCCCGGCCACCGGCCGGGACTTCGACCAGCAACACGTCCTGTTCCTCCCTGGCTACGCGCATCAGGAACGAGGGCAGGCGCCGACGATGGTTCAACAATCCCACGCGCACGGGGGTCTCCTGGCCTGCGAACCACTCCCGGGGCAGCAACACCTCCACTTCCAGCTTCCGGAGCGCGCGGAAGGCTACGAGTCCCGAGAGAGCCATCGGGGCCAGCAGCCCTGCAGTGACCAGATAGAGGAGGTTGTTCGCCGTGTTCACCGCCGCGGCGCCGACCAGCAGGGTCACGACGATGTAGAGCCACCCGGCTTGGGTGACGCTGACTTTCACGCGGCGGAAGCGGACCGGTTGCAGCATCGCGGTGAGTTCTCGACCTCAGTTCGCGGAGATGCGTCTCACGGGATAGGGACCGATTTCAACAGCTCCTCGACCACCTGCTCCCGCCGCAAGGTCGTGTACTCGCCGCGCGACACCAGACGGTGGCGCATGACCGACGGGGCGACGGCCTGCACGTCCTCGGGCTGACAGTAGTCGCGGCCGTCGAGGTAGGCCCATGCTTTGGCCGCCATGACGACGGCCTGCGCCCCCCGGGGCGAGATGCCCATGGCGAGCCGCTCGGATCGTCTGGTGGCCCACACTATGTCGAGCACATACTCGAGAAGGGGATCGGAGACCCGCACCTGCTGTGCCTCGTTCTGCGCACGCAGCAGGTCCTCCGTCTTCAACACGGGGGTCATGCTGTCGATGCGACGACGGGTGTCCAGCCGGTTGAGCAGGTCCTTCTCCACCGCCCGGGCGGGATAGTCCATGCGCAGGCTCATGAAGAATCGGTCGAGTTGCGACTCAGGCAGTGGGAAGGTGCCGTATTGCTCGAGGGGATTCTGGGTGGCGACCACGAAGAAGGGCTGGGGCAGCCGGTAGGTGACCCCTTCCACCGAGACCTGCCCTTCGCCCATGGCTTCAAGTAGCGCGCTCTGAGTCTTGGGCGTGGCCCGATTGATCTCGTCGGCCAAGATGACCTGCCGAAAGACGGGACCGGGCCGGAACGTGAACGTCTGCTCCTTGGAGTTGAAGACCGTCGTGCCGGTGATGTCCGCGGGAAGGAGGTCGCTGGTGAACTGGATGCGGCCGAACTGCAGACCGACGGCCCGGGCCAGGCTGAGGGCGAGGGTCGTCTTGCCGATCCCGGGGATGTCCTCCAGCAGCAAGTGCCCTCGGGCGAGCAGGCAGGTCACCGCCAGGCGGATCACGCGCTCCTTGCCGAGGACCACTTGGCCGACGGTATCCAACACCCGATGTAGCGGTTGGGGCATCTTCACCTCATCGGTAGAATATGCACGCGACTGAAGTGGTACGGCGACGGCCTGAACCATCGCTCTGCGATACACTTCCTCCCATGGATAGGACCGACCGCCGAGAGAGACTCCTGCACCTTTTCAACGGGGGGTCACACATCGTCCACACACTGAACCTGAGTCTGAGCTTCACCGAAGACGATAGGGCGGTCATCACCATGCCCTACGATCCGGCCTACGACCACGCTGCCGGATCTCTCCACGGCGGCATGTACGCGGTGCTGATGGACTCCGCCGGATGGTTCACGTCGGCCGTCACGCGAGACGAGTCGGCTTGGGTAGCGACCGCCGAACTCTCCATGCACCTGCTCAAGGCCGCACGCAAAGTGCCCATGCGCGCCGAAGGGCGGATGATCAAACCGGGGAAGCGCCAGGACGTCGTGGAGATGTTCCTCTACAACGACGCCACCGGGGAACTCGTGGGGCACGCCACGGGCACCTTCGTGCCTTCGGGCCGCATTGTCAGCCATCTGTCGGGGAACGCCCCCGACGAAGGGGACGGCCGGCGCTAGTCGTCTGCGGCCGCGGCGATCGCCTCGGGTGAGTCTGCAAACGCCGCGAGCTCGGCGCGCATCTGCTCGTTAGCCTTCGGCAGGTCCTCGATGAGTACTGCCACCAGCCGCGGATCCAGCACGTAGG
>Ga0315273_10010197_pt1 | contig 11965 bp, 9 predicted proteins | sample YL17G02_0_MG_FD_205753 | JGI IMG/M metagenome (GOLD analysis project Ga0315273, IMG submission 205753) | Sediment microbial communities from Yellowstone Lake, YNP, Wyoming, USA - YL17G02_0 | ecosystem: Environmental > Aquatic > Freshwater > Lake > Sediment | place: USA: Wyoming | collected... | reverse complement strand
CAACACGAATATTCAGCTTTTTTGCAGCAAGAGCCCCGGCAAGCGTTGAATTAGTGTCGCCGTAAACCATTACCAGTTCCGGTTTTTCACTTAACAACACTTGCTCTATATTTTCAATCATCCTGCCGGTCATGGCCCCGTGTGACAAGCTGTTTATTTCCAAATGATAATCAGGTTCGGGGATATCCATTTCTTTAAAAAAAACAGCGGACATATTATTGTCAAAATGCTGGCCGGTATGGATAATAACTTCCTTTATCCTGCCTGTTTTGCGGATAACCCGGCTGACGGCTGCTGCTTTTATAAATTGGGGGCGGGCACCAATTACTGTAAGAATTTTCTTCAAGTGCTGATTCTATTTAACAGGTTACTTAATTCACGGGTAAGGTTTTTACGGGAAAACCGCTCAATATCCCTGCCTTCTATCTTTAGATTATGCTGCGAATATAATTTAAATAGCGCTATTAAATAATTTCTCAATCCTGTGAGATCGTCATATTCAAAAATCTTTCCGGCTCCTGTTTGGTCCAGAATCAAAGATGCATCACCATCAACAGGACCCAGTGCAAGAATGGGGCGATGTGCCGAAAGGTATTCAAAAAACTTATTGGTCAAAATGCCTCCTGCATTAGGAGAATTGTTGATGCATAGCAACAGTACTGTGGCTCCGGAGAGTATTCCCAGCGTCTGATCATGGGGTATAAATTCTTCGAAAGCAACATAATCCTGCAATGCGTAATTTCTTATAGAATCCATTATGGTGTGATCTGCTTTCCCGATCAATCTGATTATCAATTGCGATGCAAATTGGGGATCGTGTTTAGTCAGGTCAGATAAAACTTTCCACAGGGTTTCGGGATTTCTTGATTTCGGCATAGATCCCAGGTGAAGCAGGGTGAACTTATTTTTTTCAGGTTTTTCTGTTATGAAGGGTTCCTCATCAAAGCCATTGGTTATGGTTGTCACATGATTGATCCCCATGGATAGGAATTCTCTGGTCATACCCGGACTGACTGTAATGACCTGGGTGGCCTCATTAAGTACTTTTTTTTCAAGATTACTATGACAGCGATCGGCAAAACGGGTCAACGTAAGGTCCCTGTAAAAGTCAATATTGGTCCATGGATCTCTGAAATCAGCCACCCATTTAACGCCCAGCTTTCGTTTCAGGCCGAGGCCGATAAGGTGCATACTATGGGGAGGGCCTGTTGAAACAATAATATCAATAGGATTTGCTTTTAAATACCTGCTCAACAACCGTATCGAAGGATTTACCCAAAATCGTCGCGGATCGGGGATAAACATGTTACTCCTGATCCAGAGCGATAATTTACTGAACAGTCCGGCATTTTTCTTGTCCGACATCATAGCAACACCAAGCCGGTCTTCCTTTTTTTTACCAACTAGCAATTTATATATATTGTAAGGTTCCCAAATGTTGGAGGTGATGACTTCGAGGTTTTTGGGTACATCGTTAAGCAGTGATGGGTCGATCTCCTGGGGTTCGGGGTTGGCAGGCGTATATATAATTGGTTCCCAGCCGAAGTCACGAAGATATTTGGTGAACTTCAGCCATCTTAATACGGAAGAACCGCCGCTGGGAGGCCAGTAATAAGTAATGACGAGAACTTTTTTCATAGAAATATTGAATTACAAATATAACGCAAGATTAAATTTATTTAGGAATACAAATAGGACATTGGAATAATTGGCTCGGTGTAAATTTTGGGGCAAACATTATTCTGAAAAACATTATAACTTTAACATAAAGTAGTAAACTAAATACTATATCGACTATGAAACATCATGCTGAAAGCCGCCGGGCTTTTATTAAAACTACTGCCGCTGCCGCTGCCGGAATTGCACTTATGCCAGGCTATGGTTTTGTTACCAACAGGGTTTCCAAACCCATGACCCGATCCTTTGGCAAGCTTGGTATGGAGGTAACCACACTTGGCCTTGGCGGGCAGGCCTCGATTCAATGGACACCTGCCGATGTGGATCCGGTGAAGATCATTCTTAAAGCGTTCAGCAAGGGGGTCAACTATTTTGATACTTCAAACCTTTATGGCCCCAGTCAGGGCAACTATGGGAAAGCTTTTACCGAACTTAACCTGCTCCCTGCCGCAGCAGGGTACAATGAAACACTTCGACGCTCGATTTTCCTAACCACCAAAACGCATCTTCGCCATGCAAAAGGAGGTGTAAACACACCCGGCGTTGCCAGTCGCACCAACGGAGCAGCGGGATCATTTACGGTTGATGATGTAAAGCGGAGCCTTTCACAAATGTTCGGCGATAACCAGGGCAATTATCCTGCAGGAGCCTATTTGGATATGGTGTTAATCCATAATCTCAATACCATGGAAGAGGTTGACGCCCTTTATGAAGGACTTTATGATACAGATCCCAAAGCTGAACGTATAGGAGCCCTGGCTGCCCTGCGTGATTACCGTGACGGAACCAACCTTACAGGGCTCAATCCCAAAGAAGAAAAGCTGATCAGGCATGTTGGCTTCTCGGGCCATTTTTCGCCCCCGGTAATGGTGGAAATGATCCAGCGTGATCAGACCAACCTGTTGGATGCCATGTTGGTGGCCATCAATGCTAATGACAAACTGAATTTCAATATGCAGCATAATGTAATTCCTTTAGCTATGGCTAAAAACATGGGCGTTATTGGCATGAAGGTATTTGCCGATGGGGCTATGTATACTAAAGAAGCGCATTGGACAAGGGGACCGGAAGAGGTGGTTCGTACTATTGGAGACAGGTCGCTTCCAAGCCGCCCGCTGATTGAATATACACTCACTACCCCCGGGATTCATACCGCTATTATTGGAATTGGACAAATCAGCGACGACCCAGCCTTTTGCCAATTGGAAAAGAATTTAAGTGCCGCACAGGTTAGTCCTTCCAGTCTCAATGAACCAGACCGTTTGGAAGTTGAAAAAATGACCCGGATTGTGAAAGAAGGTAAAACCAATTATTTTCAATTGCCTGATAACGGGTTGACTCCACCAGCCAATGTATCTGTTACTCCGATTAAAAAGGGTGAAGAACGATTTGTGGAATTAAGATGGAATATGGCATTCGCCGGTAATATGCCATTGAAATCCTATGAAATATGGCGAGATGGTAATTTAGCAGGTACCGTAAACCATAAACCCCAGATCAGCAAAATGCCCTTTATATACAGCGATAAACTTACAACTGGCGGATCACATGAATATTCAGTGGTAGCCACCGATACGGCAGGACGCTCTGCAAAGAGTGAAGCAGTGCGGGTGGGAGAGATTTAGATACCCAATTTATGGTATACAATATACCGCATAAAGGGTATTTCTTATAAAATCAATAGGTTGCAACTTTGTACCATAATCATTAACCCGTTTAACTATGGCACCAATTGCAAAACATTTGACCGATTTAATTGGGAACACACCATTGCTGGAAGTTTCCAATTTTAACAAAGCTCATGGAGCATTGGGAACAATTATTGCCAAGCTTGAATATTTCAATCCTGCCGGCAGTGTCAAGGACCGTATTGGCTTTGCCATGATTGACGATGCCGAAAAAAAGGGGCTGATAAAACAAGGAACAACCATTATTGAGCCTACCAGTGGCAATACAGGTATTGCACTGGCGTTTGTAGCGGCCTCAAAGGGATACCGGTTAATTTTAACAATGCCTGAAACGTTTAGTATTGAACGCAGGAATCTTTTAAAGGCTTTGGGTGCCGAATTGTTATTAACCCCGGGTCCCGAGGGAATGGGCGGTGCAATTAGGAAGGCGGAAGAACTACATGCCAGCACTCCTGATTCATACATGCCGCAACAATTTAAAAACCCCGCAAATCCTGAAATTCATCGGAAAACAACAGCTGAAGAAATCTGGCGGGATACCAAAGGTGATGTGGATGTATTTATATGCGGTGTTGGCACAGGCGGCACAGTCACCGGTGTTGGTGAAGTACTTAAGAAGAAAAATCCCAAGGTGAGGATTATTGCAGTTGAACCCGCTGATTCGCCTGTACTTTCAGGAGGACAGAAGGGACCGCATAAGATACAAGGCATTGGAGCCGGATTCGTTCCGGATGTGTTGAATCGTTCTGTCATAGATGAAATAATCACCGTTAAAAATGAAGATGCTTTTGAAACTAGTCGCGCATTGGCGCGACAGGAAGGCCTACTGGTGGGTATTTCATCGGGAGCAGCCGCATGGGCAGCCTTGCAGGTAGCCAAACGGCCTGAATATAAAGGAAAAAAAATTGTTGTGGTATTACCCGATACCGGGGAGCGTTACCTGTCAACCCTGCTTTACAATTTCGAACAGGAGCAGGCCCAGGTAAAGGTTATTACAAACTGAATACGCAATTAATATTAGATAGGCTTTTAATCATTTAAAACACAATTAAAATGGCTGATACGAATTATCATTTTGACACACTTCAATTGCATGCCGGACAGGAAGTAGACCCGTCAACCGGTTCGAGAGCCGTCCCCATTCATCAAACAACATCCTATGTATTTAAGGATTCAGCGCATGCTGCCAATCTGTTTGGACTGAAAGAATTCGGAAATATTTATACACGGATTATGAATCCCACGACCGATGTATTCGAAAAGCGCATCGCTGCCCTCGAAGGAGGCGTGGCTGCTGTGGCAACAGCATCGGGACAGGCTGCACAATTCATTGCTATTACAAATATTATAGGAGCCGGGGATAATTTCATTTCAACTTCTTATTTATACGGGGGAACTTATAATCAGTTCAAGGTACAGTTTAAACGGCTTGGTATACTGGTGAAATTTGTAGAAGGTGATAATCCTGCTGATTTCGAAATACTGATCGATGCCAAAACCAAAGCCATTTATCTTGAAACTATTGGCAATCCGCGATTCAACATTCCCGATTTTGATGCTATTGCCGCAGTCGCCAAAAAGCACGATATTCCATTGATTGTGGACAATACTTTTGGCGCCGGCGGTTACCTTTTCCGGCCTATTGAACATGGCGCCAGCATTGTTGTGGAGTCCGCCACAAAGTGGATTGGGGGACATGGAACCAGCATAGGCGGAGTTATTGTCGATGCCGGCAATTTCAATTGGGGCAATGGGAAATTTCCGCAGTTTACCGAACCTTCGGAAGGTTATCACGGACTCAAATTCTGGGATGTTTTTGGTGCACCAGGTCCATTCGGTAATATTGCGTTTGCCGTTCGGGCCCGTGTGGAAGGCCTGCGCGATTATGGTTCATCGCTTAGTCCGTTTAATGCATTTCTTTTGCTGCAGGGACTTGAAACCTTGTCACTGCGTGTTCAGCGCCATGTTGAAAATGCCCTTGCTCTGGCAGAATGGCTTGAAAAGCATCCCAAAGTGGTAAGTGTTGATTATCCTGGATTAGCAAAGAGTCCTTATCATCAGTTGGCAAAGAAATATTTAAAACATGGCTATGGAGGAGTACTTTCTTTCCTTGTAAGAGGAGGTAAAGAGGCTGCCGATAAAGTGGTGAATAATGTTAAGCTCATCAGCCACCTGGCCAATGTGGGCGATGCCAAATCGCTTATTATTCACCCGGCTTCAACCACACATGAACAACTCAGCGTTGAAGAGCAAAAGAAATCAGGCGTAATTCCTGGTCAGTTAAGAATATCTGCCGGTATCGAGCATATCGAGGATATCAAAGCGGATTTACAGCAAGCATTGGATTTGATATAGTCTTGCAGTCTTGCAACTATTTATAAACTGCACAACTGCACAACTGCACAACCTTATAACTTCATCAACAATCCTTTGAGGCTAACCTTATCCCCCATAATTTCCGGCAGGCGTTCAATAACAACCCTTTCCTGCTGTAAAGTGTCACGATATCGAATAGTGACGGTGTTATCATTCAGCGTATCATGATCCACTGTTATGCAGAAAGGAGTACCAATGGCATCCTGGCGGCGGTAACGTTTTCCGATAGAGTCTTTTTCTTCATACTGGCAATTGAAATCGAATTTCATCCTGTCCATGATTTCATGGGCCTTTTCAGGAAGCCCGTCTTTTTTAGTCAGGGGCAATATGGCCAATTGTACCGGGGCCAGGGCCGGGGGTAACTTTAGCACCACGCGCTCTTCTTTGGCGCTACCTTCCCATTCCACCTTCTCCTCTACATAGGCATTGGAGAGTACGGTCAAAAACATACGGTCGAGACCTATGGAGGTTTCAATTACATAAGGAGTAAAGCCTTCATTGGCTTCGGTATCGAAATACTGGATTTTCTTACCGGAGAATTTTTCGTGGTTGCCCAGGTCGAAATTGGTGCGTGAATGAATGCCTTCTACTTCTTTGAAACCAATTGGGAACTCAAATTCTATGTCGCAGGCGGCATTTGCATAATGGGCCAACTTGTCATGATCGTGATACCGGTATTTCTTATCGCCAAATCCCAGGGCTTTATGCCACTTCATACGTTTTTCCTTCCAGTATTCATACCATTCCATTTCGGTTCCGGGACGGATAAAAAACTGCATTTCCATTTGCTCAAATTCACGCATGCGAAGAATAAACTGCCGGGCAATGATCTCGTTCCGGAAGGCTTTACCGGTTTGCGCAATGCCAAATGGTATTTTCATACGACCGGATTTCTGCACATTCAGGAAGTTTACAAATATCCCCTGGGCAGTTTCAGGCCTGAGATATATGGTATTGGATTCTTCGCTTACTGATCCGATTTGGGTACTGAACATAAGGTTGAATTTACGCACCTCGGTCCAGTTTCGTGTACCGGATATCGGGCAAACGATTTCAGCATCCAGAATTATTTGATAAAGCTCTTTGAGGTCTTCAGTTTCGAGTGCTTTTATATAACGTTTATGCGTTTCATCGTACTTTGTCTCGTTTTCAATTACACGCGGATTGGTGTTTCTAAATTTGGCTTCATCAAACGAAGCGCCAAATTTCTGTGCAGCTTTGTCAACTTCCTTTTGAATTTTATCTTCGATCTTCTGCAGGTTTTCTTCAATAAGCTGATCGGCCCGGTATCTTTTTTTCGAGTCTTTGTTATCAATCAGGGGATCATTAAATGCTGATACATGTCCCGAAGCCTCCCAGATACGTGGATGCATGAATATAGCCGCATCGAGGCCCACGATATTTTCATTCAGCCTTACCATGGATTCCCACCAGTAACGGCGAATATTGTTTTTCAGTTCTACTCCGTTCTGGCCGTAATCATACACGGCGCTCAAACCATCGTAAATTTCACTGGATGGGAATATGAACCCGTATTCCTTGCTGTGGGCAATAATTTTCTTAAAGAGATCTTCCTGGACCATTGTGTTTCTGTTTGTTTACGGGGGCAAATGTAATGGAAAATATTTTACCGAAGAATAGCCTAATGACCTAGCAGCCTAATTGCCTAATCAAAATTCAGATTATTCTATTAATTTTGGGGTATAATGAACTGAATTGCTAGATGGATCATCACTATGATTTTTTGGTAATAGGGTCGGGGCTTGCCGGGTTGACCTATGCACTTAAGGTAGCGGAATACGGAAAAGTTGCCATAGTCACCAAGGCCGCATTGAGCGATACCAATACCAGTTATGCCCAGGGAGGGATTGCCGCGGTTTCCAGTGAGGTAGACAATTTCGATAAGCATATCAATGACACGCTTGTCGCTGGAGACGGGCTGTGCAACCGGAAAGTAGTGGAAATGGTGGTTAGGGAAGGGCCTGCCCAAATTCAGCAATTGTTAAAATGGGGCACAGATTTCGACCGCGAAACTTCCGGCAAATTCGACCTGGCCCGTGAAGGGGGACATTCAGAATATAGGATTTTTCATCATAAAGATAATACCGGATTTGAAATTCAGAAGGTATTGAGTTCAGTGGTAAAAAATCACCCCAGGATTGACATTTTCGAGAACTTCTTTGCTATTGAAATCATTACCCAGCATCATTTGGGAAAACTGATAAAGCGATACTTCCCCGATATAGAATGTTATGGGGCCTACGTTCTCGATTTAAAAAACGGGATCATTCAAAAGTTTCTCTCACGTGTTACCATGATAGCCACAGGTGGCATCGGTAACCTTTACCATACCACCACCAATCCGCACATAGCCACAGGCGACGGAATAGCCATGGTTTACAGGGCCAAGGGAATAATCGATAATATGGAGTTTGTACAGTTTCATCCTACTTCGTTGTATAACCCGGGGGAGCGGCCTTCCTTCCTGATCACTGAAGCCATGCGGGGGCATGGGGCACTTCTTCGAAATCACAAGGGAGAAGATTTTATGCTGCGATATGACAAAAGGGGCTCTTTAGCTCCCAGGGATATAGTGGCCAGAGCAATTGACAATGAGATGAAAACCAGCGGGGAGGAATTTGTATTTCTTGATGGTACACATTTAGATGGAGAGGACCTTAAACAAAACTTCCCCACCATTTATGATAAATGCTTTTCGCTTGGGATCGACTTTACACGTGACATGATTCCCGTGGTGCCCGCGGCCCATTTTTTATGCGGGGGTATAAAGGTGGATTTAAACGGATGCAGTTCTATCCAACGGCTTTATGCAGCTGGGGAAGCCTCGTGTACCGGGCTTCATGGCGCCAATCGCCTTGCCAGCAATTCACTTCTAGAAGCAATGGTTTATGCGGAAAGATCGGCTATACATTCGATAGAGAATTACCAGGAGCATATAATTCAGGATAATATTCCAGTATGGAATGATGAAGGCACCACCCATCCAGAGGAAATGGTGTTGATTACACAGAATTTCAAAGAAGTTCAGCAGATCTTCAGCTACTATGTAGGGATCGTCAGATCGAACCTCAGGTTAAAACGAGCGATGGACAGGCTTTGGATAATCTTTAATGAAACCGAAGAAATGTTTATTAAATCGAAATTGTCGCTAAAGTTGTGTGAGCTTCGCAACATGATAAATTCCGGATACCTGATCATCAAGGCAGCCCAGCAACGGAAAGAAAGTCGCGGTTTGCATTACACGCTGGATTATCCGCTGAAAAACCCGGCTAACTCGGCAGATAGGTAGTTAGAATTAAATCAAGAAGCTTTTCTATCTCATCAGGGTCCAAGCTGGTTACCAATTTCATTCTGATTTCTCTGAAATCGGGAAGTCCCTTGAAATAATTTGAAAAATGTCGCCGCATTTCAAAAATGCCCCTTGGAATCCCCTTTACTTCCAGTGATTTGTGAAATTGCAGGCGGGCCAGGTCAACCTTTTCCTGCAATGTTAAGGGAGGAAGCAATTCGCCGGTATTCAAGTAATGCCTGATTTCACCGAAAATCCACGGTCTTCCCACGGTAGCCCTGCCGATCATGATACCGTCAATACCATAGCGGTCAAAAGCCTCGCGGGCCAATTGGGGAGTAACAATATCTCCGTTGCCGATAATGGGAATCTTCATCCTGGGATTTTGCTTCACTTCGCCGATAAGCGTCCAGTCGGCATTACCTTTATAAAGTTGCGCCCTGGTGCGCCCATGTATAGTAAGGGCACGAATGCCGACGTCCTGAAGCTTTTCAGCAATATCCACAATGTTTTTACTGCTGTCATCCCAACCAAGTCTGGTTTTTACGGTAACAGGCAGTTTAACCGCATCTACAATTGCCTTGGTCATTTCCACCATCATTGGAATATTGCAAAGCATGCCCGCTCCTGCACCACGGTTGGCAATTTTCCGAACCGGGCAGCCGAAATTAATATCGATGAGGTCGGGTTTTGCTTCTTCGGCTATCCTTGCGGCTTCTACCATGCTGTCAATAAGGTGGCCATATAACTGTATTCCGATTGGCCTTTCATCATCTGTCAATTCGAGTTTTTTAAGGCTCTTCTTGGCATCACGGATTAATCCGTCAGAAGGGATGAACTCGGTATATACCATATCCGCCCCAAATTGCTTGCAAATGAAGCGAAAGGAGGGATCGGTAACATCCTCCATGGGGGCGAGGAAGAGGGGTTTATCGGGGAGTAATATGTTGCCTATGGTAACCAAATCATCAAAATAAAGCTAGCAAATATATGGAGAAAGCTCTAGAAGTTCTAAAAGTTCTGGAGCTATTAGAGCTATTAGAGCTATTAGAGCTATTAGAACTATTTTACTACTTTTACCTCAAAATATTTCTATCCCTGACAATGTCTGCATTTCATAATGCCTTTCGCCAAAGCTTCATCCAAATGTCGGCACCGGCAAAACTACTGCTGCTTATTATTTTGGTTTTGCTTTTTTTATTATTGGGTTCGGTAGCATCCATGATGCTGGCTATTCCAATATATCATCATGATCTGATGACCTTATACAGGATGATGGAAAATCCCGATGCCGGCAATATCGGTGTTGTCAAGTTTTTCCAAATCATCCAGTCGGTTTTTCTGTTTATCCTTCCGGCAATGCTGGCAGCCTGGCTGTTCAGTGAAAATACATTCACCTATCTAAAAGCTGATCGAAGGGCATCGGGTATTACGCTGATAATAATATTGGTATCGATGTTTATTGCCATCCCCATGCTAAACGCGGTAACCGTACTAAATGCAAAGCTTGATTTACCCATGTGGTTAGATGGGTTAGAAAAATGGATGAGGGAAATGGAGGATGGCGCAGGAAGGCTTACCGAACTCTTCCTGGTTAGCAATTCCGTAAAGAATCTGGCTGTTAATTTCCTGATGATTGCCATATTACCTGCAATTGGCGAGGAGTTCCTATTCAGGGGCGTTTTGCAGCGGTTGTTTATCGACTGGACAAAAAGCAGTTATGTTGGGGTTATACTGGCGGCTTTTATATTCAGCTTTATTCATTTCCAGTTTTATGGCTTTATTCCCAGGCTCTTACTGGGACTTTATTTTGGATACCTGATGTTATGGAGTGGTTCGATTTGGGTTCCGGTTGCAGGGCATTTGATTAACAATGGCATGGCAGTAATGTATTATCATTTTACTGTTAGACCAATGGGAGAGACCGCTTTGGATACCATTGGCACCGGGGATACCGGATATTACACCTTGTACTTGAGTGTATTTCTTACCTCCTTACTGGTGGGTATAATTTACCTCCATGAAAAAAGAAGAAGGATTTCTACCTGATAATCAGGTTATCTGGCTATATGGGAGAGTTCACTTTTTCGGTAGAAGTATACCAGTCCATATATTTTTGCACTGTTTCTGCGGGTTTCATCCGGAAGGTTTTTGTAGAATTCTTCCACTTCATTCCAAACTGATGCAATGATCGAATCCATTACCTGCCTTTGTTCAATGAGTTTTTCCTGGCTGCGAAGAAGATTTTTTTGCAGGATCTTTTGGAATTTATAGGCTTCCAAATAGTTCTCATACCTGACTTTAACAACGGCCATGCTGGGATTGGCAACTGGTGTCAGACCTTTCTTTATCCGCAGGGTTTCACCTTCAATGAGTTTTTCACCCCATTTTAGCACTTCTGCTTCGCTACCAAATGATGGCACCTTGTTATGATCACGTCCGAAACCGAAAAAATCCCGATCAGCGGGCGACATATCTCCACGGGCGATTGCCATATTGATAACCTGAATGAAATGTGACATATAAAGCTTTGCTTTCTTGAGCAATCGTGCATAATCTTTGCTTTTTTCCACCTGTTTATTAAAAGCCTGACGGCTTTCCAGAACCGTCTTTTCAAATACATGAAGAGTGGACAGTACTTTTTGGTAAGTAGCCTGTGAAAATGCCAGACTGAAGGGATGTAGCTCTTTACCTTTCTCGAAAGCAATCCTGAGTGCTCTTAACCGTGCAAGATCAGTATTGGGTAATCTTCTGTAGGGCATAATAATATCATAGTATATTACGAAGGTAATAATTATTTACCATACGAAAAGACATTTAACTGGATATGAACCACAAACAAAATGACGATTTTACTGGTTTAAGAGCAAAATAGGTTATAATTTTATTGTCATTACTAAATGAAAATCGCTAT
>Ga0315273_10010196_pt1 | contig 11965 bp, 12 predicted proteins | sample YL17G02_0_MG_FD_205753 | JGI IMG/M metagenome (GOLD analysis project Ga0315273, IMG submission 205753) | Sediment microbial communities from Yellowstone Lake, YNP, Wyoming, USA - YL17G02_0 | ecosystem: Environmental > Aquatic > Freshwater > Lake > Sediment | place: USA: Wyoming | collected... | reverse complement strand
TGTCGGTCTGCGCCAGGGCCGTGATCTGCGGGTCGTCGATGGCCGTGTCCACCGCCACGCAGACGATCTTCTTTTCAGCCGCCCTCTTCAGCGACTCACCGAAGGCCCGGTTGTCGATGGCGCCGATGATGATGCCCTGCACGCCCCGGTTGATGAGGTTGTCCATGGAGTCCTTCTGCTGGGCGGCGTCCGCCACGGTGGGGCTCGAGTCGATGAGCTCCACGCCCTGGGCGGCCGCTTCCTCCTTGATGTACTGGGCCATCTGCGCCCAGAAGGGTGTTTTTCCCCCGGGGTAGCCGGTATAGCCGATGGTAATCTTGCCACCGGCCGGCTTCTCGCCGTCGCCGGCGGCGAACGTCAAACCGGCAGCGCACAGCAGCACCGCCAGGACCAGGATGATCCCGCGAATCCGCTTGTTCATGCCTCGCTCCTTTGGAAATAGTGTATAACCCGTTCGACGAACGGTCTCATGCCTTGAGCTCGCGCCGCCGCTGGAACACGTCCAGCCAGACGGCGAAGATGATGACCGCCCCGATGCTGATCCGCTGCCAGGAGGAACTGACCCCCAGGTGGCTCAACCCCGCGTTCAATGCGGTCACGATCAGCACCCCGATCACCGTGCGGCCGATTCCGCCCACGCCCCCCGACAGGCTGGTGCCCCCGATGATCACCGCGGCGATGGCGTCCAGCTCCATGCCATTTCCCCAGGAGGAGTTGGTGAAGTTCAGCCGGGCGGATTGGATGATCGCGGAAAGGGCGGCGAAGAACCCCCCCAGGGTGTAGTAGATCAGGTAGTAGCGCTTGACCGGCACCCCCGCCAGGCGGGAGACTTCGTTGGAGCCCCCGATGGCGTAGCAGTTGAAACCCAGCTTGGTGCGGCTGAGGAAAACCCAGACCAGCAGGAAGGAAACCAGCATGATCAGGATGGGGATCAGGTATCCGCCGCCGATCGCCTGGAAGGAAGCCGGGAACTTAGACATATCCTTGTTCATCCCCAGGATCTCCGCCAGGCCGCGGTACGCCTTCATCATGCCCAGGGTGCCGATGAACGCCGGGATCCCGGTGCCGATGATAATGGCCCCGTTGAGCGCGCCGCTGGCCGCCCCAATCGCCAGGCTGGCGATTACCACCAGGGCTACCGGCCAATGGGCGTTGAGCAGAAGCCCCGCCCCGACGGCCACCAGGCAAAAAATCGAACCGATGGAAAGGTCCAACCCCCCGGCAATCAGCACGATGGTCGGCCCGGCGGCCAGGGTGCCCAGGATCACGGCCTGCGTGAGAATGGTCTTGAAGGTGTCAAAGGATCGGAAGGTCCCCGACACGGCTGCGAAGAGCGCGTAGATGATGACCAGCCCGAGCAGGGGTTGGACCCCCTTCCACATCTGCGCTCGCGCCGTAATGCCTGTATTCGCCATCGTCTATCCCCCGCTTCAGTTCCGGCCCGCGCCGATGGCGGTCCGCAGGATGTCTTCTTCCGAAGCCTCGCCGCGCTGGTACTCCTTCACGATCTGGCCGCGGTACAGGACCAGCACGCGGTGCCCCATCTCCAGGGCCTCGTTGTAGTCCGAGGTGAGTATCAGGATGCCGATGCCCTGCTCCAGCAGGTCCTTCATCAGGGCGTAGACCTCGGACTTACCCCGGATGTCGATGCCGCGCGTCGGCTCGTCGAACACCAGGATCCTGCTGCGCGTGCCCAGCCACTTGGCAACTACGGTCTTCTGCTGATTTCCCCCCGACAGCTGCCCGGCCTTGGTCTCCTTGCTCGGCGCCTTGATGTTGAGCTTCTGCATGAACTCGGCCGCCTCCCGGTTGATGGCGGCGTGGTCGATGAAACCAAGGCGGGTGAGCCGCGAGGAGCTGGGCAGGCCGTAGTTGTCGCGGATGGAATGCGCCTGGATCAGCCCCAGGGACTTGCGGTCTTCGGCCAGGTAGGCCAGCCCGGCGTGGATGGCTCTGCCGGGGCCGGCGAAGTTGACCTGCCTCCCGTCCACGAACACCTCCCCGCCGTCGCAGGAGTCGATGCCGCAAATCGCCCGCCCCAGCTCAGTCTTTCCGGCCCCCATCAAGCCGGTGACGCTGACGATCTCGCCCTTCCGGACGTGAAAGGAGAGGCCCTTGAGCTTTTCCGCCCGGCGGAGGTTCTGGACCCGCAGCGCTTCCTCGCCCTGCGGCGGCCCGAGGCGCGGGTACTGGGTCTCGATTCTGCGCCCGATCATCTTCTCGATGATCTGATCCAGGGTGATCTCGGCCACCTGGAAGGTACCGGCGTTTCTGCCGTCGCGCAGGATCGTCACCCGGTCCCCGAGCTGGTGCACCTCGGCGTAGCGGTGGGAGATGTAGATGAAACCGACATTGTGGCTGCGTTTCAGCTCGTTGATGACGGCAAACAGGTCCTGGCGGGAGCGGTCCTCCAGCACGTCGGTGGGCTCATCCAGCACGAGCACCTGGGCTTCCTTGACCAGGGCCCGGGCGATCTCCACCAGCTTCTGCTGGGTCACGCTCAAGGCGCCGACGACGGCTCTGGGGTCCAGGTCCATGCGGAACTTTTTCAGGTACTCGGCAGCCCGGCTGTATAGCTCCCGGCGGCGCACGAAGCCCAGACGGCGCGGCTCCATGCCCAGGAACATGTTGCGTGCAATGTCCAGCTGCGGCACCAGGGAGAGCTCCTGGTAGATGAAGCGCAGCCCCAGCTCCAGGGGGTCCATGGGGCTGTGGATGGTCACCGGCCGGCCGTTTACGAGGATCTGGCCTTCATCCATGGAGTAGGCCCCGCTCAAGACCTTGATCAGGGTGCTCTTGCCCGCCCCGTTCTCCCCGAGGAGCATGTGCACCTCGCCGGGGGCCAGGTCGAAGTCCACGTGGTCCAGGGCCAGGACTCCCGGAAAGCGTTTGACGATTCCCTTCATTTCGACCAGGCGGGGGGCGGAGCCAGCGGGGGGCATCACCAGGCACTCCTACTTCCCCTCTTTATAGGCCATCCCTCGCCCGAAGTCAAGCCCACTTGCTGAGAATTTCGTATAACGTTATACTCTTTCAGATGGCAGGCCGCCCGACTCTGAAGGACGTCGCCGCGCGCGCCGGGGTGTCCGCCGGCATGGCCGGCAGGGTCCTGGGCAACTACGGCTACTTCAGCGACGCCACCCGCCGCAAGGTCCTCGCGGCGGCCAAGGCCGTGCACTACACCACCAACACCATCGCCCGCTCCCTGCGCACCCGGCTCACCAAGACCGTCGGCGTGCTCATCTCCGACATCACCACCTTCTTCTGGACCACTATGGTGCGCGGGATCCAGGACCGCGCCGCCAAGGACGGCTTCAGCGTCATCCTGTGCAACAGCGACGAGGAATCCAGAAACGAGAAGGCCTATCTGGCCAACCTGGTGGAGCGCAGCGTCGACGGCCTCGTGATCTCGCCGACTACCGGCAACCACTCCTACCTGCGGCGCCTCGCCGGCAGCCGCCTGCCGCTGGTGCTGGTGGACCGGCATATCCGCGGTTTGGCGGTTCCCGCTATCCGGGTCGACAACCGGCAAGGGGCCTACGAGGCGGTCCGGCACTTGATCGGCCTGGGCCACAAGCGGATCGCCATCGTGAAGGGGATCGACGGGGTGGAGACCAGCGACGAGCGGTTTGCGGGCTACGCCCAGGCGCTCGCCGAAAGCCGGATTCCGGTCCGCGCCGCGCTGGTCAAGGAAGGGAGGTTTCTAAAAGACCTGGCCTTCCAGGCCACGCAGGAGCTGCTGGCCATGAAGAACGGCCCGACCGCCATCTTCGTCTGCAACGAGCCCATGGTCACCGGCTGCATGCTGGCCCTCAAGGAGAGCGGGGTGCGCATCCCGCAAGACGTCGCGATGATCGGCTTCGACGACCCCGTGTGGGCCTCCTATGCCGATCCTCCCCTGACCACCGTGAGCCAGCCCAGTTACACTATGGGGATCCTGGCGTTCGACTACCTCGCGGCCCAGATCGGCGCCCCGGCCAACAGCAGGCGCTTCGTGGAGGACGTGGTCTTGAAACCCACCCTGGTGATCCGCAAATCCTGCGGTGCGAACACCTGACTCTGGCCGATGCAAGGAGAGTTTATGACCAAGAACGACCTGATCGTGATCGGCGGCGCGGGCGGCTTCATCGCCGGGTCGCTCGCCCGGTATTTCCACGAGCGCGGCTTCACCCGCATCCGTGCCGTGGACAAGAAGCCCCTGCCGCAGTGGTACCAGCGCGTGCCGGGCGTGGAGAGCCTTTGCCTGGACCTGAGCGAGGACGCCAACTGCCGGCGGGTTTGCGAAGGCGCGGCGGAGGTGTACAACCTGGCCGCGGACATGGGCGGCATGGGCTTCATCGAACACAACCGGGTGGAATGCCTGCGCAGCATCCTGATCAACACCCACATGGTGGAAGCCGCCTGCCGGGCCGGCGCGGAGCGCTACTTCTTCTCCTCGTCGGCCTGCGCCTACAACACCGAGCTCCAGAAGGACCCGAACGTCCGTGCCCTGAAGGAAACCGACGCCTACCCGGCCTTGGCCGAGCGGGGCTACGGCTGGGAAAAGCTCATTTCGGAGATGTTCTGCCAGGAGTACTGGGCCGAGCGCGCTCTCCCGACCTTCATCGCCCGTTTCCACAATGTCTACGGCCCGCACGGCACCTGGGACGGCGGCCGGGAGAAGGCGCCCGCTGCGATCTGCCGCAAGGTGATCGAGGCCAGGGACACCGGCAGCGGCGAGATCGAGATCTGGGGCGACGGCAAGCAGACCCGCAGCTTTATGTACATCGACGACTGCCTGGCGGGCATCGACCGGATCACCCACTGCGACCCGCTCGTGGCCACGCCCTTGAACCTGGGCTCCAGCGAGCTCGTGTCGATCAACCGTCTGGTGGAACTGGTCGAAGCAGTAGCGGGCGTCAAGCTCGAACGCCGGTACCAACTGGACGCCCCGTGTGGGGTGGCCGGGCGCAACAGCGACAACACCTTCATCAAAAAAGTCCTGGGCTGGGAGCCCAGCTTCCCGCTGGCTCAGGGGATCGAGCGCATCTACCGCTGGATCGAGCAGCAGTACCGCGACCGCAAAGCCGGCGGCGGCAGCCCGCTCTTGCGGCAGCGGACCGTGAGCTGACATGGCGGCTGGCCGCAGCATCGGCGAGCTCATCGGCGGCATCCCCTACCGCATGGCGTTCGCCGGCGGCTGGATCGACCAGCCGTTCGTCTCCCGCCTGGACCCCGAGCCGCCGGGCTCCATGGTGGTGGTAGGCCTGAAGCCCACCTTCCGCTGCCTGGATCGGGCCGGAATGGCCACCAGCACCCGCAGCGTGGCGCTGCGGCTGTGGAACGGAACTCTTCCCGACCGGGACCCCGCCGCACTGGTGCGGGAGCTGTACGCCGAGGAGAACCGGGGCAGGAGCGAGCCGTCCGGCTCCCAGGACATGATCGGCCTGGTGTACCCGGGCGTCTGCCGCCTGGACTACGACCACCGGCACGAAGGCGGGGTCTTCCCGGCCCATATCGAGCAGAACACCGACCCCGCGGTGGCCTCCTGGCTGGAGAGGGTGGTATATCTGCTGCCCGTGGCCCAGCGGCCGGATGGTTACTACCCCTTGGAAATCAAGAACCTGGACCCGGCCTGGATCCGGCGTCTGGGGTCAAGCGGGCGGGACTGCTTCCAGGCGATCGTCCGCCGCGACTTGAGCAGCTTCGGCGCGTCGCTGAACGAAAGCATGGCCTGCTGGGAGGCGATCCTGCCCTGCACAGTGCGCCACCCCGCTCTCACGGTCGATCTGCTGGCCGTAATGCGCTATTATCAGAGCCGCTACCCCGGGGCGATGTACTCCGGCTGCGGCGGGGGATACCTGTTCGTGGCTTCCGGCGAGCCGGTGCCGGGGGCGATCCGGGTGAAGGTACGTTTCGAGTGACGAAAGCGGTTGCGGTTTCGGGCAGCTTCGACGACCTGCGCTCTGCCCAGGTACGCTTTTTACAGGAAGCCGCCCGGCTGGGTCCCGTTCAGGTGCTGCTCTGGTCCGACGAGCAGGTCCAGGCGCAGGCAGGCCGGCCGCCGAGGTTCTCCGCGGAGGAGCGCCGCTACCTGCTGGAGGCGCTGCGCTACGTGGACCGCGTTACGGACCCGGCGGCTGCCTTCGACCCCGACACCCTGCCGGACACTGCGCGAATGGGCGCTGGCTGGTGGGCGGTGGGCGAGGCCGAGGATTCTCCGGGCAAGCGCGCCTTCGCGGCGGTCCACGGCCTGGAGTACCGGGTGGTCCGCAGCGGGGAGCTGCGAGGATTCCCCGCAGGCCCTCCCGGCTCAGGCGGTCCCGCGGCGGCCGCGCCCGGCGGCCCGCAGCGGAAGGTGGTCGCGACCGGGTGCTTCGACTGGTTTCACTCGGGGCACGTGCGCTTCTTCGAGGAGGCTTCCGAGCTGGGGGATTTGTACGTCGTGGCCGGGCACGACGCAAACGTGCGCCTGCTCAAAGGCGAGGGCCATCCCCTGTTCCCGCAGGAGGAGCGGCGCTACCTGGTGCAATCTGTGCGCCACGTGCGGCAGGCCCTGGTCTCCAGCGGCACCGGCTGGCTGGATGCCGAGCCCGAAATCGAAGCCCTGCGGCCGGATATCTACGTGGTCAACGAGGACGGCGCCAAGCCGGAGAAGCGCGCGTACTGCGAAGCCAACGGCATCGAGTACGTGGTGCTGAAACGCAAACCCAAGGAAGGCCTGCCCCGCCGGCAGAGCACCGACTTGAGAGGTTATTGAGGAGGGCGTCATGCAGCACGCGGTGATCCTGGCCGGAGGGTCGGGGACTCGCCTGTGGCCCCTGAGCCGCCGGGGACGACCTAAGCAGCTCCTGCCGATCGCGGGCGGCCGGAGCCTGTTGGAGCGGGCCTGGCGGCACCTGGACGGCCTGGTCGACGAGTCTCGGCGCTTCGTGTGCGCCGGCGAGGAGCACCGCAAGTCCATCTCGCGGACGCTTACCCTCCCGTCCCGGCAGTTCATCGGTGAGCCCGCTGGGCGCGATACCCTGAACGCCCTGGCTTTGAGCGCCGCCGTCATAGGCCGCGCAGACCCGGAGGCGGTCATCGCGGTTTTCACCGCGGACCACCTGATCGAACCGCAGGAACGCCTGGCCGCGGCCGTGCAGGAAGGCTTTGAGCTGGTAGCGGCGCGCCCCCGCACCCTGCTGACCTTTGGCGTATCCCCTACCCACCCGGCGACCGGCTACGGGTACCTGGAGCTCGGCGAGCCAATCGAAGGGAAGACGCGCACCGTGACGCGCTTCCGCGAGAAGCCGGACGCGGCGGCCGCAGAGGGGTTCCTGGCCGCCGGCCCCGGCCGCTTCCTGTGGAACAGCGGCCTGTTCCTGTGGAAGGCCTCCACCTTCCTGGACTGCGTCCAGCGCTACGAGCCGGAGACCTTCCGCGGCATCGAGGCCATCCGCGCCGCCTGGGCAACGAAGCGCAGGCGGCAGGTCCTGGAATCGGTGTACCCTTCTCTGCGAAAGATCAGCGTGGACTACGCGGTGATGGAACCGGCCTCGCGCGATGGCTTCGTACAGGTCGCCGCCCTTCCCCTGGAGCTTCAGTGGAAGGACATCGGCTCCTGGCTTTCCTACCTCCAGGTCTCGCCCCGGGACCCGCAAGGCAACGCCGTGGCGGCGGAGCGCTGCCTGCTGGAAGCGTGCCGCGGTTCGCTGGTCGTCTCCGAAGACCCCCGGCACCTGGTGGCACTGGTCGGCTGCGAGGACCTGATCGTCGTGCATACGCCCCTGGCCACCCTGGTCTGCCGCAAGGACCAGGCTGAGCGCGTCAAGCAGCTCGCGGCCCAGGCCGCGGAGCGTTTCGGCGCGGACTACGCCTGAGCCCAGCGGGGAGCCTTCCAGACCGCTGCCGGGATTGTCCGAGACCCCGCCTGCTCCAGGGTGGTTGAGGCGGAGCGCCGTCGGGCGCCCGCACGCCGCCCGCAGCGACTGCCCTGCATGATCGATAAAGGAATGAACGTTACTGAACCTGTTGCTGTTTCACATAGTGGGTCATCCTGCGACTGCGGTGCGAGGGAAGCCCATCCCAGATCAGGATGACTTTTTTGCCGTGAAGTTGTTTCTTGAGTTGTCCCAGAAAGCTGATCAGTTTCTCGTCGTTATAGCCGACAGCTCCGTCCACTCCAGCGATACCCAATGGCGGAGCAGATCGAGAGCTTCTTCCACGTGAAGGGATGATGCAGAATGGGGGTCTTGCCCCGAGGAGCTCAGGCCCGACTTCTCCACTGCCGGATCTTTGGCTCATCCCGTTCCTTGGCTCGCAAGGTCGGCCGCTGCAAACTCCATCCCATCTGTCTCATAACCCTCCAGACATGACCCGGATGATAACGCACTGCGGTCACCGCCTCGATCACCTGGGCCACTCTGGGCAGCGTCCATAAGTCGGAGGAGTAGTCATGCGCCGCCGCACCCTTAAGCAGTTCCCGCTGGATCAGCGCAACCTGATCCTTGCTGAGGCGGCGTTTCCTTCCAGCCCGCATTGCTCCGTGAATAGCCTCGGTATCGCCGTTAATCCAATCGCGATACCAACGGCTGACGCTTTGCCGGCTAACCTTGAGAACAGCAGCGACGGCTGCCTGAGGTTCACCTTGGTCGAATAGGGCGATAGCTTTTTGCCTTCTCGATCTAAGCGCCTGAAGTCTCTTGATTCCCCTCTCCATAGGGGTAGTATATCACAAACATCTATTATTGTCACTACATTTTACGAGATACAATAAGAGGCCTGCTTCAACCGCTGGGCCTTGGGCCCAAAAAAGGACAGAAGCTCAATTCAATGAAACAGCGTCGAACGCCGGAGACGCTGGTATGCGGCCAGCGAGGCCAATAGGTCGGAAGCTGGTGACACTTGTGCGCGTGTATGGGGTTTCAGTAGTCGGAAGGCGCAAGAGAACCGCATCCGCAGGAGGGATAGCAGAAATGAGAAGAATCGCTTTCGCAGCCCTGGTGCTTGTCGTTGGCTGCGGCGTCACGTTCGCCGACACCCAGGTCCGCTTCGGAATCGACACGGCTGTCATGATCAGCAGCGAACCGAACTTCGAGGTGGTCCGAGACAGCTTCGCCGATCGCAGCAAGGTGATGAACGGATTGCACTGGGAGATCCTCCACGATCACCTCGGCTTCGGCGGCCACGCGCTGGTACGCTTCGACCAGCAGCCGGCGGTCGCTGAAACCTATCAGTGGACAATGGATTGGGATGGTGACCTGTTCCTGAGCTTTCACCTTGCCGGGATAGGGCGCCTGTTCGATCCGTTCGTCGAACTCGGCGTCGGCTCGGCAGGCCGTGTATATCTCGACGATCACGGGGACGGAACCTGGGTTCAGGATGAGTACGGCGACTGGCACTACGAGACGGACGGCTACCCAGGTAACGAGGGCCTGGTGAGCCTGTCGCTGTACCCGTACTTGGCCGGAGGCCTGGCGCTGGACCTGCATGGTCTGTTGGTCGGAACCCGGGTCTGCTACCGACCCTGGAACGAACCCGTACCGGCGACGCAGTTCCCGACGTACCCGCTGACGCCGGTGCAGGTCACCCTGTTCGGCGGATTGGCGCTCGGGGGTCACAGAGGAGGACACAGATGAAAAACGTACGCGTTTACGCCCTTGCGGCTCTGGCTGCTGGACTGGTATTCGCGGGCTGTACCCTGTACCCGCCGATCACCGGTTCCGGAGTTCTAGTGGAGGGGACGGCAGACTTCGAGAACTTCTCAATCGTGAAGGTCGAGCACGGCTTCGAGGTGACGGTGATCGCGGACAGCTCGTACGGCCTCACCGTCACTGTGGACGACACCGTTCTGGAGCACGTCCAGATGGAACAGAATGGCAGCGAGCTCCGGATCGGCCTGGATCCGCTGTACTCCTACAGAAACGTGACCCTGAAAGCCGTCATCACCATGCCGGTGATGAGCGGCGTGGAGTTGTCCGGTGCTTCATCGCTCATCGTGGTCGACGGCGCCGCCTTCCCCCCCGCCGGGGCGTTCGCGGCGGTTGTCAGCGGCGCCAGCTCGCTGCTGCTGCCCCAGCTCACGGCCGCTAGCTTCGAGTTGGAGCTCTCGGGTGCCAGCCGGCTGACTGCCGGCGGCAGCACCGGAAAGCTCGTCGCCGAAGTATCTGGAGCGAGCCAGGCGGACCTCAAGGCGCTGGTCGGAGGCGGCGGAGACCTCGAGTTGAGCGGGGGCAGCCGGACCTGGATCAATCTGTCCGGTCTGGTGGACGCCCAGATCAGTGGCGGCTCAACCCTGTACTACGCGGGCAGCCCCAGCTGGGGGAACTTAATGATCTCCGGCGGTTCCCAGCTCAAGGCCTATTAGAACTAGCCAAGTCTTCGGGGAGCCTTCGGCCGGCGAGCCCGAAGCTCCCCGTTTTTGCATCCACGCGGATGCCGGTAGCTCACACCGCTCGCACCGGATTTAGCTGACGCAGCCCGGACTCCTGCCACGGCCATCTGTACGGCCTCGCGGAAAAACATTGTCAGCCCGAGGCACCTGCCGATATATAGCATGATCTCCCAGAGGGGGTACTCGATGGCCATAGCCGTATCACTCAAGGGGATCAAGCGCTACAGCAACAGATCGTAGGGGTACCAGGTAGCCACGGCGGCAGGCCAGCACTCCGACGATGAAGAAGCTTAGGTCGCGCGGCACCTCCGCGAAGGCCACCTCCGGGTGAGAGCCCTGATCGGGAGTAACCCCGGAAACTTCAAGGACAGCCGCTCACCGCCTGGCGTCGCCGGCTCTGGCGTGGTATCGCCGTTGCCTTCACTTGACCCGCTCGGATCTCATCGGAGTCGTCGCGCGGAGGAATCCCAAGAGGATCAGAATGGCCCCCAGCAGCTCCCCGATGTAGAGCGCGTTGGGTATGCCCATTCTGCTGAAGGTCCCGCCAAAGGCTGGCAGGAGCGCCCCGGCGGCGATGAGGACGCTGCCCAGCGTGCGGTGCAGGAGCACGCGCTTCCTCCAAAACACGAACGCCGACCACAGCGCGCCTCCCACCAGCGCGATCGTTCCGTAGAGGTTGAAAAACGGTGTGAGAACACGCACGCCCGGGGTCACGATGGCATGGCCGCTGAGCTCGCTGCCCGTGTGCAGGCTGCTCGTCATGAGCGCCGGGTCCACCGCCGCGGTAAGGACGCGGACCGCGGCATAGATGGAGCCGGCCAGGAGAACCGACATCAGCACGTGCGCGACCGAGCTCCACCCAAAGACGCCGTAGAACGCCTCGCAGAGGCCGCCGACCCCGTACAGGATGATGCCGAGGCCCCAGAGCAGAAGGTGGGCGCCTCCCTTCAGAGCGAATCTCCTGAGTACCAGAACGGCACTGACAAAGCTCACCAGGGATGACACGGCGGGCAGCGTGTAATTCAGCACCGACATGGATAGCCTCCCCTTTCCGTTCGCCGCTCGGCTAGCGGGCCGCCGGGAAGACGCCGGCGAGCACGAGCACAGCGACTACGACGAGGGCGATGATGACCAGGAGGATCGACGCGAACACCAACGGCAGCACCCGCTCGTAGCGCGCGGGATACCGCCGCGCGCGGACGTGCGCCCGTTCAGCGGGTGTACTCTCGAGCCACCTCCACGGCGAGGCGCGCCCACTCCCACAGCGCTTGAGGCCGGTAGCGCACGGTGGAGATGTCCTTCATGATGATCTCCACGTGGCAGACCCCGCGGGTCTTGTCCAGGACGCGCTCGAGGTCGGCCCGGGCGCGCTGCGGGCGCCAGCTCTCCTCGGCGAACACCGCGGGGCTGGGCTTGAAGCTGAACACATAGTCCCCCCCGATGTCGCGCACGGCCCGGTCGAAGTCGTTCCACGGGCTCATCGAGATCTTCCTTAAATTAGGAATCTTCCGCAGCAGGTGGATCTTGTTGGACAGCGGCTCGCAGCAGCCGTAATATACTGGGTAACCTAGTTTAGTTAGTTTCTATTGACAATAATAGAAATATATAGTA
>Ga0315273_10010195_pt1 | contig 11965 bp, 15 predicted proteins | sample YL17G02_0_MG_FD_205753 | JGI IMG/M metagenome (GOLD analysis project Ga0315273, IMG submission 205753) | Sediment microbial communities from Yellowstone Lake, YNP, Wyoming, USA - YL17G02_0 | ecosystem: Environmental > Aquatic > Freshwater > Lake > Sediment | place: USA: Wyoming | collected... | reverse complement strand
ATGGCGTTGATAAAGTACTCCGCCTTTTCTAAACCTCGTTCTCTTGCAAGAATATAAAAGGTTTCACCGATATTGATATCATTCATCAAGGGCTGGGTTTCCTTTGATGAAAGGAGATTCTCTACTTTCCGGTAATTATTTTCCTGCTTTAGATACGCGAGAAGTGCGTAAGAATCGATTAAGCTTTTTCTCTTCACGCTTTTTATCCTCCCCTCGTTCTTTTAATAAGGCGCCCGTCAGCGAAGAGCCTTCCTTAAAAATTCCGCAAAAATGCCTTACCGGATCCTCCGGGAGCGGAACAATTTCTACGAGATGATCTTTCACCATCTTAAAAAACACCTTTTTGCCTGGCCTGACACCAAGAGCCTCTCTTATCTCTTTGGGAATGACCAACTGCCCTTTTGACGATAAGGTAACAATAGGCATTGTTTTACCTCCATATTACCGGTTTGTCATTTAGATTAAGTTTTACAAAAATGAAATGGTTTGTCAAGCCCTTCCTGATTCCGGGCAGGATTTAGAACCAGCCGAGAGTTTGTTTGATCTCTTCGGCGAACTGGGGAAAGGGGGAGGGGGTGAAGGAGAGAAGAAAGACGAGGAACATCATCCACCCGATCAGCTTTCTTTTCCCATCGATGGGCGTCTGATCGTCAAGCGGCATGGGGTGCCGGAACCCAAAGAGGATCATCAGGATGAGCATGAGCATCCATCCCGGATTGTAGAAGATGGTGATGAAACCCATGACCGCGATGGCGATGAGGAAGATGGCGCGGCTCTTTCTTCCGAAGAGGGCATAGGCGATATGTCCTCCATCCAACTGTCCCACAGGAAAGAGGTTAAGGGCGGTGACGAAGAGGCCGACCCATCCGGCATATCCGATGGGATGAAGCATCACATCAACATTTTCGGGAATCTCTCCCAGGACCAGTCGCTGAATGAGAGAAAAGAGAAAAGGGTCTGCCAGACGGATCGTTCCTTCCTTAATCTGGGAGGTCGGAATCAATACGGAAAGCTTCAAGCCAACGGCAATGGCAGGAATGCTCAAAATAAGGCTGGTCAGAGGACCTGCGACCCCTGTGTCGAAGATGGCTTTTCGGGAGGCAAGAGAGCCTTCCATCCGGATGACTGCGCCCAATGTCCCGAAAGGCGAAAGGGGGAAGGGCAGAAAGAAGGGTAACGTGGCTCTCATCCCATGCTTTCGGGACATGAAATAGTGGCCCAATTCATGTCCCAGAAGGATGAGCATAATGGCGATGGAGTAACCCGGTCCTCCCGTCATCCAGGTGGAGACCACCGTCAGGATGAAGAGAACGATATGGATGAGATGGCGCCGCATGGAAAAGGGTTATTTTTTCTTCTTGTGACGATCCCGGTCGAGCCTCTTTTCGTGTTTGTGTTTAGCCATCTTCTTTCGCCTCTTCTTAACGACACTTCCCATAAAGTCCTCTCTTTCGATGATTTAGATCGGGAACTAATCAACAATCACATTCGTCTGGGTTCTGAGCACACCTGAAAGCCCCTGGATCTTGGTGACGATGAAATCGCCAAGGATATTGATATCCGGAGCCTCGACCAGAGCGATCACATCGTAGGGACCGGTCGTCGCATTGGCACGCTTCACCCCCTGAATCTTGCCGGCCTCTCGGGCCACATCCCTGGCAGTCCCTGCCGTGCATTCGATGAAGACATAAGCAGAGATTGGCATATGATCACCTCCTTTAAGGAATAAATTACCCTAATCCTCATATAATTTCAAGTTTAAATTGTGTAGCTGTCAATGGTGTTGCGATTCTTACTTGATCACCATATGGGAAGCCATAGGAAAAGGTCAAGGATAGGGTCATGAAGCTCCAAGAACCAGATACCTATCTACAGCAGGAAGGTTGGTGGATCGAATTTGGGTATTCCTTATTTCACCTTGCCCAGTTCTTTCTCGTCGATGTGGAAACTGTGCTGGTCTGTTGGAAAGGCTCCCTTCAATACCTCGTCTCGGTATGCCTCAAAAACGTTTAGCATTATTTCGCTCAAATTGATATATCGTTTGGCAAATTTTGGCGTGAAACGATCAAAGAGACCTAACATATCATGAACGACCAGGACCTGGCCATCGCAGTGGATACCTGCACCAATCCCGATGGTAGGGACTTTGAGGCGCTCCGTAATCCTCTTTGCAATCGGGGCTGGAATTGCTTCAAGAAGTACGGAAAAGGCTCCTGCCTCTTCGAGGGAGAGGGCATCGTCAATGATCTTCTGGGCGGCCTGTGCATCCTTACCCTGAACCTTGAATCCTCCGAGCATGGAGACGGTCTGAGGAGTCAGACCAATATGGCCCATGACCGGAATGCCTGCCCTCACAATAGCCCTGACAATATCTTTGACGTTGGCGCCCCCCTCCAGCTTCACGGCATCGGCTTTTCCCTCTTTCATAAATCGGCCGGCATTGAAAATGGCATCCCGCTCCGAAGTATTATAGGACATAAAGGGCATATCGCCGATGATGAGCGCATATTTTGCCCCCCGGGTGACCGCCTTGGTATGGTGAATCATCTCATCCATGGTGACAGGGATGGTATTTTCATAACCTAGGACCGTCATTCCCAGGGAATCTCCGACCAGAATGATTTCGATTCCTGCCCGGTCTTCGAGCAAGGCCATGGGATAGTCATAGGCTGTCAGCATGGTGATCTTCTTTCCCTCATTCTTCATCGCCTGAACATCCACCGGAGTAATTTTTTTACGATCCATCTAACCCTCCTTAAAATTCGAAATTCGAATATCGAAATCCGAAACAAATTCGAATTTCAAAATCTAAATTTTTTAAACTTTTTATTTGTTTCGAAAATTTGAACTTTAGTCATTAGAGATTGTTTCGAGTTGATCCCCTCGGGATGCTTCGCCCGGATTTCGCCTGCCTTCGCCGAAGCGGCTTCGCGCAGGCAGGTGCTTCGGATTTAAAAAGTTTTTTCGATCACTTTAATCAAATCCGTGATCATCCGGTTATAGGGGACAGAGATTCCCAGATGGTCTGCCTCCCTTACGATCGCTCCATTAATGGCGCCGATCTCGGTTCTCCGTCTGTAGTCGAGATCCTGCCCCATGGAACAGCGGTTCTCCCTGGTCGCCTCAATCACCCCCCTCACCCGATCGATTGGATTGACTTCGATCCACATTCCCTTTCTATTGGCAACCTCAACTGCTTCAGAGACCAGAGCCTCCATCAATTTCATTGTCTCGGGATAATCTAAAAGCTGCCCGTTCTTTAATCCGAGGAGGGCGGCTAAAGCATTAATGCCGACATTGATAAAGAGTTTCTCCCAGACCAGATCGTGGATACGAGAGGAGACTTCGGTTTCGATCCCGGCTTTAAGGAACATATGGGAAATGCGATCGCTTCGTTCGGTGCTTCTCCCATCCAGTTCCCCTACATAGGTCTTGCCCCATCCCGCATGGCGAATATGTCCGGGCCCCAGCAAGGTCGCTCCCTGTCCCGTAACTCCCAGAATCACCTTTTTCCGATCCACCTGTCTACAGATCGTCTCTTCATTTCCAAGACCGTTCTGGAGAGTGAGAAAGACCGTATCCTCTTTTTCGAGTACCAGGGAATCTGAAACGGCCTTTTCCGTGTGATAGGTTTTTACAAAATAGAGAATAAGGTCAGCTTTGCCAATGGAAGTGATATCTGAGGAGGCATTGGTTGAAATAGTCTGGATCTTCCCTTTCTCCTCGATGACGAGGCCCTTTGAACGGATGGCGTCAATATGTTCCTTCCAGATGTCGACCAGCCAGACCTCCTCTCCGGAAAGGGAGAGCAGTCCGCCAAAGAGACTTCCCATGGCTCCCGCGCCAATGATCACGGTCTTCATATCATCCTCTTTTCCAGGCCGGGCAGGTGAGAATTGAATGAAAAACTAACACAGCCCAGAGTGAAAAGCAATGATTTGATGCTGGGTTGACACAGTGGTTGGTTTCTTCTTTCTGGAAAAATTTTCTCTTGTCCCCTGAAAGGAGATATTGTATAGAATAGTTGAGTCCATTGGAGAAAAAGATGATCGAAATCCGATTTCATGGAAGGGGTGGGCAGGGAGCTGTGGTGGCATCCAAAGTGCTTGCGGTCGCCTTTTTCCATGAGGGGCTCTATGTCCAGTCCTTTCCTGCCTTTGGAGTGGAGAGGCGCGGGGCGCCTGTGATGGCCTTCTTGCGGCTGGATAAGGAACCCATCCTGTTGAGGGTGAACATCTATGAACCCGATCACCTCATCGTTTTAGACTCCACTCTGATCGGGGCTGTGGATGTTACCTCCGGTCTGAAACCAAATGGATGGATTCTGATCAATTCAGGTCACTCACCTGAGACCTTTGAGCATCTGAAGGGTTTTCGGATCGCCACAGTCGATGCAACCTCCATTGCAATCCGAAATAGTTTGGGTTCCCGAACAAACCCGATTGTCAATACAGCCATCTTAGGAGCTTTCTCAAAGGTGAGTGGGCTGGTGGAAATTGATTCCATTGCCCTGTCTATACGGGAAGAGGTTCCTGGAAAGAAGAATGAGAATGTCAAAGCTGCAAGAGAAGCCTATCAAGAGGTGAAGGTTTAAATAGTCTGGTAGTCGTATAGTCGCATGGTCATAGGGTCAGGTAAGAGACTATCAGACTAAATGACTATGTGACCAATTGACTTTTCAAAATCAATAAGGATTTTTGAAATGCCGAAACAGTTTACCTTTAAGAGCGTTTCTGAGATGCCCATGATCTCCGTTTCGCTAGGGAATATGGATTGGAATAAGACGGGCACCTGGAGAACACAGCGTCCTTTTTATGAGGATAAGACTCCGCCCTGCAGTGCGGCCTGTCCGGCAGGAAATGATATCGTTGCTTTCATCCAGAAAATTGCCCAGGAAGATTTTGAAGGAGCCTGGAATATCATCAAGGAGGAGAATCCTTTTCCAGGAGTCTGTGGCAGAGTTTGTTTCCATCCCTGCGAATCGAGGTGCAATCGAGGGTCGTTTGATGAGCCCGTTGCGATTCGTACTCTGGAGAGGTTTGTGGCGGACTTTGCCTCTCGTCTGAACAAGAAGACAGGAAAGGCGGGAGAGAAAAGGAAGGAGAGGATTGCCATTATCGGCTCCGGGCCAGGAGGGATGAGCTGTGCCTTTCATCTTGCAAGGCTCCATTATGATGTGACGGTCTTCGAATCGTTTTCTTTGGCAGGCGGCATGCTCAGGATGGGAATTCCCTCCTACCGATTACCCAAAAATATTTTGGACAGGGAACTTTCAGATATTGAAGCCCTGGGAGTTGAGATCCGGACAAGCGTCTCTCTGGGTGAGGATTTAAGATTAGAGGATTTGAAGGATTATCAAGCCGTCTTCATTAGTACAGGAGCACACCGGAGTAGAGGCCTCCATATCCCCGGAGAAAAAGAGCAGGGTGTCTTGAACGGTCTCGATCTGCTGAAAAAGATCAACCTGAGCAAGAGGGTGAAGTTAGGCGATAAGATTGGTGTTATCGGCGGAGGAAATACAGCCATCGATGTCGCGCGATCCGTGATCCGCCTGGGAAAGAAGGCAACCATTCTCTATCGTCGCTCAAGGGAGGAGATGCCTGCGTTTGAAGATGAGATTGTAGAAGCTCTTGAAGAGGGCGTGAAGATAAGGTATCTGGTCAATCCGATCCGGGTTGGACAGAAGGATGGCCTGAAACGGTTAGAATGTTTACGAATGGAATTGAGTGAGAAGGATGAGAGTGGTCGAAGAAGACCTGTTCCCATTCCCAATTCCAATCTCTTTATTGATGCAGATCATGTGATTATTGCGGCAGGAGAGGAGATCGAAGCCTCCTTTCTTCCGGAAGGATTGGAGAAGAAAGAGGGGATCGTTCTCACCCAGAGAGATGGAAGCACTGGCATAAAAGGGGTCTTTGCCGGAGGAGATCTCACCTCCAACCAGCGCACCGTAGCCCATGCCATTGGTTCAGGCAAGAAAGCGGCCATGGCCATCGATGCTTTTTTAAAGGGAACGGATGCGGAAGAGGTGATTATTCAACATCTCATCGGAGAAGGCCCGTCCCTCTCAATCTTCGGATATCTCCATCCCGGAGAGAGATTGAGGAATCCCCATGTGGTCACCTTCGAAGAATTGAATATGGACTACTTCGAGTCTGCGAAAAGGCAGGGAGAATCGAAGAGTGCTGTTAAGGAAAGGATAAAAGGATTTAAAGAGGTATCCTCGACTCTTTCCGAAGGAGTTGCCCTGGAGGAAGCTGAGCGATGTTTCAGCTGTGGCACCTGTAATGAGTGTGAGAATTGTTATGTCTTCTGTCCGGATGGGTCCGTTTTAAAAAGAGAAGAGCTTTTTTCCCATCAGGTCGATTACGATTATTGTAAGGGCTGTGGCATCTGTTTCACCGAATGTCCTCGGGGCGCCATCTCTCTAAAAGAGGAGGCTAAATGAAGAGGGTCATCACAGGAAACCAGGCAGTGGCCTACGGCGTCATCTTGAGCCGTGTGGATGTCATCTCCGCATACCCCATCACACCCCAGACGACGATTGTAGAAGAACTGTCAGAACTGATTGCAAGCGGCCGGTTGAAAACGAAATTTCTAAAGGTCGAATCAGAACATTCTGCCATGGCCGCCCTAATCGGAGCCTCCACCGGAGGAGTGAGAACCTTTACGGCCACCTCCTCTCAAGGATTGGCCTATATGCATGAGATGCTCCACTGGGCCTCAGGCGCAAGGCTTCCCATTGTCCTGGTCAATGTCAATCGAGCCCTTGGCGCACCTTGGAATATATGGGGAGATCAGAGCGATTCCGTTTCTCAGCGGGATACGGGATGGATTCAACTCTACTGCGAAAATAACCAGGAAGTCCTCGATACCATTCTGCAGGCTTATCTGATCGCAGAAACGGTGAGACTTCCTGTGATGGTTGTCCTCGATGCTTTTGTCCTTTCCCACACCGCTGAGGCTGTTGAAATCCCAAGCATCGAGGAGGTGGACTCCATCTTGCCACCTTTCTGTCCGGATTATCCAATCGACACCCAGGAACCCAGATCCTATTCCGTGATTACCACTCCTGATTATTTTTTAGAGTTTCGATATAAGGTTCAGAAGGCCATGGAGCAGGTTCCAGAGGTTGCAAAGAAGGTGGACGATGAATTTAAAACCCGGTTTGGTCGGGGTTATGGAGCGATTGAAAGGTACGGGAAAGAAGGGGCTGAAGTTTTGCTGATGACCTCTGGAACAGTGACCAGTACCTCGAGAACCGTGATTAAAAAGTTGATGGAGAAAGGTTTAGGCGTTGCTGGAATCAAGATCAAAAGATTTCGGCCCTTTCCCTCCGAAGAGATTTGTGAAACGGTTCAGGGAGCAAAGAAGATCGCCGTCATAGACCGGAATCTTTCCGCCGGAGTGGGTGGCGTCTTTGCACAGGAGTTAAGAGCCTCTTTGTATTCTCGAGAGGAGAGGCCTCAGGTCTTTGGATTCGTCTCTGGATTGGGTGGAAGGGATATTACTCCGGAACTGATCGAAGAGGCGATTCAATATACACTGGATCATGATCGGCCTGAGGAGGAGATTCTGTGGCTGGGGCTTAAGAAGTAAACCTATTGCAAAATAGAAATTGTAAATTGCAAAGTGCAAAGTGATTTTCTAACATTTTGCATTTTTCAATGCTAAATTTGCAATTTTCAATGAGATGGAAAAAAGATGAGAAAGACAGAAATACCTTCCATAGAAATCCTGGGTCATGGTCATTTGGCCTGTGCTGGATGCGGGGCTGCGGTTGCCATGCGGCTAACCCTAAAGGCGCTGGGAGAAAAAACCGTCATGGTCTTTCCTGCCTCCTGCTGGTCGATTGTTCCGGGATCCTGGCCTTATTCCAGTTATCGAATCACGGCTGTCCATGCCGGGTTTGTCACGGGTGCAGCCACTGCCTCTGGGGTCAGAGCGGCCCTGGATGTTCGAGGTGATCATGACACCCTGGTGGCGGTATGGGCCGGAGATGGCGGGACTTTTGATATCGGGCTTCAAGCCCTCTCTGGTGCGGCAGAGAGAAATGAGGATTTCATCTACATCTGCAATGACAACGAAGGATACATGAACACAGGCACACAGCGGAGTTCAGCCACACCGCTTTTTGCCTGGACGACCACAACTCCGGTGATGCAGCCCAAAGAGAATCCAAAGAAAGATATCATGGCCATCATGGCTGATCATCAAATCCCCTATGCGGCAACAGCGACGATTGCCTACCCGGAGGACCTCATTCGAAAATTGGAGAAGGCGAAGGGGATCCGGGGAACCCGCTTCATCCACCTTTTTTCTCCATGCCCTCCGGGATGGAAGATGGCCTCTGAAATAAGCGTCAAAATTTCGAGGCTTGCCGTCCGCTCAAGGCTCTTCCCACTTTATGAAATTGAAAATGGGAGGAATTATACGATTCAAGAAGAACACCGGGTCGTGCCCGTAAGGGAGTATTTAAAACTCCAGGGCCGTTTCAGCCATCTCACCGAAAAGGATATCGAGATAACGCAAAGAAATGTGGACGACACCTGGGAACGCCTCCTGAGAAGAGCCCGCTGTTGAGTCTATTTAACTTCTTTGTCGGAACATAATTTTATGTAATTATTTAAATAAGTTAAGTCCTATCTGTAGTACATCCATATTTCAAAAACAAAATTGTTGACAATAATTAGAATTCATGTAAAATATGATAATCATATTTTACAGAGAAGGAGTTTTTTATGGAGAAGACAATTAGTGCAACGGAAGCAGTCAGGAAATTTTCTGAGATCTTGAATTCTATAAAATATAGAGGAGAAAGCTATACAATTGTTAGAGGAGGAAAGAAAGTGGCTTCAATATGTCCGGTTGAAATCCATTTAAAAGAGAGGTCTCTCGGTGAACTCAAAACATTGTTTAAGAGTATCCCAAAACTTGGTGATGAAATAGAGAGCTTTGAAAGAGACTTGAGAGAAATATTGGAACATCAACCCTCAATGCCAAAGGAAGACCGATGGGCATAATCTTCGATACAACGGTACTTATTGCCATTGAACGGAGCCCTCATCAAATTGAAAAAGTTATAAGTGGTAGGGAGAATGAACCATTTGGTATTAGTGTAATTACTGCCTCTGAACTCCTTCATGGCGTCCATAGGGCTGACTCAGAAAAGAGGCGAATCAAAAGAGAGGCATTTGTCGAAAAAGTGATTGAGATCTTCCCAATCTTTCCATTCGATCTGAGCACTGCAAGAATCTATGCAAGAATTTGGGCTCATTTAGCCAAGAAAGGGATCATCATTAGGTCTCATGACCTGATGATTGCTTCTACATGCATTTCTCTCGGATTTTCAGTGCTAACTTCTGAGCTAAGGGATTACGGGAAGATCGAAGGCCTCACCGTAGAAAAGTTCGCATTATAAACCAATGTAAAGTGGATTGTTTAGGTTGTCCCCACCGGTATTGAATCGAACGGCTTAGGTCAGCGGCGGCTTTTCGCCGTCCGCTGGAGTGTGTTTATTGTTATGCCGCCACTGTATGAACGTCAGATGGAAGCCTACTGAGAATCAGTTCTTTTAATTGGATTTTCTTGCTAGCGTTATCAATATCAATACCTACCAAGTTGCCTTCGACGTCGTAATCAAGCACAACACCTTCAGAAATTTCTTTGCTCTCCACACTCGTTTTCTCTGAGAGATCGATATACAGGGAATCGGTCTCCGGGTAATAGTTGAGTTTCATACCTTGTACCTCCTGTCTGGAAAAGCGTTGTGAATTGTTTTCTTATCTTCCAAAGTTATTACTCGCAACACACGGCTTTCAAGCTCGTCGATTATACCCCAAAATCGAAAACGGTTATGTTCTTGAGGTTCGACTTTGAGCGGGTTCTCGATTACTCGAATACACCATTCCCTCTTTAGATATGGGCGTTTCCTCAAAATCTCTTTCTGAAAATATTCTGTAAACCTGTATTCGCCCATTAAATTTTTTCTCCATTATTATATCGGCCTAACCATAAGCTCACCGGGAGCCGGCTTTATTGGAGATCCAGTGGAGCAACTTGTTCGCACTGTCTCTATTTTCCTACCTTCCGTCTTCGGCAGAGGTTTGCCTTAAGCCTCTTCTCCTTTAGGTCTTCTATCGTCTTTCCGACCTGGGTTCCTTTCTTGATCTCGTCCCTAACGATGAGGCCATACAGTAGCAGGTCTCGAACCTCTTGACCGGTACGGTGCCACCGCAGCCTGTTGCATTTTACACAAGCGGAGAGGCAATTGGAAGGGTCTTTGGGGCCACCCTTGCCTTTTTGAATAACGTGGTCAATCTCCCATGCACCTTCAGATGCCTCAGTCTTTCCGTAACTTTCAAAAACAAGGGGTCACCGCAAAAGTGACAATGTCTCTTGGTCCGGTCAAATATCTCAGCAAGTTTGTTGTCCGAATACATCTCCTTTTCCTATGTGGCGAACATTTATTTTTATGCTGATTCTATATTTTCTTAAATTCTCAGCCGGTAAAGGCTCTCTTCTATCCAAAAGGATTCAATTTCATGGTATTTTTCCAGAAAAGATCGTTTAAACAACGTTATATGGAATCGAGATAATTTAAGAATAAATTATTCTTTGGGGTTGATGCATATCCCCATCACCACTTTCCGGTTGTCGGTTGGGTTATACTGTATACCGTTTTCAAAAATTAGGGAAGAGAAAGTTAGAGGAAGGAATCCTTCTCTGGCTCGATTGTGCCTGTAAGGTTAATTTCTTACTTTCGCATTAAAAATTAGATCATTTGAATGAAGAGCAGCAGGGTGAAGCCGATCAGGACGACCGTGGTTACCCAGGCGATGATGTTGAAGATGGGCCCATTCGTGTGAGCCATCATCAGCTTCTTGTCATTGATGAGCAATAAGATGAAGATGAGGATGAATGGGAGGACCATACCATTGATCACCTGTGAGAAGTACATGATCGGGATAAGCGGGAGATCCGGGTAGAGGATGATCCCCGCTCCCAAAAAGATGATCAGGGAATAGATCCCATAGAACTGTGGGGCTTCCACAAACTTCTTGTCAATCCCCACCTCCCAGCCCAGCCCTTCGCAGATGAGATAGGTTGTGGAAAGAGGGAGGATCGAGGCCGCAAAGAGGGAGGCATTGACCAGTCCAAAGGCAAAGAGATAGGTGCAGTATTTTCCCGCCAGGGGCGCAAGGGAAAGGGCCGCATCCTTAGCCGTTTCGATTTGAATCCCATGTTTAAAGAGGGTCTCAGCGCAAACGAGGATGATGAAGAAGGCGACGATGTGTACGACGATCGATCCCATGACCACATCGAACCGGGCAAATTTATACTCTTCGACCTTGATGCCTTTCTCCACAATCGAAGCCTGCAGATAGAATTGCATCCAGGGAGCGATCGTGGTTCCCACCAGGCCGATCACCATGGTCATCTCCGAAGGCTGGAGGCTTAATTGAGGACTTAAAAATTGTTTGACCACATGGTTCCAATCCGGCTTCACGATGATGCCCGTGATGATGTAGGAGATGTAAAAGACGCAGGCGACCAGAAAGGCTTTCTCCACCGACTTATAAGTCCCCTTGACGACCATCCACCAGACGAGAAATGCGCTAAGGGGGATGGAGATGAACTTGTCAACGCCAAAGATTTCCATTCCTGCGGCCACGCCTGCAAAGTTGGAGATGGCATTACCCATGTTGGTCAGAAACATCGCAATCATCAAATAGAAGGTGATCTTGGCGCCAAATTTTTCGCGGATCAGGTCCGAAAGCCCTTTTCCGGTCACGACTCCCATCCGGGCGCACATCTCCTGGATCACGATCAAGACGATCATGATGGGAATCAAAGACCAGATGAACTTGAGCCCGAATTGTGCGCCGGCCAGGGAGTAGGTGGTGATGCCACCGGCGTCGTTATCCACATTGGAGGTAATGATGCCCGGCCCCATCAGAATGAA
>Ga0315273_10010193_pt1 | contig 11967 bp, 6 predicted proteins | sample YL17G02_0_MG_FD_205753 | JGI IMG/M metagenome (GOLD analysis project Ga0315273, IMG submission 205753) | Sediment microbial communities from Yellowstone Lake, YNP, Wyoming, USA - YL17G02_0 | ecosystem: Environmental > Aquatic > Freshwater > Lake > Sediment | place: USA: Wyoming | collected... | reverse complement strand
AGCGGAAGCGTCACCGTCGACGGCGGGCAACTCAATCTGACCGGCCTCAATTCCGGTATTGGGGTCGGCAATGGCGGCACCGGCACGCTGACGATCCAGAACGGCGGTCAGGTCAGCGCGGTTAACCTGGGTCTCGGCAACCAGACCACCGGCGTAGGCACGGTCACCGTCGGCAACGGCACGGGGTCGTCTCTGCTCACGGTCACGAACTCCATGGGAGTCGGCAACTCGAGCACCGGCACGAGCACGTTGACCATCAATGCAGGCGGGATGGTCAACTTGACGGGCATCAATGGCAATCTCGGCTTGGGCGGCGCGCCGGGCAGCAGCGGCACCGTGCTCGTGGACGGCGGGCAACTCAATCTGACCGGCCTTAATTCCGGTATCGGGGTCGGCAACGGTGGCGCCGGCACGCTGACGATCCAGAACGGCGGTCAGGTCACGACCAACGGGATGGGCCTTGGCAACCAGGCGACGGGCGTCGGGACGGTCGTCGTCGGTGCAGGCTCCACGCTGACCACGACCAACGGCATGGCCGTGGGCCAGGCCAGCACCGGCAACAGCCAGCTCACCATCAACGCGGGCGGCACCGTCACGGCGACCGACACCAATGCGTACGTGTCGATCGGGAACCAGCTCGGCAGCCAGGGCACGATACTCGTCAACGGCGGGCAGCTCAATCTTACCGGCCAGAACTCGGGATTCGGCGTCGGCGAAGCCGGCACCGGCACGCTGACGATCCAGAACGGCGGCCAGGTCAGCGTCGCGCATATGGGCCTCGGCGACAACACGACGGGCGTGGGCACGGTCACCGTCGGCAGCGGCTCCGCGCTCAACATCGTGCAGAACCTGGGGATCGGCAATGCTCAGGGCAGCAGCGGAAGCGTCACCGTCGACGGCGGGCAACTCAATCTGACCGGCCTCAATTCCGGTATTGGGGTCGGCAATGGCGGCACCGGCACGCTGACGATCCAGGGTGGCGGAACGGTCAGCGCCTTCGACATTGGTGTGGGGACTCAGGCGACGGGCGTCGGGACCGTCGTCGTTGGCAACGGTTCCGGATCATCTTCGCTTACGGTGGGGGGCGATCTGAGGGTCGGCGGCCAGAGCACCAGCACGAGTACCCTGACCATCAATTCGGGCGCTAGCGTCACGGTGGGTAACGCGATGGGCATTGGCAACCAGCTGGGGAGCAACGGCGCGGTCACGGTCAACGGCGGGCAGCTCAACCTCGATTCGAGTTCGTACTTCGGCGTTGGCCAGCAAGGTACCGGCACGTTGACGATCCAGAACGGCGGTGAGGTAAATGCGGGGTACATGACCCTTGGCGATAGCGCAACGGGCAAAGGAACCGTCACCGTCGGCACAGGGACCACTCTAACGGTCGCGGACGGTTTGAACGTCGGTAACCAGAGCACTGCCACGAGCACCCTGACCGTCAATTCGGGCGGAATCGTCACGTTGACGGGAAATGACAGGGGATTGGGCATTGCCAACTCGCTAGGCAGCAACGGCGCGGTCATCATCAATGGCGGGCAACTCAATTTCCTCGGGCAGAACTCCTCTGTTGGCGTCGGCAATTCGGGAACCGGTTCGCTAACGATCCAGAACGGCGGCCAGCTCACCATGGTCGCGGATAATTTCGGCATAAGTGTCGGAGGCCAACAGGGTTCAGGAACGCTTCTCGTCAGCTCTGGCAGCACGGTCACCACCCGATCGCTGAATATCGCCTCCGGGGCCGGCGCAACCGGCGTAGTCAACATCGTCGGCACCACGTCCGGCCCGCAGACGGTCGTCAACCTCACGGGGCCCATCAATACGGCCTTCAACAACAACTCCCTGCAGGTCGGAAATTGGGGCAACGGCACGATGACCGTCTCGAACGGTGCCGTCGTAAACAGCAGCATCAGCGCCGGTATCCCCAACGCGAACTGCGCGAACGTGTTCTGCGGCACCTTCGTCGGCAATGGGGCAGGATCCACGGGAGCGCTGACGCTCACTGATGCCGGCACCACCGTGAACGTCGCGGGAGCATTCATCGTCGGCGGCGCCGCTGTGTTCACGAACCCGCCGAACAATTTCACCTTCGGCACGCCGGGCGGCACCACGAACGCGACGTTGAACGTATTGGCCGGCGCCACGCTCAACACCTACAACTCGAACGTGTCGACAGGGCCGGGGGGCAGCAATCCGACTGGCAGCGAAATCACGAACGCGAATGTCGTGGTCGACGGCGCGGGCTCCTCGTGGCAGGTCACGCGGAATCCGCTTCCGGATACCGTCAACAGACCCCAGGCGCAGATCATCGTCGCCAATCAGACGAACGCGACGGCGACGATCGACGTGACCAACGGCGGCAAGATCATCATCACCAACATTCGAACCGACACGCTCAATGACTTCTCGGTTCCCACGCTTCGCACCGGAGCCGGCACGAGCACGATCAACGTCAGCGGCGCGGGATCCGCCATCGTGATCAACGGCGACTCCGGCGACATCCGCTTGGGTACGAACGGCGGCACCTCGACACTCAACATCACCGGTGGCGGCAAGGTCTACAGCGACGACCCGAACGGCCTTAATTTCATGTTCGTCGGCCAGACAGCGGGATCGAATGCCACGCTTAACGTCGATGGCGCGGGGTCCAAGCTGACACTGAGCGGGGTAGGCGGGCTGAACACCTTTAACCAGGATGGCGGGGGATTCCTGAACATCGGGCGCCTGGGCCAGAGCGTGGGTGCCGCCTATGTGACCAACGGCGGGTCGATCCTCATCAGCGACGGCGGACAGGACGCCACCGGGTCTGGCGCCACGCTCACGATCGGCCGCAACACCGGTTCGACCGGTTCGTTGACCGTATCGGGTACCGGCTCGAACATCACGCTCGAGCAGACTGGTGTTGGCAGTACTGCAAGGCCGGTAATCAACGTAGGCCGCGCGGGCAGCGGGCAGCTCTCGGTGACCGGTGGCGGGACGATCGTGATCAACGACAACGTCCAAGGCGTCCAGGCGAGCACCGACGGCGCCGGGGTCATCGTCGGCCGCCTTGGCGGCTCGTCGGGCTCGGTTTTGGTGGATGGCGCGAATTCCAGCATCACGATCAACCAGACCGGCACCGGCACGTCATTCCCCGTCGTTGTGGTGGGTGGCGCCGGCAACGGTGCGATGACAATCACGAATGGCGCCAAGGTGGCCCTCAACGGTACTGCGGCGCGCGAATTCCTTGTCGGCAACGCTGCGGGAGGAACGGGAACGCTGACGATGTCGACGGGGGCCGAGATCTCGGCGTCGGTTTTCATCGTTGGCAACGATGGCGGTACCGGCAACGCAACGGTCAACAATTCGGTGGTCCGGCTCAACGGAATTGCGATCAACCCGACGGACAACTCGTTGCTTGGTCCCGTTGCCCTCGTCGGCCATGGCGCCGGGAGTAACGGGACGCTCAACCTTCAGAACGGCGCCCAGCTCCTCATCGGCACCGGAGCCGCGCCCGGGGGCGCGTTGGTCAGCCTCGGCGGCTCCTTCGTGTCACCGGGCGGCAATGGAACGCTCAACATGTCCGGGGGATCGAGCATCGCTTTCACGGGTGGCGGCGCAGCGCCGAACGTCTTCATCGGGTACAGCGGCACCGGGCTCTGGACGATGACCGGAGCGAGCTCGCTGAGCCTTCCCGCCGACGGCAAGATCATGCTTGGCGCGACGTCGACCGGAAACGGAACGATGACGGTAGGAGGATCGACGATCGTAACCGGCAGCCTGATCGTCGGAGACGCCGGCGTTGGCGTCTTCAATCAGAGCAGCGGGACCACCAGCGCCACGAGTCTGATAGTCGGCAACCAGCCGACGGGCAACGGGACGGTCAACCTCTCCGGGGGGGCGCTCAATGTTTCCGGGGACACCCAAATCGGCAAGGGCGGCACAGGAGTCTTCGTGCAGACCGGCGGCACTACTGCGGTTGGCGGCAATGTGATCGTCGGCGCCGGCAACTCCACTGTCGCGGGCGCGCCGGGTGGAACGGGGAGCTTCACCCAGACCGTTGGCCTCGTGACTGTTTCCGGCGGCCTCACCATCGGTCAAGGCAGCGGTGCCGGTGCAAGTGCCGGCGGGACGGGCGAGTATGTGCTGCGCGGAGGCTCCCTCACCGTCACCGGCCAGACGATCGTCGGCGGTGGCGGCGCGGATTCGTCGCTCGGCGGCATCGGCACGCTGTTCGTCCTCGATGGCGCAATCATGGATGCCGGCACCCTCCTGGGCATCGGTTCCGATGGAAGCGGGTCGAACGGCGCCACGGGGACCGTGATCCTCGACGGCGGAGCCAACATCTATGCGACGAACATCGCGATCGGGGCCGGCGGCTGCCTCGGCGGCAACGGGACGGTGCACGGCAGCGTGGTCATGGATGGCGTGACGATCGGCGACTGCGATACGGGTGTCACCCCCACGTTCACCGCCCTCGCCAACGGCCTCGGAACCGGTGTCGGCATCGAAGGCTTCCTCAAACCGGGACGCTCGCCGGGACGCCTGGTGATCGACGGCAGCTTCGAGTTCCTCTCCGGCACGATCGTGCTCGACGTTGAGCTGCTCAACGGAGTCTTCGTGACGGACGAGCTCGTGTTCACGAGCAACAGCAACACGCCATTGGACCCGCTTGTCCTGGCGGGCCTCAACATCGTGTACGCGTTCCTCGGCAATACGGATCCGAATGCGTTCGCGGCGAGCAATGAATGGGTGCTGGACACGTTCTTCAAGATCAACACGGGTGATCCATCCGCCCCCACGAGCGACCAGGGCATCTCGATGCTGACGAATGCGGCGGGAGATCCGGTACCGCTCGAGGCGCTGTTTGTGGATTCGACCTTCGCCGCGACCTCCCCCTCGTTCGTGATCCAGGACTTCACTTTCGATCCCGCCACCGGCGTCGACCAAGAAACATTCATCGCTGTCCCCGTCGAGACGGTTCCCGAACCGTCGACCTTCTGGCTGATGCTGCTCGGCAGCCTGCTCTTGCTGCGCGCTGCGCGAATGCGCCACCTGGCGGCCCGCACGCGTCGGATGTGACCGGTCGCGCGCCCGATTCGGGCGATGCGACCTGTCACGCAGGGATTTCCAGCCAGGCGCGCGCCTCGGCCGTCGCTTCCTCGTAGCTGAGACCCCGACCGGTGGCCTCGGCTTCCGCGAATGCGGCGCCCCCGAGCGCCGCGCGCGTGTTCGCGACGAGCGGCATGAGAAACGCCTCGTCCGCGCTTTGGCGCCCCATCCCGGTCTGCGTGAGCAGCTCATGCGCCGCGCCGTAGAGCCGCGCCGCGCGATGCCACTCCTCCAGGAATGCCGCGAAGCCCGCCGCGACGTCGAGCGCATCGCGACCCGTCGTCTGCCAGCCGATCCGCTCCGCGATTTCGAAGGCCTCGACGAGCATCGCGCGCGCGCGATCGGCCATCCCGCGCCCGATCGCGACCATCGCGATGTTGAGCAGGTTGACGGCGATGTTGCTGCCCACGCCCTCCTTGCGGTTGAGCGCGAGGGATTCCTCGTAGAGCGGCTCGGCCGCATCGAGATCGCCTTCGATGCGATGGAGCTCCGCCAGTCCGGTGAGCGCTGTTTCGAGCCGGAAGGTGTCCGCGAGCTCCCGCGCAAGCGTGAGCGACTCGTCGAGGTAGCTCTTTGCCGCGGCCCGATCGTCCTTGCCGAGCGCCACCGCGCCCAGCAGCGTGAGCGCTGCGACGACGCGGTCCTTGTTTCCGATCTCACGGGCGATCGCCAGGCACTCCTCGCTGAAGCGCTGCGCCTCGCCGAACCGGCCCATGAAGTACGCCAGGTACGCCGTCGCATCGAGCGCCTGGCACCGGAGGAGATTGCGCTCGCCGGCGCCCGCGCGCGCCAATGCCTCCGACGACACCCGCAGCCCCAGCACGCCCAGACCGCGCGAGATCCAGTAGATCCGCACCGCGTTGATGAGACGCAGTCCCAGTTCCGCGCCTCCCTCCGCGCGATCGCACCACGAGTGCGCGACAAGGATGTTCTCGCGCTCGAGGTCGAGCCGCTCGAGCCACGCACCCTGGTCGGCGCCCATCAGATGCGGCGCCGCCTCCTCCGCGAGATCCACGAAGAAGGCGAGGTGACGGGTGCGTGTCTGGCTCTTCTCGCCCGCCTCGTTCAACCGCTCCCTCGCATATTGGCGGACCGTTTCGAGCAGACGGTAGCGTCCGCCTTCCGCCTCCAGCTGAACCAGCGATTTCTCCACGAGATGCGTCAGCAGGTCGACGACCTCGAAGACGTCCACGATGGTATCGGCCGCCACTCTTTCCGCCGCTTCGAGCGTCCAGCCGCCCGCGAACACGGCGAGCCGGCGCAGCATCCCCTGCTCGTTGGCCGACAGCAGGTCGAAGCTCCAGTCGATGCACGCGCGCAGCGTCTGCTGGCGGGGGAGCGACGTCTTGTCGCCTCCCGTCAACAGGCGGAACCGATCCGACAGCCGCGTGGCAATCGCGTCCACGGCAAGCACGCGCACCCGCGCCGCGGCAAGCTCGAGCGCGAGCGGAATGCCGTCGAGCGTGCGGCAGATCTCGGCGATCGCCGGCGCGTTCTTCTCCGTCACCGCAAACGCAGCCTGTGCGGCGACGGCGCGATCGGTGAACAGGCGCACGGATTCGTATTGCGTCAACGCGGCAACCGTCATCGCGCGGTTCCACTGGGGGACCGCAAGCGGCGGCACCGAGAACGTCGTCTCGCCCGACAAATGCAGCGACTCGCGGCTCGTCGCCAGCACCTTTACCTGCGGGCCTGCCTGGAGCAGCGCTTTGGCCAGCTCGGCGCACGCTTGCGCCAAGTGCTCGCAGTTGTCCAGAACGAGCAGCAGTTGCCTGTCCAGGACGTGCTTGACGAGCGCCTCCTGGATCGGACGTCCGGACTCCTCGACAACGCCGAGCGCCGAAGCCACGGCCTGTGGCACCAGCCGGGGGTCCGCGAGTGGCGCCAACTCCACGAACCAGACGCCGTCCGGATAGTCGTCCATCGTGTCGGCGGCGACCTGCAGCGACAGCCGCGTCTTGCCGAGGCCGCCCACTCCAAGCAGGGTCAGCAGGCGCGTCGTCCCGAGCAGCTTCTTGACATTGGCAAGCACGGCCTCGCGGCCGATGAACGAACTCACCTGCTGCGGCAGGTTGTTCGGCGTCGCCTCCAGCGAGCGCAGCGCCGGGAAATCCTGCCGCAGATCCGGGTGGACGATCTGGTAGACGCGCTCGGGGCGCGCGAGGTCGCGCAACCGCACCGAGCCCAGGTCGCGCAGCGCTACGCCGGCCGGCAGTTGCTTGCCGATGAGATCGCGGACCGCCTGCGAGATGATCACCTGCCCGCCGTGCGCCGCGCCCATGATGCGCGCCGTCCGGTTCACGGCGCTGCCGAAATAATCGTTGTCGCGGTGCTCGACCTGCCCTGCATGCAGCCCGCAGCGCACGCGCAACGGAACGCCACCGGTCGCCTCGGGATCGGCCAGCGCCTGCTGCAGCGCTAGCGTCGCGGTCACCGCATCGAGCGCGTTCGGAAAGGCCGCGTAAAGACCATCCCCCGTCATCTTCACGACAATGCCGCGGTGACCCTCGACCGCGCGCCGCGCGATCGCGTCGTGACACGCCAACGCCGGACGCATGCGCTCCGGCTCCCGATCCCAAAGGCGGGTGCTGCCTTCGATGTCGGTGAACAGGATCGTCGTGAGTGCGGACGGGTCGTGCACGCGGGGTCCCAAGCAACCAGTGCAGGATGCGTACTCTACGACAGCGGAGGCGCCTTAACCAGCCGGCGCGCAATCGTGATGCGCGTACGCCGCGTGGCGCCCGGCGCCCTTCCACAATTCGCGGCCAGGCCTTAGAATCAGCCCACTTCATCCCGCCGGAACAGACCGATGCTCAAGGCTTGGCAGTTTTGGATCGTGACCGCGATTGCGTTGCTGGCCGCGATTTTCGTGGTTGCGAACACGTTGCTTTTCACGAGCAACCGCACCGCGCAGGCGGACATAGCGGGGCGGCAGGATTACATCCAGAAGAGCGTTCAATTCGAGGGCCTTTATCGCGAGATCGTCAAAGCCCTGGCGGATCTGTCGGTTCGTAATCAGGATCCGGAACTCAGGAACCTGCTCGCGGCGCACGGCATCTCGGTAACGTTGCCGCCGCCCGCCGCGCCGGCGGCCCCGTCGCCCCGCAAGTGATCGCCCGAACCAAGGACAGCCGTGACCATGGAAGAAAGACACACGAGCTCGCCGAAGCGTGAGCGTGGCGAACGAAGCGCCTTCATCCCGTTCCTCATTCTGGCGTTGGCCGTGGCAGGCTGGGCGGCGTTCCAGATGACGCAATTGTTGCGCGAGCGCGACTCGCTCGAGGTGGCGCGCTCCAATCAGGAGCGCCCGATGGAGAACTCCAAGAAACTCCGCGATCAACTCGATGGAATCGCCCGGGAGACGCAACTCCTCGCCAACAAGGGCAATGCCGGCGCCAGGCTGATCGTCGACGAACTGAAAAAGCGCGGGATCACGATCAATCCCGAGCCGCAGGCGGCACCGGACAAGAAGTAGCGCGCGCCGGCGGAGCTGACTGTCGCGACACGGTGCGCCAGCCAGCCCATTGCCTCAGAATTTGTGCGAAAGCGTGAGGCTGATCGCTGGTGCCGTCTTGTAGTCGGCCTTCGCGAGGTCATCGCCGCTCGGGTTCATCACGGTGAGCTTTCCGCCGGCGATCGCGACCACGTAGAAATCGACTTGCGTCTTCGGTGCGAAGCGATAGCTCACGCGCGCGAACACCGGATAGAAACTGTTCTCCCCGATGCCATTCGCGTTCGGCCCGCTGTTCTTCAGGCGAAACGTGTCCGAGCGGTCCGCGGCGCCACCCGCGACTTCCCAGCGATCGTCGAGCATGTAGGCGAGTTCGAGGCCTGCGCCGCCCGTGATGCCCGCGGAGAACGGATTGCCCAGACGCAGCCGGTCGGTGATCTGCCACTTGACGATCAGAAACGGAGACACCCGATACGACCGCGTGTCTTCCATATGGCTGAACACGCTGGCGCCGATCCCCACCAGCAGATCCTTCGAAAAGACCTGCGCCACGGTGAAGACCGCGCCCCATTCGACGGCGACACCGGTCTTCGCGCCCGATTCGTACGACCACCCCACCGTCGGTGAAACGCCGAGGCTCAGGCCGGAGGCGGCCAAGTAATCGAAGTCGAGCCCGAGCGAGATTGAAACCAGGTTGTTCCACGGCCCGCGCCCGCCAAACGCCACCGGCGAGTTGAAGTTCCAGTTCTGGTAGTCGTACCGGGCATTCATGCCCAGCGCAAGTTCCGCGGTGACTTGGCGGCTGGCGCTGCCGCTGGCGAAGATGCCGCTCCAGCCGAATTTCCCGCCGCCGTCGATGTTGGTGTCGAACTGGTTGATGCCGGTGAGCGATGCCGTTGCCGCGACCTCGCCCGGCTGCATCGTCTGGGCGGCCGGGATGAGCGGTGGCAGCAGGGCCGCAAGGGTCACGAAGGTGAGCAGGCAAGAGCGGACGCGACGCGGCATACCGTTACTCCCATGGGGTCGGCGGCATTTGACGCGCTGGCTAGCGATGCCGCAGCGCGAGGATTCTACCCGAAGTGGCGGGACATGGCGGCTCTGCATGGTATCTATCCGCCGCCGCGACGGTTACACACGGGGTGATGAAGCGTGACGGAATGATCAAATCGCGGGAAATCGCGGCACAATTGGCGGACTGAGCGGGGCAGGACTATCGCGGTTCGTCCCGGTCACACTACAATCGGCGCGTCCCCTCCCTCGGAAAGGTCACGATGAAACTCTACGTCTCCTCCGCCTCTCCCTATGTGCGCAAAGTCAGCATCGTCGTCCGCGAAGCCGGACTGGCCGCTCGCATCGAGGAAGTGGTGGCCAGTGTGTCACCCGTCGCCCCCAACGAGCAGGTCTCGCGCGACAATCCGCTCGGCAAGCTTCCGGTGCTGATCGCCGACGACGGCAGCGCCATCTATGACTCGCCGGTGATCTGCGAATATCTCGACAGTCTGCATTCCGGCCGCAAGCTGTTCCCTGCGGCCGGTCCCGCGCGATGGACGGCATTGAAACTGCAGGCGCTCGCCGATGGTCTGCTCGACGCCGCGTTGCTCGCGCGTTACGAGACGGCGTTGCGGCCCGAGCGTCTGCGCTGGCCGGAGTGGATCGCCGGGCAGAAACTCAAGATCGCCGACGCGCTCGACGCGCTGGAGCGCGATGTCGACTTGCTCGGCGGCGACCTGACCATCGGCAACCTCAGCGTTGCGTGCGCGCTCGGCTATCTTGATTTTCGCTTCGCCGACGACGCGTGGCGCACGGGCAGACCCAAACTCGACGCATGGCTGGCCGAGGTGTCCAAACGCGAATCGCTCCAGGCGACGATTCCGAAGGGATAGCCGGAGAGGGCTGCTGCTGGCGGCCCGACGTTCTGCGCCTGCTCGGCGAACTACCTGATCGACACGGCCGCTGGCTGCCGCGTCTGCGCGCCGCGCCGCGTTACTTTTTTCCGATTCCATGCGCCCGGTCGAGGCCGTTGCGCAGGACGCGCGCCCAGGTCGATGCGATGGACTCGGCCTCGCCGGCATTCACCACGCTGCCGGAAAGCTCCATCCTGCCGGAGTTGCGCGCCTCGCGCCGGTCGATCACGCGCGCGAGCACCTCACCCGTCTCGGAATCGTAGAGTTCCGCGACCATCGTCATTTCGCCGGCCGAGACCGTGTACGTCCGCGAGCGCCCGGCCGACTGAGTATCCGGTGCGTTCACGTATAGGTTCACGATATTGACCTTGACGCGCAACACGTCCGGGCCCGCCTCGTTCACCACCTTGTATCCGCTCTTTGCCTGCAGTTCCTTCACGAACTCCTCGAAGACGACCTTGGCCACGCGGGTCCTGATGTTCTCGCGCTCTTCGGTGCTGAGCTTGAAGAGGCTGCCGGTCTTTGTCGGATTCCAGTCCTTGCGGAAAGCGACCTCGACGGGTTCGAGCTTGATGCTGCGGTAGCCGGCAAGCGATGCGCCAGGCCGCGCATACGCGAGGTCGATGTCTTTGACCTTGATCTTCTGGAGCCCGTCATGGCTCATGACCTCGTCGAGATCTTTTGCGGACGCTGCCGGCGCGGGCGTCAGCAGGAGCATCGAGGCCAGCAGCGCAGCGAGGCGAACGATTCCCGTGATGTTCATGAAAGGATAGTAAATTCAACCGCACCAAGCGTCAGGGAATCAGGTTATCACGGGTTGACGCGACCCGCCGACGCCGACCGTCTGAGTTGGCCGCAATCGGTAATGACGTCTCGGGAGCGCGAGCCGCGCGGCTGCTCATTTCACCCGGAAGACACCTCGGACAAGCCGGATCCGGCCCTCCTGAAGACTGCGCCGCGCGTTCCCGGCCTTTTGCGCGAGATTGTCGACGAACACCGCCAAGGTCAGCTGTCCCTGCGCGGCGTCTGCGGGAGTCCGGCTCAAATGTGCGTCGCTGACATCCTCGAAGAGTTCAGCGATCAATCCACTCTCGCCGAGAACCGAGCGAATCTCTTCGGCAGAAACAAGGAAGCTGTCGGCAGGGTCGGTGGCCCACGGAAGCGGAAAATAGGACGCAGCCGCTTCCCCGGCGGCGATCTCCTGGAAGGCGAACCGGCCGTCCGGCTTGAGGACCCGGCAGACCTCCGCGTAGAGCTTCCGCTTGTCCGCGATGTTCATGCCGACGTTTTGCATCCAGACGGCATCAAACGAATCGTCGGCAAAGGGTAAGTCGAGAGCGCTGCCCTCGTGCACATCGATTCGGTCGTCAAGACCGGTCAGCCGATTCAGCAGTATTGCGCCGGCGCAGTAATCGGGCGATAACTCGATGCAGTCGACGCGGCAGCCGAGCGCGGAAGCGAGCAGCCGGGCGGGACCGGCCAGCCCGGCTCCAATATCGAGAACGCGATCTTCGGCCCGAATCC
>Ga0315273_10010192_pt1 | contig 11968 bp, 15 predicted proteins | sample YL17G02_0_MG_FD_205753 | JGI IMG/M metagenome (GOLD analysis project Ga0315273, IMG submission 205753) | Sediment microbial communities from Yellowstone Lake, YNP, Wyoming, USA - YL17G02_0 | ecosystem: Environmental > Aquatic > Freshwater > Lake > Sediment | place: USA: Wyoming | collected... | reverse complement strand
CACCGGCAGTTCATGGAAATGGGGAAAGAGGGGCTGTTAAAGTTCTTAAAAGGCAACGGCGTGTTCTATGATGTCAAGGAAGTGATGAAATAACGATTTATTGCTGCTCTTATCTGTTTTGATAAATAACATGAAGCCTTCTTTTCATACCGCATCAGCCCTCTTCATCTGTTTTTCGTTCTGCGCCGTGTATGCCCAGGACAACGGTCTGTTTTCTTCCACCAACCGCTTCGGCCTGTCGTACGAATACAGCGACTCGCTCCGCGCGGCCGTGACCGGCGACAGCAGCAAGTTTTTTTTCTCCCGGCCCTGCGACGTGCGTTTTCCCCGGCTTGCCGGGCCCGCAGGGAACATTGTCGTCGAGGCCGACGGCATGCGCGCAGGCGCTGCGTTTAACGCCGTGGCCGGCGGGATTGCGGTGGACAACGACGGCATCAGTTTCGGGGCCGTAAACGGGCTCCTGACCCTTGCGTCATTGCACCTCGACGCCAGCGTCGAGCTCAGCGCCTTCACAACCGACCGGCTGGCTTTTGGTTTTCCCCTTGAGTCTGATTACGAGCGGTTCATGGCCGGAACAGAGAGGCCCATAGCGGGCGCAATGGATTTCCGGTTCGGCGTAAAAGAGGCGTACCTTACGGCAAAAATGAAAAGCCTCGACGTAAGCGTGGGGAAAATGAAACTGCGCTGGGGGCCGGGATACAAGGGCACGCTCGGGCTTTCCGGAACCACGTACGCGCCGTTTTATTTCTACCTCATCAACCTCAATCTCGGTTCTGTATTTAAGCTGTCAAGTTTTCTCGCGGGGTACGATGACGAGGATTGGTTCGCGGGCGAAGTCTCGGCCGCTGATTCCCTTGTCGTTGCGGCGAACGGCCGGAACATCTCCACGCTTCCCGCGCGCTACGGCGCGGGCCAGCGCGTGGACGTGCGGCTGGGCAGGCACTTCCAGCTCGGACTTTTTGAACTGGCCGACTTTTTCGGCTCCGGCGACCTAATCCGGTTCGCCAACCCGCTCCAGTTCTACTACACGGCGAACAGCGCGAGCGGCACCAACTTCGCCAACATCATGGGCGGGGCAGACGTCAACGTGGTGTTCGCCCCGTGGCGGTTCTACGGCGAGCTATTGAACGACGACGTCACCCTGTTCGAGGACGCGGGCAACCCGGACAAATACGCGTTCCAGATCGGCGCCCAGTACTTTCCAAAAGGGAACATCACGCAGGCCGGCATCGAATACACCCACGTGACGCGCTACACCTACGGCCACTTCACTGCACTCTCCCGCCACAGCCTGTGGGACGAACCGCTCGGCTGGCAGTGGGGCAACGACGGGGAGTGGCTGAACGGCCACGCCGTGTTCAATCTGTCTCATAGAGTACGCTCTAAGATCGAGGCCGGCCTCTGGTTCAAAGGGGCCGGGGAACTGATTGACGACTGGTACGCGGACGGAGAGCCTGACCTTGACAACGCCCCGTTCTGGACGGGCCGCCCTGACAAGGCCGTCACGCTCTCCGTAAGCGCGCGCTACAGCTTTAAAGAGTGGCTGTCCGTGGACTGCACCTGCCGGCCGATGTGGGAAAAGAGGCGAGGGGAAGAGGAGTGGGGATCGTCGCTTGCGCTCTACGCTTACCTCACGCTCACTCCTCCGTGGGAGTGGCAGGCGGGGAAATGATCATTTCGTCGCTTCCTTGACGTCGTAGAAAACGCCGCCTTTTTTCCATGTGCCCGCAAGGACTTTTTCGATCGTATCCTGTCTTTGTCAGGTTTCTTTGCAGGCAGGAGACTGAATTTATTTTCAATCGCCTTGAATTCCCTGAGTTTTCCCTCGTTTTTTGACCATCGGCGCAGTTCCCGCAGGTTGACCTGATTGTGCTGCGCCGCCATGGCCTTCTGTTCAAGGCTGGTCCTTCGGCCTGGGAAATTCTTCAAGCATTTGAACATCGGCCAGGTCTTTTTCACGTCCGGAGGCCTTTTTGTTTATTATCAGGTCTTCCCGCGATATCACGGAAACGGCAACGCCCTCCACCGAAATGGTCTCTCTGTGCGCATAACACTCCTTGATGTCGATCCCGGACGCCTGGTTGATTATATCGATGCGCATAGGGGGGCGGCCCATTCGGAAGACGCGGCCGATGTCCTTGAAATGGGCTTTATCAACGGTCGGGGCGCCGAATTGGCGAAGCGCCTTCTGCAGCCGTTCCACGTTAGACTCGTCCACGGCGATGAGCACGTCCATGTCCGCCGTCGAGCGGGGATGACCGTATATTCCCACGGCCCAGCCGCCGAGCAGGAGGTATTCAACGTTGTTCCTGTTCAGAAAATTCAAAAAATCTCTGAAGTCGTCCGGTAGTCGCTTCAGGGCCATAAAAACACTCCCTCAAATAAGTTATCATTTCAAGTTTATTTTCAACGGGTGCGGATGACCAGTAGCTGTTGTCGTCCTCATGGATTGTTTTACTGTCCGAAAATTCCGCGACCGACCGGTCCATGGTGATGTCCAGGGTTTTCCGTTCAGGCGTTGTATCGCTTTTCCTTACGACCTTTTTATGGAGCACCACTGGTTTTCCCCTGCGGCGGTCGAACAGCAGTTTCACTTTCCATTCAGGGGGATAGGCATCAATGACCTTGAGAAGCAGCGCGGTCAGCTCCTTGCGCAGGAAAAACCCGGGATTCATGCTGTAGCTTATCGTCCGGCCGCAGGACTGTGCAATCAGCACGCCGTCGGATTCCAGGCGGTTCAGCTCCCGTTTGACGGGCCGGTCAGGGCACTTCCAGAACCCGGTTATTTCGCGGGCATACCCCTGCCCCCGCGCGGCTATGAACGTCAGCACGCGCTCCCTGCTCAGCGATCCGAATAAGGATTTCATCGTTTGATCCTTGAAAACGAGGCGAGGTACGGGTCAATTATTGACCCATATGGGTCATAATATAACCTTTTCTTCATAGGACTTCAAGGAATAATTTTCTCCCCTAAGGCCGGTTTGGTGGTTCAGGGGCCGTTCTTCTGTCCCGAAGACTCCTTTAAAATCCCGAGCATCCTCATGGCCAGGACATTGCGGTCGAAGTTCTTCGCCACGTAGTCACGGCCGGAAAACGCCTGACGTCCCCTGGTCCGTACGATTTCGATGCAAGAGGCGAGCGATTCGGCGCTGTCCGGCTCCATTGCTACACCTGCCCCAGCCTCTAGAACAAATTGCAATGCCTGGCCCCGCACGCCCATGATGATGGGCACGTTCATTGCCATGAGCTCGAATATTTTTGACGGGATGACTGACCCGAACAGTTCGGTGCCGTGAAGGTGCACGAGGCACGCGTCGCAGGCCGAGATGATCGCAGGCATGCGCGCCCTCGGCTGTCTGCCGGTGAAAACGACGCTTGTCAGGCCGCGTTCCTGCGCCGACTTTTCCAGCTTTTCGCGGTGCGCGCCGTCGCCCACGATCCAGAACATGATGTTGTTGTTGCCGTCTTTTTTATAACGCTCGGCCGAATCGAGAACGACCTCGAGGCCGTGGGCCATGCCGATTGTGCCGATGTACGCGCACACGAATTTGCCTTGTGAGCGGAACTCCTTTTTCACGGAAGCAGTGTCCGCGACCCGCGTAAACTCTTTCACGTCAACGCCGTTCGTCACCACCGACACCTTTGCCGGGTCAACGCCCCGGCTGCATATCCGCACCTTGTAGCCTTCGCCGACCGCCACGATATGGCCGGCGGCGCCGTACATTTTTTTCTCAAGCCGTTCGAGGAAACTGATGACCGGGGATTTTTTCATGGCGCCGACCGTGACGATTGATTCGGGCCAGATGTCGCGTATCTCGAGCACGAACGGCCGTCTCTTGAGCCGTTTGCAGAGCACGCCTGCCCAGCCGCAGAAAAACTGCGGCGAGGTGGCAACGATCACGTCGACTTTGCGCACCATAAGCGCGGCGAGCGTGGACGAGACCATGTAGCTCAGGTAGTTGGCGGTCCGCCTGAAAAAACCCTTATTGGACGCGATAAAGGTCCAGACCCGTATGACCTTGATGCCGTCAACCGTCTCTTCGCGGCGCCAGCGGTTCTTATATCCTTTGTAAACAACGCCGTCAGGGCAGTTCGGCGCGCAGGTGATGACCGTGACTTTGTGGCCCGCCGCGGCCCACCGCCTGCAGTGCTCGTACGTGCGCGTTGCCGGCGCGTTGACTTCGGGGGGGAAATAGTGGGAAAGGAAAAGAATATGCATAGCAGTGGGAAAATAATTCAGAAGTGATGCTCTTTGCCCCCTAAGTCCCCCGAACTCTGCCCCCTTTCCCGCCTTCCCCCGCAGGGGGCAGGTGTTAAAAAAGTCCCCCTCCGGGGGAATAGGGGGCGGCGATTTCCTGCCTTGTTCCCGATCTCATGGACGCCAGCGCCGCAAACGTCGCTGCCGTGGTCTCAAACAGGGACGAATGCGGGATCGGCGCCGGGCCGCCGGACTTCACGGCATTGACAAACGCGGCAAGTTCCGCGCCGTACCCCTTGTCCTGTTTCCCCTTGAGCTTTTTCCCGCCCCTCTTGCCCGAGCAGGTTGTTTTTGTGAAGTTCTCCATACTCACGGCCGAATTGTCCGCGAACACCTCGCACCGTTCTTTTTCCAGCTCGGCGCTCCCGAGCGCCGCGTACACGATGGTCGCGATTGAGCCGTCTTCGTAATCAAGGGTAATGGCGCACGAATCTTCGGCAACGATGGCCTCGTTCGCTGACTTTATGCAGGAGGCGTGTACAGAGATGGGAGAACTATTGATGATAAACGAGCAGAAGTCAATGAAGTGGCACACCTCGCCTATGATCCTGCCCCCGCCGGCTTCTTTGTCCTGAATCCAGCTGTTTTTTGGAATGCTTCCCGCATTGACCCGGTACACGACGGTCATGGGCGTCTGGCGGCCCTCAAAGTATCTGCGGATGAGCGCGGCGTGCGGAGAGAACCTCCGGTTGAACCCTACCGTGATCAGCCTGTCGCTCGAAGTCATGACCTTTTTTATTTCCGCCAGTTCTTCAGGCGTCAGGGCAAGCGGCTTTTCCACATGCACGTGTTTTCCGGCATTGAGCGCGGCAATCGCGAATTTCGCGTGGGTGTCGTGCCGGGTCGCGATGATGATCGCATTGATCTCCTTATCGTCAAGCACCTGCTGAAAGTCGGTAACCGCGTATTCGAAACCGGCCTTTCGGGCCGTCTCCGCCGCGGCCATGCCGTTCGCGTCGCACACCGCCCGGAGCCGGACATCACGGATTTTTTTAAGATGGGGGAGAAGGATGGATTTGGCAAAGCCGCCACAACCAACAAGGCCGACAGTCGGAACGACTGTCGCCTGCTGCGCCTGAGTGCAGTTCGCGGGCGCAGCAGGCCTTTCCACGACCACATTCATCCTGCGCGTCGCGCCGGTTATTTCCGGCTGTTTCTCGGGATACGTCAGAACAATCCCCAGATACGGTTCCTCGGTTTTTCCGAGCAGGAGGTCGTACGCCTCAAGCGCCTTGTCTATTGAAAATCTATGCGTGACGAGCTTTGAAGGCGTGACCGTGCCTTGTGCTACGCAGTCAAGGAACGCGCCGATGTTGCGCTGTTCGGTCCAGCGCACAAGGCCGAACGGATAGTCGTGGCCCGCCTCTTCGTAGGTCGGATCGTACCGGCCCGGGCCGTAGGAGCAGCTCAGCTTGAACGAAAGCTCCTTTTTATAGTACGAGTCGCGCGGGATGTCCATGCCCACCATGCCGGTGGCGACCACGGTGCCGTGGACACAGCAGATTCTGCCGGCCGTCTCGACAGGCTCGTTCGAATGCGTGGCCGCGGTGATGAGCACCGCGTCAACGCCGTAACCTTTGCTGAACGAGTCGCTCGCGGCTTCGATGTTCTCTGAGACCGCCTCGTCCGCGCCGAGCGTTTTTGCAAGTCCGCACCGGATTTTGTCAGGGTCAAAACCGATCACGCGGATCCCTGAGGTTTTCAAGAGCTGGACAGCAAGGATGCCGAGAAGGCCGAGGCCGAGAACGCACACGGTCTCGCCGAGCCGCACGTCGCACTGCCGCACGCCCTGAAGCGCGATGCTGCCGACCGTGGCGCAGGAGGCGTCTTCGAAAGAGACACCTGGCGGGATTTTTACGATAAGATTCTTAGGCACATAGTTATATTCCGCGTGGTTGGCGTAGAGCGCGCCGCCGCATGCGACGCGGTCGCCTTTTGCAAGCCCCGGTACGTTGCTCCCCGCCTCTTCAACGATGCCGGCGCAGGAGTAGCCGAGGGGGATTGGCTGGTCGAGTTTGGCGTTTACTTTTTCGAGCGCGGCGGACAGTCCTTCGCTCTTTATGGCGCGGATGACTTTTTTTACCTGATCAGGCATGGCCATCGCCTTGCCGATGATGTTCTTGCGGGCAAAGTCAACAAGCATGCGCTCGGTGCCGGCCGAAACGAACGAGGCGCAGGTCCGGACGACCACGCCGCCGTCGCGGCAGGCCGGGACAGGCACGTCGGCGAGCCACAGCTCGCCGGATTTGTAGGACTGGAGGATCTGGAGCATAGCGGAGACTCTATTTACCCGCCCTGATTTTTTCTGCAAGGTCGGCTATTTTCCGGCGGATTTCAGGAATACTTTTCGTAGCGGCAAGCCAGACGATCTCATGATCCATGCTAAAATAAAAATGGATGCATTTGTCGCGTATCCGGGCCATGTCACGCCACGGAACTTCCGGTGCGAGGGAACAGACCTCCGGCGGCAGGTTTTTGACCGCTTCGCCGATGACCTCAAGGCTTCGTATCACCGCCTTGACCGTCCGGCTGTCCTTGACGAACTGTTCATACGTCATTTCCTTCACGTACTCCATCGCATCGTCCATGTTCTGGACGATGTCGGCAAGATACAGCGAAACGTCCCGCTTCATACAGGTACCGCCTCTTTGAAAATACGCTCTTTAAGTTCGGGGCGGACGCTTCTGCGCGGGATAAGGTCCACTTCCATTCCCAGCAGGTCAATGAGGTGGTTCTCCGCTCCGACAAGGTCCAGAAGACTTATCGGCCGGTCAAACTCCGCCAGCATGTCAACATCGCTTTTTTCGTGAGCTTCGCCCCTGACAACCGAACCGAAGATCTCCAGACGGGTAATGCCGTAGCGCGAATGAATATCTGCTGCGTGGGAGTGAAGGATGGTCTTGATTTCTGAAAGCGTTTTCACGTATGGCCTCCAGTGATAATATACCTTTTTCTGAATGGCAGCCGGATAAGTTAAAATACTAATTTACCTTTGGAAGTGGATTAAGAAGACCCAATCGCTTTTGTACACTCTTTCCAGCTTAAAACGCCCGGCCCGGTGCGGGGCTGCGAATCGGTCCCGCCGTACACCACGTAGCCGTCCTTATATTGGACAAATTGTCAATTGGATTGACAATTTGTCCGAACCCGGTGCCTCATCGCTTCACAAAACCGGTGTTCTTATATAAACCGTTTACGGTCAAACCCCTAGGCCTTTTAAGGATGCCTGTGGCATGCTTAAAACGGCGCCCGAGGGCTTTTTCGTGGCGAGGAACAGGTCCCCGGTTTCCCGTATACGTAGGGCACCATCTGCCGCCTCATGCAGTTTCCGGCGCAGTACGTCCATCGACAAAGGTGCACTCAGCGCGCGCACTAGGTGCACTATTTTTTCGCCGTGTGTTTTTTTAATGCCGGTTTATCCGCACAACATTTCCGAGCGGACCTGATAAGACGTGTGGCGACGGCCAGATGGCGGCGGGCAATCGTTTTATCGATTTCGGAACATATCCCGTAATCTCCCGCCTGCCGGTCGTCAAAAAGCGCCTGGATAAGTGAGGAGGTGCTGCGCGGAAAAATACCGGTCTTGACAAACTCACGATTGAACGCCCCTATTACCTGTCCATGGGAAGAAAAAGAAAGCCCTTTCGATAAAAGGACCGCGGACAGAGCATGAAAAACCGCGTAATAGGTGCGCGACACGGCATCATCGTACCTTTTAAAGTCGTACATGATTCTTGCCGCTTCCATTTTTTCGGAGGCCTTTTTAAACAGCGCGGCACACCCCTTTTTTACTGTATTCAGAGCAGCACTCCTTCGCGCTGGATATTGATGCCGATAGGAAGTCTTTTATGCATTTCCCAGCCAGGTTCGTCCAGGATGATGCTTGAAGACAGTATATCGTACCTGTTGAGAAATTCCACTTCGGTACCGCGCACCGCTTTTACGGAATTTTTGTTTTTCTTTCGCAGAATGACCGCAAAATCGTAGTCCGACCCCACACGGGCATCACCCCGTGCGCGCGACCCGAAAAGGATCACCCTTTTTACGCCCGGGACCCTTTTCCGCACGCTGCGGGAAAAGAAAACCGCCTTTTTATCATAAGACTTTTTCATGGGAATACCCCGATATGATAATATACCTTTTTCTACTTATATAAACCGTTTACGGTCGAAGCCGTTCAGCGTTATCTGCGTTCTGGTTTCAAGCGCTTTTTTCGTGGCAAGGAACAGCCCGCCTGTTTCCCACACATACTCCACCGCGCATCCGGCGGCGTCCCGGAACAGTTCATAGCTCTTTTTTATGTTCTCTTCGTGTCCGTGATCGCGGAAACGCAGGTTTGTTTTATCCTTCTTTTCGATGTTCTCGATTGTACACGTCTTGAAATCGTCCATCGAAATCAGTACGTTCCCGCGGTGGGCGGCAAAACGCTCCCGCACACCCTGCACGCCCTATGGCCAAGCATGCCGGTTGCGCCGAGGACAAGGATTTTCATTTTCATGCGGGTTTATCCATGGTAGTACGATACAACAAAATAGCTTTTTTCAGCGCCTCAAGTTAAAATCCTTGCCATGTTACCCTACATATAGTATAATATGCGCATGATGTAGGGTAAGTTGCATTAATACCCTACATTATGGTATATTCTATTCAAAGTAGGGTAATAGATGAGCATTATATTCCACATCATGAAAGAAGAGTACGACCGGCTGGGCGAGGCCGAACGTGTTTATCGCAGGAGCGTTAAAAAGGCGGTCCGGGGCGCTCCGCGCATCAAGCGCATCGGCAAAAAGGAATATCTTTACCTTGAGAGCCGGACCGGCAGCAAAGTAGCGGATGAGTATATCGGCCCCGCCGGCAGTGAAAAAGCGCTCAAGGTCATGGAGGAGGTCAAACGCCGCCGTAAAGACCAGGAGTCGCTCAAGAAAATCCGCCAGGACCTCAAAGAGGTGAAAAGGGTCCTCCGTGGAAAAATTTGAACTGCTTTACTCGGTGCTTTCATCGCTTCACAAAGCCGGTGTCCTTACCGATTGCGTCCTTATCGGAAGCTGGTGTCAGGATTTTTACCGGCAGCTCTGGGGCAACCCGTTTCAGATACCTGCGGCAAGGACCACCGATGCCGATCTGCTGCTTTCCAAACAGTTGAAGTTCAAAAACTCCGTTGACATCGCTGCCATCATGGAACAGAACGGCTTCAAGATCCAGCGCAGCTCGACCACCGATGCCATGAGGTTCATTCATGAGGACTTTAAATTCGAGTTTCTCGCGGATGCCGGGGCCAAACCAGACGAAAATGTTTTCTTTTTTAAAAATCTAAGGATTTCGGCGCAGGAACTGCACTTTATGAGCATTCCGCTGAAGTACAATTTCGTCGTGCCGTTTCGGGACATCTCTCTTCGATTGCCGGAACCCGAAGCGTTTGCCCTGCACAAGCTCATTGTCAGCCAGTACCGTAAAAAGCGTGAGAAAAAAGAAAAGGACATTGAGGCGGTCAGAGGGATGTTTCTTTTTTTCAAAGATAAGCCGCATCACGTCCGGCGGCTGCACCAGATTCTCGGTGAGCTTCCGAAAGGCTGGCAGAAAAAAATCACGGACGCCCTGCGCAAAACAGGGCTGGAATTGCCGCAATAAGCCCGAGGCGATGCCGAGGCCTTTTAAGGGTGCCTGTGGCATACTTAAAACGGCGCCCGATGCTTTTTTCGTGGCAAGAAAAAGTTCCCCGGTTTCCCACACATAATCGATTGCGCAACCTGCGGCAGTCCTGGACATTTCATAACTCTTTTTTAAGTTCTCTTCATGCCCGTGATCGCGGAAACGCAGATTTGTTCTTTCCTTCTTTTCAATATTCTCAATAATACAGGTCTTGAAATCGTCCATCGAAATCAGTACGTTCCCGCGATGCGCCGCAAAGCGCTCCCGCACGCCCTCAAAGGTGTGGCCTTTTGCGGAAAAGGTGATGGCCGCAATGGAGCCGTCGCAGCCCGCACGGCAGGCAGGGCAGGGACTGCCGGAAAACCGGGAAAGAGGTTGCGCATTTCTGATTTTAAGTGTATATTTGTTGTAAGAACAATGTTCTTACAAAGGAGCCTTCTATGATCAAGCATCTGCAGAAAGTCGGGAACAGCCGCGGAATTGTCCTTGACAGACCGATTCTTGAACTGCTTCATATCGGCGATAACGCGGCTTTTGAAGTGACCCAGGAGAAAAACGGACTTCTTTTAAGGCCGTTATCCGTTTCGGAAGCGTACCGAAAGGTCTCTTTGAAACACCGCAAGTCCCTGGATAAACTCGCAAAATGACTGACGGACCCCGTTTTCCGCAGACGACTGACCTTGGTTAGAGCTTGCAATTGTATTGCTTTTATAATTATATTTAATATACAATATGAATGACATCGTTTTTGAATGGGACCCGTTAAAAAACATAAAGAACAAAGAAATCAATGGTATATCGTTTGAAGAAGCCCGGACGGTTTTTTATGATGAAAACGCGCGTTTAATACCGGACCCAAAACATTCCGACGAAGAAGACCGTTTTATCATGCTTGGGTTCAGTTCTAAAGTCCGTTTGCTTATCGTCTGCCATTGTTACAGGAAAAACGATCAGATAATAAGGATTATTTCGGCCCGCAAGGCGAATAAAATCGAATCTAAACAATACAACCGGTTTAAGGGGTAAAAACCATGCTTGAACAATACGATTTTTCAAAATCCGTTAAAAATCCATATGTTAAGAAATTAAAGAGGCAGATAACGATACGGGTCGAAAATGACACGATAAGTTATTTTAAAAAAATCGCTTTAATTGCCGATATTCCGTATCAAAAACTTATAAATTTATTTTTGCGCGATTGCGCCGAGCACAATAAGGTCCCCGAAATAAACTGGAAACCTCATAAGCGCAAAGCCGCATAAGTAATTTTATTGTCCCCTAGGCCGCGGCGATACAACCGTTATCCGGATACAAACCGTTTACGGTCGAATCCGTTTATCGTTATCGGTGTTTTGTTTTTCAGCGGATTTTTCACTCTTGTTTCTGAAGGCCAAAACAGCTTTTTCGGCGCCTCCACGGGGTTACCACGGCAGGACATTCAGATATTTCTCAAAAGCAGGGCTTATTTTCAGGATCCTCTTTTTCGCGGAATGACGGTCTTCGACAGCGCCGTCTCTGATAAGGCCCTGAATGTCCTCAATGATCCGGTGATACCGGTATCCGAGATCTCCGGCTATTTCCGCGGGAAAACTTGTGCCTTTGGCGAGAAGATAATTCAGGATTTCCGTTCTCATTCCGGCGCCGAAGAGCGCTCTTCTGGCAAGGTTGGGATTGTGTTTAAGAATCTCTTTTCTCTCAAATACGGCATCGGTTTTAATCCGTAAGCTGACATAATAGAGGTTCCATTTTTCGTTTATTGCGGATTCCTTTGCGAGGGCTTCGGACTTCATGGTCGGGGAATTTTCCGCCGCATAAAAGAGCATTTCAGCTTTTTTAGCGGGGGTGCAATATTTCAACAACTGCTTCAGCTTGACGGATTGTTTTGTGTCAACTATGTCGAAAACAAGCCCCAGGACCGCGGAATTCCCCTGTGAAAGATACCGGTGCATGAGCGACGTGTTCACCAGGTCGCCATGCTTGGCCATCCATCCGGTCATGCCTTCCATGAGGCGGGGTTCATACCTTCCGGTGAGGGAAGTACGGGCAACAAGCTCTTCAACG
>Ga0315273_10010191_pt1 | contig 11968 bp, 12 predicted proteins | sample YL17G02_0_MG_FD_205753 | JGI IMG/M metagenome (GOLD analysis project Ga0315273, IMG submission 205753) | Sediment microbial communities from Yellowstone Lake, YNP, Wyoming, USA - YL17G02_0 | ecosystem: Environmental > Aquatic > Freshwater > Lake > Sediment | place: USA: Wyoming | collected... | reverse complement strand
GACGGGTGGTCGAGCGTCCCCGGCCAGGAAGGCCCCGGAGCGTCCTGGCCACTCGTCCTGCCCTCGCAGGTTCACGGGTCGTGCTGCGGGGGCGGGTTGCCCATCGAATTCATATCGTGACCCGCATGCGGATCGGTGGGCTTGCCCATCGTGCTCATGTCGTGTCCGCCGTGGGCGCCATGGGCCACAAGGTGGTACAGGGCGGAGCCTGCTGTCCACGCGCCGAACGCAAGCAGCAGCGAGCCCGCTACGTTGCGCAGCGTGGCGCGGTTGGCCAGCAGCTTTGCCGCGCGCTCGAAGGCGACCGTCGCCGACACCATCGCCGGCAGCGTGCCGACGCCGAACGCGGCCATCACGAGCGCTCCGTTGGGGGCGCTGCCCGTGGTGGCGGCCAGCAGCAGCATCGAATACGTGAGTCCGCACGGCAGCCAGCCCCACGCCAGACCCAGCCCGATCGCGCCGGACAACCCCTTGCGCCGGGCAACGCGGCCCTTTGCCGGCATGACTCTGCGCCAGAGACCGGCACCCGCCGCCTCGAGCGGGTCGAGCAAGCGCCAACCGAACAGCAGGCGGCCCGCGGCGGCCACCATGATGGCGCCGGCCAGCACGCGAAAGGCGATCGAGAGCGGTGCGACGTTGACCGAGCGCAGCAGGGCCTGGCCGAGGAGGCCCGCCAGCGCGCCTGCAAGCGCGTAGCTGGCTACGCGAGCGACGTTGTAGGCCAGCGCCAGCGTCAGGCGCGAGCCGCCACGCTCCGACGTGCCGTTGCGCAGCGCCAGGGCCCCTGCAATGCCGCCGCACATGGTCAGGCAATGGCCGCTGCCGGCGAATCCGGCGATCAACGCGGCGCCGAGGCTCAGCGAGCCGGCGTCCAGGGCGCTCATGGTGTGGGTGGTTCCTTCGCTTCGGGTTTCAGGGTGTCATCGGTGCTCACCGGGTGCGACGTCTTCTGCCTGCGTTCGTCATCCAGCACCGACCAGCCGGGACTGTCGAGATCGTCGAACTGCCCGCTGCCCACGGCCCAGAAGAAGGCCCACAGGCCGATTCCGACGAGCACCAGGCCGAGCGGCACCATCAGGTAGAGGATCTCCATCTAGGCCGCTCCTGCCGGTCGTGCATCCGTCCAGCGCGGAGGTGCCGTCGTCGTCGTGCGACGCGTGACACGCGTCGCATTCAGCACCACGAACACCGAACTCAGCGACATGCCGATCGCCGCGAGCCACGCCGGCACGAGGCCGAGTGCGGCGAGCGGCAGCGCGGCCAGGTTGTAGGCGATCGACCAGGCGAGGTTCTGCCTGACGATGCGCTGGGCCTGTCGCGCGATCCGCACGATTTCGGGCAACTGGTCGAGCGAATCGCGCACCAGTATCAGGTCCGCGCTCGTCTGCGCGAGGGGCGAGCCCCGGCCCATGGCGACTGCGACGTGCGCCGCCTGCAGCAACGGTGCATCGTTGATGCCGTCACCGACGGCGACGACGACCGCGCCCGTGTCCTGCAGCGATTTGAGTCGTGCGACTTTCGCCTGTGGGGTCAGTCGCGCTTCGAAACGCTCGATGCCGCTGCGCGCTGCAATGTGTGCAACCGCCGCCGCAGCGTCGCCGCTCACGATTTCCGAAGCGAGGCCGAGGTCTGCAAGCTGCTGCACGCAGCCCGCCGTTTCGGCGCGCAGCGGGTCGGTAAGACGAAAGGCTGCGACCAGTCCGTGTGCGTCACCCAGGTAGACCCAACTTTCGATAGCTGTCTCGGTCGCTGTGTCGTGCCCGGCAGGCATCGACAAGCCGCGTGCAAAGTCCAGCGTGCCGATACGCAACTGTCGGCCGGCGACCCGGCCTTCGAGGCCCGCGCCCGCCGTCACGGTCACGTCCGTTGCCGTGGACGTCGTGGCTGCCGAGGCCAGGAACGCCTTGGCGATCGGGTGCTCCGACATCTGCTCGAGCGCAGCCGCCAGCGCCAGGCAGCGTTCGTCGCTCTCGTCGCGCAACGGGCGCACTTCCTCGACGCGGACGAGGCCGTGCGTGAGCGTGCCGGTCTTGTCCCACAGCACGTGCGTCGCCTTCGCCAGCGATTCGAAGGCATCGGAGTGAGCCACCAGCACCCCGCGCCGGGCGAGATCGGCGGTGGCTGCCGCGAGGACGGCAGGCGTGGCGAGCGACAGCGCGCAAGGACAGGTCACTACCAGCACGGCGAGCGTCGCGGGAAAGGCCTGCGACGGATCGACGAACCACCACACGATGAAGACCAGCGCCGAGCCGATCAGGATGCGGCTCAGGAACCAGGCGGCGGCGCGATCGGCGGCTTTGGCGAGCCGCGGCCGTTCGGCCTGCGCCCGCTCGAGTAACGCGACGATGCCTGCCAGCACGGTGTTGCCGGCAACGGCCGCAACACGCACGCGCATGGGTGCGCCCAGGTTCTGCGTGCCGGCATGCACCGACGAACCTCGGGCTTTCGCGATCGCGGTCGACTCGCCGGTGAGCATCGATTCGTCGACGCGGCCCTCGATCCCTTCGGCCACGACGCCGTCGGCAGCAAATACTTCGCCGGTGCGCACGAGCATCTCGTCGCCCGGCTGCAGTTCGATCGCCTGCACGTCCTCGACTTTTTCGTCGCGCACGCGCCGCGCGGTGACGGGCGCCAGTCGAGCGAGCGCGTCGGCGACGCTGCCGGCGCGATGGCGCGCCACCATCTCGACGTAACGGCCGAGCGAGAGGAAGAACACGAACATCGTGACGGAATCGAAATAGACCTCGCCCTGGCCCATCAGCGCGTTCCACACGCTCGCCACGAAGGCGATGACGATGCCGAGGGTGACGGGCACGTCCATGCTCACGCTGCGTGCCTTCAGTGCATGCCACGCGCCCTGGTAGAACGGCCAGCCCGAGTAGAGCGCGACGGGGATCGACACGAGCATGCTGACGAGGCGGAAGAATTCGCGCATGCCGGGCTCCATGCCCGACGTGTGCGCCACGTACAGCGGCAGCGCGAACATCATCACCTGCATCATGCCGAAGCCCGCGACCGCGAGCCGTTTCAGCGCGCTGCGTCGCTCGAGCAACGCGATCTGCTCGGCGGGTTCGCCCGCGAGCGGATGTGGCCGCAGTCCAACGTGTTCGAGCACGCGCAGCAGGTCCCCGAGCCGCACTTGCGACGGATCCCAGACCAGCCGGGCGCGAGCCGTGGCCGGATTCACGCTGACGTCGAGGACGCCGCTCTGCAGGTGCAGTGCCCGGTCGGCGAGCCAGCTGCAGGCCGAGCAACGCAGCCCTTCGAGCAGCAAGGTGATCGAGCGCGCGCCGTTCGCTTCGGCGCGAGTCAGGCGTTCGACGAGTTCGGGCCGGTCGTAGGCGGACCAGCGGTCGGGGCGCGGCGTCTCGTCCGCGCGTGCGCCCGAGCGGTCACGGTATTTGTAGTAGTCGTCGAGCCCGGCGCCGGTGATGAACTCGGCGACGGCCTTGCAGCCATGGCAGCAGACGGGTTCCTCACGCGAGTCGATGCGTGCGTGAATGCGCACGCCGGCCGGGATGGGCTCGCCGCAATGAAAGCAGGCAGAGCCCGGCCCCGCCGTCATGGGCTCCGCGGGGCGTCCTCGCCGCAGACCATCGTCGCGCCGTCACGGACACAGTCCTTGCGGACGAGAATGTCGGGATGGGTGATCGCGAGGTACAGCGTGATGAAGCCGCCGACCACTGCGCTGGCGGGCAGGAATATGAGCATCCAGGGATAAAACTGACGGTACCAGGGGCGCTCGGTCGGGGTGCTCATGGCTTCAAGCCTATCAGTTCGTGGGAGCCAGGAAACGGGCCTTGCCCGTCGCTTCGAGCGCGCGCTCATCCTCACCCTCAGTGCGGATCGTGAAGAGGATGTCCGAGCCGCCCTGCAACTCGCCGCGCAGCACGCGCAGCCGCACCGCCACGCTCTGCACGTCACCGGGGCCGACCTCGACTTCTTCCGCGCCGTAATCGACCTGCAGGCCGGGCAGGCCTTCCGCGCTGATCGAGAATTCGTGCTCTTCGTCGTCCTTGTTCAATATCTTCACGTTGTAGACGTTCTCGATCAGGCCGCCCGGCAGTTCGCGGAACAGCGCGTTGCGGTCGCGAATGACGTCGATGGCGACGACGTTGCGATGCGTGATCGTGTAAGCGAAGCCGGCAATCAGCACGGCGATCAGCGAGGCGTAGATGATCGTGCGCGGCCGCAACACGTGCTTCGCCTTGCCCTCGAGGCCGTGCTGCGTGTCGTAACGGATCAGGCCCCGCGGGTAGCCGACCTTGTCCATGACTTCGTCGCAGGCGTCGATGCAGGCCGCGCACGCGATGCACTCGTATTGCAGGCCCTTGCGGATGTCGATGCCGGTCGGGCAGACCTGCACGCACACCGTGCAGTCGACGCAGTCGCCGAGGTTCGCAGCCTTGTGATCGGTGCCTTTCTTGCGTGCGCCGCGCGGCTCGCCGCGCTGCTCGTCGTAGGTGATGATCAGCGTGTCATTGTCGAACATCGCGCTCTGGAAGCGCGCGTACGGACACATGTACTTGCAGACCTGCTCGCGCATGAAACCGGCGTTGACGAAGGTGGCGCCGCCGTAGAACAGCACCCAGAACGTCTCCCACGGGCCGGTCGAGAAATTTGCGATCAGGCCTGCGAGTTCGGTGATCGGCGTGAAGTAGCCGACGAACGTGAAGCCGGTCCACAGCGCGAACGCGAACCAGAGGAAGTACTTCGTGCCCTTGCGCAGGATCTTGGCGCCGCTCAAGGGCGCCCTGGCCAGCTTCATCTGCTGCGTGCGGCTGCCTTCCACCCAGCGTTCGATCCAGACGAAGGCCTCGGTCCAGACCGTCTGCGGGCACGCATAGCCGCAAAACAGCCGTCCGGCGAGCGCGGTGAAGAAGAACAGCGCGAGGGCCGCGATGATCAGCAGCCAGGTCAGGAAATAGAAATCCTGTGGCCACAGCGTCAGGCCGAAAATGTGGAACTTGCGCGCGGGCAGGTCGAACAGCACGGCCTGGCGTTCGCCCCAGCGAATCCACGGCAGCACGTAGTAGAGGCCGAGCAGGGCGAACACGGCGTAGACGCGGAGCCGCTGGAAACGGCCCTTGATTTCACGGGGATAGATCTTCTGGCGGGCCGCGTACAGCTCGCCGTCGACGGGGGCTTGGAGGTCGGTCATTCGGGACTCCGCGTCCCGTCGTCAGTCCCCTCGTCTGTCGGTTCGGGATGCGCCGTTCGCACCAGGTACAGTGTCATCAGGCTCGACAGGGCCGCGATCAGCCAGAAAAAGAAGAAGCCGACCGCGTAGCCCGTCATGCGCGTCTGGAAGGCCGGTGGCGGGTAATCGTCGTTGCCGACCAGCACCGGGTCGATGAACCCGAAGCAGATCATCGTTGCCACGCTCGCGACGAGAAACGACGGCCAGGCCACGATGGCGACATCCTGTGCGAGACGCGGCCACCGCAGTTTGCCCGTGTACTCGTCAGGTGCCTTCCACACGTCTTACTTGCCCGCCGCGAGCTTGGTGACGTAGGCGGCCAGCAGCTTTACGCGCTGTTCGCCGAGCTTGTCGCCCCACGCCGGCATCTGGCCGTTGCGGCCGTTTATCACGGTCTGCTTGATCGTCGCGGCGTCGCCTCCATACAGCCAGACCTCGTCCGTCAGGTTGGGCGCGCCGAGCAGCGGATTGCCCTTGCCGTCCATGCCATGGCACGCAGAGCAGACCGTCTGGAAGCGCACCTGGCCCGCGGCCGCCTTCGTGGCATCGGCCGGCTGGCCGCTCAGCGTCTGCACGTAGGCAACGACTTCTTCCACGCCCGGCTCGCCGAGCACGGCACCCCAGGGCGGCATCGCCGCAACGCGGCCGCCCGTGATGGTCGCGACCACGGTGTCCGCGTCGCCGCCCCACTGCCAGTCGGCATTGGCGAGGTTCGGGAAGCCGACGGCACCACCGCCGTCCGAGCCGTGGCACTGCGCGCAGTTCTGCTGAAACAGGTTGTGCGCAGTCGACATCGCCTGCGCGTTGTTCACGAGCTCGGCGACCGGCAGTGCGGCGAGCGGAGCCAGCAGCTTGGCAGCGCGCGCTTCCACGGCGGCCCTTTCCTCCTGGTACTGGCCTGCCTGGGTCCAGCCCTTCACACCGGCGATGTTGCCGAGTCCGGGGTAGAGGACAAGGTATAGAAGCCCGAACGCGATGGTGATGTAGAACAACCAGAGCCACCACCTGGGCAGCGGGTTGTTGTACTCGCGCAGGTCCTTGTCCCAGACGTGCCCGGTGTCGGCGCCGCCGCCGATCTTTTCGTTCGCCGAGCGCGGCTTCGACGTCCAGCGCAGCAGCCAGAGGCAGGCCAGGATGTTTGCGATCGTCACGATGATGACGAACAGGCTCCAACCAGTAGTCATGGGGTCTTGCTCCCTGAATCTTTTACGGGCGAATCGTCTTCGAGCGGCATGCGCGCCAGCTCGTCGAAATCCGCCTTGCGACGCTTGCTGTAGGCCCAGAACACCAGCGCGAGAAACGCGATGAACAGCGCCGCTGTGATCAATCCGCGTACCGTGCCGATGTCCATGCCTCAGGTTCCCGCTTTGAGGTTCGTCCCGAGGCCCTGCAGGTAGGCGATGAGCGCATCGAGTTCCGTCCTGCCCTCGACCGCTGCAGCGGCTCCTGCGATGTCTGCGTCCGTGTACGGCACGCCAACCATGCGCAGCGCTTTCATTTTCTTCGCCGTGAGGGCGCCGTCGATCTTGCCGTCGGCGAGCCACGGGAAGCGCGGCATGTTCGACTCCGGCACGACGTCGCGCGGGTTCTGCAGGTGCACGCGGTGCCAGTCGTCCGAGTACCGGCCGCCGACGCGAGCGAGGTCAGGCCCCGTGCGCTTGGAGCCGAACTGGAACGGATGGTCGTACACCGACTCGCCCGGCAGTGAATACGGTCCGTAGCGCTCGGTCTCCGAGCGGAATGGCCGGATCATCTGCGAGTGGCAGAGGTAGCAACCCTCGCGGACATAGACGTCGCGGCCCTCGAGCCGCAGCGCTTCGTAGGGCTTGATCCCCGGGGCCGGCCTGGTGACCGACGCCTGAAAATAAAGCGGGACGATTTCGACCAGGCCGCCGACGCTGATCACCAGGGCGATCAGCACGCCGAGCACGCCGACTTTCTTTTCTACTGCATCGTGGTTCATGCGTGATTACCTTCAGGCGGGCTGCACGACGGGCGAATCGGCGGTCGTCGTCCGCGCCGCAACCGTCTTCCAGACGTTGTAGGCCATGAGCAACATGCCCGCGAAGACCAGGGTGCCGCCGGCAAGGCGGACCGCGTAGTACGGGTAGGTCGACTTGATCGACTCGATGAACGCGTAGGTGAGCGTGCCGTCCGCGTTCGTTGCGCGCCACATCAGGCCCTGCATCACGCCGGCGATCCACATCGAGGTGATGTAGAGCACGACGCCGATGGTCGTCGTCCAGAAGTGCACGTCGATGAGCTTGACGCTGTACATCTGCTCGCGCCCGAAGAGCTTCGGGATCAGCGCGTACATGGTGCCGATCGAGATCATCGCCACCCAGCCGAGGGCGCCGGAGTGCACGTGGCCGATCGTCCAGTCGGTGTAGTGCGACAGCGAGTTGACGGTCTTGATCGACATCATCGGGCCTTCGAAGGTCGACATGCCGTAGAACGAGAGCGACACGATCATGAACTTGAGGATCGGGTCGGTGCGCAGCTTATGCCACGCGCCCGAGAGGGTCATGATGCCGTTGATCATGCCGCCCCACGACGGCGCGAGCAGGATCAGCGAGAACACCATGCCGAGCGACTGCGCCCAGTCGGGCAGCGTCGTGTAGTGCAGGTGGTGCGGGCCGGCCCACATGTACGTGGAGATCAGCGCCCAGAAGTGCACTACGGAGAGCCTGTAGGAATAGATCGGGCGGCCGGCCTGCTTCGGCACGAAGTAATACATCATGCCGAGGAACGCCGCGGTCAGGAAGAAACCCACCGCATTGTGGCCGTACCACCACTGCACCATCGCATCCACCACGCCGGGGTAGATGCTGTACGACTTGGTCATCGAGACCGGGATGGCCAGGCTGTTGGTGATGTGCAGCACGGCGATGGTGATGATGTACGCGGCGAAGAACCAGTTCGCGACGTAGATGTGCTTCACCTTGCGCAGCGCGAGCGTGCCGAAGAACACGATGGCGTACGCGACCCAGACGATGGCGATCAGGATGTCGATCGGCCACTCGAGCTCCGCGTACTCCTTGCCGGAGGTCATGCCGAGCGGCAGCGTGATCGCCGCCGACAGGATGATCAGCTGCCAGCCCCAGAACGTGAACGCCGCGAGCTTGTCCAGGAACAGCCGGACGTGGCAGGTGCGCTGCACGATGTAGTAGGACGTCGCGAACAGCGCCGAGCCGCCGAATGCGAAGATCACGGCGTTGGTGTGCAGGGGCCGCAGTCGCGAGTAGGACAGGAACGAGTACGGGGGCAGCAGGTCGGGCCACAGCAGTTGCGCCGCAATCAGGACGCCGACGAGCATGCCGACGATTCCCCAGACCACGGTCATGATTGCGAACTGCCGGACCACCTTGTCGTTGTAGTGAGTGGCCGTCATTTTCTTCGGTCGCCTCGGAGAGGATGAGAATAGATGTCGTTCCGGCCCGGGGGGGCGCAAAACGCCACGCGCATGCTAGAGATCACGCAAGCGTAGTGGCAGTAGGGACAGGAATCAAAGTTCCTAAGTACTTTCCGCAGTGACTTCCCCGCATTGCGGGCCGGGTGGCCTCATCGCACAGTAAACGAGCGGCAATACGCGTGCCACCCGGAGGCACCTCATGCAACGCCTCGATCGAATCCTGGCCGTGATCGATCCCACAGTGGAGGTGCAGGTCGGTGCGGCGAAGGCGGTGCGCCTGGCCCGGTTGAGCGGTGCCGCGCTCGAATTGTTCGCCTGCGACTTCGACCCGGCGCTGACGGGGCAGCCGTTCTTCGACACCGACGCGCTGCGCCGGCTGCGCGAGGAATTCATTGCCGAGCGGGCGGCGTACCTCGAAGACCTGGCCGAAGAATTGCGTGTCGCTGGGCTCGACGTCACCACCCACGTGCACTGGGACAACCCGCTGTACGAGGGCATCCTGCGTCGCGTCGCGGAATTCGAGCCCGACCTGATGGTCAAGGACACCCATTACCATTCCTTGCTCCGTCGCGCACTCTTCACCAACACTGACTGGAACCTGATCCGGCGCTGCCCGGTGCCGTTGCTGTTGAGCCGGACCGCGGACTGGTCCGCGCGGCCGCGCATTCTCGCGGCGCTCGATCCGGGCCATCACGGCGACAAACCGGCCGCGCTCGATCACGACATCCTCGACGCCGCGCAATTCCTGGCCCGGCAGCTCGACGGGACCGTGGAAGCTGTCCATGCTTTCTTCCCCGCCTCACTGCTGGCCGCAACCACCGGGTTCGCCGGCGTCCCGCTCGCCCAGGAACTGAGCGTCACGGATCTGCTCGAGTCCGAACGCACGCGTGTTGCCGCGGCGACACGGGAGATTACCAAGGCGCATGGGCTGGGTGAAAAATCCGTGCGCGTCCTGCAGGGGTCGGCCTCCGAAGTGCTGCCGCGTGTCGCGACCGAGGACCACGTCGATCTCGTCGTGATGGGCGCCGTGTCGCGCAGCCGGCTGCGGGAGGTGTTCATCGGCAGCACGGCCGAACGCGTGCTGGACCGGCTGCCGTGCGACGTGCTGGTCATCCGCTCGGCGGACTACCGCGAGAAGCTTCCTTTCTAGTACCGGTTCGCATTTCAGGGCACGCGCCGCCGCTGCAACGCAGCCGGACATCACAGTTCTGGCTGCCGTGCCGGTCGTATACTCGGCACGTCATGTCCACTGCCACTGTCCTGCTCGTTAGCGCCCAGCCTGCCGACAAGGTGCACCTTGCCGAAGCGCTGGCCGCGATCCGCGGCCAACCGTACCGGCTCGAGGCGGTGTCGTCGCTCGCGGAGGCGCTCAGCCGCATCAAGCACGGCCGCATCGACGCGATCCTGCTGGAACTGACGCTGCCCGACAGCGACGGTCTGACGACCTTCCTCCGCCTCCAGCCGAAAGCGACGCACGTGCCGATCGTGGTTCTTCTGGGCGCGGGCGAGGAAGAGGTCGGCGCCGAAGCCGTTTCGCGCGGTGCGCTCGATTCGCTGCAGCGTGACCATCTCAGTGCGACGCTGGTCGAGCGCGTGCTGCGGTACGCGACCGAGCGCACGCACACCATGCTGGCCCTGAAGGCGTCGGAGCAGCGCTATCGCGAACTCTTTCAGAACGTGACGGCCGGCGTGTTCCAGACGACCGCGGACGGCAAGTTCATGGCGGCAAATCCGGCGCTGGTGCGCATGCTCGGCTACGGCTCCGAGGACGAGTTGCTCGAACTCGACATCGCCCGCGACATCTACATGGACGCGGAGCATCGCGGCAACTGGACCAAGGCGATGCAGGAGGCCGGCGAGGTCCGCAACGCCGAACTCGTGTTGAAGCGCAAGGACGGCTCGAAGATCGTCGTCCTGGAGAATTCCCGTGCAGTGAGCGATGCGGACGGCCGCACGCTGTTCTACGAAGGTACCCTGACCGACATCACGGTCTCCCACGAACTCTCGCAGCAGCTGTCGTACGAAGCGAGTCACGACGCCCTGACGGGTCTTTCAAACCGCCGCGAGTTCGAGCTGCGACTGCAGCGCGCGCTCGAGATGTCGCAGGCGACGGGGGTGGAGCACGCGATGCTCTACCTCGATCTCGACCGCTTCAAGACGGTGAACGACACCAGTGGCCACGTCGCCGGCGACGAGTTGTTGCGCCAGCTCGGTGACGTGCTGCAGCAGCGGGTCCGCGCCAACGACATCGTGGCGCGCCTTGGCGGCGACGAATTCGGCGTGCTGTTGCACAACTGCAAGCCCGATGACGCACAGCAGATCGCCGCCAACCTGCTGAAGACCGTCGACGAATTCGAGTTCATCTGGGGCGAGAACAAGTTCTCGCTCGGCGTCAGCATCGGCCTCGTCACGATCGACTCGCACTTCAAGCGCCTCACGCAGGTGATGAACGCGGCCGACTCCGCCTGTTACTCGGCCAAGGACTCGGGTCGTCACCGGGTGGCCGTGTACCAGGAAGACGCGCTGCTGCTCGAGCGGCGCCACGGTGAAATGGATTGGGTGGCGCGCGCAAAACGCGCGCTGGTCGAGAATCGGCTGTTTCTCGAAGCGCAGGAAATCCGTCCGCTGAGCCAGCCTCCTGGCGCCGCGCCGCGCCTGCCGCATTACGAACTGCTGCTGCGCATGCACGACGAGTCCGGCCGCGTCGTACCGCCCGGCGCGTTCCTGCCGGCCGTGGAACGCTACAACCTGTCGGTCCGCTACGACCGCTGGGTGATCGCGACGGCGATCGAGTGGGCGCGGACGCACGCCGACGTTTTCAAGCGCATCTCGCGCCTCTTCATCAACCTCTCGCGCGACAGCGTCACCGATCCCGAAACGGGCGAGTTCATCCGCCAGAGCCTCGCGGCGAGCGGCGTGGATCCACGGTGCGTCGGCTTCGAGACCGCCGAGAACATCGCGATCGGCAATCTCGGCAAGGCCAATGCGCTGATCATGGCGCTGCGGCGCATAGGGTGTTCGTTCGCGCTCGACGACTTCGGCAGCGGCGTGTCTTCGTTCGCCTACCTCAAGGCGCTGGGCGTCGATTACCTCAAGATCGACGGCATGTTCATCGGCAACATGTCGCAGGACCGCGTCGATTACGCCATGGTCCGCTCGATCAAGGAGATCGGGCACGTGATGGGCAAGATCGTGGTGGCCGAGTCGGTCGAAAGCGAGGCGGCGCTGCAGAACCTGCGCGAGATCGGCGTCGACTACGCGCAGGGTTTCGTCATCGGAGCGCCCAAGTCCCTCGAGGAAATCGGGTCGGTGAGCGTGGCCGACTTGCTGGCGTAGGGAGGAAGGCCAGGAAGGCC
>Ga0315273_10010190_pt1 | contig 11969 bp, 13 predicted proteins | sample YL17G02_0_MG_FD_205753 | JGI IMG/M metagenome (GOLD analysis project Ga0315273, IMG submission 205753) | Sediment microbial communities from Yellowstone Lake, YNP, Wyoming, USA - YL17G02_0 | ecosystem: Environmental > Aquatic > Freshwater > Lake > Sediment | place: USA: Wyoming | collected... | reverse complement strand
CACCGGCACCGACAGCTTGACGTTGGGAAGCGAGAGTTCGACCGTCTTCCCGCCGAGCTTGCGGAATTCCGCGAGTGCTTCGTCGATCGCCTTCGCGGTGTCTGAATCGATGCCATCGCCGAAATATTCGCGGGGCAAGCCGATTCTGAGACCGGCGAGCGGTTTCGCGCCGCGCTCCTCCGAAAGCGTGCGTGTGTAGTCTTCGGCGGGCCGGTCTAGCGATGTCGAGTCGCGCGAATCGTGGCCTGCCATCGCGTTCAGCAGCAGCGCCAGGTCCTGTGCCGTTTGCGCCAAAGGTCCGGCCTGATCGAGGCTCGACGCGAACGCGACGAGTCCGTAGCGTGAGCAGATGCCGTAGGTCGGTTTTAAACCGCAGATTCCGGACAGGGCGGCCGGCTGGCGGATCGAGCCTCCCGTGTCGGTGCCGGTGCCTCCGGGCACCAGTCTCGCGGCGACTGCCGCTGCCGAGCCGCCGGAACTGCCGCCTGGGACGCACCGAAGATCCCAGGGGTTCTTCACCGGGCCGAAGTGCGACGTCTCGCTCGACGATCCCATCGCGAACTCATCCATGTTCGTCTTGCCGACCAGGACTGTCCCCGCGCGCTTCAGGCCACGGACGACGTGCGCGTCATAGGGCGACGTGTAGTTCGCCAACATGCGCGACCCGCAGGTCGTTCGCATGCCGGCCGTGACCAGGATGTCCTTGTGCGCGACCGGGATGCCGGCGAGCGGCCCCGCGTTGCCGGCGGCGATGGCCGCATCGGCCGCGCGGGCGTCCGCGAGCGCCCGCTCGCGGTCGACGGTGATGAACGCGTTCAACACCGGATCGAGCTTCGCGATCCGTTCGAGCAACCCCAGTGTGAGCTCGACACTGGAAAGGCGTTTCGCGCGAAGTGCCGCGGCAAGTTCGGAAATGGGGGCGGTGATCGCGCTCACTCGATGACTTTCGGCACGAGATACAAGCCGTCCTCAACGGTCGGCGCGACGCTCTGGTAGAGGTCGCGGCGATCGGTCTCGGTGACCCTGTCCGCGCGCAGGGACAGCACTACGTCCTGCGCGTGCGCCATCGGCTCTACCCCGGTCGTGTCCACCGCGGCGAGTTGGTTGATCAACCCGAAGATCGCGTCGAGCTTCGCGCGCACCTCCTCGGCCTGCCCGGCATCGATTTCAATTCGCGCCAGGAGGGCGATCCGGTGGACGTCGGCAAGGGAGATCGGCATGGCAGTCGGGTTGCGGCTTAGAGCTTGTCCGTCAATGAAACACGGGTGCGAACGCGGCAGATTGGGACCTCGGCCTCTGAATCCCTCTTCGTCAAGTGCAATGTGGCGTATCGGCCTCGAGCGGCGATGCGCGCCGGGCGCGTCCCCAAGCCAAGCCTGGAGCCCCGGCTCCCCGGCGCACGCCCCGCCAGTGCGGAAGCGACGTGCCGCCGTGGGTGGGTCCCCAAGGCAAGCCGGGCGACAAAGCAATCGGCCCAAGCTGCCCGATCCCGGACAATTGCGCGGATCGGATCGGGCCGGTGGCGCCCCCCGAATTGGCCGGATTTCCGCACGAAATCAGCGCTGGAGCGATGCGCAATAGGTTATCATAATGTCATATTTCCGGGCAGCCGCTGCTCCTTTTGACCTCCGGGTCGCCGCCTCTTCCGCGCGTCCCCCACCGACGCAGGCCAACGCTTACATGTTCGAGTCTTTCAAGGGCTATTTTTCCAGCGATCTCGCGATCGACCTTGGCACGGCGAATACGCTGATCTACGTCCGCGGCAAGGGCATCGTCCTGAACGAGCCCTCCGTCGTCGCGATCCGCCAGGAAGGTGGGCCCAACGGCAAGCGGGTGATCCAGGAAGTCGGTCTCGCGGCGAAGCAGATGCTGGGCCGCACGCCGGGCAACATCACGGCGATCCGGCCGATGAAGGACGGCGTGATCGCCGACTTCACCGTGACCGAGCAGATGCTGAAGCAGTTCATCAAGCGGGTGCTCGAGTCGCGGCTTTTTTCGCCGTCCCCGCGGATCATCATCTGCGTGCCCTGCGGATCGACGCAGGTCGAACGCCGCGCGATCCGCGAGTCGGCATTGGGCGCAGGCGCATCCAAGGTGTACTTGATCGAGGAACCAATGGCGGCGGCGATCGGCGCCGATCTGCCGATTTCCGACGCGACGGGATCGATGGTCGTCGACATCGGCGGCGGCACGACGGAGGTCGGAGTTATCTCCCTGGGCGGGATGGTGTACTCGGGCAGCGTTCGGGTCGGCGGCGACAAGTTCGACGAGGCGATCGTCAATTACATCCGCCGCAACTACGGCATGCTGATCGGCGAGCCGACGGCCGAGTTGATCAAGAAAACCATCGGTTCCGGGTTTCCTGGCTCCGAAGTGAAGGAGATGGAGGTCAAGGGGCGCAATCTCGCCGAGGGCATTCCGCGCAGCTTCACGGTGTCATCGAACGAGATCCTGGAGGCCCTCACCGACCCCTTGAACAGCATCGTCTCCGCGGTGAAAAGCGCGCTCGAGCGCACGCCGCCGGAGCTCGGCGCGGACATTGCGGAGCGCGGCATGGTGCTGACCGGCGGCGGTGCGCTCCTGCGTGATGTCGACCGCCTGTTGATGGAAGAGACGGGGCTTCCGGTGATCGTCGCCGACGATCCGCTCACGTGCGTGGTGCGCGGTTGCGGACGGGCGCTCGAGAACATGGACAAGCTGTCGACGATCTTCACGTTGGACTAGAGCCTGCCCGCGGTACTGCGCTCACGCGAATGTGGTGCTGACAGACCCTAATCTGGCCGCTCGAGCGACCGGCGCTGCAGCCTGCTAGATGCGTCACATTCCGCTCGAGCCACCCGCGTTTTTCCCTCGCGGCCCGTCGCCGATCGCGCGGCTCGCTTTCTTCGGGCTCGTTTCGATCGCGCTGCTGTTCGTCGATACGCGCTACCACTATCTCGAGGACGTTCGCCACGTGATGGCGGTGATTCTCTACCCGCTGCAGCGCGCCGCCCAGCTGCCGGGCGAAACGCTTTCCGAGGTAGGCAACTACTTCGCGTCGCTGCGCACGCTTAACGAGGACAATGCCGCGCTCAAGCGGCTGCTGGTCGAGCGCTCGGCGATGGCGCAGACGTACCCGGCTGCGCAACAGGAGAACGCACGTCTCCGGACATTGCTCGACCTGGGAAAGCGTTACGGGGCGGCCGCCACCGCGGTCGAGGTCCTGTACACCAGCCGTGATCCGTTCGCACAGAAGCTTTTCGTTGGCAAAGGCCCGGGTGCCGACCTTCGGCTCGGCGAGGCGGTGATCGATGCGGACGGCGTTGTGGGGCAGGTGACGCGCGTGTTTCCCCACATGGCGGAGGTCACGCTCGTCACCGACAAGGACCAAGCGGTGCCGGTGAAGGTCCAGCGCAGCGGCGTTCGCTCGGTGCTCTACGGCGCGGGCGCAGGGCATGCGCCCGAGTTGCGCTTCATGGCGCCGAGCGCGGACATCCAGGTCGGCGACGTCCTGGTGACGTCGGGTCTCGACGGCACGTATCCCTCGGGCCTCGCCGTGGCCCGCGTCGCGACGCTCGAGCGCGAGACCGGGCAGATCTTCGCGCGGATCACGTGCGCGCCGCTCGCGGGGGTCGACCGGAGCGAGTACCTGTTGATCCTTGGCCGGTCCGCCGCGGCGCAACCGCGTCCGGAGGAGCCCGCCGAGCCGGACAAGGCGAAGAAAATCGGCAAGGCCAAGCGCCGGGGCGCGGGTACTCCGTGATGGCGCTCCCGAATATCGCGCAGCTTTCGACGGCGGGGCCGGAAGAAATCCTGCGGCCCGTGCGGCCGTGGTTCATCGGCGTCACGCTCGCGCTCGCGCTTCTAGGCAATCTGTTGCCGGTGTCGGGCGTCGCGCTTGCGCTCAAGCCCGACTTCGTCGCGCTCGTGCTGCTCTACTGGTGCATCCAGGAGCCGCGCTACGTCGGCGTCGGGATCGCCTGGTGGATTGGCCTCGTAATGGACGTCGGCGATGGCACGCTGTTCGGACAACACGCGCTCGCGTATGCGTTTCTCGCCTATGCGGCCGAGTTTTTCCGCCGGCGCGTTCTGCGCTTTCCGCTGTGGCAGCAGGCGGCGCAGGTCGCGGTGCTGCTCGGGCTGTGCGCGGCGCTGGTGCTGCTGGTACGCTATGTCGGCGGCGCGCCGCTGCCGCGCTGGACGTACGCCGTGCCGCCGCTCGTCGGGGCGTTCCTTTGGCCGGTCGTGACGCTCGTGCTGCAGTGGTTGCCGCGACCGCAGCATTCTTCGACGGCGCTATGACCCGGCTCGACATTCCGCACTGACCCGACCATGGCGCGGCGCCTCTTCATCTCCCGCGGACGCAGCTACGGCGACGGCGGGACGCTTGGTTCCCCCGAGCTCAAGAATCACGAGCGCGAGGTCTTTTTGTTCCGCAGGCGGCTGTCGATCGCGGGCGCGCTGGTGGCGCTCTCCCTCGTCGGACTCTTCGCCCGGTTTTTCTACCTGCAGGTCGTCAAGCACCATCACTATCAGACGCTGGCCGAGACGAATCGCATCGCGATCGCGCCGATCGTCCCCAACCGCGGCGTGATCCGCGACCGCAACGGCCTCGTGCTCGCGCAGAGCTACTCGGCCTATACGCTGGAGATTCAACCGGCGCGCGTGACGAACCTCGACGAGACGATCGACGCCCTGGCGGAGATCGTCGACATCCAGGCGCGCGACCGCAAACGGTTTCGCAAGCTGCTGGACGAATCGAAGAACTTCGAGAGCCTGCCGCTTCGCACGCGCCTTACCGACAACGAGGTCGCGCGCTTCGCGGTCAACCGCTACCGGTTTCCGGGTGTCGAGATCAAGGCGCGGCTCTTCCGCCGGTATCCCTACGCCGAGATTGCCTCGCACGTCGTCGGATACATCGGCCGCATCAACGACCGCGATGTCGCGCGGATCGAGGAGTGGGACGAAACCGCGAACTACAAGGGCTCCGACTATTTGGGCAAGATCGGAATCGAACTCTCGTACGAGCGCGAGCTGCATGGCACGACCGGCGTCGAGGAAGTCGAAGTGGATGCGGGAGGCCGTGCCGTGCGCACGTTGTCGCGCGTGGCCCCCATCTCGGGCAACGATCTTACGCTTTCGCTCGACATCAAGCTGCAGGAGGTCGCCGAGGCGGCGTTCGGCGATCGTCGCGGCGCGTTGGTTGCGATCGATCCGGCCAGCGGGGAGGTGCTTGCGCTCGTCTCGAAACCGGGCTTCGATCCCAACCTGTTCGTCGACGGCATCGATTCCGCGAACTGGGAGCTGCTCAACGAATCTCCCGACAAGCCGCTGTTGAACCGGCCGCTGCGCGGCGCGTATCCGCCGGGTTCCACGATCAAGCCATTTCTCGCGCTCTCCGCGCTGTCGTCCGGCCGGCGCACGCCGGCGCAGACGATCTTCGACCCCGGCTACTTCCAGCTTCCGGGCGCCACGCATCGTTTCAACGACGACAAGCCCGGAGGCCACGGGACCGTCGACATGTACAAATCGATCGTCGCGTCGTGCGACACGTACTACTACATCCTGGCGAGCGAGACCGATATCGACGATACCTATCGCTTCCTGTCGCAGCTGGGCTTCGGCCGGAAGACCGGCATCGACATCGAGGGAGAGCTCTCCGGCGTGCTTCCCTCGCGGGACTGGAAGCGGCAACGGTACTCGGGCAAGGAGTACCGCGAAGAACACCGGAAATGGTATCTCGGCGACAGCATTTCCGCCGGCATCGGCCAAGGCTACAATACGTTCACGCCGCTCCAGCTAGCGCACGCGATCGCCACGGTGGCGAGTGACGGCGCTGTGTATGCGCCGCATCTCGTGAAGTCGATCCGCAATGTCGGCGCCGGTGGAGTCCGCGAGGTCGTCCCGCAGCCAACGCACACGGTGCCGCTCAAACCGGAGCACCTTGCGGTGGTCAAGAATGCGCTGGCTGGCGTGAGCCGCGAAGGGACAAGCGCCGCCGCCTTCGTCAAGGCCGCCTACGCGAGCGCCGGCAAGACCGGCACGGCGCAACTCTATTCGCTGAAGGGGGAGAAATATTCGGCTGGCCGGGTCGACGAGCGGCTGCGCGACCACGCGTGGTACATCGCCTACGCGCCGGTCGACAAGCCTCGGATCGCGCTCGCCGTACTCGTCGAGAACGGCGGATTTGGCGCGCAGGCGGCTGCGCCGATCGCGCGGCAGGTTTTCGACTATGTCCTTGCGGGCGAGACGAAGGCAGGTCCGGCGCCGGCCCTTGGCGCTGCCGGCGCGGAAGACCAGAGCGATTGATGGCGCGATGGTTGGCGCGGCTGTGGGAGTTGCTGACGAGGCGCGTGGACAGCTTCCTGTTCGGCGTTGCGTTGACGATTGCCGGTGTCGGGCTCATCACGTTGTTCTCCGCGTCGGACCAGAGCATTCCGCGCCTGTCGAGCCAGGCGATCAGTCTTGCATTCGCGCTGGCCCTGATGTGGACCGTCGCCAACATCTCGCCCCAGACAATCGCGCGCGCGGCGGTGCCGCTCTATGCGGTGGGCGTCGTCCTGCTCGTCGGAGTCTCCTTCTGGGGAGTCAGCGTCAACGGCTCGCGGCGTTGGTTGAATCTCGGCTTCGGGCGCTTTCAGCCGTCCGAGCTCATGAAGATTGCGCTCCCGCTGATGCTCGCCTGGTATTTCCAGAAGTTCGAGGGCCGCATCGGCTGGAAGGACTTCACGATCGCCGCGGTGCTGATCGCGGTGCCCGTGTACCTGATCAAGCGCCAGCCCGACCTCGGCACGGCGCTGCTGATCGCCGCGTCGGGCTTCTATGTCCTCTATCTCGCCGGGCTTTCGTGGAAGATCATCGTCGGCCTCGTTGCGGTCGGCAGTGCCGCGGCGCCGCTGGTCTGGCAGCAGCTGCACGACTATCAACGCGAGCGGATCCTGACGTTCCTCGATCCGACCCGCGACCCGCTTGGCGCCGGCTATCACTCGTCGCAAGCGTCAATCGCGTTGGGCTCCGGCGGCGTGATCGGCAAGGGCTGGCTGAATGGCACGCAGACGCACCTCGATTTCCTGCCCGAGCGCCATACCGACTTCATCTTCGCGGTCTTCGGCGAGGAGTTCGGGTTGATCGGCACCCTCGTTCTGCTCGCCCTTTACCTGCTGCTGATCGGCCGCGGGATGATGATCACGGCGAATGCGTCGACGCTTTTCGCGCGGCTCATCGCCGGTGCGGTCACGCTGATGTTCTTCACTTACGCGTTCGTCAACATGGGGATGGTCAGCGGAGTGCTGCCGGTGGTCGGCGTGCCGCTGCCGCTGGTGTCCTACGGCGGCACGGCATTGATCTCGCTGTTCATCGGACTCGGCATCCTGATGAGCGTGCAGGCACATCGGAAACTCGTCAATACGTAGCTTGCGTGAAGCGAAGCGACAGAGTTGGCGTGGGCTTCGGTGCCGCGAATCGACTGCAAATCTTCGCTCGGTGTCGCAACGAAGCGCGACGTTGTGTGGGCACGGCGAGAGCCGGCGGGCGCATGGGGTGGTTAAGCCTGCCGGTTCTCGCCGTGCCCACACGACGACCGCCGACACCGCGCACGCACCGCCTCGGCCTTCTTGTGCCGCCAGCGCAGTACGAAATCCGGCGTTTCGGCCTTGTTGCGGCGGCTCGCTCCGGGCGCATCCCCACTTCGTGGAGCCCCTGCTCCCCGGCTCGCGCCGCCGCTAAAAATTCTCGGCGAGCTTCGCCGCGGCAAGACCCGCATCGGAGCGACTGGGCGGCTGCTTGACCGCGATCAGTTCCCGCACGCGCTCGAGCGCCGTCTGCTTGCAGGGCGGAAGCTCGATGGCCGCGGTTCCGAGCGGCGTCGTGCGCGTTCCCCAGCGCACCAGGTGTGAGGACCATGTAAGGCCGGCGCCAAATGCCGGCATCAGAATCAGCGCGCCCGGCTTGACGCGGCCCTCGTCCAGCGCGTCGACAAGCGCGACTGGAACCGTCGCCGACGACATGTTGCCGTAGCGTTGCACGGTGACGAACACGCGCTCCATCGGCGCGCCGACGCGTTTGGCAACCGACTCGATGATCCGCAGGTTCGCCTGGTGCGGGACGACGAGGCTGATGTCGTCGATCGTGTGGCCGGTCTTCGCGAGGACATCCTGCGAAGCTTGTGCCATGGCGACCACCGCGCGCTTGAAGATCTGGTGGCCGTCGAAATTCCAGGAGGTGTCCCCGAGCATGACACCGTGATGCGCGTACGCCGTACCCATGCCGCGGACACGCAGGATCCCGCGCACGTCGGCGTCGCAGCCGAGTTTCTCGCCGATGAGCCCTTCCTCGCGGTCGGTCGCCTGCAGGACCACCGCCGCCGCGCCGTCGCCGAACAGCACCGCGACGCCGCGATTCGTCCAGTCCATGAACTGCGAGATCAGCTCGACGCCGATCACCACCGCGTTCTTGACGACACCGGTGCGGATCAGGGCGGTCGCCGTCGACAGCCCGTACATGAAGCTCGTGCAGGCAGTGTTGATATCCACCGACGCTGCGCGCGTGGCGCCGAGCCTGACCTGCACGCCCGAAGCGGAGTTGGGAACAACTTCATCGTTCGAGCAGCTGCCGTAGACGATGAGATCGACATCCGCGGCATCGAGGCCGGCGCAGGCGAGAGCCCGCGTCGACGCGACGTGCGCGAGTTCGATTCCGGTGACATGCGATACGCGACGCTCCTTGATCCCGGTGCGCGAGGTGATCCACTCGTCATCGGTCTCCATCAACGACGCGAGGTCGGCGTTGGTGAGGATGGCGGGTGGCATGCACTTCCCCCAGCCAGTGATGGCCGCGTGGGTCATCAGATTCGCCGCGCCGCCGCTACTTGCGCCGCTTCGCACCACTCTTCGCCCGGCCGGGCGCAGGCTTCGCCGGCGTGTCGTCTTCCTTCTTGTGGTCGCCGATGATGCCTTTCACCGGACAGGCAGCGAAGATCGGGCACTTTCTGCAACCAACGGCGAGGGCAATCGGGCACAGAGTCATGAGGTGTCTCCTTCTTGGCGGGCAGGGGCGGCGGATGCTCTGGCGGGACAGAAAACCATCCCGCCGCGATCGAGGGCCAGTGATATCCGATCGAATCCCGAGGCGGCAAGGGTACGCCTTTGCCGGTCCGGCGTCATGTAAAGGTCGCGAACGCGGTCCGGCTAACGGAAATCGCGCCGCCACTTTCGCCACGCAAGTGCGTATGTGGCGGCATTGAGCACAATGACGATGACGCCCAGCACGACCTGAACACGCGCCGTAAGCGCCTCCGGATAGATCAACGGAATGAGGTAGTGCTCGATGAATCCGCCGGCGTAGCCTGCGTCGCCCGCTTCGCGCCGCAGCGAATTCTCCAACGGCGTCAAGGGGCATAGGGCCCCGGTGAATTCCATCCAGGCGCCCCATGCGACGGCGGGAAGGTGAAGTGTGGCCCACCTGCGATCTTTGAACGCCAGCAGGCCGCCCACGACGACGAATGCAATGAACATGAAGTGGACAGCAACGATGCCGTCGGCGAGCAGGCGAGCGGTCATGGGACGGACCTGATTTCGCGGGCCGGGGCGCGGCGCAAAGGCGCACGCATAGCGCGCAGAGCGTTCCATCCGTCAGACATCGCGGCGGCCGCCGCCTTTCAGCAGATCCGCGAGATTGGCAAAAGGGCGATGCGTCGCCGCCGCCGTCGCTTCGCCCGCCGAAGGTCCGTTGCGTGCCGCGGCTTCGAGCTCGCGCGAGTGCTCGTTGTCGTGGCAGTACACGCAGAGCAATTCCCAGTTGCTTCCGCCGACCGGATTGTTGTCGTGATTGTGGTCCTTGTGGTGCACGGTCAGCTGCTGGACATTGGACCGATCGAACTCGCGCGCGCAGCGCCCGCAGATCCACGGGAAAAGTTTCAACGCCTGGTCGCGATACGATTTCTCGCGCTCGTCCCGGCCGCGTCGCGCCTCGGCGACGACACGATCGAGCCGGGCGGCATCCGGCGGTCCGCGTTTGATCGGCATGCGTGTAGCCCTCGGTGCAAGCGCGCTTGGCGCGCGCCGATCCATCAATCGTCGAGCACTCTTTCCATCCGGCGATCCGGGAACCGCCACTGAACCGCCACGAGGATGTAGAGGCCGAGAGCCCCCCATCGGTTGGCGAACGAAACGGGAATCGCCACAGCATAGATCAACAGCGAAGCCTTGCCCTTGATATCCCTTCGGACGGCGGACGCGAGCGTCGAATCCTTTCCATTGTGCTTGATCAACGTTCGGCTGAAAAGGGTGTAAGCGACACCGGCCGTCAGCAAAACTCCGCCATACAGCGCGACCGGCATCTCGGAAAATAATTCTCGCCCAACCATCCGGCGACGAACGGAATGCCCGACAGCCAGAAGAGCACGTGCAGGTTGGCCCAGAGAACGGGTCCGCACACTTTCCAAACGGCGTGAAGCATGTGGTGATGATTGTGCCGGTGGATGCCGCCGCGCTCGAGCGCACGCGCGGAAACCGGGCGAGCATGCATGTCCGAACCCCTCAGTCGAGCGGAATGCGGTTCTTGTTCGCGGCGAGCCACCGATCGAACGTCTGCAGCGAGGGATTGAGGGCGCGGGAGACCTCCAGGTTGCGCACCCCGCAGTAGTAATCCTCGAAGTCGCGCTTGAACTGAAACATGTTGCCGAGATCTTCGGCGCCCGGGAATCCAAATCCGCGAAACTGCTCGGGCGTAACGGCGTTGTAGCGCACTTCCTGGCCTAGCGCGTTGCCAAGTTCCCGGGCCATCTGCGCGCCGGTCGGGTGGCCGCCCGCAATCCCGACCGTCCTGCCGACGTACTCGCGGCCCTTCCTGAAGATTCCGTAAGCGCATTTGCCGATGTCTTCCGCCCCGATGCCCGGCAGCTTCTTGTCGCCCATCGGCAGCGTAAACGCGAGTTTGCCGTCGGGATCCCTCTTCGGACCCATGCCGGACGAGATCAGGTTGTCCCAATAGAACGACGTCAACAGGAACGTCGTCGGTACGCCAAGCTCCGCGAACACCTTGTCCGACGCGCCTTTGGCATCGAAGTGCGGCACCTTGTAGTGGCCCATCAAGGTCGGCATCCGGTTGTCCGACAGCGGCACCCAGCGGCGGGTGTCTTCCAGCGTGGACCAGATCACGTGCTGGACGCCCGCGGTCTTCGCCGCGCGCGCCATGTTACGAATCTCCGCCATCTCTTTGTCGGGCGAGAAGTGCTCCCAGAAAAAAGTGACGAAGTAGGCGCCGTACGCACCCTGAAGCGCGCGCGCGACGCTGTCCTCGTCATCGATATTGGCGCGTGTGACTTCGGCCCCCATTCCAGCGAGGTTCCTCGCCTTGTCGGAGTCTGGATTCTGCGTGATCGCGCGCGCGGAAAAGCCTCCGTTCGGGTCGTCGAGGATGGCGCGGACGAGGCCGCCACCCTGCGCGCCGGTGGCGCCCACTACCGCGATGATCTTTCTTTCGGTCATGTCGATTCTCCTTCAGCTGAGCGGCAGCATCACGACTTTCCGGTACGCGGGTCGCCGTGCGAGGGTGTCGAACCACCGCTGCACGTTGGGCAGCGCGGGGCGCTCGATCGGCATGGCCATCCAGCGCCAGATGCCGCATCCGAGCACGATATCGCCCATCGTGAAAGCGTCACCCGCCAGGTGCGCGCGGGATGCGAGATGTGCGTCCACGATCCCAAGCACTTCGGCAGTCTTGAGACGGGAATCCTCGATCGCTTGCGGATCGCGCCGGTCGGCCGGGGTTCGGATCAAACCCATGAACAGCGCACGTATGGCGGGCCAGAAGGTGGTGTTGCTCCAGTCCATCCATTTGTCGGCTTCCGCCCGTGTCCGGAGATTGTCGGGCCAAAGGCCTCCGGCGGCGTGCTTCGCGGCGAGATACCTGACGATGGCGTTGGATTCCCAAAGAACAAAGCCGTCGTCCTCGATCGTTGGCACGAGCCCGTTCGGATTGAGGCTGCGGTA
>Ga0315273_10010189_pt1 | contig 11969 bp, 27 predicted proteins | sample YL17G02_0_MG_FD_205753 | JGI IMG/M metagenome (GOLD analysis project Ga0315273, IMG submission 205753) | Sediment microbial communities from Yellowstone Lake, YNP, Wyoming, USA - YL17G02_0 | ecosystem: Environmental > Aquatic > Freshwater > Lake > Sediment | place: USA: Wyoming | collected... | reverse complement strand
AACGACAATCGACGACGACGACGACGACGACGACGGCATAGCGCTAACTCCCCTTCTTCTCGAACGCAGCCTCGACAACGACGACAGCCAAGCCGCCTCTGCCTGACGCGGCACGTACCACTTCACCGGCCTCGTGATCGGATGCAAATTTTTTGCACACGTCGCACCGCTCGACCAAGTAATGAATGGTCGAAATGTTGAAGAGCGCTCCGCATCCCCCACACGCCTCGCACGGCTCAGCTCCGCGTGCGCTGACCACCCGAACGGCAGGCGGCAGCGACCGCGATCCGCAGATCAGGTTGTAGGCGTATGCGATGTCACCAGGATCCTGCATGAGAACACCAACACCGAGGAAGTCGAGCGCTGCGCTGCTGCGTCGGTACTTACTCGATTGCCAGACCACGTACTTCGCCGCGAGGTAGGACGGATCGTTGAAGCGAGCGTCGCCGCTCGTCTGCGACTTCACGTCCTCGAAGAACAGAGCAAGGTCAGCAAGCACGCCGCCATTCCCGTCCGGGTAGCCGTCCGAATGGCGGTAGACCTTGGCGCAGGCTTGCCCGCTCTCGTCACAGAAATTGATCGTGCAGTGCGTGCTCATTGACTCTAGCTCTCCTTTTCGATCGTCCAATACCCAAGCCGATCCGTCTCGGCCCACAGCGCCGCCAACGCTGCATCCGGGCTGCGCTCTACCACGCGCACACGAACCTCGCGCCCGTTGAGCCGATAGAACACGAGCACAGCTTCCCAGCGAGCATCGAAGGGCCGCACGGTGAACTCGTTGTTGTCAGTTAGCTGACGCATGGCTCTATCACTTCTCTTTCTGCTTCTCGTCGAAAGCCTGATTCACGTGGCGATCGTGTACGCCGTGGAGAATCCGCTTATGCAGATCCACGAGATCCAGATCCGACCGGCTCTGCTTGATAGCGCCGATGATCTCGCCTTCCAGAACCATCGCGAGGTCGTAGAGCTTGGTGTGGTGATCTGGACTCTCGGACTCGATTCGCTCTAGCTCTTTGAGCCGTCGTTCGAGGGCGAGTGAGATAAGCGAACGCACGAGCGCTAGACTCCGATCCGTTCAAGCGCTTCGCGGACCGCCTCCATGTGGCGCTTCGCTTCTCCAAGAGCGAAGTACGATCGCCTGACGGAAGAAGCCTGCTCCTTTGCTGTGAAGAGAGCACCGAGCAGCGCGTGGGTATGCGAAAGCGCCTCGCATACAGCCTCACTCTGCTCGGCAGTCAACGACATGGTGTTACCCATGTCGCTCTAGCTCACGTCCTCGGCCTTGTTGACGAGCGCACGGTAGGGCGCGATTGCCTCGTCGTCGCCGAGCACCCAGCCGAGTACGGCAGCCGCCACCGCAGCAGCCTCGGCCTTGCTCGCGCCCAGAAGCTCACGGTATTCCTTGATCTGAGCCCTCGTCTTGACCGAGCGCTTGCGCGACCGGCCGCGCTTCGGGCCGCGGATCTTCTCGGCCTTCTCGACCGCGGCGGCGCCGCCACCCACCTTGAGCACTTCTTCGAGCGCCGCTCCCTGCTCTTCCTTCGGAAGAACAGCGATGCGCTTGCCGGCCTGGATCGAGAGCTTGCCGTCCTCGATGGCCTTCTGGACGACACCCGTCGCGTCGAGCAGAGTGAGCAGATTCTTGATCGTAGCGGTGGACTTGCCGAAGCGGTTGGCCGCGTCTTCCTCGGAGCGCCCCATGTCCAGGTAGCGCTTGACCTTGCGAGCCCTGGTCATGGAGTCGTCGGCCCGACGGATCTCGTTGGTCGAGATCATGACACCGAACAGATCCGTATCGTCGCCACGCTTGCGAACCGCGGGAACCCGGATGGGCTCTTTTCCGGCCTTGCGCAACCGCTTGTTTGCTTCGAGCGCCCAGCGCACACGCTGGCGCCCGTCAACCACCTCGACGATCGGATTGCCGTCGGCGTCCGATCCGTTCTTACGGACCAGGATCGGCTCCAGCACGCCGATCGTCATCACGTTGAGAACGCTCGCCTCGTCGAGCGGCAGCTTCATGCGCTCGTCCCAGAGCGGGTGCGTCTCGTCGGTGACGAGCACCACGTCCTCGGGATCGAACCAGAGCATGTCGTCGCGGCCCTGAGCACCCCACGCCTTCGTCACGTCGCTTCCCATGATGAACTCCCTCGTGTTGCCGAACCAGTCATCTACACAACCAATATAGTCACGTATAGTGGATGCGCAAGCCCCATCGGATCCGATTTTTTCGAGCCAGCGCTACTGCGTTCACGTTCATAGTGGAGCCGGGTGGAGTCGAACCACCGTCACGAGGTCTGCCGACATTTTCGCCGAAGTGCATCGACTACTTCCGTCAGCGGAGCACTATCCCCGTAACCACCGAACAGCCCCGAGAGTCGCACAACAGTAGCCACCTATATACTAAACACAAGGTCAACCAAATCAGATTCTTCGATCCGATCCGATTCTCGTAACCACTGGTCCCTCTTCCGCCAGCCGGTAGGTTCCAACTCTAGCGCTGGATTCCATCGCTCTAACTCAGACACAGCTAGCGCTCGGTCGGAATAGACCCACCCACGTTCGTAGGACGGATCGTCGAAAGACATGGGGCCAATCACGAGCCGCGCTTCTTCAAACAGGAGCCAGAGCACAACCAGTCTGCGTCCGTCAGGCAGGTCCCTGGACGCTATAGATGACCGCCTGTCCACGCGCCAGAACTCAGCCAACTCGATCAGGAAGTGCAACGCGCCTACGCAGAACACCCCGTGAGCCACCTCCAAAGCTAGCCCTCGACGCAACTCTTTGAGCCCTTCCGAGAGCGCCTGACTGCTACCGAGCGCTCGCATTACCTCCTGATGCGAAGCCAACGCGTCCTGACGCTCCTGGTCCCACCGATCGGTGGGAGGCAAAGCCGGAACGAACATGCGAAACGAGCGGATGTGTTTCTTCATGGATTTGGCATCCCAGGATTCGTATCTGAATCCTCCCACTCACGAATAAGAGCTTCCCATTCGTCAGGCGAAAGCTCTTCGCGATCACGACTGTGAAGATGGCAAAGATTGACGCCAATATCCATGTCCTTGAGCCAGCGAAGAAACGCGTACGCATTTTGACCTATCTCGGTCTGGATAGTCAGCAGAGTAGCGCTGACGCACTCATCGCAGGCGCAGTCGTCAGGGTGATTCATAGGGTCCTCGCGTAGCTCGCTCAGCTTCCAGCCGATCGTGACCCTCGGTCGTTGCAATGAACAGGTCGATCGTATCTTTCACGCGACCGATGTAGCCTAGCCACATGAGTCGGCGCACGACCTCCATGTCATCGAAGGGTGGAGTCGTCGCACCATTCGAGAAGTGAACGAGCATGGCCCACTCTTCATTATCCAACTCTTCCATCGAGCCCTCACCGTAAGAAGTCTTACCCTAGGAGAAGAAAGTTTCTGATGGTTCTTGCTTGCAAACTGGATCGAGTCTAGCGCTACACGGAACGCACGAGCATCGCTCGCTGGTACGCGGCGACAAGCGGCCTTGGACCCAGCAACCGACGGTTACCATCGAGCGCTCGAATAATAACGACGGAGTGCCGCGACAGCGTACAGATCAAGCGCTCGCCGTCCCCCTGGCGACTCGCATTGGGCCAAAGCTCGTGCGCGACGAACGCTTGCGGTAGATCGGATCCGACTGCCCCGGTCGTCATGTCCAGCACGAGCCCGCACCGATCCGGCCGGAACTCACCCGACACGATAGAGCCAGCGCTGTCGCGGAGCCAGATACAGGAGAACCCTCGGCACGACACAGGTCGCTCGTCGTAGATGCTGCACTTGTGCAGCTTCACGTGAGAGCACTCCACGTCCTGCGCCTTGTCCAACTCGGTGACAGCTAGCGCTGTGCAGCAGGCCGTACAGGTTCCACAAGCTCGCGGCTTCGGCTTCACGGCTCGCCCTCGCCCTCGTCGTCGGCGTCGGCGTGTTGCCCATCCTCGGTGCGCAGCATAGCGCTACTTCCTTCCGCGGTTTTTGTTCACGAGGCCGGGCTCACTACCGGACTCGATCATCTCTGCGAACTTGTCGAACAGCCCCTCGCTCGGAACCTCGACCGTGGTGCCAGGCGTGTGCAAACAGATTTTCGTCGCGAGATCCGTCATGTGACGGATGCGAACGGCGTCGCCATTTTTCGCCCACTCGTCGGCCTTGGTCGCATCGACGATGCGTGCCTTCAAGTCGTCTGGGCACTCGGCGCCGCTCTCCAGGATCATCACGCCTAGCACTTGAAACGCGATCGGATCCTTGAGCCCTTCGGCCGCTCTCACGACAGCCGGCATGTGCTTTCCCAGGTGCTCGGCCGTGAACTTGTAGTCGAACGGCACGCCCATCGCGTCGCACAGAAAGCCCTTGTAGTCGAGCGGCGTGTCGCCACCCATGACCGTTTCGCTCCACCAGCCCATGTCGGGCCTCCCTTCATAGAGAGAGCGCTAGCTCTCGATCTAGTTTGCAGAAAGATGTCCCACCACCTCACCAACATCTTCACGCGAGCACTAGAGCGCTAGAGCGCGCACGCCTGCTCGCACTTGCGCACTTCCTCGCGGAGCGCTTCGGCCGCCAACTTGGCCTGCTCGATTGCATAGCTCTTGTCGTCAAATCCCCAGCACGAGTCCACGTGCTCACCGTCGTCCTCGACGACGTAGCCGACGAACCCACCCGTCAGGTACAGGTCGTAGACATTGACCTCGACGCGAAGCTGGTCCTTGACCCGCTCACGGAGCTTCTGAGTCACCGCCCGGCCACCGAACACGCCAGCGTACTCCTCGCGCACCTTTTCCTTGGTCACGTAGATCCAGCCGACTTGCCCCGAGTCCCACGGACACGAGAACGAACCAGTGCTCATCGTGATCCCACCGTGGTCGCAGAGGTAGAGCGGAAGCGCGATCACGTTGTCTCCCTGCTCTTCGAGCCACGCAGAGAACTCTCCGGGGGAAGTGAACTCGTGTTTGTCGCCAAGCTCGTACTTCCGATGGAAGCACACCATCGTCCCGAGGTTATCCCACTCGCGCGGGTTGATCGGATTCTCGTCGGTGAGCAGACGAATCACGAATCCGGCATGCTCCAAGCGCTCGATCGCTTCCTGCTTCATGGGAAATCTCCTGGTTACTTACCCGACGAGACCGACGAGACCGGCGGGATGTCTCTGCAAACTAGATTGAGAACTAGGGCTAGAACTTTCCGCCCTTCAGCGCCGCCGCGATCTGCTTCAGGTGCTCGATCGCTTCACGCGCATCGCGCTCCGCGTCCCTACGGTCACGAGGATCGCTAAGCGTCTCGACCTCCTCGATCCACGAGAGAACTGGCACTAGCTCGTTCGCGATCTGGGCGCCAACTTCCGTCACATGCCCAACATGATACGCGTCGCCACGCGTCTCGCGGAGCCGACTCGCGGCCCGCAGTGCGCTCTTGTGCGCGTCAGTTTTCATTGTGACACCAGCTTCGTCGCAGCGAGCGTTAGCTCATACTCGTCACCGATCGGATCGTAGTGAACGGCGTAGCGCTCACCCTCGTACTCGATCCAGTCGTAGGTGGTTTTGACAATGGGCGCGTCAGCGCAGCCGTTGACCACGGGCGCGTAGCAACTCGACCGATGCAGAGTGCGTTCGACCCTTTCCAGGTCGACAGACTCACCACTGTTTCCGCTCAGGAACCTCCGCACGCGTACTTTTGCGCGTCCGTCCCGTCCCTGGCCTGGCAATAGTTCACTCATAGCTCAACCTGCCCCTCGCATCCACCCTCGACCACCGTCCAGCGGCCATCGCGGTAGCGCTCGATGCTCACGCCGTCACCGACGCGACAGAGCCACACGCGCATGGTCCCGGTGTCAATCTTGAGCGAGCAGCACTGACCCACACAGAGCGTCGGTAAGTCACGGATCTCGTCTGCGGTGTAGATAGCGCTAGTGCTCATTGGACGCCTCCGCCTCAGTGATCTCATCCAAGCTCTCGTCGTACTCGGGCGGGTCCAACCTGGAACCTCCCCAGGACGAGAACGACCACCGCACGAACCGAGCGCTACCGTCGGCGCATTCGACTTCCGCCACGATCGACCCCTCGGACGCGTTGACGTGTAGCCCTGAGCCTGCGCGCAGCACGCGACGCAGCGACACGATGCCGCCACCGAGACGATAGCCGGGCTCTTCCTGATCGTCGTACGCTTTGAGCGCTCGCAGCGCTTCGACAGGATCGCGCATGCGCTCAGCCTCATGCTCGTTTTCTTTGTCCAGGTCAGCGTAAAACTCGTCGGCAACGTCCGCGCCGTCGCGACCCAAGCCCTCGGCCTGGGCCTCCGAGCGCCAGAACTCGCTCATGGTCATCACGGCGCAGCCGGTGACTGGATCAATCTTCGGCATGGCTAGCGCTCTCCTCGCTCTTGTCGCCCTCGTCCTCTACGACCTCGTAGTCCATCCAGCCGCACGCCTCGTCTACGCCTTTCAGGAAAGCGCTCAACTCGGCATCGGTGTCGAAGGCGTACGTCGAAGTCACGTTGCCCATGTCCTCACGGGTCGACTCGGAGCCCCACCGGATCCGAACCTCGCACTCCATTACGTCGTCCTCGCCGAGCTTGTCGTACTTGCAGGTGTGCGCACCCACGTGGACAGCCGTGAAGTAGACGCCACTTCCTTGCTCGACCGCTTTGCCCCCACAGTATTTGCACCGCATGGCTAACGCTCTCCCCTCTTCATACCAAGTACCTGACGCGACTTCACCACGCGACCGTGCTCCACGTAGAGACGCGCGTGTCCAACGAACGGCGACGCACCCGAGCGAGCACGAACGCCCGCGCGTTTCAGGACTCTCACCATCCAAGTGACGCCCGGCCCGCCCTCACCCGCTTTCAGTACGGTCCGAAGATGAACCCACTGGATCCGCACCCGCTTGACCTTAGCCCTTGGCTTGCTCACTGGTCACCTCCATCCGAAGTAGCGATAGCCCGCTCGGCCGCACGCAGCCGACGTTGCCAGTAAGAGAGCTTGGTCTCTGCGAGCTTGGTTTTCCGGGTCCAGTCCTTGACGCGCTGCTTCGCAATCGCGAGCTTCCGATCGCGGGTCTCAGCGACCTTGCGCTTGGCGCGCTCCTCGCTCGACTCGATCATCTCTGCGAGCGCGGTCGCTCCGCCAGCCTGGAAAGCAGCATCGAATGCGTTACGCTGCTCCATGTCATCCTGAGCACTCACGAGCGCTCGATTCAACTTGTCGCGTGCGATCGACGGAGACCGATAGCGCTTGCACGCTTCGCAGAGCATGACGGCCCACGGTGGCGCGTACTTCTCGCCTTTCTTCGGCTTCCTGCCTTCAGAAATAGGTACAGGTTTGGTCCGAACGTAGAGCCCGGCTTGCCTGAGCGCTTGAACGTAGCCGTCAGGGACGAGCGCCAGCGCTTTGAGCGGCGCATTCTCCCATCCAAGCTCGTCCCAGTTTTGGGCTTCAACGGTCATGGCTCTTGTCCCCACTCGCGATCGCGCTCCATCGAGCGCTCGTCTTCCTCTGCTTGCGCAGTAATCACAGCGAGCCGCGCGTTGTGCTCTTTCAGTTTCCGAGCTTCCTCCCGCAGCTTCACCGTGCCCTCGGTATTCCTCTGCTTGCGCTTGAGCGATTCGCAATGCCGCCTCACGCAAGCCGTATCCTCACGCAACGCGTACTGCTCTACTTCTATTGGTAGCGCTACACCGTCCTGTTCCGCCTGAGTCACGAGCGACGTGACCAGCGTATCGATCGACTCGTCTAGAGCCGAAGATCCGCCACCGCTACCGCATGACGCGAGCAGGACGGACACAACCGCGTCTTGAAGCTCTGAATCAAGGGAAACCACGTGCAGCGCTTTGGCACAATGAACGTAGCCGTAGCTGCGAAACGGCTCCTCGGGGTCCGCAGTCTCGGGTGAATACTCAGAGACGTGCGTCCGTTCGCAGCAGGACAGAAACGCGCCTACCCACTGAGGTACGAAGTCGTCCGTCTCCTTGTAGGCTTCACGATAGGCCCGCTTGTCGTAGCCGTGAAGCAAGCGCTCGACGGGAAGCTGTAGGACTTTGACGAGCCCCCTTTGCCACTGTTCGCTCAACCTGAAAAGCCCACGCTTCCGCACCGCATGAGCATTGCGCTTTGCGTTGCAGGGGTCGCCCTTCTGGTGCTTTTTGAGCCCGTTCTTACGGATCATGGAGCCGCAGAACGGACATTTTACGTCCGGGTTCTTCGCCTCTTCCTCGGGTGAACGCCCCCAGCGACCGCGACGACCCATGATCCTAGCCCTCGTCTCCAACAGGAACGCCAAGGCAATCCCGAACGTCGTCCAGAGCCAGGTTCGAGGCTTCAGAGAGCTTGACCTGCTCGCGCGCCGACGGAACCAGCGACAAAACCATGTCGCGAACCGCGGGCGGATACTCTCCGTATTCCCGCCTCCTGGGATCGGCGTAGCTCGCGGCAACCAGCGCATCGCACAGCACTTCGTCACCCGCGACGAGCGCTAGTACCGTCACCCGGTCGCGCATCGAAACGTCGTTTTCTTCCACGTCCGTCACGCGCATGATCAAATCGGCCCACGCGGGCACGTAGTCAGCTTCGGACGTGTGAGCACGGCTACCCCAACCGCCCTGATGGTGACCCGCCGGCCCGTGCTCGACGTGTATCCCGAGCCGACGACACCACTCGCTCACCATGCCCCACGACGCGACGAGCCCTTGTTTCGAGGCAGAGCTTTTCATCGCCGCCACGCGGCAGGCGCCGCGCCGCTGGTGCCCTTTCAGGCTAGACTTGCGCACGTCAGCACGACAGATCGGGCACTCGATCATCGGGTTCTTCGCTTCGTAGGCTGCAAAGTGAGCGATGCACGTAAGACACGTAACCGACTTCGCCCGCCACGCGCGCCTCGTATTGCGCCTCACGCCGCGCTGCGCTCCGCAAGCCTCGCAATAGCCAGACGCCATGACCGATCCCCTTTCGAGCGCCCCGTGGCGACGCGCTCTGTCACACTACTATAGTCACGTATAGCGGAGTGTCAACCCTTGTTAGTAGCCAGCTTGGATCGGATCTGATCGATCTGACCGGGCGAGTCCTGGTTGTACTGATCCGCGTAAGCCAGCATGAGCGCTAGTGCGCCCGTGTTTCCCGCGGCGCACGTCGCGAGAAGCCCGTCCTGGGCTTCCGTATCGTTTTTGAACGCGAGGAGCGCTAGGCACACGTGGACCAAATCCAGGCCGCCATTGAGTCCAGTGCCAAGTCCAACGTGGAGCGCAGCCGCCGCCCATGCTGGGCAAAAGTACCAGAAATCCACCCGAGAACTCTTCCCCCACCCCTGGGGCCGGTAGTCGGTACGGAAGCGGTCCCACGGGACGCCAGCGACATCGCAAAACCGCGTCTGCTCGCTCCCGCGAATCCGACTCCACCCGAGTAGCGCTACGCGTGCCTTGTCGCGAGCGACCAAGCACGGCTCGCTCTGCCGGTGCGTGTATTGCGACTTCCGCTTGAAGCTCGCGCCGCAGATAGAGCACGCGATCACTTCGTTGGGATCTTGCTTCACGCGAGAACGGGCCATAGCGCTAATCCTCTACGGTGGATGCCACGATGGCGTCCAACCTAGCAAGCAGTTCGCGCGCCGTTTCGAGCGCTGACGATGCGATGATCTCTTCGTTGAGACTACACTCGCCATTCTCGACGTACTGTGCGAGCGCTTCCCACGTGACCAGTAGCTCACGCTCGCTCACGACTATCCCCGAGCCCGACGAGCGCAAGCGGCAGCGAGACTCACTGGACGAGCGCTCGACCTACCCTCGACACGCAGGCCGCAACCGCGCACCCATTCGGGCAGCGCCGCGACGAGCGCACACCTGATACAGTCACCCGGAACCGGCCCGCCGCCGTGGTGGTGGTCGCCCGTCGCGTCGTACTCACGGATCGCCAGCACGACAGCACTGGTCAACGCGTCCAGGTTTTCGAGGTTCGTCGCCATCGCTAGTTCCTTTTCACGGAAGCGTGAGAACGCCGAGCAGCCGGCCCTCTACGCCGCCATTCACAGACTCGATTACGAACGTCTGCGTATAAATGGTCTTGAGTAGAGATCCACGCCTCACGGGCGCATCAGTAGGCGCGTTGATCTCAGTCTCGTCGTCGCACGTTAGCCAGCCGACGATTTCATTGAACCGATTTTCCCAACGGGACTCGGATTCATCGATCGCCGCGTGAGTCTCACGAATCTGCTCCCAGCGCTCACGGTTGACGAAGTGCACGGCGAAGTCCCCGCCCGACAGATCGAACATGACGATCCCAAACTCGCTGGACACGGCTAGCTCTCCCGCGTCGGAACACAGACGCCGCTATGACCCCAATCGTCGGTGCGACCAGACGGCACGCGCAGCTTGACGCACGCGCCACGGGGGTCACCCGAGAACACTGGCTCGACCTTGAACGAACCGAGCGCTTGCTTGATCCGAGCGCGCGCCCGACACTTCGGGCACACCTTGGCCTTGGTAAGAGCGCTCGGCGCGTACGCGCACGCGCACTCGGAGCAAAGCTCCGTCTGACGCTGCCCGTTGTCCGCGGGCCAGTCGCCATTGCACTCGGCGAGCGCGATCCGCTGAACGGTCGTCGCGTCACGAAGTACGGCGCGGCACGCGTCGATCGACACGCCCTCGCGTGTCATGGTGGCGATGAAATCTTCGCGGCTCCTTCGGTAGCTACTCAAGGCTCGGCGTAGCTTGCTCATAGTTTGGCTCCCTGACGATGAAAGGCACCAGGATAGAGCTTGCAGAGGTCGACCCCCACGTCAGCCGCTACCTGCTTACGGTCCACATAGAACACGTCCGACAGAAGCTCAACGAGCGCTCGATCGTACTCGGGATTTTCTCCCGACTCCGATTTGAGGGACCGTGCCGTCTGAACGAGGGACAGATAGGTAGCGTCTGTGTTTTTCATGGTGCTAGCCCTCAGTTCATATCGGCGAGACGAGCCCCGCGACAGTCGATCTCCGACAGATCCACGTCCACGCTCCACACGTCGATCCCTGACGGGCTGTAGACCAGCCCCACTCCATCCTCAAAGGCTTCGGTAACCGACCGCAACGCGGACTCAGCTTTCCGCCGAGCCTCGACGTAGCTCCCGGCCTCGACCTCGATCAAACCCGAGACCGTCACCTCGAAAGAGACGACGTAGACGCCCTCGATGGGCTTGGATTCGGGCTCGCTGGTTAGCTTGCTCATACATCGAATGTAAGCAGCATCGCATGATCGTCAATGAGCGAAGCGGTAGAAAACGACCAATCGGATCCGATATAGTAGAGTAGTTGTTCATAGTTAGCGCTAGCCTGATCTAGTCTGGTACCCAGTCGCCTAGTTTGCAGGCTCCAGCCCTGATCCAGTTTGCAGCCAGCTCGCAGCTCCAGCTCGGGCTGCCAGCTCGCAGCTCACCTGCACACTGCAAACTAAATCCAAGCTAGCGCTATCCGTAACGTGTCCATCGTACCCATGACCACGTGCTCCAAATCTAGTTTGCAGCGGCCTAGACGCACCGCGCTGCACCCGTCTGACAAGGACACTGTACGTTTTTTTCGGAAAAAACCATGCTGGTGACAGAACTAGCTCTAGTCCCGGTTCGCCGACGCCGTACGCCGACGGTTCCCGGGAAATTCCCGGGAGCGCCGGACCCTGCAAACTAGAACGGCGTCGGCGTACGGCGTCGGCGTGTCTAACGCTAACGGCGACGGCGTACGGCGTCGGCGAGCGTCCTGGGGTCGACGCTGCAAACTGGAACGGCGACGGCGTACGGCGTCGGCGAAGCGAGGAGGCGCTCGCTTGCAGACTGGAACGGCGACGGCGTACGGCGGGAGAGCCGCGCGCCCAGCGCTCGGCACGCCGACGACGTACGGCGTCGGCGTGAGCCCGCGCGCCGCGCGCCGCGGCAAGCGCTGGTCACGGCCGCCCCCCATCGGGCGACAGCGCCTCGACGAGCCCCGCTCCTGGCTCG
>Ga0315273_10010188_pt1 | contig 11969 bp, 9 predicted proteins | sample YL17G02_0_MG_FD_205753 | JGI IMG/M metagenome (GOLD analysis project Ga0315273, IMG submission 205753) | Sediment microbial communities from Yellowstone Lake, YNP, Wyoming, USA - YL17G02_0 | ecosystem: Environmental > Aquatic > Freshwater > Lake > Sediment | place: USA: Wyoming | collected... | reverse complement strand
CTTCGGGGCGGTCGTGAGCGTCGGTGCCGGCGGGATCCACGCGGAGACCCTCGCCGCGGACCTCCGGCCGGGGCGCGAGATCGCGATCGTCTCCCCCTCCCTGACGCCGCGCGACGCGATCGGTCCTGCGCTCGCGGCGACGACCGCGGTCCGCCTGGCCACCACGTCGTTCCGCGGCCGGCCACCCCGGCTGCCGCTCGAGCACCTTGTCGAGGTCGTCGGCCGCCTGCTGGCGCTCGGCGCCGCCCTCGCCCCGGCCGAGCTCCTCGAGTGCGAGATCAACCCGGCGTGCGTCACCGCCGACGGGCTCGTCGCCCTCGACGTCCTCGTCACGCTCGGTGACGGCCCGGCGCCGGTGCGGCACCCCAGGCCGCTGCACAAGCTCGCCCGGCTGCTGGAGCCCCGGTCGGTGGCGATCGTCGGGGTCTCGAGCGCCTCGAACCCCGGCCGGGTCATCCTCGGCAACCTCGTCCGCGAGGGCTTCGCCCGCGATCGGATCGTGGTCGTCAAGCCGGGCGTCGACGACATCGACGGCGTGCGCTGCGTGCCCGATCTCGCCGCCCTGCCCGTCAAGGTGGACCTGTTCGTCGTCGCCCTCTCGGCCGCGCAGGCCCCCGCCTTCGTCGCCGAGGTCATCGAGCGGGATCTCGCCGAGAGCCTGATCCTCATCCCCGGGGGTCTCGAGGAGAAGCGCGGGGGCGGCGAGCTGGTCTCGCGGATGCGGGATGCCCTGGCGGCGGCACGTGCACGCGAGGACGGCGGGCCGCTCATCAACGGCGGGAACTGCCTGGGGATCCGCTCCCGGCCCGGCCGATATGACACCCTGTTCATCCCGCGCTGGAAGCTCCCGGCGGGCGGTCGTCCGGCCCCGATCGCCCTGATCACGGGGAGCGGCGCCTTCGCCGTCACGCGCCTGTCGCGCCTCGGCCGCCTGGACCCGCGGTACGTGATCACGGTCGGCAACCAGATGGACCTGACCGTCGGCGACTACCTGGCCCACCTCGGCGACGATCCAGCGATCCGGGTCTTCGGCGTCTACGTCGAGGGCTTCGCTCGGCTGGATGGCGCCCGCTTCCTGGAGGCGGCCGCCCGGATCACCGCCGAGGGTCGCACGGTCCTGCTGTACCGGGCTGGGCGCACGTCGGCCGGGGCCCGCGCGTCGGCCAGCCACACGGCGGCCATCGCAGGCGACGCAATCGTCACTTGCGAGCTCGCGCGCGGGGCGGGCGTCGTGGTTGCCGAGACACCCGGGGCCTTCGACGAGCTGCTCCGGACGTTCGCCCTCCTCGACGGGCGGATCGCCCGTGGGCGGCGGCTCGGCGCGGTCACCAACGCGGGCTCCGAATGCGTGACGATCGCCGACCACCTGGAGTCGCTCGAGCTGCCGGCCTTCAGCCCGCTCACCGAGGCCCGGCTGGCGGGGATCCTCGGGCCGGCCGGCATCGATTCGGTGGTCGACGTCCACAACCCTCTCGACCTGACCCCGATTGCCGACGCGGCGGTCTACGAGGCGGTCGCGCGGACGGTGCTCGACGCGGACGAGGTGGACGTCGGCCTCGTCGGGATCGTGCCCGTCACCGACACCCTCGACGCCCTGCCGGCGGGGCCCGGCCACACGGAGGATCTCGCGCGCCCCGACGCCGTCGCCGCGCGGCTGGCCCGTCTCTGGCCCGAGACGACGAAGCCCTGGGTGGCCGTCGTGGACGTCGGGCCGCTCTACGACCCGTTTGCAGCCCTCCTTGACGCCTACGATCCGTTTGCAGCCCTCCTTGACGCCGCCGGCATTCCGACCTTCGGGACGGCCGACGCCGCGACGCGGGCGCTGGCTGCCTTCTGCGACGCGACGATCGGGCGGCGCGACGCTCGGCCGTGTCCGTCGGGCTGGCGGACGTAGCATGGACGTACCTGCCGGACCGGCGACCGGGCCGGAGCCGATGAGCGACTGGAGCGGGTCGGATGGATGGGCGCGAGCGCGTCCTCGCGGCACTCGACGGGGAGACGCCCGATCGCGTGCCGCTCGCGCTGAGCTTCTACGAGGTGAACGGCGCGAGCCTCGCCCCGCCCGGCGCGTGGCGCGACGACGCCGTGGACGTGAGCTTCGTCTCCTTCCCGGTCTCAGCCGAGGAGGAGGAGCTGCGCAGCCGCGCGATGCCGCACGACGCCGACACCCGGATCGGCAACGTGTCCCAGGTCGCCCGCTATGCGAGCTGGGGCTACCGCCCGCAAGCGGTGCGCGACGGGAATCCGCTGGAGCGCGCGGAGACGCTCGCCGACCTGGAGCGCTTCCCGTTCCCCGAGGTCGGCGGGACCCGGGTCGTCGAGTCGATCGCCCGGCAGGTTCGCGACCTCCACGAGCGAGGGCTGGCGGCCGGCGGCAACACGCCCCATCTCGGCGGTGAGCTGTTCGAGGCGGCCTGGCGCCTCCGTGGCCTCGAGCGCTTCCTCATCGACCTCGTGACCCGGCAGGAGATGGCCCACTTTCTCCTCGACCGGCTCGCCGAGCTGGCCCGGCGCAACGCGACGACGCTCGCGCTCGCCGGGGTCGACGTGCTCGCCCTCGACGACGACGTCGGGATGCCCGGAACGATGATGATCGGGCCTGCCACGTGGCGGGAGTTCTTCCGCCCCCGGCTCGCCGGGATCATCGACGCCGCCCGCGCCGCGAAGCCTGACATCCGGGTCATCTATCACAGCGACGGCCACATCGAGCCGATCCTCGACGACCTCGTGGATATCGGGGTCGCCGGGATCAACCCCGTCCAGCCAGAGCACATGGATGCCGTACGGATCCGGCGGCGGTATGGGCCGCGCCTCGCCCTCTGGGGCACCGTCGGACGCCAGACGACGTTCGCCTTCGCCAGCCCCGACGAGATCCGCAGGGAGGTCGAGACCAGGATCGAGACGCTCGGGCGCGCCGGGCTCATCCTCTGCCCGGCGTACGACATCGATGAGCCGGACGTGCCCTGGGAGAACGTCGCGGCGTTCCTCGAGGCGGGCGCGGCGCTTTGAGCGCACGAAGGCTGGCGGGCGGTCCGAGGTGCTCAGTGGAAGCCTGGCGCGCCTGGTGGTCCTCGGCCCCCGGCCGGATCTGTGCCCATCCTCCATCTCGACCGGCGACGACTTCCTCGTGTTCGATGCCCCTGGGGCTCGGCGGGAGGGCCGAACGTCGGCTTCGGCGAGTCGTAGGATGGCGCCCTCACGAACGCGATAGGGGAACGTAGTGCGACGGTTGGTCCTCACGCTGGCCTTGTTGACGGCCCTCGCGATGGCCGCCCCGGTGGGCGCCATCACCTTCGGCTCCGTGGACGGGGCCCGCCATCCCAGTGTCGGGGGGCTCGTCTCGCCGACGCAGTTTTCGGACGGGACCTGGCTCTACTGCTCGGGCACGCTCATCGCCCCGGCGGTCTTCCTGACGGCCGCCCACTGCGCCGAGGACAACGGCCCTGTCGTGGTGACGTTTGACACGGCGTACCAGGCCGGCGACGTCACGTACTCGGGCACGTTCCACGCAGACCCGCTCTATCCCGGACCGACCAGCGACATGCATGACCTCGCCGTGGTCGTCCTCGACAAGGCGGTCACGGGCATCACGCCGACACACCTGCCTGCGGCCGGCTCGCTGTCCGCTCTGCCGCACGACCAGGTGGTCACCTCGGTCGGCTACGGCGCCTACGAGGTGACGAACGAGCCCGGCGGTCATCGTTACCTGTACGACGACGTTCGTATGGTCGCGACCGGGACGCTGAACAGCACGAACAAGACGTTGCTGCGGATCTCCATGAACCGGTCCCTGGGGAACGGCGGCACCTGCTACGGCGACTCCGGCGGGCCGAACTTCCTGGGCGCCACTGACATCGTGGCCGGCATCACGATCACTGGCGACGCGGTCTGCCGCGCGACGAACGTGGACTACCGGATGGACACGGCGTCGGCCCGGGCATTCCTCTCAGGTTTCGTGACCCTGCCGTAGCCGGCCGGTCTGGAGCTCCGGGACACCGACCAGCGCCCGAGGCCGTCCGCTACCTCGAGGCGGGGCACACGCGGGGCAAGGTCGTCATCTCGGTCTGAGGTCCGGTCCACGGTCCCATCACCAGCACCTGGGGAGGCGGCGGTGTTGATGCAAGCCATGACCCTCGTGAGTGTCCTGGTCCTCGGACTCGTGGCGATCGCGGGCTGCTCGGGAAGCGGCGGCACGGTCATCACGACCTCGCCGACCGGGCAACCGCCCCGCGCCATCGCGCCGGCGCATCTCCCGAGTCTCTTCCCGACCGCCACGGACGTCGGCGAGGCCCTGGGGCTCGAGGTCGAGGCCATGGGGGTCCAGGCCGACATGAGCCAGGCCTGGGAACACATCGACATCACCCCAGGCGCCCTCGTGGCCAAGCACGTGCAGGGGTATCGCTGGCCCCCCGGCGGGACCGGCGGGGCTCCGGCCGACGCCATCGCCGGCGTGCTGATCGACATCGACCTGTTCCGCAGCCCGGTCGACGGAGCAGCCTACGGCGTGAAGGTTGCTGCGACCGTCTCGGGCACGGCGTTCTCGACCGGCCTGTCGGCGGATCGGGTCACCACCGGATCCTGGACGTCGGACCAGGGGTTCGGAGGCTCAACGATCGCCGTCCAGGCCGGGTCGATCGTCGTCCTCGTCACCGCGTTCAGGACCGGGGCAACCGAGCTCGAGGCGGCCGCAGAGGAGATCGCCGCTCTCATCCTGGCGGGGATCGACGGCTAGCCGCTGACGATCCAGGTGCCCGTCGCCGGACCTCGATGGCGACCCGATCCCGGTCTCGATCACTCTGGCGACGGCGCGTGATCAGGTTGGCCTGGCGCGCCCGGAGGGCCTCGGACGCGCGGCGCCCAGGGCTGTCGGTCACGCAGCCGCGCCGGATCCCGTCAAGATGGGCCCGGCAACCTGGCGCACCTGGAGGGCCATTGCCGCGCTCGCGTCGTGCGCGGAGCGGTGTCTCCCGGGAGCCGGACGACAGAGGCAAGAGATGACAGACGACCGCCGACTCACGATCGGCTTCCCGCGCATGTACAACGAGCCCGGCGAGCGGCGCGCCTTCCTGCCACCGCTGGTCGGCCTGCTCGCGCACATCGATGTCGACGTGTACGTCGAGGCCGGGAGCGGGGCCGGCATGGGCATCTCCGATGACGACTACGTGGCCGGATCGCCCCGCGTGCACATCGTCGACGAGGCCACGGCGTATCGCCAGGACATCGTGGTGGTGCTCCGGGCGCCCGAAGGACGCTATGAGCTGCTCCGGCCCGGCGCGATCCTGCTCTCGATGCTCCACTTCACCACGCGGCCGGAACGCGTCGAGCTGCTGCGCGGCCTGGGCATAGAAGCCATCGCGCTCGACATGGTCACCGGCGACGACGGGCGGCGCCTGATCCAGAACCTGCGCGATGTGGCCCGCAACGGCCTGGCTGCGGCTTTCGACGCCCTCGAGCGGCGCTGGCCATCATTCCTCTCACCCACGCGTCCGCCGGTCAGCGTCACGATCCTGGGCGCCGGCGGGGTCGGCAAGCACGCCATCGAGTGGGCCGCCAGGTGCGGCGACGAGTCGCGCAACGAGCGATTCATGCGCGAGGGCCTGCCGGGGGTCGAGGTCGTGGTGGCCGAGCAGAACCTGTCCGGCAACGAGGCCTACTTCCGGCACCGGCTGGCCCTGACCGACGTCCTCGTCGACGCCACGGCGCGCCGCGACACGTCGCGTCCCCTGTTCCCCAATGCCTGGCTCGGCCTGCTGCCCGCCCATGCCGTCGTCTGCGACCTTGCGGTCGATCCCTACCTTCTCGACGACGACCCGCCGGTCGTGCGCGGGATCGAGGGCATCCCGCAGGGCAACCTGGACCAGTGGGAGTTCGGCCCGGACGACCCGGCCTGGGACCGCCTGCCGCCCGGGGTCCCGACCGGCAACCGGCGAACGGTCGTCTCCTGCTACTCGTGGCCGGGCGTCCAGCCCGCGGCCTGCATGGAGGCCTACGGCTCGCAGGTGACCCCGCTCCTCAAGACGCTCATCTGGTACGGCGGGCTGCCGGCGATCGGACCGAACGGCTCGTTCCATGGGCGGGCTCTCTGGCGCGGCAGCCTGCGGCATTGGCTGGAGGACGATTCCGCCGTTTGACCGCCGCCGTCCCTCGGGGGCACTGGCGCGCCCGGAGGCGAACACTCTCTGCCACAGTGGCGCGAGATGGACGACCACGAGCGTCGGTCCTTGACTCCACGCGTACGATGCGGTGCACTGCGTCCCCACCGTGACTCCGCTGCGTGGAAGCAGGACGATGTCGGGGACGCTGGCGGGGGCGGCCCAGAAGCACGGCACGGCGCTGATCTGCGGGGGCAGATCCGTACCGCAAGGAGGCCATGGTGTTTGACTACGAGACCCAGCGCATCATCGCCGCGCCGGACGTTGCGCGGCGCGAGCGGCATCTCGAGCTGCTCCGGGCGCGGGTCGCCGGACGAATCGTGTCGGAGACCGAAGAAGGGTGGGATACGGCCCGTCAGGCCTGGAATCTCGCAGCCGCCCAGCGCCCCCCCCTGGTCGCCTTCCCCGAAACGACCCACGACGTCGTCGAGCTCGTGGCGTTCGCCCGCAGCCAGGGATTGCGAGTGGCACCCCAGGGGACGGGACACGGAGCGGCGCCACTGGGCGCGATCGAGGATGCCTTGCTCCTGAAGCCATCCCGGATGCGCAACGTCGAGATCGACGCGAGTCGGCGTCGCGCCCGGGTCGGTGCCGGGGTGAAATGGGGCGAGGTGCAGAAGGCCGCTGCCGCGCACGGACTGGCCGGTCTGGCGGGCTCCTCGCCCGAAGTCGGAGTCATGGGCTACACCCTCGGCGGCGGGCTCGGGTGGCTGGCCCGGCGCCACGGCCTGGCCTGCAACAGCGTTCTCGCCGCGGACGTCGTGACCGCCGATGGCCGGCTGCTGCACGTCGACCGCGAGCACGAGCCGGACCTCTTCTGGGCGCTCCGCGGCGGTGGGGGCAGCTTCGGCATCGTCACCGCGCTCGAGTTCGCCCTCTATCCCGTGCGCAGTCTGTACGCGGGCGTGCTGTCCTGGCCGCAGGAGCGCGCGGCCGAGATCCTGCACGCCTGGCAGGCGTGGACCGCCGGCGTCCCCGACTCCGTCACCTCTGTCGGCCGCCTCCTCAACCTGCCGCCCGTCCCGGAGATCCCCGAAGGGCTGCGGGGCCGCTCGTTCGTGCTCGTCGAAGCGGCCTGCCTGGTGGCCGAAGACGATGGCATCGAGCTGCTGCGGCCACTCCGGGAGCTCGGGCCGGAAATCGACACGTTCGCGATGATGTCGCCGACAGAGCTCGGCGCGCTGCACATGGACCCGGCGGACCCGACGCCGGCCTACGTCGACGGGTGGCTCCTTGGGGACCTGCCGCCGGCGGCCATCGATGCCCTGATCGAAGCGGCTGGTCCCGGGTCGGGGTCGCCGCTGCTCTCGGTCGAGCTGCGGCACCTGGGAGGCGCGCTGGCCGATCCTGCGCCGGAACACGGGGCGCTCGCCTCGCTCGAGGCGGGCTTCGCCACCGCCACGGTCAACCTGGTGATGAACGAGAACGAGGCCGCCTTGGAGCGCCACGCCGCGATCGTGCGGTCTGCGCTGGCACCCTGGGAGGCGGAAAGGAACTACCCCAACTTCGCCGAGCGATCCTTCGATGTGTCGGATCTGTTCTCGCCCGCGACCTGCGAACGGCTCGGCCGCGTCAAGGCCCACTACGACCCGGAGGACCTCATCCGATCCACGCATCCGGTCCCGACGGCCTAGGAGCCGGCCCGCGCAGCTCAGCCGGTGCTCGCGCCCGAAGCGTCGGCTGGGACAGACCCCTTGTCCCGTCGGAGTGCTGACGGACGGACCGGGTTGGTCCGTGCGCGGTCGAGGATCAGAGTCCACTCCTTGGACTGCGGGTTGCGTTCAGCGGTCGAGCTGGTCGGATCAGCGCGGCGTGGCGGTCGACAGCCCGAGGAGCCTTGCCGCATCGACCATCCGCTCGTCGTAGGTCACGATCGCTTCGAGATCGTCGCCGACGGCCATTGCGGTTGCGAGGTGGATGGCGTCGAGCGTGCGGAGCACCTGCGGTTCCAGGATGCCGGCCGCGTCCAGGATTCGATCGTCGATCCCGATGAGGTCGACGCGCCGCAGGCCCTCGCGGACCGTCGCCAGGGCATCCGGTCCAAGATGGCGGACCGCGCGCAGGGATTCCGTGCGCAGCAGCGCGGACGACACTCGACGCGCGCCGCGGTTGGCCAGGAACGTCCGTACGGCGGCGGACTCCGTCTCCTCGACGACCAGCTTGACGAATGCCGAGCTATCGAGGTAGAGCGCGCTCAATCAGCCCGTCCCTCTGAAACGAGCCGCGATGGCGCCGTGGCACTCGGCGGGAGACGGACCGGCAGGAGGTCCAGGAGGTCAGCCTCCGCTCGACGCAGGAGTCCCTCACGTTCCAACCTGGCCAGGCCGCTCGGCATCGTCCTCGCCAGAATGGCGACCGGACGCCCACGGTCGGTGATCTCCACGGTCTCGCCTGCAGCCACCCTTCGCAGGATGGCACTCGCCTCACGACGTAGCTCACGGACCCCGACGCGCTCCATGTGCGACATGGTAGCACACCGATCGCCAGCAGCAAGGTGACCCGGATACTGAGTTGCCGAGCGGCGGAGAGACTCGTCGGGCGCGTGCGGACAGCCGCACGACGAGAAGCGAATGGCACGCGGGCCTCTCGACACCCAGGTCCCCGTGCGGAGACGGTGACGTCAGCGGAGGAACGGGATTGAGGGCGTCGATGAACTTGTCGCGGCCCTCCGGGCCGCGACGAGCAGGCGAGAAGCCACCCGACGGTCGATCACGGTTGGCGCTTCCGACTTGCGGTCGGTCCGAGCCTCGCGATCGCGAAATGAACGATGGCCGCCAATCAACTTGTCATGGACGAGAGGACGGCACCGGGCGGCCGGGGCCTGCCGCTACCTGGACCGCGGGCAATCGACGACGCTGTTCTGGCGCCTTTCGGCTAGAGGGGGCAGAATGCGGACCTTGGGGGGGTACATGGGAAGGAGACTTCCCGGATGGCGAGCGTCCCAGCCGGTCATTGACCGTGAGCGCCGGATTGAACACGGGGGAGACCCGACCCTCCCGGGGGGAAGGCATACGTCCATGGGTGGGTCCAAGAGTTCGCGCCGGATAACCCGGCGCCTCGCATCAATGGCGGCGACTGTCGGCCTCGTGGCCGGGCTGCTTGCCGTCACCGTCAGCACGTCAGCGTTGGCCGCCGGCCCCCTGGGGTGCGTGGTCACGAACGCGACCCGGGGCATCTCCTACAACGGGGCGACCGCCTCGGGGTTCCAGGCCGCCATAGACGGGGCGGGCGTTGGCGACGCGCTGACGGTCACTGGCCCGTGCGCCCGCGCGCTCGGGGGAGGCTATCGGGCAGGGCGCTGGGTTACGTCCGCGACTTTGGGTGGCGCTCTGAGCGGCAACCCCGGCGCGCTCGGGGGTGGCTATCGGGCAGGGCACTGGGCTACGTCCGCGACCCTGGGTGGCGCTCTGAGCGGCAACCCCGGCGCGCTCGGGGGTGGCTATCGGGCAGGGCACTGGGCTACGTCCGCGACCCTGGGTGGCGCTCTGAGCGGCAACCCCGGCGCGCTCGGGGGAGGCTATCGGGCAGGGCGCTGGGTTCCCTGATGCGCCGAAGGAGTGTCCCCCCGAGTGGTGGGACTTGAGCGAGGCTCCTGACGCCGGTTGAGCGTGGCAGTCAGGGGCCACCGAGCGCCTGCATCACCCGCGGCCAGGGTGAGCGATCCGCCCGAATGGGCCGCGCCTCGATGCTGCGATGTCGTTCTGCATCGACCGGATCGGCCGAACCATCGAAGGGGGGGAAGACCATGAAGAAGTTCCTGATGCTCCATTACGGCTACGAGGAGCCGACCGCGGAGATCATGGCCGCCTGGCAGGGCTGGTTCGCCAAGGTCGGTGACCGGTTCGTTGACAGCGGCAACCCGCTCGGCCACTGTCTCGAGGTCACGAAGACGGGTACGCGCGAGCTGTCTCCAGACACGGGGGCCGCGACGGGCTACTCGATCATCTCGGCCGACAGCAGGGAGGATGCCGAGCGCCTGCTCGAGGGTTGCCCGATCATCTCGAGCGTCCGGCTCTACGAGGCGATGTCGATGTAGCGAGAAGTGGCGCCGGGACGTCTCCCGCGCAGGCCATCGCGATCCGCAGGCCCCCGACATCGGTTGTTCTGGCGCGACCGGAGGGCGTCGGACGCGCTCCACCAACGGCGACGCCGCAGTGCCCTCGGGTATGCCCGATCAGCGGGAGCAGCCACATCTCAGGTTTAAATGGCAGGCGGATCGCCCTGAAGTCGAACCAGCGTTCCGCGGCGTCGCCGTAGAGAACCACTCGAGGCTTGTGGGCGATGTGACGGCGGACATACGCCACGTTCGGTGGAATCCGCGCCCACGCTCGACGATCTCCCCGAGGTCCTGGCCGTCCGCCAGGTGGCGCGCCGGGGTGAAGAACGTCTCGCGATACCGGAGACCGTGGCCGGCCGCGTCGAGGAGCAGTTCATGGGCGACCCGGGCCCGCAACTAGGATGCCAAGTGCAGGATGCCCTGGGTGCGCGGTCGTCGATGGACGTCCCGCCGGAAGCGCGAGTGGCGAAGGGAGACATGGCGATGGCGGATCCGTTCCGGCACTTCGCAGTCGAGCAACTGGCCGATGGCGTCTGGGCGGCCATCCACAGGATCGGGCCGCCAGCCCCGGATGCGTGGTCGATCTCGAACTCGGGGATCGTGGACCTCGGTGGCCTCACGTTGGTCTTCGACACGTTCATGACCGCCGCCGCTGCGACGGAGCTGAAGTCGGCTGCCGAGGGGTTGACCGGCCGTCCGCCCGAGATCGTCGTCCTCAGCCACGGCCACAACGACCACGCCTGGGGCTCGAGCCAGTTCCCCGACGCGACGATTGTGTCAAGCGCCCGGGCGAGGGCCGCGCTCGTCGCCGAAGGTCCCGCGGAGGTCGAGGCATACCGCGACGTTCTGCAGGAGCGGCTGGCGTTCTGGACGGCTGCTGTCGACGGCGATGACGCGCTGGCCCGGGAGGGCGCCCCCTTCTTCCTGCCGTACTGGCAGGGACTTGCCAACAGCCTGCCGACGCTCCAGCTTCGCTTCCCCGACCTGGCCATCGAAGGTCGTCTCGACATCCACGGCACCGCCCGGCGGGTCGAGATCACGACGGTGGGCCAGGCCCACACGGACGGTGATCTCGTCATGGTCCTGACCGACGAGCGCATCGCCTTCTGCGGCGACCTTCTCTTCGTCGGCTGTCATCCGTACCTCGGTGACGGTGATCTGGGCGGCCTCCGCCGAGCGCTCGCCCTGCTCGAGGCCTGTGGTGCTCACCAGTTCGTGCCGGGCCACGGGCCGGTAGGTCGGGCGGGGGAGCTGGCGACGCTCGCCGCCTACCTGGACGACCTTCAGCGCCTGGCGACGGTGGCGGACGAGGTCGCCATCCCCGAGGCATACCGGTCGTGGGCGCTGCGTCGATTCTTCGCGGCCAACCTGGAGTTCACCGCCGGCCCAAGGACGGCCATGGACAGCTGAGCGGGTCGCATCCACACGCGAGAGCCGTCACGATGGCGGGCAGCGGTCGATGAGGCGATCAAACCCCGACACCGCCGAACCGGGAGATCTGCCCATATGTGCGGCGTCTTTGGCTACGTGACCGACCGGGATGAGGCTCTCGGGCCGATCCTGGTCGAGGCCGCGCAGCGGCTCACCTACCGCGGCTACGACTCCGTCGGGGCGGCGACCTTCCGGGACGGCACGATCGACCTGCGCAAGGACGTCGGCAAGGTCGACGCGGTTGCGGCGCGCCACAACTTCGCGGAGATGCGCGGCAGTCGCGGGATCGCGCAGCTGCGCTGGGCGACGTTCGGCGAGCCGTCGCAGGT
>Ga0315273_10010187_pt1 | contig 11970 bp, 6 predicted proteins | sample YL17G02_0_MG_FD_205753 | JGI IMG/M metagenome (GOLD analysis project Ga0315273, IMG submission 205753) | Sediment microbial communities from Yellowstone Lake, YNP, Wyoming, USA - YL17G02_0 | ecosystem: Environmental > Aquatic > Freshwater > Lake > Sediment | place: USA: Wyoming | collected... | reverse complement strand
CCGGCTCGATCAGCCGTACAGCGGATTGGTCAAGACGTACCTCGGCACACAGTGGTACCCCGAAGCGAATCCACGGCCGTACGACGACACTGGCTGGTCATTGCCGCTGCTGCGCAACGTGCAGACGCTGGCCGTTGACGACAAGACCATCTTCGACAAGGCGATGACGCTGGCGACCGCGGATTTCAAGGTGCCTGGCACCATCAGCGGCACGGGCAGCACGATCGTCATCGAACACACGACCGATAGCGCCTTGGCGACATTCCGGTTCGCCAACGCGAAGATCAAGATGGCGGCCGCCGAACAGCCGTTCGATCTCGCTGGTCATCACTTCGCGGCCGGGGCGTTCATCGTGGCCGGCGCCGATCGTCCGGCGCTCGAGCCGCAGATTCGTGACTACGGTCTGCTGGCCTGGGCCACCGACACGGCCCCGAAGGTGCCGACGCACGATCTCGATGTGCCTCGCATTGGCTACGTCCATTCGTGGTCCAGCACGCAGGACGAAGGTTGGGTGCGGATGGTGTTCGACAAACTCAAGATTCCCTACACGTATTTCGGGGACAACCAGTTGCGTCGGGGAAATCTGCGGGCGAAATACGACGTGATCTTCTATCCGAACGGCCCGGTGACCGTTGACGGCGGCGACATTCCCGCCGGCGGGACGCCGCAGCCGTACAAGAAGACCGACCTCACGCCCAACATCGGAACCGCGCCCGATCAGACCGACGATCGGCGTGGCAGTCTCGGACGCGATGGGATGAAGGCGCTCGAGGCGTTCGTCCAGGAAGGCGGCGTGCTGATTGCCGAGGGCACCGCGGCGACGATCTTTCCTGACTATCGTCTTGTGCCAGGCGTGACCACCGAGCAGCCATCTGGGCTCTACGCGCCCGGGTCAGTGATCAAGGCACTGCTTGGCGACAAGACCAGTCCCATCCTGTACGGCTACGACCAGAACGCGATCGGCGTGATGTACAAGGGCGGGCCGCTGCTGGCGCTGGGCAGCGGCGGCGGTGGTGGTGGCGGTGGTCGTGGGGGGACGCTGCCGGCTGGTGTCGGCGGTGGCAACTTGCAGCCGATGGCCACTCCGCCTCGGTTGACGACGCTGGACGGCCCCCCGGCGACGGCGCCAACCTCTACTGACGGCCGAGGGGGACGCGGCGGCGGTGGCGGTCGTGGCGGCGGCGGACGCGGTGGCGGCGGGTCGGCGGTGGCCGCGCCGCGCGTGATCCTGTCGTTCCCGACCGATCCCAATGACTTGCTGCTCTCCGGCGAACTCGTCGGCGGCGAGAACATCACTGGACACCCGGCCATCATCGACGCGCCACTTGGCAAGGGACATGTCGTGTTGTTCGGCGTCCGTCCGTTCTGGCGCTACGAAACGCACGGCAGTTTCTTTTTCGCGTTCAACGCGATGCTCAACTGGAACGACCTCGACGCCGGTCGGGCGCCCGTGGCCGCGCCAGCCGGGGATCGGTAGAGCGCTTCGAACGGGATTCGGGATTCGCGAATCGCGGAACGGCTGAGAGCCTGGGATCGCCGCCCCTCGACGTTGCTCGGGGCGTCCTGAGCGACGCCGAAGGACGGGCTCCCTCGGGGCGCCGTAGCCGGCTGTGAATCCGTCGGCGAAGGCGGCCAGCCCGGCCAGCGGTCCGATCGGCGTAGCACCTGCCAGATCGCCGGGCTTCGGCCCGGCGATCACCATTCCCCCCGACCCGATCCATAATGCCCGTGACCCGAACCTGTCGGGCTGGACTGTGTGTCTCTGAAATCACTCTGACGCTGCCGTGAAGGTGCATCGAAGGACTCATCTATGAAACGGATTCTGGTTGGGGTGGTCGTGTGTCTGTGGTGTGCTGTTCCGGCCGCCGCTCAGGACGGTGGCTGGCAACCGATCTTCAACGGCAAGAACCTCGACGGGTGGTATCCGTGCAACGGCACTGCGCCGTTTACCGTCGAGGACGGGACCATCACAGGCCGGACAGTGGTCAAGTCGCCCAACAGCTTCCTGTGCACCAAGGACCGTTTCGGCGACTTCATCCTCGAGTATGACGTGTGGGTCGCGACCAACCTGAACAGCGGGGTCCAGCTTCGAAGCACCAGTGATCCGGCCATCAAGAACGGGCGCGTTCACGGGTACCAGGTCGAGGTCGACCCGTCGGACCGGGCCTGGAGCGGCGGGATCTACGACGAGGCGCGGCGCGGCTGGCTGCACACCCTTGTCGGCCAGGACGCCGCCCGCAAGGCGTTCAAGATGGGGGAGTGGAACAAGTTCCGCGTCGAGGCCATCGGCACGTCGATTCGCACGTGGCTCAACGGCGTGCCGTGCGCGAACATCGTCGATGACCTCTCGCCGACCGGACTTCTGGCCCTGCAGGTGCATGCCATCGGATCGGACGAGAAGAGGGCCGGCGAGATTATCCGGTTCCGCAATCTCCGCATCCTCACGCAGAATCTCGATGCGAACCGGACCGCCGACAAGGGCGACACGCCGCAGTTCAACTACATCCCGAACAGGCTGACCGATCGCGAAGCGAAGGAGGGGTGGGCGCTTCTGTGGGATGGCAAGACGACGGCCGGCTGGCGCGGCGCGAAACTGGACACGTTCCCTGCCGGCGGCTGGGAAATCAAGGACGGCGTGCTCTCGGTGATCGAAGCCGGTGGCGGGGAAGCTGTCGCGGGCGGCGACATCGTGACCATCGGCCAGTACGAGAACTTCGAACTGATCGTGGAATACAACATTACGAAGGGTGCCAACAGCGGCATCAAGTACTTCGTCGATACGACGCTCAACAAGGGCGAGGGGTCGTCGATCGGCTGCGAGTTCCAGATCCTCGATGACGCGGTTCATCCGGATGCGAAACTGGGCGTCAAAGGCAACCGGACCAACGCCGGCTTGTACGACCTGATTGCGCCGCAGAACATCCGGTTCAACGGCGTCGGCGAGTGGAATCGGGCGCGGATCGTCGTTCAGGGGAAGCACGTCGAGCACTGGCTCAACGGGTTCAAGACGGTCGAGTACGAGCGGGCCACGCAGGTGTGGCGCGCGCTGGTCAACTACAGCAAGTACGTGGTCTGGCCGAATTTCGGCGAGGCACCCAAAGGGCATATTCTTTTGCAGGACCACGGCAACCGGGTGTCGTTCCGATCCATCAAGATTCGCGAGTTGAAGTAGCGCCACAACACGAACGAGCGGAGGGGATATGTCGAACTCGTCACGCAGCGAGCGCGAGTCGTCGCGCCGCCGGTTTCTGAAGACGTCCATTGCCGGATCGGCCGGACTGTTCCTGCCGACATTCATTCCCCGGACCTACCTGTTCGGAGCGCAGACGCCGCCGAGCCGCCGGATCAATGTGGCGCAGATCGGCTGTGGCCGCATGGGGATGGAGGACATGCGGGGCACGATGGAGCACGACCTCTGCCGCATGGTGGCGGTGTGCGATCTCGATTCGAAGCGGCTCGAGAAGGCGAGGGCCGAGGTGGAGCAGTTCTACAAGGGCAAGGGCGAGAGCCGCGTGGACGTGAAGGCGTACCGCGATTACAAAGAGGTGCTGGCCCGGCCCGATATCGACGCCGTGATTGTGACCCCGCCGGATCACTGGCACGCGATTGTGGCCGTCGAAGCCGTCCTGGCCGGCAAGGACCTGCACGTGCAGAAGCCGATCACGTACGACATCGCCGAGGCGATCGCGCTGCGCACGGCCGTCCGCGCGAAGGGGCGCATCCTTCAAACGGGCAGCCAGCAGCGATCCTCGAAGCCATGGAACACGTTCCGCATCGCGACCGAAGCGGTTCGCAACGGGCGCATCGGACAGATCAAAGTCGTGCGGATTGGGATTGGGCAGGACAAGCCGAAGGGCCAGCCGCCGAAAGCGCAGCCTGTGCCGGCTACCTTCGACTACCAGACGTGGCTCGGACCTGCGCCGCAGCAGCCGTACATGGAAGACCGCGTGCATCCGCAGGACGGTTACGGACGACCAGGCTGGATCACGACAGAGGACTTCGGACTCGGGATGATCACCAACTGGGGCGCGCACCACATCGACATCGCGCACTGGGGTATGGGGATGGAACTCGGCGGCCCGACGAGCATCGAGGCCCGCGCCGACTTCATGACCGGTGACGTGTGGACCGTGCACGACACGTACCACGCCGAGATGATGTACCCCAACGGCGTGCAGGTGATTCTCGACAATGCGTTCCCGAACGGCATCCGGTTCGAAGGGACGGAAGGGTGGGTGTTCTGCGCGCGTGGGTCCGCGCAGGTCACCAGCAGCGATCCGGGCGCGGCTGGCCAGAAGGACGGGCGCAAGTCGCTCGACGCGAGCGACGTCAAGTTGCTCACGGCACCGCTCGGCGCCGACGCCAAACGGTGGATGCCCAGCGACAATTCCTATCGCAACTGGCTTGAGGCAATCGCCCGCCGCCAGGATCCGATCGCGCCCGTCGATCAGGGCGTTCGCAGCCTTGAGGCCTGTGCCGTCGCGTGGATTGGGATGAAGCTGAAGCGCAAGCTCACGTGGGATCCGGCGCGCGAGCAGTTCGTCGGCGATGCGGAGGCGAACGCGCTGTGCGCGCGGAAGCCCCGCTCGGCGGCCTACGATCTGGCGAGAATCATGAAAGCCGCGGGGCTGGTGAAGAGCCCGGCCCCGGTCGAGTAGGGGCCGACCCCCGTGTCGGCCCGAACGCCTGAGGAAATATGCCAATCGATTTGCGAAGTGACACGGTGACGCAGCCGTCGCCCGCCATGCGGCAGGCGATGCTGACGGCCGAGGTCGGCGACGATGTGTTCGGCGAGGATCCGACCGTCAAACGACTGGAGCATCTGGCGGCGGAGATCACCGGCAAGGCCGCCGCGCTGTTCGTGACGAGCGGCACCCAGGGCAATTTGGCATCGCTGCTCGCCCATTGCGAACGCGGCCGCGAGGTGATTGTCGGCGACGAATCCCACATCTACCATTACGAGAACGGCTCGGCGTCAGCGGTCGGCGGCCTTGTCCTCAAGCCGGTTCGAACCAACGCCGACGGCACGATGCCGCTCGATGCCCTCGAAGCGGCGATTCATCTGCCGGCGCACAACTATCACTTCTACCATCACGCCCCGCCCGGCGTGATCTGCCTCGAGAACACCCACAATCGCTGTGGGGGATCGATTGTCTCGCCCGAGTACTTCTCCGAGGTGGCCGCGATCGCGGCCCGCCACGGATTGCCCGTTCATCTGGATGGCGCGCGCCTGTTCAATGCGGCCGTCGCAGCAAGCAAGCCGGTGACGGCCTGGACCGAGCACGTGTCGTCGGTGCAGTTGTGTTTGTCGAAGGGACTGGGCGCGCCGGTCGGATCGATGATTTGCGGCGACGCGGCGTTTGTCGATCGGGCGCGTCGTATGCGCAAGATCCTCGGCGGTGGCATGAGGCAGGCCGGCGTCATCGCGGCCCCGGGCATCGTGGGGTTGACCCAGATGGTCGGGCGGTTGGCGGAGGATCACCGGAATGCGCGCATCCTCGCCGACGGGATCGCGGCGCTGCCGGGTATCGTGCTCGATCCCCCCCGCGTCGACACGAACATCGTCGTCTTCCGCCCGCCGAGCGTGCCGCGCGCCGAAGCGTTTGCCGCCGCGCTTGAGGCACAGGGCGTGCTCGTGTCGAACTTCGGCGGCGGCCGCCTCCGCGCGGTGACGCACTACGGCATCACAGAGGCCGATTGCCGGACCGCTGTCGACGTGATGCAGACGCTCTGGTTGCGGCCGTAGGGGCGGACCCCCGAGTCCGCCCGTCTGTCATGCCGGGCCGACACAGGGGTCGGCCCCTACGGGACACCCCGTGTACCTTCCTCGGAGGGGGCGGATCGTACGGGACACACCGAATGCATTTGTCGTAGGGGCGGACCCCCGTGTCCGCCCGTCTGTCATGCCGGGCCGACACGGGGGTCGGCCCCTACGGGACACCCCGTGTACCTTCCTCGGAGGGGGCGGATCGTACGGGACACACCGAATGCATTCGTCGTAGGGGCGGACCCCTGTGTCCGCCCGTCTGGGTCAGGGGCGCTATCTATCGCGCCCGCTCGCTGGCGCGCTCCCGCCGTCCCTCCGCCCAGCTGTAGAGAATGGGCAGCACGAACAGCGTCAGGCATGTCGAACTGATCAGGCCGCCAATCACGACCACTGCCAGCGGGCGCTGAACCTCTGATCCGGGCCCCGTCGCAAACACCATCGGAATCAGACTGAACACAGCAATGCTCGCCGTCATCAGCACCGGCCGCAGCCGCGTTTCGCACCCGGTCAGCACCGCGTCGACAACAGGATGGCCTTCGGTGCGCAGTTGGGAGATATAGGAGACCAGCACCATGCCGTTCAGCACCGCGACGCCAAGTAAGACGATGAACCCGACTGATGCAGGCACCGACAGATAGAGACCGGACAGCAGCAGGGCGAATACGCCACCCACCATCGCGAACGGGAGGTTGACGAGTACGAGCAACGCCAGCCACACCGAGTTGAACGTCATCACCAGCAGCACGAAGATCACGCCCAGCACGATGGGGGTGAGGATCAGCAGTCTCTCGGTAGCCTGTTGCTGGTGCTCGAACTGCCCGCCCCACGTGACGTAGTATCCAGCCGGCAGCGACACCGCCTGCTTCACGCGCGTCTGCGCCTCGATGACATATCCGCCGATATCCCGTCCCGTGACGTTCAGCTCAATCCCAATTCGGCGCTGACCATTTTCGCGACTGATCTGCACCGGGCCGGACACGATTCGCACGTCCGCCAGTTCCCGCAGTGCGACGCGATAGCCACCCGGCACGTCGATCAGCAGCGCGCCCAGCGCTTCGACCGACTGGCGCCGATCCTCGGGAAACCGGATGGCAATATCGACCACGCGGTTCTCTTCGAACACCTGGCCGACCGGCATTCCCCCCACGCCCAGTTCGATGACGTGCAGCACGTCGCTCACATTGGCGCCGTACCGCGCCACCCGGGCGCGGTCGATGGTGACGGTGAGATACGGTTGTCCGGCGACCCGCTCGACGGCCAGATCGGCGGCACCCCTTGTGTCAGCCAGGACCGCAGCGATCTCGCCGGCCTTCTGCTTGAGGACACTGACGTCGGCGCCGAACACCTTGGCAATCACCTGCGCGCGGGTGCCGGCCACCAGTTCGTCGATGCGGCACTGGATCGGCTGGCTGAAGCTGGCGACCACCCCCGGCAGATCGGCGATCGCGTCGCGCATCTTCTCGGTCAGACCCTCCCGCGTGTTCGCGCTGGTCCACGCCGAACGGGGTTTCAGCGACCCGACAAACCCGGTCTTGTCGACCCCCCGCGCTTCGAGCGCCACGCCCGTCTGGCCCGTGCGCGAGACCACGGTCTGGAGTTCTGGGAACCGCTTGAGGCGGGTCGCGATCTCGCCAGTCACCGCCAGCGCCTTGTCGAGCGACACACCGGGCAGCAACTGCACGTCCATGTCGAATGCGCCCTCGTCCATGATGGGCATAAACTCGGTGCCGAGCCTCGGCAGGGCGACCACGGCGGCGACCAGGACCAGCGCAGCCACGAGCAGCACGATGACGCGGTGCCGCAGCGTCCAGCGCAGCAGCGGCACGTACGTGCGCCTTGCGAGTGCGAAGACCGGACTCTCGGTGGAGACCGCCTTCAGGACTGACAGGCAGAGGACGGGAATGACGAAGATCGAGAGCAGGAGCGAGGCGAGCAGCGCCACCGCGACCGTGAAGGCAAGCGGCGAGAACATCTTGCCTTCCATCCCCTGCAGCACGATGATCGGCGCGAACGTCAGCGCGATGATCAGTTCCCCGAACATGCTGGGCTTGCGCACTTCCATCGCCGCCCGCAGCACCGTGGCGAACCGCGTCGCCGGTGACGGCGTCAGCGCGAGATGCCGCTGCGCGTTTTCGACCTGGATGATGGTCGCGTCGACGATCATTCCAATCGAAATCGCCAGCCCGCCAAGCGACATCAGGTTGGCGTTGAGCCCGATCACCCGCATGACGACAAACGTCAGCAGTGCCGAGAGCGGGAGGGCCACCATCACCACCATCGCCGCCCGGACGCTCCACAGAAAGAGGGCGAGCACGATCAGCACGAGGACGCAGCCTTCCGCCAGCGCCTTGAGCACGGTGTTGGTACTGTCCTCGACAATCGACGATCGCTCGTAAAACGGCAGGAGCGTCAGGCCACCCGGCAGGACGCCGTTCCCGTTGATCTCGCGGACCCTGGTCTCGATCCGGTCGACCACATCCCGGCTGTTTTCGCCTCGCAGCATCATCACGATGCCGCCGACGACCTCTCGGGAGCCGTCCTTTTGCGCGGCGCCCTGGCGCACCGCGTGCCCGATGCTGACGGTCGCGATATCCCGCACGAACACGGGCGTGCCGCCTTCCGACTTGAGCACGATGGCCTCGATGTCTGACGCCGATCGGATCAGGCCCACACCGCGAATGATGAACTCCTCCGACCGCTGGGACACGACGCTCCCGCCCACGTTGGAGTTGTTCGTGCGGATCGCCTCGTGCACGGCTTCGACCGGCAGGTCGTACTTCAGCAGTTTGTCCGGATCGACCAGCACCTGGAACTGCTGGATGTAGCCCCCGAACGAATTGACCTCGGTCACACCAGGCACGCTCTTCAAGAGCGGCGCGACGATCCAGTCCTGGAAGGTTCGGAGTCGCGTCAGATCAGCCACTGTGCCGGAGTCGGCCGTCCCGCGTGGCGTGTCGAGGGTGTACTGATACACCTCTCCCATGGCCGTCGCCGTTGGCCCGAGTGTCGTGTCGACGCCAGGCGGCACTTTGCGCGCGGCTTCCGCCATCCGCTCGAACACCAGTTGCCGCGCCATGTAGATATCCACATCGTCCCGGAACACGAGCGTGACGACGGAGATGCCGTACTTGGTGACCGAGCGCATCAGCACGAGGCCGGGGAGCCCGCGCATCGAGGTCTCAATCGGGTACGTCACGAACTGCTCAATCTCGAGCGGAGACAGGCCTGGCGCGGTGCTGACGACCTCGACCTGGATATTCGTGACGTCGGGAAAGGCGTCAATCGGAATCGTCCGGACGGCCCACGCGCCAACGGCGACGAGGACCGGGACCGCCAGCAGCATCACCAGCCGGTTCCTGAGCGAAAAAGCCAGCAATCGTTCAAGCATCACGCATGCTCCGGACTCTGTTCCACGTCTCTCGCCGGTCGGCGTCTATTCCCCGCCAAGAGACGACTTCAGCAACTCGGCCTTCAAGTTGAACGCGCCGGACAGCGCAATCACGTCGGCTGCGCCGAGGCCCTTGAGGATGACGCGCCGATTCCCCATCCGCTCTCCCGGCTCGACCGGCCTGGCGAGAAAATGATCCGGCGTCGAGCGCACGAAGACCACCGAATCGCCGTTGAACGTCTGGATCGCCTCTTCCGGAACGGTCAGCACCTCGCGGCTGCTGGCTGCGTCGAGGACGTCGCCTTGAATGAACATGTTCGGCTTCAGCAGCAGGCCGATGTTGGGCGTGTCGACGCGCACCTTGACCGTCCGCGATTTCTCGTCCACCACGTCGCCGATATGCGCGAGGCGTCCATCCCACGTGCGATCCGGATACACGCTGGTCCGGACGCGGACGGATCGCCCGGCGGCCAGGTGCGGGAGATCGGCTTCACGCGCGTCGAGCACAGCCCACAGCGTCGTGAGGTCCGACACGGTGAACAGCGGCTTCTGCGGCTCGATGTACTGGCCCGTGAGGACGTCTCGCTCGATGACCCGTCCGTCGAGCGGCGAAACCAGCTGGAGGTACGGGTCGGTCAGTTCTTCGTGAGGCACCTGGTCGGCGCCCTGGCGCGCTCGTTTGAGTAGCGCGTCAACATTCATCTGGTCGATCCCGAAGGAATGGAGATTCGATTCGGCCACGCCCAGTTCACTCGAGGCGTTGTCGAACTCGGTCTTCCGGCGCAGCGTTTCCTTCTGATCGATGGCTTCCTGCTGCAGCAGCATGCGCGCGCGCTCGTATTCGCGGCGGGCCTGCTCGAGCTTCGCGCCCGCTTGCAGAAAGGTCGTTTTCGCCTGAGCCAGGGCGGGCGCGTGGATGGTGGCCAGCACCTGGCCCTTGCGAACCTGCATCCCGACATCGGCGCCAAGCGACACCACCTTGCCAGGGAGCAGGGAGCTGATCTGGGCGGTGCGCTGCTGGTTAAGCCGCAGCACGCCCGACAGCACCACCGCGCCAGATGCCGTGGCACGCGTGGGCTGGCCGACCGAGATGCCCCACTGGCGCTGGAGATCGGCCGTGACCTGCAAACCGGGTGTCGCCTTCGGGCGTTCTGCGGCCCGCGTGGCCGCCTCGCCGCCTGCCTCGCCGCCCGGCGCGCCGACGGGAGCGCCGCCACAGCCAGACACGGCGAGAAGCGCGAAGGGCGTGAGGAGCACGAGGAGCGCGGCGAGCATGATGTGGGCTTTCATCGCAGGTTCCTTTCGCGTCGATCCTCAGGGAGAGGCGCACTCTGACCCAGCGCGGCGTCCAGTTGGAACACACCGAGGCGATAGTCGAACTGCGCCCGGTTCGCCACTCGTTGCGCTTCCCGCAGCGAGCGCTGCGCGTCGAGGTAATCGGTCAGTGTGGCGGCGCCGGCGCGGTACGACGCGAGCACGATGTCACGCGCCTCCCGGGCATTCGTGAGGTACTCCCGCTCCACGTACGCGACGCGCGCCTTGTGGATCTCCAACGCGTTTCGCGCGTGCTGCACGTCAAGGGCGACGGCAATCTCTGCGGCCGCCACTCTCGCATCGGCTGCGCGGCGGTCGGCGTCGGCGCGGGCAATGCCGCCCCGGTTCCGATCGAAGAGCCCGAGCGGCACCTTCAGATCCAGCACAAGCCCACCCGCGCCGAAGTCGCGGCGATAGCCGGCACCCAGTGTCACGATCGGGGCCCGCAGAGCCTGCTGGAGCCGGACGTCGCTTTGCGCGCGATCCCGTTCCCGGCGAACCGCCTCGAGGTCGGGGCGGCTCGCCAGCGCCTGGGTGAACAGCGCGCCACCCGCGGATGGCGCCGCTTCGGGCCGGGCCGCACCTTCGGCGGCCAGCGAGTCGGTGGTCTCGAACGCCTGATCGAGTGGTGTGATGCTGAGCAGCGCCAGCAGGGAGCCGCGCGCGTTCTTCAACGCCAGATCCGACGCGAATCGATCGTCGGCAAAGCGGAAGCGCTCGACCTGAAGCCGGCGCATCTCGACGCCCGAAATCTCTCCCTGCTCAAGTCGCGCCTTGTTGACCGTGATCAGTTGGTCGATGTCATTGAGCGTCAACGTGGCGACAGCGTCATCGGCCCTTGCCAGCACCACCGAGAAATATGCGCGTCGCACGTCCAGTTGCAGCTGGCGCCACCGGTCGCGCAGTTCGGCTCGCGCCGATTCGACGCCCATCTGCGCGCCCTCGGTGCGGCGGGCTCGCCGCCCGCCGGTTTCGAGTTCCTGCTCGAGCCGGAACACCAGTTCCTGACTGTTCAGAAACGCAGACCCCGGTTCGCGCGCGAAGTCGTAGCCCTCGGACAACAGCGTGAGGGCCGGGTTGGGTCTGGTGCTGGCGCTGACCACACCGGCCTCGGCACGCGCGACCGATTCCCGCGCGATGGCCAGGCCGGCACTGCGCTCGCCCGCGAGCCTCAGCGCGGCGTCGAGCGACAACCGGGCAGGCACCACCGAGTCCTGGGCCAGCAGCCTGCCTGCCCCGACCAGGATCAATCCACACGTGAGAAGTACTCGATTCATAACACAACCATATGAAGCAACTTCCTTGAGACGGTCTCATCACTGCATGCGGCAGCCGCGTTGGGGTGGCGTCCGGGGTCCAGCCCTGGGCTACCGGGGGACAAGTCGCCGGAATGACGGACAAAGAGACGGAGGCCGCGCACTGGAGGCCGGGTCTTCCGCCTTCGCGTCACGCTTCGACGGACCGCCGTAGCCTTGTCCGCCTCCGCGCGAAGCGTCGCGGC
>Ga0315273_10010186_pt1 | contig 11970 bp, 6 predicted proteins | sample YL17G02_0_MG_FD_205753 | JGI IMG/M metagenome (GOLD analysis project Ga0315273, IMG submission 205753) | Sediment microbial communities from Yellowstone Lake, YNP, Wyoming, USA - YL17G02_0 | ecosystem: Environmental > Aquatic > Freshwater > Lake > Sediment | place: USA: Wyoming | collected... | reverse complement strand
CCACCACCGCCACCCTTCCTCCCAGCAGCCGCCGCGTTGCCGACCGCCCCACTCATTTTCTCGCCCAGCAGCTCCGCCAGCGAGGGCGGCGGCACAAAGGGCGCCGGCGCGGCGCCCGCCCCGCCGGTGCGGGGCGGCGGCACGACGTACTCCGGCAGCCAGGCGCCCGCCGCCGCCGCCTGGACGTCCGCCTCGGGGACGTACGAGGCGACGACGCCCACCCCGTCGAAGGCGCGCCCGTGGAAGACGGCCCGGGCGGCCGCCGCGGCGGCGGCGTCAGCGAAGAGCGCGTAGCACCTCCCCGGCGCGGCGTCGGGCAAGCCCAGCGGCGGCGGCGGGACGGAGACGGCGTCCGGCGCGCACCCTTGCTCACTGCACTCGCCCCTCACATCCTCCTCCAGCTCCCGCCGCGCCCCGTCCTCCCGCAGCTCCGCTGCCGTCGCGATGCGGGACAGCAGGATCGCCCGCCCGGGCGGGTGCGGTGCCGACAGGAGCACGGGCGGCGCCACGCCTGTCCCGCCCGTCGCGTCGTGCGGGAGGGAGCCGTTTCCCCCGCCACCGACACCGACACTCTTCAGGCTTGCCGCCAGCGCCGCCAGCGCGGCCGCCGCCGCGGGCGCGTTCGCCACCGCCGCCGCGTCCGGGTTGTCCGCCATGTATTGCCGCGACCGGGTCACACTGATGGCCGACCCCGCCATGACAGTCCCCGCCAGGGCGAGCCCCGCCACGGCCAGGGCCTCCATGCGCAGCTCGACAAACCCAAACCGCCCGCTCCCCGGGTCGATGCGCACGCCCAGGACGGGCGGGCCAGCCACGGGGTCCGGGACCAGGTGGGCGAGGGCCGCGTTGAACAGGGCTTCCAGCACGGGGCCCGGGACCTCGCCCGTGGCGGGCAGGCCGCCCACGAAGAGCGTGCGGGCGGCCTTGTTGGCCTGGATGGGCGGGGCGGTCAGGTCGGCAAAGGCGGCCGGGGCGGCGGTGGCGGCGGCGGCGGCGGCGGAAGCGGCGGCCGGGGCGGCCCGGGCGCCGGGGGGCAGTTGGACGTCCAGGTCGGCCATGATCTTGGCTTGGGCGGCCTGGCGGGGGAGACGGAGAGAAGGGGAGGGGCGCGTGACGTGAGAGAGACTGAGCGGGGAGGGCCGGGCCGGGCCGGGGTTGAGAGAGCTGCCGGGCCGTCGGGCTCGTTTTTTCTTTCCTCTCTCTTACCTTCTGCTCCTCGGCCGTCTGGGGTTTGGGCACGTACACGCCCGCCGGCATGGCCCCACCGCCTCCGCCCAGGGACGCCGCCGCCGCGGCCGCCGCCGCGACCGCCCGCTGCTGGGCCTCGAACTGGGCGCGCTGGGCGGCGGCGGCGGCAGACGAATCAGGGCGGCGCCCGCGCTCGCGGGAGCGGGAGCGCGACCGGGAGCGGGTCCGCGACCGGCGGCGCCCGCGGTTGCGGTCGCGCGACCGGGACCGGGACCGGGACCGGGACCGGCGGCGGGTGGACATGGATGCGAGAGAGAGGCAGAGTTTTGTGTGTGTTTGCACCTGGAGTTAACTCGGACCCTCCCCCCCACGCCCGCCCTCCAACTCAGGGCCATTTTTTTGCTCGCTCTTCATCGCTTCACGCGCCCTCCCTGCTCCTCCAAGATCGCGTCCAGCAACCCCTCACACGCATCCTCCAGCAAGTCTAGCACCGTCTCAAAGCCTTGGCGCCCGCCGTAGTACGGATCGGGCACGCCGGCCGGGGCGTGCGCTGCTTTCAGGGCGGGGTCGCGCAGGTAGTGCGTCAGCCGGGAGACGGGGAGCTCGCGCCTGGTGGTGGCCGCCGCCCAGTGCTCCGCCGCCACGGCGATCGCCCGTTCATTTGCCGCGTCCATGGCTAGGATGTAGTCCACGCGCTCCACGTCCGCCGGGCTGAGCGGGCGGGAGGACGAGGTGAGGGCGATGCCGCGGGACGCCGCTGCCGCGGCCATGCGCTGGTCGGCCGGGCCGCCCTCGTGGTAGGAGAAGCCGCCGGCCTTGTACCAGTCGCCGGCGCCCCCGCCCGTCCCGCAGGAATCGATCCAGAAGGAGTCCGATAGGCCGCGCTTGGCGACGGCGGCCCGGAAGACGGCCTCCGCGGAGGGCGAGCGGCAGATGTTTCCCAGGCACACCATGAGGACCGAGACCTTGCCCTCCTCCCTCAGCGGGGGCGGGCCTGGGTTGAAGAATCTGGAGGAGGCAGAGGGGGCGGAGTCGCGGCCGGCGCGGGGCATGGTGGTGCGCGTGTTGTGCGGTGGGCGGAGGAGGTGGTGGGTGCGCCTGGTGGGGAGAGGTCGGGTCAGATGAAGAGGAGCGGGCGCGCCGATGGGTGGTTGGTTTGCTCCAACAACGCGGCCGCGCGAGCCACAACAAACAGAATTGTTTGCCAGCTTCAAGTAGGTCATGTGTGTGTGTGTGTGTGTGTGTGCGTTTGCGTGTGTGTGTGTGTGTGTCCGAAAGGCTACTGCTCAGAGCGTTCTAGAGAGAGCATACGGGGCGGGCGAGAAAAGTGGGCGAGAAAAGAAGAGTGAACACAACAAGGTTCATACTCTTTTTCTTTTCTCCGCCATGGCCGACGACCGGTCCTGGATGTTTTGTCCCACCACGGGCGCGCTATTGGAGCTGGACGCGGAGCGCAATGTGGCCTGGTGCCCGGTGTCCGGGCACGAGCAGGACTTGGACGGTATGAGAAGAGGAATTGACGTCGGGCGGCGGCTTAGCTAGAGCTAGCCAGCGCTCCGCTCTCTGCTCAACCACCACCCCCCACACACGCCACCGCCCATCCACACACACGCACACACACACACACACACAGAGCTAGCCGACGTCCGCATTGTCAGCAAGACGGACATGGAGGTGTGTGCGGGAGTGTGCGAGGGTGTGAAGAAGGGAGTTAGGGAGGGGACCCTGCCTTTCACACGACCCCCCGAGCGCGCACCCTCTTGACCTTTTTTTGTTTCCTCTCTATCTCTCAACACAGGACTACCGCCGCCGCTACAAGCTGGAACCATTGGTCAACCCCGCCGAGGACGCGGCCGCCGTCTCCACGGCCCGCGCCCGGTCGACCGTGGAGGAGCCGTGCGTGCGGTGCGGCCACGTCGGCCTGGACTTTTACACGATGCAGCTGCGCTCGGCGGATGAGGGGTCGACCGTCTTCTACGAGTGCCGGGCGTGCGGGCACAAGTGGAACCAAAATAATTGAGGCGGATTGGATGGGGTAAGAAGTGTGTTTGTGTAGCTGATAGAATGTGACAGCGTCGCTGCCCGTACTTGTCTGGTTTCCATTTTCCTCCAGGCGCAGGGCCGGAGAAGGTTGCAACGTGCACTCTTTCATTTTTCTTCTCTCTCTCACGTCCAATGCCGGTCGGTCTCCGCCACAGCAGCGCGTCCTCTAGGACGCCGGGAGTCGCCCTCCCGACACACCGCCGCCTTCCGCATTGCGCAACCGCTCCGGCGCCCCGCACGAGGCGGCAACCACCCGCGCACGCCCGCACTCGCCGCTGTCCGCACCCGCATGCGAGCGCGTCCGCGGCGCCCGGCGCCCCTTTCCGCCCGCTCCCGTCGCCAGGGCCGCCCAGGGCGGCAGCTCTACGTCGGTTGCTAGCGCAGGAGGGGACGTGCCATGTGGTGAGTGAGCGTCGGGAGAGAGAAGAAGGGGAGATTGGCCAGGTGTCTCTTGCCCACTCTCTCACCATCCATTTCCACATCCATTCCTCACCCGCCCTAGGCCCCCTGCTGCTACGACGGCCTGTCCGCCCGCCTCATCGAGCGGGCCGGCTTTCCCTTAGCCTTCATGTCCGGCTTCTCCGTGGCGGCCGCCCGGGCGGGCGCGCCGGACGCCGGCCTGCTGTCTTCCAGCGAAGTCCTCGACTCCCTGGCCTCCTGCGTCCAGGCGACTGCCGCCCTCCCCATCATCGCCGACGGGGACACGGGGTACGGCAACGCCCTCAACGTGCGGCGCACGGTCGCTGCCTTTGCGGGTGCGGGCGCGGCGGGCGTGCTGATCGAGGACCAGGCCTGGCCCAAGAGTTGCGGGCACGTCCAGGGGAAGGGCGTGGTGGGGAGAGGGGAGGCCGTCGCGCGCGTGCGGGCTGCTGCGGCCGCCCGGGATGAGGTGCAGGCGGACCCGGCCTCCCGCATCCTGCTCATCGCCCGCACGGACGCCCGCCAGGCGGTGAGCCTGGAGGAGGCGCTGTGGCGGGCGGTGGCCTTTGCGGAGGCGGGCGCGGACGCGGTCTTCGTGGACGCCCTGGAGAGCGAGAGCGAGTTGAGGGCGCTGGCGGGCGCGGTCCGCGGCGCCGCCCCCACCACCACCCCCCCCGGCCGCCGCGTCTTCCTCATGGCCAACAATTTGGAGGGCGGCGGAAAGACCCCCCTGCTGGCCGCGCCGGCGCTGGCGGGCCTGGGCTACGCCCTGGTCGCCTACCCGCTCACGCTCCTCGGCGCGCGCGCGGCCGCGGAGGAGCGGGCGCTGGCGGAGCTGAGGGCGGGCGCCCTGGTGCCGGGCGGCCTGCCATCGTTCGCGCACCTACAGGACACGGTCGGGTTTGGCCAGTACTTTGCGGAAGCAGACGCCTGGGCGGCCGTCGCGCGGGGCGTGGATGAGGGAGGCGTGGCACCAGCGCCCGCTGCTGCTACGCAGCCACCCCCTCCACCACCCCCGCCGCCGCCGCCACGCCCGGCCGTCGAGCCGGACGCCGTCATCCTGGCCTCTACATCGCCATCCTCGTCCTCCACATCCTCCTTACGCCCCACCCGCACCGCTTACGGCTCCGGCGGCGGCGGCGGCGGCCCCTCCTCGCCCTCCCTCTCCACCACCTCCTTCCTGCGCATAAAGATTGTCAACACCGCCGACGGCAGCGTCCGCCTGGAGACCCGGATCCCCGCGGGGTTTGTTGAGGGGCTGGCGGCCATCGTGCCCGCGGCGGCGGGGCTGGACGTCCAGGGCTTGGCCCGGGCGATTGCCGGGCAGGAGTGGGGCCCTGGCGAGCCGGTTTTCAAGCAGAGCGTGGGGGCGGGGCAGGAAATTGAGATTTACCTAGAGTGAGTTGTTTGGAGGCATGAGGTTGGGATGTCTAGAGCACACGTTCCACCTCTGCGTGCCAGTGTGCGCGCGCTACGGCCGGGCTCTCCTCACAACCCGCCACGCACGCCATGCCGGGCGCCGCACAGGAGGTGGGCCCTGTTCCCGGCGGCCGCCGGAGGCGCGGCCTGCCGGGCTGGCTGGGCGGGGGACGCAATGGGGCGGGAGCTGCCACCGCCGGGAATGGAGCCGCCGGAACGGTGGGTCCGCTCGCCGACCCCGACCACCCCCCTCCACCCTCCCGGCTCCGCTTCCTGGGCCGGGACGTCGCGGCCGACGCGGCCGCCCGCCTGCCATTCACCCCGACTGGCCGGGCCTCCTACGCCCACGACTGGACATCTGGCGCCTTTTTGGGCATTCTGGCGCCCGCGGCGCACGTCACCTTGCTGTCCTTGATCCCTGCGCTCGCCTTTGGGGAGCAGGCTGCTAGCTACACGGCCGGCGACGTCAACGGGGCGTCCGTCCTGGCGTCGACCGCGCTGTTTGGGGTGGTCCAAGCCCTGGTCGGCGGCCAGCCCTTGCTCATCTGCGGGGTCGCCGAACCGCTCGTCCTCGTGTACTCGTACCTGGCCGCCTTCACGACCCGGGCAGCCATCCCCTTCCTCCCCTTTGCCGCCTGGTCCTGCGCCTGGGCGGCCGCCTTCCTGGCGCTGGCCGCCCTGGGCGGGGCGGGGCGGGGCGTCCGGCTCTTCACCCGCTTTTCCGCCGACCTGTTTGGGGCCATGGTCGGCGGGGCGCTGTTCATGCAGCAGGCGGTCGTCCTGGTCGTCCGCCAGTTCCGGGGGGACGTCCCGGGCAGTGGTGGCGGGGACGGTGCCGCCGCCGGCGAGCTGGCCCGCGCCTGGCGCCTGGCCAACGGGGCGTGGTCCGTGTTCATCGCGGCCGGGCTGACGACGACCGTCCTGGCCGCCCGGCGCGCGCGCGGGTGGAGCGTGGGGCCGCCAGGGCTGAGGGCGGTGATGGCAGACGTGGCCGCCCCGCTGGGGGTGCTGGTCTGGTCGGGCCTCGCCTACGCGGTGCGGGCGGGGTCTGCCCCGCCCCCGCCCGGCCTGCTGCCCCGCCCGCTTGCCCTGCCCTCCCCCTGGGAGGCGGGGCCACGGGCCGCCTGGGGCGTCGCGGGCAGAATGAACGAGGTGGGCGGGCAGTGGGCGGCCGCGGCCGCCCTGCCAGGCGCCATGGTCGCGCTCCTCTTCTATTTCGACCACACCGTCGTCCAGCAGGTGGCCTTGCCGGTAGGCGACGACCACGACGGGGACCAGGAGGTGGCCGTGCCGGCGGGCGGCGACAAGAACATCCAGCAGGCGGCCGTGCCGGCAGGCGGCGACCACGCCCCCCACCCCCGCCACAAGCGCCCGACCTATGCCTGGGACCTCGCCCTCCTCTCCCTGATGACGCTCACCGCCGGCCTGACCGGCCTGCCGCCCGTCAATGGGGTCCTGCCCCAGGCCCCCATGCACACGCACGCCCTGAGCGTGGCGGACCGGGAGCGGAGGCGGCGGAAAAAAGGGGGGGAGGGGAGGGAGGCGGACCCGGACCACCTGCACCCCCCGCCGCCGACCCGGCCGCACGCGCCCCTCGAAACCCGGGTCTCCGGCCTGCTCCAGTCCGTGGCCATCGGGGCGGCGTGCGTGGCCTCCCCGCTGCTGGCAAGGATCCCCGTTGCCGTCATCGCGGGCTACTTTGCCTTCATGAGCATTGAAAGCCTGGAGCCCAACCAGTTTTTCATCCGCCTGCGCTACCTCCTCGCCCACCCAACCGCCCGGCCGGAGCTCCGGTCCGCGCCCGGCGCGCTCGCCTGCCTGTCCACCGTCCCGCACCACGCCCTCCGAGCCTTCACCCTGCTCCAGCTGGCCGCCCTGGCGTGCCTGTACGCGTGGACCTGGATCCCCCTGGGCGGCGTCTTCTTCCCCGTCCTGTTGATGGCCTTGGTCCCCGTGCGGGCCGCCCTGCTGCCCCGCTTATTCAGCCCCGCCGCTCTGCGCGACCTGGACGCGGCCGAATTTGAGGGGGCGGCGCCCGCCGTGCGGCTCCCTGTCGTGCCATCCTTCACGGGGTTGGAGCACGTGCGGGTATTGGGTGGCGTGGAGCTCGCGGAGAGGGTGGCCGCGGAGGAGCGGGCGGAGAGAGGGGGGGCGGCCAAGTGAGGGAGCGGACCCCTGGAAGTGCTGGTGAAGTATGGCGTTTTTCTTGTGTTATTGTGCCCCTTTGTGACCCCGTGTGGGCCTGGCTGATTCGTGGGGCGGGGCGGGGCGGGGCGGGGGCGTGCTTCCCCAGGAGAGGAAGAGAGAAAGAAAAAGGCAGGTTGGGATGAAGGGCCCTGCACTCTCACACCTCCGCCCTTTTCACCGAAACGTTTCCCCTCCCGCCCACCCCTCTACCCCATTCCCGATGGCTCCAGCACATGACCGAACGATTGCCCTGTTCGACGTGGACGGCACTTTGACGGTGCCCCGCAAGGCAAGAGCGAGAGGAGCCTTGAGAGAGAGCACTTGCGCGCGGAGCGTGGAATTGGCGGCCCTGCTGGGCGCTCACACAAACCCTTTCACACCCACAGGAAGCCTCCAAGAAGACCCTGGAATTCCTGCAAGACTTGCGCAAGGTGCGTGGCTGGCGAAAGGGCGTGTCGGGAGGGGAGACGCGGCGTAGGATAGGCCGGGGCCGCGCTGGCCCCCCCTCGCGCGCCCCCAAAGCGTTGACGCGAGCGAGCGAGGGGTTGGCAATCGGCGCGCGGTCTCTGCCCTCTCAAACTCCACCCCTCCCCTCCTCTCCCACACACAGTATGTCAAGGTCGGCATTGTCGGCGGGTCCGACTTGGTCAAGATCTGCGAGCAGTTGGGGGCGGACAGTGCGTTAACTTTCATCAGAGAAAAGAGAAGAGAGGAGGGACAGGGGGAAGCGCGCGCGCGGGTCACCTCTCTCGCTTTCTATAGCCCTTGCTCCCTGCTCTCCCACCATCCATCCACCCATGCACTCTGTCTCCCTTCACATCCACAGCCATCACCGCCTACGACTACGTCTTCGCCGAAAATGGCCTGGTCGCCTACAAGGCGGGCGACCTCCTCGCCGTCGCCTCCCTGAAATCCTACCTGGGCGAGGAAAACCTGACCAAGCTCATCAACTTCTGCCTGCGCTACATTTCTGACCTGACCATCCCCATCAAGCGGGGCACTTTCATCGAGTTCCGCAACGGCATGCTCAACGTCTCGCCCATCGGCCGCAACTGCTCCCAGGAGGAGCGGGACGAGTTCGAGAAGTACGATGCGGGGGCGGGCGTGCGGAAGGCCTTTGTCGCCGCCCTGCGCGAGAAGTTTGGCGAACTCAACCTGACCTATTCCATCGGTGGGCAGATCTCGTTTGACGTGTTCCCGGCCGGCTGGGACAAGACCTACTGCCTCCAGTTCGTGGAGGCCGACTTTGATTCCATCCACTTTTTCGGGGACAAGACATTCGTGGGGGGCAACGATCACGAAATCTTCGAGTCGTCCAAGACGGTCGGCCACACGGTCACCTCGCCCGATGACACGCAAGCCCAGTGCGAGGAGCTGTTCATCAAGACGGCGACCGCTTGATGGGGAGGGAAGGGACGTGCATGTGTGTGCGTGTGCGTGTGTGGCGGGGTGCGTGTGTGCGGGCGTGCGTTCCCGCGGCAGCCCCCTCCTCTTGTGTGACGAACTTCCATGTCTCTCTCCTCACACACACCTCTGGCTGGCTCACCCCGTCACGATCGGATTCCGTCGGAGCCCCGATGTACAAGGATCAGATCACTTCAACGGGCTTCAGGCCCCCAATCTCACTTCCCGGCTGGTATTGTGCCTCCTTGACAACACCCACGCAGGCTGCTGCCAGCGCACGCGACACGCGCCCCGACCCACGTGACGCACCAGCCGCCTTCAACAGCCGCGCATCGCACCGCCCCTCATCGACGCCCCCTCCCGCAACGCACGCGGCCGCGACGGCGGCCGCCACCGCGGCCGTGACCTCCACCAGGCGCCCCACGTCCGGCAGGGCTCGCTCGGCCGCCACATCCCCTGCCTGCACGCACTCCGCCACCGCCCGGGCGGCCGCCAGCCAGGCGGCCTCGCCGATGGCGGACGCCCCGGACACCGCCGCTCCCAAGGCGACGCCCGGGAACACCAGGGCATTGTTCGCAAAGCCCGGCGAGACGGGGCGCCCGGTGCGGGTGGAGGCGTGGTCCGGCTGCGCGGTCCCTGCCGCAAAGACGGCCCGGCCCTCCGTGAACGCGTCCACGTCCACCGCCCGGCATTCCGCGGCGGTGTCGGGGTTGGAGAGGGCGAGGACGGTGGGCCTGGGCGATGCGGCCGCCAAGGCGCGGAGCACGCCCTCAGTAAATGCGCCGCCGACTGCGGCCGCGCCGACAAGGACGGTGGGTTTGATGGCAGAAACGATGGCCGCGAGTTCTTGAGCGCCAGGTCGGGCCAGCGTCGCCGCCTCTCCGGCCGGGCGTGCAAACTCGGCTTTCAGGGCTGAGAGTGACCCGGCGGGGCGCGCTCGGGTGACTAGGCCTTTGGAGTCGAGCAGGAAGATGCGGCCACGTGCGTCGTCTGGGGCCATGCCACCGTCCACCAGGGCGCTCACAATCGCCCGGGCGCTGCCCACGGCCGCCTGGCCCGCGCCGTAAAAGAGAAAGCGCCCGTCCGCCAGGGGTGGCATGCCCGGGATAGCGGCCGCGCCCAGCAGGGCGGCCAGGGCCGCCGCGCCCGTGGCCTGGATGTCATCCGAAAAGGAGGGCGGGCAGACAGTGGTTGCCAGGGTTGTGGTTCCTTCCTCTCCGTACATGGCGGTTCCTTGCCGCCCGTCGGCAGACGGCCGGCAGGCGACCGCCCGCCGCAGCAGCGCGTCTGCCGTACCCGCCGCAAAGTCCTCGTAATGAATGATGAGGCCGGGGCCGAACCGGGCCAGCAGGGCGGCCAGGGCCTCGCCGATGAGGGCATCGTACGTGCGGCCGGCCGCCCTTGGGAGGGGGAGCCCAGGGTAGAGGGGGTGGGACCGCACGCGCTCCGTGTCGCAGCCAAAGTCGAGGGACACGGGCAGCGTGTCGGCCGGCCCCAGCCCGCCCGCCGCCGCGTGCAGCAGGCACTTGCCGACCGGGATGCCCGCCCCCTGGGCGCCCAGGTCGCCCAGGCCGAGGATGCGGGCGCCATCGGTCAGGACGGCCAGGCGCGGGCGGGCCGCCCCGGGCGGCAGGGGCCAGTTGCGGACGACCGCCTCCATCCGGCCTGCGTCGGCGGACGACAGGTACAGGCAGGGCGGCCTGTATGGCAGCTCGCCCCATTTCAGGCAGGCATCGCCGACGGACGGCGTGTAGCAGCAGGGCGTGTAGCGACCGAAATCGGAGCGGAGGAGGCCGAAGAACGCGGCGTCGCCCACCCCCAGGCGCGCTGCTGCGAGGGCCGAGTACGCCGCCAGGTTCGTGGTCGCCTTGGCAGCCTCACGCTCGGCCGGCGGGGCTTGTGATGATGCTGCGTGCGCCGCGTCCCGGGCCGCGACGGCCGGCTCCACGGCCGCCGCCGCGCGCGCGATCTCGGTCTCCAGGGAGGTCACCCGGGCGGGGAGCAGGCCGGCCAGGCGGGCGCTGTCCCGGTCGGGGGCGGGCGTGGCGAGGCCCAAGTTCCAGGCGGTGCGCCCCGCGGCCTCGCCCGCGGGGGCAGGGCAGGGGAGGAGTGGAGGGGGTGGCGGGGTGGGCAGGGCCGGAGGGGGTGCCCCGCCCGCGGCCGCGGGTTGGGGAGGTAGCAGCGAAACGACCGCCGCGGCAGCGGTCGCCGCTAACAGGGCCCGACGGGAGGCGAGCAGGGGGAGGTCGGTGCCCGCTTCGGGTTTCGACGCGACTTGTATGGTCCGCGCAGGGCGACGGGCCAGCCGCGCGGGCAGGAGTGGACCCATGGCGCGCGGGGGTGGGGGACCCGCCGGGAGAGAGCAAGAGGGGCCGATTGGCGAGAATGGTCTCTCGTCCACTTTATTTTTTTTTTCAATGATTTCACTTCACTTTCAACTCCACGCCTCCACCCAGTACCGCCCGCCCGCCTGCAGGCCCCGCACCCAGGCCTTGGCATCCTCGTCACTCATCCCGCCCTCGATCACGCCTACCCCCGCAAAGGCGGCCGCCACGTCGCCCGGCATCTTGCGGGCGGAACCGCAGACGAAGACCCAGGCGCCCGCTTGCAGGGCGGCCCACAGCGCGCGCGCCACGGGGGCGGACCGCATGAGGTCGGTCACGTACACCCGCTCCCTCCCTGCCTCCCGCGAAAAGGCGACGTTCAAGCCAGTGTCGGGGTCCAACACGCCGCTCTCAAGCAAGGCCTCCCAGTCGGCCCGGAAGTAGTAGTCGGCGGCGGGCGAGCGACACCCGAAAAAGAGGGTGGCGGGGGGTGGGAGGGGCCCTGTGGCGGCCGCCGCCGCCGCGGCTCGCTCGGCCCCTCGCCGCTGGAGCAGCGCCCGCAGGGGCGCGACCCCCGTGCCTGGGCCGACCAGGATGAGGGGCACGTCCGCCGGGGGCGCCTTGAGGGACCCCCTCTCCCACCAGACGGGCAGGGACGCGCCCGGGGGCAGGCCGGCCAGCCAGGCCGAGGCCAGGCCGCGCACGCGCCGCCGGCCCGGGCTGACCCACTCCACGCCCGCGACCGCCAGCTCCGCCCGCGCCCCGCCGCGTCCGTGCGCGCCCCCCACATCCGATGCCAGCGAAAAGCGGCGGGGCTGGAGGCGGGGGCCGGCCGCCAGCAGCCAGGCCAGGGGCGGAGACGACGACGGGAAGTCGGCCAGCACCGTCGCCAGGCCCCGGCGCTCGGCGACCGCGTACCGCGCCCAGTCGCCCCGCCCCTCGGGCGAGGCCAGGTAGCCCAGGCGCTCCCTTTCCTGTTCGTCGG
>Ga0315273_10010185_pt1 | contig 11971 bp, 11 predicted proteins | sample YL17G02_0_MG_FD_205753 | JGI IMG/M metagenome (GOLD analysis project Ga0315273, IMG submission 205753) | Sediment microbial communities from Yellowstone Lake, YNP, Wyoming, USA - YL17G02_0 | ecosystem: Environmental > Aquatic > Freshwater > Lake > Sediment | place: USA: Wyoming | collected... | reverse complement strand
GTGCACCTCGGCGAGCGGCGCGCGCTCGTCATCGACATCGGCGGCGGAAGCACCGAGGTCGCACTCGGCGATCACGCGGGGGCCGAGTACCTGGACTCGCTGCGCCTCGGGGCCATCCGCCTGACCAGCGAGTTCCCCGAGGCCTCCGCCGCTGTCCCGGTCACCGCCAAGGTGTACGAGGCCATGCGCCGCAGGGTGGAGGTGGAGGCCACGCGCATCCGCAGACACGTCGCCGGCGAGCGCATCGACGTCGTGTTCGGCACGTCGGGCACGATCCGTAACCTCGCGAGCGTGGTCGTCCGGTCGCTTCGCGGCGGTACGCCCCAGCGCGTGGACACGATGACCCGCACCGAGGTGCGCAAGGTCGCCAAGATGCTGCGCTCGCTCGGCCTGGAGGAGCGGCGCGCCGTCCCCGGGCTGAATCCGCTGCGCGCCGACATCGTCGTCGCCGGCGCCGCCATCCTCGACGCGCTGATGGAGGACCTCGACCTCGCCGAGATCCAGGCCGTGGCCGAATGCGGCCTGCGCGAAGGCCTGGTGGTGGACCATCTTGCGCGCGAGGTCCGCGACGCTTCATCGGACGCCCCGACGGTGCGCGAACGCAGCGTGTTGCAACTGGCGCGCGCCTGCGCCTTCGACGAGACCCACGCGCGTCACGTCGCCGGCCTGGCGCTGGAGTTGTTCGACAGCGCCGGCGGCGCCGGTCTGCACCGCCACGGCGACGAGCAGCGCGAGCTCTTCGGGCACGCGGCGCTGCTGCACGACATCGGGACCTTCCTCAGCTACAGCGACCACCACTTGCACAGCTACTACCTCGTCCGTCACGCGGACCTCCTCGGCTTCGACGAGAACGAGATCGCCACCATGGCGGCTACGGCGCTGCTCCACCGCAAGGCGCGGCCCGGAACGCGTCACCCGGCCCTCGCGGAGTTCGACCGGCCGACGCGCAAGGCGGTGCGCCTGCTCAGCGTCCTGCTGCGCGTGGCGGAGTACATGGACCGCAGCCACTCGAGGGCCGTCGCCCACGCCGCCCTGCTCAGGGACGGGCCGGGCGCCCTCGTGCTCGAGGTCCGCCCGGCCAAGGATTGGCATCTGGAGAGATGGCGGCTGGACAACCGCCGCGAAGCCGTCGAGAAGGGGCTCGGGCGCACCGTGACCGTGAAGGCGCTCGAGCCGTAGGCGCGTCGGCCCGCAGCCGTCCGCGGCACCTGCCGCCCGCGGCCGCGAGCCGCTCAACGCCCTCCCAGCGTACCGGACACAGCTCGCGCAGGCTCGTGCGGCGGGCCGTCGGCCCGGTCGCGCCGGCCGCAGGGCCGAAGCGCGTTGCAAACGACGAGTACGCTCTGTACAGTGCACAACGCAGTGGATCCTCCGTGCCCATCAGTAGCTTGGCTGGATGGCGCGTTCGTCGATTGGGCCGACGCCCGCATCCACGTCGACACGCACGCCGTGCTGGGTGGCCTGAACGCGTACGAGGTGATCGCCGGGTTCTGGATCGAGGACCAGAGCCAGACTTTTCTGTTTCGCGTCGCAGAACACCTCGAACGGCTCGGTCAGTCAGCGCGTGTGATGCGGCTCCCGCCACACGACTCGACTCCCCAGGAGTTGTGTCGCATCACGCGCGAGTTGGTCGCCCGCAACGGATACCAGCAGGACGTCCTGGTCCGGGTGGTCCACTACCTGGGTAGCGGGCCGGTGTTCAGCTACCGTCCCGAGGAGATCTCGAGCGGTCTGTTCATGACCGCAAAGCCGGCGCTCGCGAAACCTCCGATCGCGCGCGGTATCCACATCGCCACAAGTCGCTGGACGCGATTGTCGGATACCGCCGCACCACCACGAGTCAAATGCGGGGCGAACTATCAGAACGCGAGACTCGCCCAGATCCAGGCCCAGGTCGACGGTTACGACGACGCGGTCCTGCTGAACGCCATGGGCAAGGTGTGCGAGTTACCCCTCGCCAACATCTTCATCGTTCGCGGGGAGGTGCTCATCACGCCGATCGTCACGAGCGGGATCCTCGAGGGGATCACTCGGCGCTCGATACTGGAGCTCGCCGCCGAGCTCGCCATAGAGGTCGAGCAACGCGAAGTCGACGCCACAGAACTGTACGTGGCAGACGAAGCGTTTGCCTGTGGCACGGGGCGAGAGGTCTGGCCGATCCTGTCGGTGGACCGCTACCAGATCGGTGCCGGAGAGATGGGCCACATCACCCGCCGGATCCAAGATCACCTACACCGGATAGTGCGGGATCAGGGTCCACACAGGGAGTGGCTCAGCCCGGTCTACCCCGCCGCGGAAACCGAACACGAAGGCGAGCCTAGCCCCACGAAGACTTCGCAGACATCCGATCGATCACCGCGTGCCACGCCACGGTTCGCGGAGCAGGCAGGCGACGGACGGGGGTCGGCCGGTCGACCCGACCGTTGAAAGGGGCCACGTCCTTCAAGCTGCTGTACCCAAATGACCGCAGGGCCGTCGTGGTCACGTCACGCCGAGGCTGCCATCGGCGTCGCCTCCGAGACGGCCTCGGGGCTACCCGGCGCCAGTGTCTTGGCGATGGCTTCCAGGCTGTAGGAGCGCCGCTCGGCGTCGGCGCACTCAACGTTCCACTCGGCGAACCCGGCGCCGACCAGGCGCACCACGGCGGCCCGGTCGGGGAAGACGCCGACCACGTCGCTGCGCCGCCGGATCTCGCGGTTGAGGCGCTCCAGGGGGTTGTTGCTCCAGACCTGACGCCAGACCTCGTTGGGGAAGGCAGTGAAGGCGAGGATCTCCTCGCCGTCCTCGTCAAGCACCTCGGCCGCGCTGGGGAAGTTCTCACCGAGCTGGGTGACGCAGCCCGCGTGCTGCTCAGGCACCTGCTCGGCGTCGGGCTGCGCAAAGACCGAGCGCACGATGGTGGCCACCGCCGGCAGCGTGCTCTTCGGCACACGGCAGAGCAGGTTGCGCATGAAGTGCGTGCGGCATCTCTGCCAGGAGGCCCCGGGCAGCGCGGCGGCGATGGCGTCAACGAGGCCGGGTGGGCGTGGTTCGTGACCAGGGCCACGCCGCAGAGACCACGGGCCACGAGCCCGCGCAGGGAGGCCGTCCAGCCGGCGCCGTCCGCTCTCGTCAACGCTCTTCTTCACACCTCACTCATCAAGCCGCCGTCTGAGGACCGTGTGCGAAAACGGGGCTCTTCGGAGCGTAGGCGGTCAAGAGCTCGTTCGACGGCCAATGCGGCTCGCTCGACGACATCCTCATCCATCGGCGTGGAGATGCTGAGCTGGCCTCGAGGGGCGATGTACAGCCCCTCGCGCAGACAGGCGGCATGGAACTCGTGTATGCACGCGCAGTGAACGTGCAGGAGGGATCCGACCGAGCTTAAACGGAGGCCGAGGTCGTTTGCTTCAAAGATGGATTGCAGCCTGATGGCGAGCCGCTCCCCCAGCTCATTGATGCGGTCGATCTCACTCTGGGGGAGGAGGTCGAGGCTGGCACAGCCGGCAGCCATGGCAAGGGTATTGCCATTGAAGGTCCCGGGGTGCCCTATGGAGTCGAGGCGACGGGGATCGAAAACGGACATGACATCCTCGCGGCCACCGAAGGCACCCACTGGCAGGCCACCCCCGATGATCTTGCCGAGGGTCGTCAGGTCAGGTTGGATGCCCAGCTTCCCTTGGGATCCTCCCCAATCGAGTCTGGCTGTGATCACTTCATCCAGGATGAGCAGCGCGCCGTACTTGTCAGCCAGTCGGCGAGCGGCCGCGATGTACTCTGGGGTGGCCGGCTCAATCACCTGACCAAGAACGGGTTCAAGGATTATCGCAGCAACCTCGTGTCCTTTCGCAGCCAGTGCTGCTTCCAGACTCGGGACGTCATTGAACTGCACATCGAGGACCAACTGTTCGATGGCGTGGGGTATGCCTGTCCAGCGGTTCGCCTCTTGTGACTGAGGTCTCGCTACCTCATGAGCCGCCATGGACATCTGGTCCCAGGACCCGTGGAAGCTACCCATTGCTTTGACGATCGTTTCACGACCTGTGAACGCTCGGGCTGCCCGCACAGCCATCATCACTGCTTCAGTCCCTGAATTGGTGTATCGGAGAAGCTCTATGGAAGGGAAGCGGGCCTTGATACGATCAGCCAGCTCTGCGTGAAGGCGTATTGGGGCTGCCATGACGGTGCCCCGCGCGCTTGCCCTGCAAATGGCATCGGTGATGACTGGGTGAGCGTGCCCATGGACGAGGGCGGTGTAGTTGTTGAGAAGATCAAGGTACTCATTGCCGTCCACGTCCCAGACGACGCATCCCAGTCCTCTGTCCAGACCCAGGGGGAAAGGCGAATAGAAACTCGCCGTCCTTGTGTTGCCTCCAGGCAACAGGTTCTCGAGGCGCCCAAACAGCAGCGAGGATTCCTGCACTTCCATTAGTCCCCTCCAGTGGTCGCGCATGCCGAGAGTGTCGGTCGACGTCCAGCCGCTGACGCTTGCCGCATCGCAAGCAGCTCCACGAGGCTGACCACCAGATAGGCACCCACCCGGCAGCCCCCTTCGATGAGCGAAGCGAGCGTAGAGTGGCCGACTCTGTGGACATCTCGCGAAGCTCCCACGATCGCCACGACGCGAGCATTCAGCAGGCGCCGGAGTCGGGCTGCGCGCCCTCTCAGGTCCCTCGTCATGCTGAGACTCCTTGGGCAGGTTCTCCTCGCATCCCACCGGCTCATGGGCATGGCTGCGAAGTGGGCCCAGCCTCTGAGTGGTCCGGACTAGTCTGGCTGGGCAGATTGGTTCCCGTAGATGCGACGGACACTAGTGCTATCTGGTAGACCCGTCAAACACGTGACGCGATCTCAGTAGGTCGCAGGAGACCAATCCGGGCTGCACTCAAATCGCGGGGCGGACCAGGTCTCTTGACCGTTGACACGCTCCAATCTGGTGATAGCGTTCTGGCGAGCCACGACGCGTGAAGAGATGGAGAGAGTGAGCCCGGCGTGGCAACGACAAGCGGACGTCCCCGGGAGCTTCACCGACGAAGCCATGCAGGGCGCCGACCTCCGCAGGAGTCAGCCCGAGGCGTTCGACGCCCTGCACGAGAGTCTCGCGGCGCCCATCTACAATCTCGCGTCGCGCCGAGTAGATTCCAAGGCCAGGAGGAGCGGATGGGACAGAGCGACGATGGTAGGGACGTGAAGGCCGGCGCGGCCGGCGATCCCGGGCGGCTCACACGCCGCACCTTCTTGGCGAAAGCAGGGCTCGCCGCCGGGGCCATCGGCCTCACCGGCGCCCTGCCGGCCGTGGCCGCGAGTTGCGGGAGCACGAGCGACAGCAGCGAGACTGCCGCGGCCGGTGCCGGCGAGCCGACGATAGTGCGCTTCGTCTTCGCCCCCGACCCCGTGTGGAACTTCATGAAGGACACGGGGATCGTGGCGAAGTGGGAAGAGAAGTACAATTTCACGATCGTCAACACGACCACCTGGGACGAGACGGCGTGGTTCGTGGGCGGTCATGCCGACATCTCCTCCTCGGCCACCTACGAGATGCCGATCCTCGAGGAGAACGCCGGCAAGGAGTTCTGCGCGTTCGGTGTGTACAACCTGATGCGCGACACCGTCTTCATTAGGAGCGACTCGCCGTATAAGACTTTCGCAGACCTGAAAGGCAAGCGCATCTCCACACCCGGCGACGGCGCCTCGATGTTGATGTACGCGGCCATGTTCAAGAAGCAGTACGGCGTCGAGCTAAAACTCGCCGGCGGCGACTACAAGGTGAATCTTCAGGAGTTCGAGGCCATGCCGGCATCTCTGTCCAAGGGTCAGGTCGAGGCCTCCTTCGGCCTCGTGGACTTCGAGATCCCCTATCTGAAATCCGGCGAGCACACGTGGCTCTATCGCAACGCGGTCACCGGCTACGAGCACTATCAAGCCTACATCGATCAGAGTGCCGTGCGCCACGTCGCCTGCAACCTGTGGGTGACCACGCCGGAGTGGCTGGACAACAACCCGCATGCCGCGGAGGGTTTCAACCTCATGTGGCAGGAGGGCGTCAACAGCTGGTATGGCGACAAGAAGGGCATCATCACGGCGTACCCCGACCTGTTCACGACGACCAGCGAAGCCGAGGTCGACTGGATGGTGAACTACTTCAACGAGGACGACGGGATGCACGATCAGTGTGTGAAGTCCGTCTACATCGACCCGGTCTGGGCGCAGAAGGAGACGGACGTCTTTCGCCTGTTGAAGGAGCAAGGTTTCGTCAAGGAGAGTACGCCGGATCCGCAGTTCAAGGTCATGGCGCCTCCGGCTGATGCTCCGCCGGAGGCCCGGCCGCCGGCGAGCTCCAGCCCTGCGCCCAGCCCCAGCGCGTAACAGGTTCAGTCAGGCGAGACCGGCAGCAGAAGTCGCACGACACCCGCAGGGGTCCACGACTCTCGACCGGGTCGCGCACCACGGCCAGGTGCTACTCTTCGAAGGTGAGTCCCCGCGCTTCCGCCGGAGCGCCGGGCGTCCTGCCAGACCACGCCCGAAGACAGACTGATGGTGGGCAACTCTCTGGCTAGCGCGGTGGTCGGCTATTGGCTCGATACCAGACTCGGTCACGACTATGTCCTCGTTGAGGCGCACCGTCTGCTCCGAGGTGGAGGCCGCACGCGTCCGGAGGCAGCTCGCCGGCAAGCGGGAGCGCCATGCGTTGGATCGCCCCGTCCCGGAGCTTCGCCCCAGGATGATGCATGCCCTCGCGGGCCCCATCCAGCTCCTCGCCGAGACGATGGCCGCCTACTCGGCGTCGCCCGCGATTCGACGCTGGACTGCGGAGGGCCGATAGACGCCACCGTGACGCAGATGGAGGCCACCCGGCTGCTCCAAAGGCAGAAGCGAGGCTGCGTCACCGTATGCTAGATTGTGCCCAGCCAGGAGGACGCTGGTCCAGGGACGAGCCTGCGGTCTGCGCCACGACGAAGTGACTCACAGGAAGGTATGGGGTGGAGCATGAGCTGGGCATCGAGGGAGGGACCATCGTCACGGGCCGCGGTCGCGCCCGGGCCAATGTCTACGTCGACGGCGGCCACATCGTCGACGTCACGGGCTCTCGCGCGCGCAGCCTGAAGACGATCGATGCATCTGGTCTTCTGGTCATGCCCGGCATGGTCGACGCGCATGTCCATTTCATGGACCCCGGCGAGCCGGAGCGAGAAGACTTCACGAGCGGATCGGCGGCGGCGGCGGTCGCCGGAGTCACGACCGTCCTTGAGCACTCGCACTGCAGCCCGGTGGTCACGGCAGTCGATCTGGAGAAGAAGCGTCGCCATCTTGAGGGGCGCTCCCACGTAGACTACGGCCTCGGGGCTCACGCGGTCGAAGCCAGGCTCGACGAACTGCCTGGGGTCTGGGCGGCCGGCGCCGCATTCATCAAGGTGTTCACGTGCACGACTCATGGCATCAAGGGCTTCGATGCGGGCCCGTTGCGTCGGCTCTTCGAGGTTGTCGCTTCCCTGCATGCGATCTGCCTGGCGCACTGCGAGGATGAGTCACTGACGGCGGCAGCAGAGCGAGCGCTTCGCGATGCGGGGCGAGAAGACGGTGCGATCGTATCGGAGTGGAGGAATCTCGAAGCCGAAGTGCTCGCCGCCTACGCTGTCGGTCTTCTGGCGGCGGGAACCGGTGCTTCCGTAGTGGTGGCTCACGTGACCAACCCAGAGACCCTGCGTGCGCTGGCTCCACACAGAGCCCGAACCCGTCTGATCGCGGAGAGCTGCCCTCAGTATCTGTCCCTCCTCGAGCACGAGGTCCTCAGCGAGGGGCCCTTGCGCAAGTTCACCCCCCCGGCGCGTGCGCGCTCTCGCCGGGAGCTCGATGTGATGTGGGAGGCCGTGAGCTCCGGAGAGGTCGACTACATCGCCAGCGATCACGCGCCGGCCACGCTTCGGCAGAAGATGTCGGGCTCGATCTGGGACGCGCCGTTCGGACTCCCTGGGGTCGACACGACGCTGCCGGTACTGCTGAACGGGGCCGCGGACGGCCGCCTTTCATACGAACGGGTCGCCGAGCTGTATGCGGAGAAGCCGGCGCAAGTCTATGGCTTGTACCCGCGCAAAGGCAGTCTGCTGCCGGGCGCCGACGCGGATCTCGTTCTCGTCGACTCCGAGGCGACGTATGAACTTCGCAATGAGAACATCAAGTCTCGCGCCGGCTGGTCCCCTCTTGCCGGCAGGACCATGAGAGGTCGAGCTGTCCAGACGCTCTTGAGGGGACAAGCCGTGGCGGCAGACGGCGCTCTTGCCGGCGATCGCCGTGGTCGTTTCGTCCAGGGGCGGAGGTCCGAAGGATGACCTCACTGAACCGGCTGTCGGCCGGCGCTCTGCGGCGAGGTTACCTTCGCCGAGAGTTCTCCCCTGTGGAGGTGCTGGAGGCGGTCGCGGCGCGCCTCGAAGAGACGCGACGGTTCAACGCGTTCATCACGCCCCTGCTGGACGCTGCTCTGGAGAAAGCGCGAGGGGCGGAGAGGCTCTACCTCCGCGGCGAGGCGGACTCGCAGCCACTGCTCGGCGTCCCCATCGCCGTCAAGGACAACTACGACATGGAGCAGGTCAGGACGACGTATGGCTCTTCGCTGTTCGCCGAGCATCTCCCTCAGGAGACTGCTGAGTGCGTGCGACGCGTTGAAGCGGCAGGCGCGATCGTCGTCGGCAAGACCAGTCTCCATGAGTTCGCCTGGGGAGTCACCGGCGAGAACCCGCACTTCGGGCCGTGCCACAATCCCTGGGACTTCGCCAGGATCGCGGGCGGCTCGAGCAGCGGCTCCGCGGCTGCGGTGGCCCTGATGGTGGCTCCGCTCGCGCTCGGCAGCGACACGGCCGGGTCCATCCGCATCCCGGCCAGTCTCTGCGGCATTGTCGGCATGAAGCCGAGCTACGACCGGGTGCCGCGCGCGGGTCTGTTCCCCTTGGCGCCGACGCTCGATCATGTCGGCCTCATGTCGCGAGAGCCGGATGACCTTGCGGTGCTGCTGAAGGTCGTGGAGGACGCTCCCCGCGCTCCCACCGTCACGGCTCTCGACAAAGGCCCCCATCCTGGCAGCGGCGACGCCATGCGCGGCTTGCGCGTCGGAGTCCTGCCGGCGTCGTCAAGCGATCAGCTGGACGGCGACATCTCGAGGGTCGTGCGTGCGGCCCTCGACGTGCTGGCTTCCCTGGGAGCCGAGCTGGTCGAGCTCGACTCCCAGGTCTTTGCGCACCTCCTGAGGACCTTCGCTCCGATCCAGCAAGCCGAAGCGTTCTTCGTCCATCATTCGCGAGGCCTCTTCCCAGAACGCCGATCCGAGTACGGGGATGACGTGTGCGCGCGTCTCGAACTCTCGCAGTCCGTCACGCTTGCCGATTACCTCACCGCTGCGGCCACGCGCGATCGACTGGCGGCAGACCTGCGCATGATCTTCGAAACGGTCGATGTCCTGCTCACGCCGCTGGGCGCAAGTCGCACGCCGACTCTCGCAAGCCTCTCCGACGGCGATCGCTCGGCAGCCTTCCGGAAGCTGATGCTCTCCCACACTGTGCCTCAATCGCTTGCCGGGATCCCCTGCTGCGCGGTCCGCGCGGGCTTCGATCGAGACGGACTGCCGGTGGGCGTGCAATTCTCGGCGCCGCGAGGGGCGGACGACCGTCTTCTGCAGGTAGTGGACACCTTCTACCAGTCTACGCCCGCCGTCCAGAAGAGGTGGCCTGCTCGCTAACCGGTGGATGATCGTCACCCGGAAGTTTGCCTGAAGCCGATCATTTGGCGCTGGTCCATCCTGCTGTCGGCATGCGGCATTGAGGAGAGGTGCAAAGCACATGAAAGGCCGGATTCCTGTTCGTTTCGCCCCGATCCTGTTTGGCGCAATGCTCTCGGCGATCATGGTGTCTGTGGTCTCTGTGGTCGTTCTTCTCGTGAACCAAGGACTGGCGGCGGACTTTGCGGCTCGCTGGGTGAGGAGCTTTCTGACCACGTGGCCGATCGCCTTTCCTACTGTCTTGGTAGTCGCACCGACCGTGCGTAAGTGGGTGACTTATCTGACCTCGGCATGATGGGCGGGCGAAGACAGGTCAAGTCCGGACGCGTGGTGACGTCAGTTCTCAAGCAGGAGCCCGGCCAGGGGCTACCCCGAAGCCCCCTGGCTCGGCTCCAAGACGGGCTCTGGGGCTGGATCCCGGAGAGACCCAAGCCCCAGAGCGCGATCTGAGCCTTCGCGAAGTCTCAGGGATCAGGCGAAGAAGTCTTCCTCGAACTGGCACCTGGTCAAGAGCTCGACACCGGTGTCGGTCACCACGATGTTCTCCTCGAGCCGGGTCGTCTGCTCCAGGTTCGGTTTGCCGGCGAAGGTCTCGATCGCGAAGGTCATGTTCTGCTTGATCTCGGCCGGATAGTCGAGCGAGTAGGCGCGGGAGATCCACATGCCCTCGTAGAGAGTGAGCCCGATGCTGTGGGCTGCCTGCTGGATGCTCACGCTGCCGTACTTATCGTCGTCGTAGTAGGGGAACTTGGCGGCCACGTCCGCGGTAGTGGCGCCAGGCTTCACTTCGCCGATGGCGGCATAGAGGTTGTCGTAGGTCTCCTTGTAGAGGTCCTTCTCCAGCTGGGTCGGCTTCGACGCGACTTTGAAGCAGCGCACGAAGTCGACGAAGTAGCCTCCCGGGCCAATGGCGTTGATGTCGATGATCATGAGGTCGCCCTGGCGGATCACCTTATCGGTGTGCCAGCGGCGATACGGGCTCGTGTTGCCACCCGACGCGACGATGATGTCGTAGACGAAGTCGAAGCCGTTCTCGTACAGATACTCGTTGACCTTGGCGCAGACGTGAGCCTCGGTGACACCGGGCTTTGCCCACTCGTGGATCGCCTTCCACATGGCCGCGTCGCCGTAGGCACTTGAGATCTTGAGGCACTCGATCTCGTCTCTCGTCTTGATGACGCGCGCCGCCGACATGGCGGGCCAGCAGCTCACGATGTTCAGGCCCAGGTTGCCGAGCTCCTGGTAGCTCCGCAGATCCATCACGTCGATGCCGATCTTCTCTTTCTCGACGCCTGCGTCCTTGAGCACTTCGAAGACGCTGTTGGCCATCTTCTTGGCCATCCACTCTTCGGCCTGTTCGGCCCACTTCCAGGTCATGGCCGGCCTGATACGCCCCTCGAGCCACGGAGCGTCGATCTTGGCGCATTCCGTGTCCGAACCCACGGTCTCGAACATGACCGGCTCGCCGCCGCGAGGGAGCACGCAGTAACGGAGGAAGATATTGTTCTTCCAGTTGCCCTGGAACAGGCCGGTCACGTAGCGGATGTTCTCGCCCACGAAGAGCACCAAAGCGCCAAGGTCGTACTTCTCCATCATCTCCTTGGCCTTGGCGAGACGCTCCGCCCTCATGCGGTAGAAGTTGACCCGCTCCTGATAGTCCGTGGCCGTGGAGCTGTACACGTCGCGAATCCGATACTCATGCGGCTTGCCGATGAAACTGGTGTCCATAGGGCGTGTGAAGTCAAAACCGTTACTCATGGTGACTGCCAAACCTCCTCATTGATGTGGACGAAGATCCTGCTCGCTCGGGAGGAGACCGCCTCGAACGCCGGTCTCCTCGGCACTGACGTCTCGGGAGCCTTTCACCCCCCCACGTAGGTTGTCAAAAGCGTTGCCACGAGCCTCCCTCGAGTCTAGTCCTCGATCGCGAATATCCTGGCCGGAGCCGCCTCGACGGCTCTCAGCCTCAGGGGTGCGGCGACGATCTTCACCCTCTTCTGAGTGAGCAGATGAAGGTCTGTGAGGCCCTCGTAGATCAGCACACCGGCGCCCAGGAGAGTCTTGTGCACGGCGAAATCATCGGGGACGAAATCCACGTTCCGAGCACCAAATTCCTGAAAGCAATCGAAACCGACCGCACTGGGCTTCATCTCGACCAGGCACCTGGCGCCCTCCACAGTCAGAACTGGAGATTTCAGCCAGAACGACAGATCGGGCGCGTTCCAG
>Ga0315273_10010183_pt1 | contig 11972 bp, 10 predicted proteins | sample YL17G02_0_MG_FD_205753 | JGI IMG/M metagenome (GOLD analysis project Ga0315273, IMG submission 205753) | Sediment microbial communities from Yellowstone Lake, YNP, Wyoming, USA - YL17G02_0 | ecosystem: Environmental > Aquatic > Freshwater > Lake > Sediment | place: USA: Wyoming | collected... | reverse complement strand
GCCGGAGTTCACGGCGAGCGGAAGCTCGAGCGGGGTGCCCGGCTTGATCCCGGCGGGGCGGCCGACCTCGAACTCGATGTCGTCGAGGAACACGATCGGCGCCTCCTCCCCATCCTCGCCTGGCACGGTGACGGGGACGCCGTCGGCGTCGACGAGCTCGAGGCGCAGGGTGTGTCGCCGGTTCGCCTGATCCCATGGCACGTGTACGAGGATCGCGATCCCGAAGGGTGGCGGATCGGGGCCCGTCAGCGACCAGCCGCCGCCGACGACCGTGAGCTTGCCGTCCGCGACCTGCGCGTAATCGGCGAGAAGCATCGTGACTTTCATCGCGCGCACTCTCGCACACCACACCCATGGTGCGCAGAGCCATGGTGCAGACTGCTGAACGTCAGGTTCACCACGCCTCAACGCTAGGCCTCAGCCTTACGTCACGCTCGATCCGACGCGCTTGCGCCCGCCCGCGACGTCGCGCACAGGGAGAGCGCCGGCGTGCGTGGCAGATCAGCGGGTCTGCGGGAAGCCGAGATCGACCTTGCTCGTGGCGGGATCGGGCCAGCGGCTCGTGACGACCTTGCCGCGCGTGTAGAAGTGGATGCCCTCGGGGCCGTAGATGTGGCTGTCGCCGAAGAGCGACGCCTTCCAGCCGCCGAACGAGTAGTACGCGACGGGCACGGGGACGGGGACGTTGACGCCTACCATTCCGACGTTGACGTCGAACTGGAACTGGCGGGCCACACCGCCGTCACGGGTGAAGATCGCGGTACCGTTCCCGTACGGATTGTCGTTGATCAGCTTCAGCGCCTCGTCGTAGGTGCCGACGCGCATGACGCCGAGTACCGGCCCGAAGATCTCGTCGCGGTAGCAGTCCATTTCGGTCGTCACGTCGTCGAGCAGGGAAACGCCGAGGAAGAAACCGTCGCCCTCAGGCGCCGACTCGCGCCCATCGGCGAGCAGCTTCGCACCCTGCGCAGGGCCCGATTCGAGGTAGCCGGCCACCTTGTCGCGGTGCGCCAGCGTGACAAGCGGCCCCATCTCCGAGGCCGGGTCCATCCCGTCACCGACCATGATCTTCGGCAGCCGCTCCTGGATCGCCGCGACGAGCGGGTCGGCGGCGTCGCCGACGGCAACAACGACCGACACGGCCATGCACCTTTCGCCCGCCGAGCCATACGCGGCGCTGACCGCCGCGTCGGCCGCCATCGCGATATCGGCGTCGGGCAGCACGATCATGTGGTTCTTGGCGCCACCGAGCGCCTGTACCCGCTTTCCCTGCTTCGTGCCCGTCTCGTAGATGTACCGCGCGATCGGCGTCGAGCCGACGAAACTCAGCGCAGCAACATCGGGATGCTCGAGCAGCGCGTCGACGGCCACCTTGTCACCGTGAACGACGTTGAAGACGCCGTCCGGAACACCGGCCTCCTTCAGCAACTCGGCCGTGAACATCGACGCCGACGGATCCTTCTCCGACGGCTTGAGCACGAACGTGTTGCCGCATGCGATCGCAGGCGCCCACATCCACATGGGAACCATCGCCGGGAAGTTGAACGGCGTGATACCCGCCACCACTCCCAGGGGCTGACGGATCGAGTACACGTCGACGCCGGTCGAGGCCTGCTCCGAGAACTCACCCTTCAACAGGGTCGGGATCCCGCATGCGAACTCGATCACCTCGAGGCCCCGCGTCACCTCGCCCATCGCATCCGACAGCACCTTGCCGTGCTCGGCGACGAGGAGCTTCCCGATCTCCTCCTTGTTCTGGTGCACGAGCTCGCGGATGCGGAACAGCATCTCGGCGCGACGTGCGAGCGAGACAGTGCGCCACGTCGTGAAAGCCTGCTTCGCGGCCTGGACAGCCCTATCAACCTCTTCCACCGAAGCGAGGTCGACGGCGCCGCTCTGGCGGCCTGTTGCCGGGTTGTACACCGGGCTCGTGCGACCCGAGGTGCCGGCCAACGTGGCGCCGCCGATCCAGTGGTGGATGGGCGCGATACCGTTGCCGTCTGTGTCTGTGGCGCGCTCACCGGGCGCCGGTGCGAGTTCCGTCATGTCAGCCTCCTGAAGATGTGATCGGAGGGTAGCGAGCGGGAGCCACGAGCGTGCACTCACCCGTACACACGCTTCAGTTCCATGATCCGAGCGAAGCTTGCCTCGAGCGCTACAGGGGAGATGCGGCCCTGCTCCGCCGTACCGACGACGCGCTCGAAGGCGGCGGCACTGGACGCTTCGCTTCCGGTCAGGAGGAGCAGGTCGACGCCCGCCTGCGCCGCGAGAGCAGCGACGGACGGCAGCGTTCGACCCCTCGTTGCGGCCGCATCGTCCAGTGCATCGCTGATCGTGACGCCCGTGAAGCCGACGTCGTGCCGGAGCAAGAACTGGATCTTTATCGACCAGGGTGCCGGTTTCGCATCGAGAGCGGGGTAGGTCGCGTTCGAGATCATCACGATCGGTGCACCGGCGGCGATCGCCGATCGAAACGGCACAAAGTCGCTGCGGATGAGGTCTACCCTCGTCGCGGCGATATCGACTGCTGTCCGGTCGGTATTGCGCGTCGCCCGACCGATCCCGGGAAAGTGCTTCACGGTGGCGGCGACCTGTGCCATCGCAAACCCGCTTGCGAACGCCACCGTCGCCTCGGCGACCGAGGCTGGACTCGATGCGAAGGTCCGCTGCTCGAGCGCCATGAACGACCGCGGGGCAGGCACGTCTCCGACGGGTGCCAGGTTGACGTTCACGCCTGCCAGCCGGAGCGCCCTGCCTGACGCGAACGCCTCGGCACGAATCCGCGACGTTCCCAACCGGCCGAGCTCGACGGTCGACGGGGTAGGACCTGCCCACGGGACGCGGCGCACTCGGTCGCCTTCCTGGTCTGCAGCGATCAGCAACGGTGGCCGCCGAGCTTCGCGCGCGGCCCGTTGTAGCGTCGATGTGAGGCGGCGCAGCTGGGCCGGGCCCACCACGTTGGCCCCGAAGAGGATCACGCCGCCGATCTCTCCACGGCGAACCCGCGCGAGCAGTGCGGGCGAGGGTGACGATCCGCGCATCGCGACGACGAAGCGCTGGCCGACGAGCTCGCGCACCGTCGGCGCACCGGACGTGGGCGTTGCCGAGGCCTGGCGCGTCAGAGCGAGCACGCTGCCCGCGGAGATCGCTGCAAGCGACGCCTTCTGCGTGCCCGACTGCACCGGCGCCTGCACCTGCCGCGACGTCGATACCGCAGCGACACGGTCACGCGCGAGGAGAAGAACGGCGCCGAGGCTCAGGAGGGCGAGCACCGCGGCGCCTGCACGCCCAACCACCGCCAGCCCTCCGCTCGGAAGGGCCCCCTGGGGGACGAAGCCCCCTGATCGAACGGTACCGCCGATCATGTGACGTGACTGTGCCGGATCTGAGCCGAGAGTGTGGCGCCCGCACCCGGCGGCTCATCGGTCGCCAAGCGGCGGTCGAGTCTTGATGTTCTCGCCCGGCTGGCTGCTGGAATGTCAAAGACCCGCGAGCGGTGTTCCGTACCCCGTGCTCCGTGCTCAGTGGCCGCATCAGTGGCGCTACGGCGCTCTGCGGCAACTCCTACGCCGTGAGCCCGGCTTCCGTCAGCGGCCGTCGCGCCCAGGCGAAGGTCGTCGAGTACCACCCCTGCAGCGGCTGCAGCGTGACACCGGCTCTCGACGAGTGGACGAACCAGCCGTTGCCGACGTAGATGCCCGTGTGACCGACCTCTGCCGGGACGGAGAGTGTGCCACGGTTGCCGAAGAAGAGCACGTCCCCCGGCAGAAGATTGCCGAGGCCGATGCGGGCGGGCTTCTTCACCTCGGCGCTCATCGCGTAGGTCGTCCTGCCCTGGAGAATGTCTCCGAGCAGCGGGGCCTCCGGGAACGGCTTGGTCTTGTAGACCCGCCACACGAATCCCGAACAGTCGAAGCCCCCGGGTGCTGTAACCAAGCCGCCGGGCGCCGTGGCGCTCCAGAGTTTCTGCGTTGACTCAGAGGTGCCGGCCCAGACGTACGGGTAGCCGACGAACCGAAGCGCTCGCCCGAGCACCGCCCGTTGCCAGTCGCTGAGCTCCGGCAACGAGAACGTCTGGCTGAGCTGATCGAGCCACGTGATCTGCCCCGCAGTGAGCTTCAGCGCGCGGGCCAACGAGTACGCCGCCTCGGCACGCGTCGCCGGCTGCGACGGAAGCAGCTCGAGGTCGTCGGAGCTCTGTGGGTGATTGAGGCGGAGGCCAAGCAGGCGTGCAACGGTTTCCGTGCCGAGCATCGAAGTCGGAGCGAGCCCTGCGTCGCGTGCAGCGATTCGGATTCGCCGGGCCGCCGGGAGGAGCCCCAATGCACCGACGAGTTGGGCGTCGAGCTCTCGCATCGTGACGACGCGGGTGGGGTCACCCGGGGTGGCAACGGGCTTGCCCCATGCCGCGAGCGCCTCGGCCAGTTCGCCTCGTGTCAGCGGGTCGAAGGGCCGAAACGTCGCCGGGTCGACCCCCAGAATCGCAGCCGCCGCGACGGCCCGGATCTCAGCGTCTGCCCACGAGCCCTGGATCGGCGCGAGGGGCTCCGCGGGGGCGGTAGCCGACAGCACGGCCGGCTGGGCTGCGCTGGATGTGCCTGCAGCGCCAAGCGCCACGAGAATGATCGAGGTGAGGGCCAGAATGCGCCTCATATCCTGTGTATCGGCCGCTTCGAGAGGCCCCTTGAGCGCTAGACCGGGTGGACGAGCGCCGCCGAAACGGCCTGAATTCCTAACAGTCCGGGAAACCTTGGACGTCCGGGCAGGTCGGATCGCTAACCTACGGGAGTGACGCGCCGACTCGCCCTGGCCATCTTCGTGTGCGCACTCGTTACCGTCACGGCAGCATCGGGGGCGTCGCGGCCGCAAGCTCCTGCGACAGAAGGCCCAACAGTGACGGGCGGCAAGGCTTCGCTCGCTGCTCTCCGCGGGAAACCCGTATTCATCAACGTCTGGTCGTCCTGGTGAAGCACGTGCCAGGGCGAGGCGGGTGCCTACGCGCGTTGGGTGAAACAGCAGGGCAGCGCCTACCATTTTCTCGGCCTCAACGCTGCTGACACGAACCCAACCGCCCGCGCCTTCCTCAAGCGGTACGGCTGGACGTGGCCGTCGATCAGCGACCCAAGGCGCACACTTGCACGCCGGTTCGGAGCCGACTACCAGCCGGCCGTCCTCCTGATCGACGCGAAGGGCCGCTTCGTCGCGGGGTTCCAGGGCGCCGGCACACCAGCGCTCTGGAACGACCTGAAGCGCAAGCTCCGCGCCCCGTAAGCCTGGATCCACCGGCCGCCGGTTCGACGCGTAGTCTCCGCTCGCTGTGACACTGCTCGCCGGCCGCATGATCACGAAGTCGTTCGGGTCGCGCCTCATCCTCGACGGCGCCGATCTGGCCGTTGAGCCACAGGCGCGCATCGGCGTCGTCGGCCCGAACGGAGGTGGCAAATCGACGCTCCTCAAGATCCTCGCGGGACTCGAGACACCCGACAGCGGCGAGGTCTCTCGCCGCCGCGGCGCCCGCATCGCCTACCTCGACCAGCACCCCACCGGTGACGGGCGCACGGCGCTCGAGACCGTCCTCGCGGCACGACCCGACCTCGTCGAGCTCGAGTGCGAGCTCGCTGCACTCGCAGCTCAGCTCGGCAGCGACGAGGTGATCTCCGACCTCGACCGCATGGCACGCGTGCTCGCCCGCCAGGAAGAGGTCCTCGAGCAGTTCGAAGCAGCCGGCGGGCCGAGCGCCGAGGGTCGCGCCCGCTCTTCCCTCCTCGAGGTCGGGCTGTCCGCCGAGGAGCTGTCTCTGCCGACGAGAACCCTCTCCGGCGGCCAACGGAAACTGATCGCGCTCGCTGCCTGCCTCGAGCAGCAGCCGGACGTGCTCCTGCTCGACGAGCCCGAGGCCCACCTCGACAATGATGGTCGTGCCCGCGTCGAGCTACTCGCACGCCGCTTCGAGGGTGCCATCGTCGCCGTCTCCCACGACCGCTACCTCCTCGACGAGATCGTCGACCAGATCGCGTCGCTCGACCGCGGGCAGATCCGGCTGTGGGCGGGGAACTACTCCGCGTACACCCTCGAGCGGGAGCTCGAGCTGCAGCGTCAGCAGCAGGCCTTCGTGACCCAGCAGAAGGAGATCGAGCGGCTGGAGGCGGCGATCGCGCGCTTCAAGCTGTGGGCTTCCTGGGTGCCCGACAAGCGAAACATTCGCCAGGCCAACAACAAGCAACGCCAGATCGACCGCATGGACACCGTTGACCGGCCCGCACTGGAGCGCCGCAAGATCGCTCTCCGGCTCCGACCGACGACGCGCGGCGGTCAGCGCGTCTTCGAGCTGCGCTCGGTCGGCGTCACGTTCGGAGACGACGCCGTCCTCACCGAAGTCGACCTCGAGGTCATGCACGGCGAGAGGGTCGGGGTTGTCGGCCGGAACGGAGCCGGCAAGTCGGTGCTCCTGAAGACCCTCGTCGGCGAGATCGCGCCCACATCCGGGGAGGTCTGGGTCGGACCGTCGATCTCGATCGGGTACCTGGCCCAGGATCAGGACACGCTCGACCCGGCCTCGACCCCACTCGACACCGTCCGCCGGACGGTGCCCGTTTCCGAGGGAGACGCCGTCTCGCTGCTGATGAAGTTCCTGTTCCCCTACGAACAGGTGCGTCGGGCCAACCGGCTGCTCTCCGGTGGAGAGCGCACACGGCTTCAGCTGCTCCTCCTGATGCTGGCACGACCGAACCTGCTCGTGCTCGACGAGCCGACGAACCATCTCGACATCGAATCCGTCGAGGCGCTCGAGACGGCGATCGAGGAGTTCACCGGCACGATCGTTGCAATCTCGCACGACCGCTACTTCCTCGACCGTGTCGCCGACCGCATCGTCGAGGTCGACGGCAGCGTCCGTGCGTCGGACGGCGGCTACTCGGCATGGCTCGAACGCAAGGCCGCTGCGGCAGAATGACGTGATGGCCTCCGAAGAAGCTCTCCTCGGCGCTGTCCGACGTGCCGAGACCGTCGCTCCGGAGGAGCGGTTGGTGCTCCTCTGTTTTCTCGCCGGGTGCAGCGTCACCCCGGACGTGCTGGAACTGAATGCCGCCCTCCGGCGCTCCGAGCTGCTGCTCGCAGCAGGCGGCGACCCACGCCGCCCGCTCGAGCTCTACGGCCGCGCGGGCACCGCGCTGGCAGACGACCTGGACGATCCAACGCTGCGTGCACAGCTCGCCGCGGGCCTCGCCTGGCTCGGCCCTGCAGCCGAGGGCCTTCCCTCGACCACCGCCGCCCTGGAACTGCTGGGTGGAGACGAGAGTCTCGCCTGGCAGTGTTACGCGATAGCCCTGCTCGCCGAGGCGCTCGCCAACGCCGAGTGAACCTCGATCAGGCGGAGACGGCTGCCGCCCGCACGATCTGCAGGTCGCCGCTGACGGTGCGGACGCGAAGCTCGTTGACCGAACGTCCCGGGTCGGTCGCAGGTGCGTCCTCCACATCCAGCTCCGAGCTCATCGTGCCGCTCACCGAACTGGCATCGATGTAGAGACTCTCGCCAGGCGCGATCGCGAGGTGAACGTCACCTGAAACGGACTGGACACTCATTCCGCCGCCGCCGGCTGAGAGGCAGCGAACGTCGCCCGACACCGTCGTCACCGCCAGACCAGCTGCCGCCTCGCCGACCGAGAGATCCCCGGAGACGAGGTGCGCATTCAACGCTCCCGCACAGCGACGAATCGACACATCGCCCGACGCAGTGCGGAACCCGAGCGTCCCCTCGACATCGCGGACGCGTAGGTCTCCGCTGGCCGTATCGACCTGAAGACGCGCCACGTCCTCGACCGAGACGTCGCCGGACGCGGTCTTGACGTCGACCGCACCGAGCGCGCCCGTGGCGTCGAGATCGGCGGATCCGCTGCGAAGCTCGAGATCGCTGCCGTGAGGGCAGCGGACGCGGACGCCGACCTTCGCGCCGCGGCCGACCGTGAATCCTGCCTTCTTCTGCAGTTGCACCATGATCTCGTGCCCGGCGCCGCGATCGGTCATCTCGACCCGGGCCTCGGCGATGGCCTGCCGGGTGGCGTCGTTGTCGCGGAGCGGCACGAGTTCGATCTCGACGCCGGGCTCGTCCGAGCCCTCAACCGTGACCTCGCCGCCGCCGAGTGTGACGCGGAGCGCGACGTGGCCCTTCGTTGTGAAAACGGTCATGACCGCCCGCCCGGCCGAACGGGTTGCGGCCGGCGAACGACGCGAACGCCGTCCGGGCGATGCCGCGGCGGGCGGCCTTCGTCGAACCCGGGAAGGAAAGCGTTGCCGAAATAGGACGGACCCAGCAGCATGATGAAACTCCCTTTCTCGTGGACTTTGATGTGGACGACGGGCCTCCTGGCGGGGAGTGCAAGCCTCTAACTCTGGGCAAAGCCCTGTAGACGATTGCCACTACGGCCTCGATTCTTCCGGGGCTCGAGGGCGCGAGAGAGCGCCCTGACGATCCACGCATTCGTCGAGACGCCCTCGCTGCTTGCAACGACCTCGATCTGAACCTTCAACGCCTCCGGAAGCCGGAGGGTGATTCGCGCACTGAGATCATCACCGGGCGTCGGTGCTGACTCGGCCTCGCTGCCTCGATCCTCGACGAGGATGAGCTCCGGATCGCGCCCCGCGAGCCGCACCTCGACATGACCCGACGAGAGCTGAGCGTTGAGCGCCAGCGTCGCCTCGGTGAGAACGTCGAGAAGTCGCAGCTGCAAGGACGACGCGACAGCTGCCGCGAGACGCTCGCCTGCCGCGGCCGAGGCCTCGTCGCCGAGGGCTGCAGCGACCGCGAGGTCGGACTGGATTGCCTGAACGTGCCGTTCGATGTCCATGTGACTAGTATATGACATCATTATGATGTCTGTCAAGTACCAATTTGAAGTCATGCCGATGTCGCAGCCGAGCAGACTGATAAAGTGCGCCGTCCAGCCGCCTCGGAGTCCCGCTCCGGGCGGTTTGCCGCTCGCCGTGAGGCCGAAGCGGCAGTTGGTGTCCCGCCGATCGCGTGCCGACCCGGCACGCAGCTAGGAGCCCCGCCCGCGCGTGCAACACGTCGATCCACCCGATCTGACGCTCTGGCCGACGCTGCGCCACCTCTATCCGCTCTGGCGGGCGCAATGGCGCCTAGTCCTGATCGGGCTCGCTTGCGCGCTCGTCTTCACGGGTCTGTCGCTCGCGATTCCGATTCTGATCCAGCGAACGATCGACAACGCGATCGACGGCGGCGACTCCGCGCTCCTTGTGCGCTACCTCGGCCTGATCATGCTGATCGGGGCCTTGCGCTTCGGCGTCAACTTCACCCGCCGCTACGCGACCGCCCGCGTCGGCATCGCCGTCGAGGCAAGGCTGCGCGGGATGATGTACGACGCCTACCTCCGTTTCCCGCGTGCGTTCTACGACCGCCACGCCACGGGAGAGGTGATCTCGCGGGCCACGAACGACATCTACCCGGTGCGCTACTTCATCGGTTGGGGTGTCGTGCAGGCAATTCAGAGCGTGATGATGCTGGTCGGCGCCACGATCGTGCTGACGTCAGTCAACGCCCGGCTGACGCTCTACGCCGCGCTCGCGATGCCCCCGATCGCGGTGCTGACATATGTTTTCGCACACAAGGTGTTCCCGATCTCGCGTGTCGTCCAGGCAAAGAAGGGCCACCTGACGGAGGCAACGGACGAGGCGGTCGTCGGGATCGAGATGGTGCAGGCGTTCGGCCGCGAGGACGATGTTCGCGAGCGTTTCGGCGGCCGTGCCGAGGCAGTGCGCCACGAGACGATGCGGCAGGCGGGCATCGAGGCGCGCTTCCTGCCGGGGCTGATCTTCCTGCCCTCGCTCGGCATCGCCGCCGTCCTCTACTTCGGCGGGCGCGAAGCGATCGACGGGACGCTGACGATCGGCGAGTTCACGCTGTTCATCACCCTCTTGCTGCAGCTGGTCTGGCCGCTCGAGGCGCTCGGCTGGATCATCAACCTGGGCCAGAGAGCGACGGCGGCCGCGTCGCGGTCGTTCGCCTGGCTCGACTCGATCGAACCGCTTGCCGAACCGTCGCAGCCGGCGCGGCTCCCGGACGGGCCGCTGACGATCCGGATGGAGAACGTCCACTTCAGCTACGGCACCGGCAGCGAGGTGCTCTCGGGCGTAGACCTCGACGTCGCCCCCGGCGAGATCGTCGCGGTCTGCGGTGCCACCGGCGCCGGGAAAACGTCCCTCCTGAACCTGCTGCCCCGCTTCTACGACCCGACCGCCGGGCGGGTACTGATCGGCGGAGTCGACAGCCGCGACGTCGCACTCGCCGACCTGCGCCGGTCGGTTGCGCTCGTGACCCAGAAAGCCGTGCTGTTCTCGGTGCCGCTACGCGACAACCTGCTCGCCGCCCGACCGGACGCCGACTGGACAGACGTACTGGCCGCCTGCGAGGCGGCCGGTGTGGCCGGGTTCGTCGACGGACTGCCGGACGGCTACGACACGCTCATCGGCGAGCGTGGCGTCAACCTCTCGGGAGGACAGCGGCAACGCGTTGCCCTCGCGCGAGCGCTCATTGCGCGGGCCCGCGTGATCGTGTTGGACGACCCGATGTCAGCCGTCGACACCGAGACCGAGCGCCACCTCGTGGCAACCCTCCGTCCGGCAGTGGCGGGACGCACCGTGCTGATCGCCGGCCAGCGACTCTCGACGATCCTCGTGGCCGACCGCGCGATCGTGCTACGGGACGGCCGCGTCGTCGAAAGCGGACTACCGCGAGACCTGATCCGCCTCGGTGGCGCCTTTGCCGACCTGTTCGGGGACGAAGCCCTTGCCGCGTAGATGGAATCAACCATCGGCCAAGCGCACCGGCCTATCGCGTCTCGGGCGCTACACCGTGGGCCGCCGCAAGCGACTCGGCCTCGTCATGGTCATCGCCGCGATGTTCGCCGCCGCTCCCGTCCTTGGCTGGTTGATCGTCGGCGACGCGATCGACAACGGCATCAAGGCGTCCGACCCGAGCCGGCTCGCGCTCGACGTCGCGGTCTACATCGCCGTCGGACTGGCCGCCTGGCTGCTCGGGACGACAACGTGGCTGATGCTGGCCGGGATCGGCCAGCAGATCGTGCTCGACCTGCGCCGCGACCTCTTCGAGCACCTCACCTCACTGTCGCTCCGCTACTTCTCCCAGCAGAAGGCGGGATGGATCATCGCCCGGCTGACGAGCGACGTCGACGCACTCTCCGAAGTGCTGAATCAGGGCCTGACGACGCTCGTCGTCAACTCGATGACGCTCGTCGCGGCGATCGGGGGGTTGTTCCTGCTCGACTGGCGCCTCGGCGTTGTCGCGCTCATCGTCTTGCCGCCGGGCATCATCGTTACCCGGTGGTTCCAGACCGCGTCGCATACGGCGTTCGCCGATGTGCGCACGCGGATAGCCGCCGTCACGGCCCAGCTCGCAGAGTCGGTTTCGGGCATGGCCGTTGTCCAGGCCTTCAACCGTGAGCGCGCCTTCCAGACCGAGTTCGGTGACCTGAACGAGGCGAATCGGGTCTCGAACGTCTACGCGCAGAAGCTCTCGTCGGTCTTCTTCCCTGCAATCGAGCTCCTCGGTGTGATTGCGACCGTGATGGTGCTCTTCGCCGGCGCGAAGCTGATCGACGGCGGCTCGCTCGAGATCGGCACTCTGATCGCAGCCATCGGCATGCTCCAGCTTGTCTTCCAGCCGCTACAAGAGCTGTCGGAGCTGTACGGACAAGTGCAGGCCGCGAGTGCTGCGATGACCAAGATCTCGACGGTGCTCGACGCGGAGCAGGACATCACGGATCGCGAAGGCGCACCCGAGATCGGACGGATCGCAGGTCACTTGCAGCTCGACAATGTCGTGTTTGCCTACGGCGACGAGCCGGTTATCCACGGGATCTCGATCGACGTGCCCGAAGGAGGGTGCGTCGCGCTCGTCGGCGAGTCGGGCGGCGGCAAGTCGACGACCGCGAAGCTGA
>Ga0315273_10010180_pt1 | contig 11973 bp, 10 predicted proteins | sample YL17G02_0_MG_FD_205753 | JGI IMG/M metagenome (GOLD analysis project Ga0315273, IMG submission 205753) | Sediment microbial communities from Yellowstone Lake, YNP, Wyoming, USA - YL17G02_0 | ecosystem: Environmental > Aquatic > Freshwater > Lake > Sediment | place: USA: Wyoming | collected... | reverse complement strand
CTGAAGGGGCGTACTAGACCGCGCGGTTTTGCCGCGTTAGTACGCCCTTTCAGGGCTGAAAGGCGGGTTTGGCATCTCTCCCCAGGGCTTCGCCCTGGGCTGGTATAGTACGCACCTTTGGTGCGCAGACACGGAACAGGAGCCCCATAGCTGGGGGCCAGACTCGAAGATGGCTATCGGTTCCGGGCCATCGGGGGGCGACGGAAGAAGGTTACGGGTGCCAGGTTCCAGGGGGCTGAGGAAGCTCGTTCCAGGCATCAGGTGTTGTCCTGCCCCGAAACCTGCAATCCGGAACCCGGCACCTCGCTTGGCCCCAGCACCCGAAAACCGATAACCGACAACCGGTAACCGCTCCTGACCGCGGCTAGCCCTCGGCGGGCTGGGCCAGGGCATGGGCGAGGGAGCGGGTGGCGGGGTAGAGCTGGGTGAAGAGAGCGTACAGCTCATCGTAGCGGGCGGAGCGAGATTCGTCGGGCTCGACGGCCTGCGTGCGGTTCGAGGCGCGGGCGACTTCGGCCACGGCCTCGAAGGAGGGGAAGATCCCAGCCCCGAGTCCGCCCAGGAGCGCCGCGCCGAGCGAGCTGGTTTCCTGGAATTCGAGGACGGCGAGGCGCTTGCGGAGCACGTCGGCCTTGATCTGGTTCCAGAACGCGTTGCGCGTGCCGCCGCCGACGGCCCGGATCTCGGCCACCGGCGCCCCGACGACGCTTTCGAGCGACTCGATGACCTGTCGGAGGCCGAAGGCCGTGCCTTCGAGCACCGCGCGGGCCAGGTCGCCCCGCGTCGTGGTCGAGGACAGGCCGAAGAAGATGCCGCGCGCCTGCGGATCCCAGATCGGCGTCCGCTCGCCCTGTAGGTAGGGGACGAAGAGGAGCCGGCCACTGCCCAGGGGCGACTTTTCGGCGAGATGGGTCATGGCCCGCACGCCCTCGTGCCCGCTCTGCCCGAGGAACTCGCGGAGGAACCACTCGACGGAGACGCCGCTGGAGGTCGTCGTCCCAATCGGGAGCCATTGCCCGTGCGGGACGTAGGCCGAGTTCACCCAGCGTCGGTCGGGCGTCGGCGCCCGCAGCGGCACGGCGACGCAGTCCGTCGAGCCGGCCACGTAGACCACGGTAGCGAGGGACGAGGCCGGAGGGGCGAGGCCAAGGGGAGAGGAAGGGGCGAGGCCAGAGGGGCGAGGGCCGAGGGCTTCCTGATCTTGGTTCTCCCTCGTCCCTCGCCCCCCGCCCTTCGCCCCTTGGGGAGGGGAGGCCGAAGAATCCGCGGAATACCCTCCCGAAGGTGCTATTCGTGAATAGCCTTCGGGAGGGGCGGTGGCTCCGACGCCGACCGCCGAGGCGGGCACGTCGCCGCAGCCGCAGACGACCGGTGTGCCCGCCTGGAGGCCGGTCTCCGCCGCGGCGGCGCGGGTCACCGTGCCCAGGACCTGCGCGGCGCCGGCGACGCGGGGCAGACGTGCTCCGTCGAGGCCGAGCCGGGCACACAGGCCCGCGTGCCACTGCCAGGGGTCGCGGATGTCGACCAGGCCCGAGAGCGCGACCATCGTCGGGTCGGTGGCGAACTCGCCGGTCAGCCGCGCGGAGATGGCCGTGTTGGCGAAGCCGAAGGCGTGGGCGTTGCGGTAGGTCTCGGGCTGCTCGTCGCGGATCCAGGCGAGGCTGGTCGCCGCACAGGTTCCCGGGACGAGGACGTTGCCGATGAGCGACTGGTATTCCGCCCTGGGGATGGCTTTCTCGATCGCGGCGGCTTGGGCGAGGCTGCGGCGGTCGCAGTAGAGGAGGGCGGGATAGAGGGCGCGGCCCGCGCGGTCGAGCGGCACGACGCACGGGAAGAGGACGCTGATGCCGACGGCGGCGATATCGCTGGGCCGGACGCCGGCCTCGTCGCACGCTTGGCGGAGCGAAGCCAGGACGCCCTGCCACCAGCGTTCGGGGTCGCACTGCACCCAGCCGGGCTGCGGGCAGTCGTTCTCGTGGAGGGCGCGGCCGAGGCCGATGAGATGCCCGTCCCCGTCCACGATGCCGGCTTTCACGCCGGACGTTCCAATGTCGAGACCGAGGAGCAGTTCGGGCATGCTACGCTCTTCTCACAACCAGACAAACCAGGATGGCTGCCCGCGAAACACGCGGAAAAACGCGAAAGAAGGACTGGAGGAAGAACTCAGTCCACCGATTTCACAGATTCCCCACCGCGGCGAAGCCGCGGTCCGCCGTACGGCCGAAAGAATCTGGCAAGGGAATGGGGGGCAAGGGAATAAGAAAAGACAGGAAGGCATGAGGGTGGAAGCCAAGAAGTTGCCTGGCGGGCCTTCGGTTTTCGGTCTCAACCCTCTATTCATGTTTTTCTCTCCCATTCCTTTTCTCTTCTTTCGCGTCCTTTCGCGTGTTTCGCGGGCGAATCTCTTACGCTTCCTCTTCGGTGATTGCGATCTTCCAGACCCCCTTGGCTCGGCTATCGAGCATGCGGATGCCTTCTTCGACGCGGTCGAGCGGGAGACGGTGGCTGAGGATGGGCTTGATCCTCACCTTGCCCTGGCTCATGAGCTTGAGGGCGACAGGGAAGTCGTGGCAGAAGCCGAGCGTGCCGAGGACGGTCAGCTCGTCGAGCGTCACGGACGTGAGGTTGAAGGCGTCGGTGGCGTTGCCCGACCAGCCGATGAGCAGGATCGTGCCGCCGCGCTTGACCAGCCCGATGGTCTCGGCGAGGGTTTCCGGCTCGCCGACAGCCTCGATCACGCAGTCGGCGCCGACGCCGCCGCTCAACTCCTTCACGCGGGCCTCGAGGTCCTCGCGCTTCGGGTTGAGCGTGTGGTGGACGCCGAGCTTCTTCGCCACCTTGAGCTTGAAGTCCTCGGGGTCGGCGATGAGCACCTGGGCGCCCTTGTTGAGCGCGTGCTGCATGGCCAGAACGCCGATCGTGCCGCAGCCGATGATGACCACGAAGTCGCCCAGGCGGAGATTGCACCGCTCGACGGCGTGGAGCGAGCCGGAGGCCGGCTCCGCGATGGCGGCCTCGGCGAACGAGAGCCCGGCGGGGATCCGGTGCAGGAAGCCTGCCTCGGCGATGACGTACTCCGCCATTGACCCGGGCACCTGGTGGCCCGTGATCTTGAGGTCCACGCAAAGGTTGTACTTGCTGCAGCGGCACGCGGGACACGTCTTGCAGGTGAAGAACGGCTCGATGGCGACGGCGTCCCCCAGCTTCCAGCCTTCGACGCCTGGCCCCAGCTCGGCGACCAGCCCCGAGCACTCGTGGCCGAGGATGATTGGCCACTTGATCATCGGGTGGTTGCCCGTGTAGCCATCGACGTCGGAGCCGCAAAGCCCCGTCGCCTTGACCGCGACGAGCACCTCGCCCGGCTTCGGCTTCGGGATGGGCACGTCCTGCATGACGATCTTCTCGCGGTCGACGCAGACGGCGGCCCTCATTGTCTTCTTGGCCATAGTGGGTTCGTCTCCTGGTTTGTAGTGCGGCCCTCAGGCCGTCCATGCCTCAGAGACGGGCTGAAGCCCGCACTACAAACAAATGTTGGGGCTTTGGACGGCGTTCGGCCGTCGCTCGGGCTACTGTGGAGCGGCCTGCGGCGTCGAGGGCGCCGAACCGGCCCGCTCGGCCTCCCGCTCCGCGGCTCGACGGATCTCCTGCTCCTGGACGGCCTCGATCCGGGTTCGCAAGCGGTCGACGGTCTCGCGGATCTTCCCGGGCCTCGTGATGACCACGAAATCCCGGCTGCGCGGGCCGTCCTGGAGGCGTATCGTCGTCTTCCTGTAGAGCAGGTACCGCAGCTCCACAATGGCGAACACCGCAAGGAAGATGCCTCCGATGACTTGGCCGACTTCGTCCAACGTAAAGAGGAGGTACCCGGGCACGCCCGTCAGGCAGGCGAACAGGAGCATGCGGCCCCAGGGCCACGTTTTCCAGATGACGAGGCTCCGAATGCCATCGAAGAAGATGCGGTGGACCCGGTCCGTGTAGCCCTCGTTCTCGAGGACCACGACGTGGTCGTCCATGAGCAGGACGCTCTGGCGTCGCGTCCACCCGGCGATGGTCAGATCCGCAGCCATCATTAGCCCCCAGACTGGCTCGCCTCAGAGCCGCGAGAGGAGGTAGATGCCCAGGATGAGCGCGACGATGGAGAAAAGGACGAGGATCACGCCGGCCACGGCGGTCTGGTTCTCGGTGATGACGCGCTGGGCCATGTCGTTCTGGCGCCGCAGCCTGAGGAGTTTGACGAAGTAGTACCACGCGAGCGGCACCGCGATCGGGGCAATGATGAAGAAGAACACGCTGACCAGGAGACAGAGATACAGCCGGCGGTCGGGCCGGTCGAGGTGGCGATCGAAGGCCTGGGTGAGCATCTCCTTGCCGCCGCGGCTGAGGAACTGCGCGCTGTACGTCTTGCCGTCCAGCTCGACGGAGCAGAGCGCGCAAATGAAGTCGCCGGTCCCCTCGCAGACGGCCACCGCGCGCTTGGTCGGATGGTGGACGCACGTCGCGTCGTCGGTGAGCGCTTCCTCCGGCTTGTCGACGCGGCGCGGCAGCGACCGGAAGAGGTAGACCTCGCCCGACCAGCCGCAATAGCAGGAAACGCGTCCATCGCCGCCCGGCTCCAGGCGGCGCACGCAGCTCGGGCATCGAATCTCAGTGACCGGGGCAGCAGCGGCCATGGTCGGGACCTCAGTCCATATTCCTCGTTCGTAATCGTAATCTTAATCGTAATCGTAATCGATCCTTCTTCGCTGGCCGTCGACCCGCAAGAGACCGATTACGATTCAGATTACGATTACGATTACGAAAAGGCCAGGTCGGGCTAGTCCAGCTTGATCACGCGGGTCCCCGCCAAGCGGTCGTGGAGCGCCCGCTGCTGGGCGCGGTCGAAGAGCGCGCAGAGGACGTTCACGATGGCATAGATTCCAACGACCACCTGGAAGGCGGTCGCTGCGCCGGGGGATTCGAGCACGATGAAGAAGGTGATGGGGGTGAGCAGTTGTGGGCCACTGTAGAAGAGGGCGCGAACCAGGGCCTTGGAATAGGTGATGGGGCTGCCATCGAGGTTGACCACCTTGATCTTGCCGGCCATCTTCCCAGGGGTCTGGCCCCTGAGGCCGTGGAAATACGTGAAGTAGGCCAGGCCGAGGATGACGCCGAGCGTGCTGGCCACGGCCTCATCCGCCAGCAGGCTTCGGAGATTCTGGTCCCGCGGGTTGAAGAACGGCGTCCCCAATATCACGAAGTGGAGGAGGAGGCCCACGACGCCCAGCAGCAGGCCGTCGACGAAGATGCAGGCGAAGCGCCGCAAGACGCTGGGCCGCTCCATCTCGCCGGGGAGTCCTTCGCCGCTGCGCAGCCTGCGGAGCAGTTCCTCCTTGCCGGCGGCGCAGACGCGGTGGCCGTCGATCTCGACGATCTCGTCCTCCGGCACCATCTGGCCCGTGATCTCGCACCGCACCAGCTTCCGTTCCTCGCGCGGTTCCTCGGTTCCCATGCCCAAGCCTCCTCGAGTAGGTACGATCGGCCCCTCAAGACAGGGGCAGGATACGCCGGTTTCGTCCCCGCGTCAAGCGCGTCTGACGGCGGGTAAGAGAACTGGATGAATGGACGATTGGATGGATGCAAGACAGAGCAAATCCCTGAGCAGGGAGCCGAGGCCAGGAAGGCCATTTCCCCAATCATCCATCCATCCAATCATCCAATCATCCAATCCTACAATCAATCCTCACCCCGTGAGCGAACTGGCCTGGACGACGAGGGCGAGATTGAGCACGGTCTGCTCGTCGCTGAGGTAGTCGATGTCCTGGGGCAGGGAGTAGCGCTCGCGGAAGTGGGCGGCGGCCTGGCGGAAGAGGTCCTCGCGGACGGCGGGCTGAAGCTCGTCGCGCCGCATCATGAGGTCGAGCATCAGGTCGCGCTCCTCGCGGGTCACGCGGGCCAGGATGCGGTTGCGCACGGCGACGTCGGCCTGGAAGGTGTTGGCTCGGGCGTGGTGGGCGGTGAGGGCCTCGGGCAGGGTGAGCCGCGCGTCGCGGACGACGAGCGTCTCGGCCACCAGGTCGCCCAGCCGGCGGCGCAGCGGGTCGAGAAACGCGACGGCTCCGCCGACCGCCATGGCCATGGGCAGGGTGTCGAGCGGGCGCATCAGGTTCCGCACGAGCACGTCGGGGAAGCTGAGCCGGCCCCCTCGCGCCGAGATGACCCGCAGGCCGAAGAGTCGCTTCCCCGGCGATTGCCCGGCCGACCGCAGCTCGTAGATCGTGTAGTAGCCGAAGTCCAGCGCGAAGATGCCCAGGAAAATGAACGCGACCGCGAACCCGCCGCCCAGGCCGCCGAAGGCGTAGATGATGGCAATCCGCGCCACCATCAGGATGGCCTGGTCCAGCGTCCAGGCCATGGCGCGACTCATCAGGCCGGCCACCTGGTAGTGAAAGTGGACTTGCTCGGGGGTCGTGATTTGGTATCGGGGCATTTCCTGTCCGCCGCGCGTCGAAGAAGAGGATCGATTACGATTAAGATTACGATTACGAGGAAGACGGCCACCACAGAAGGAGCCGAAAATCGTGTTGTCACAGCGGCGTCAGTATACTAAAATGCGGGCATGGATATCAATGCATTTCTCCGCCGACGCAAGCCGCGCTGGGAGCGGCTGACCCGCCTGCTGGATCGGATCGACCAGCGCGGCCTCGGCTCGCTCGAGCCGCCCGAGGTGGACGAACTGTTCGCGCTCTACCGCCTGGTGTCGAGCGATGTGAACCTCGTCCAGACGCGGACGGGCAATCCCGCCCTGCTGGAGTACCTCGAAGGGCTGGTGGGGCGCGCCTACGCGAACCTGGCGGTCCCGAAGGAAGCCCATCCGTTTCGAGGCTGGTGGCAGATCCTTCGCCATCGCTTTCCCGCCATCGTGCGTGCGGAGAAACGCCTCGTCTTCCTGGCGGCCCTGGCCATGCTGGCGGGCACGGCGTTCGGCTTCTGCGCGACCCTGGCGACGCCGCGGCGGGCCGAGGTCTTCCTCCCGGGCGAGCACCTCACGGAGCGGCCCAGCGAGCGCGTCGCCGAACTCGAGCGGATGGAACGCGAGGGGAAGACCCGCATCGAGACGGCGGGCGAGCACGCGACCTTCAGCAGCTTCCTGCTCACGCACAACATTCGCGTGACCGTCTTCGCGTTCGCGCTCGGCTTCACGTTCGGCGTCGGGACCCTCGTGCTCCTCTTCTACAACGGGGCGATGCTCGGCAGTCTGGCGGCGCTCTACCTGGACGATCACGTGATGACCTTTTTCATCGCCTGGGTGGGGCCGCACGGCGTGATCGAGCTGCCGTGCGTCATGCTGGGCGCCATGGCGGGCCTGATGCTCGCGCGGGCGCAATTCCGCCGCGACACCGGGCCGCTCCTCGCTCAGCTCCGGGCAATGCGGCCCGCGCTCGTGGACGTCCTGGTGGGGGTGGCCACGTTCCTGGTGCTGGCGGGGATCATCGAGGGGGGCCTGAGCCAGGTCAACGAGCCGACTATCTCCTACCGCCTGAAGATTGCGGTGGCCGCGGTCCTCTTCGGGGCGTTCATGGCCTACCTCTTCTGGATGCCCGTGAGGGCAGCGAAGGCGGAGCCTGGCTCCTGATCAGGGGCCTCTCTCCCACGGCACACTCCCACCTCCCTCCCGATCTTGCGCCCCTCCAGGGAGGGGCGCAAGATCGACAAGATGGCAGGGATTGGGGATAGGATGGCAGCAATCCCCCAGATATTGGGGCTCGGCCTCGCGCCCATCTTGACCATCGTGAAGGGGGGGCGCAAGATGGTTGAGATGGTCGAGATGGGGGGCCGAACCCGCAGAGACGGGGAAGACCGCTCTCAGAGGAGCTGCCGCGTCTTGATCTCGAGGTAGCGGTTGACGGCGTCGAGGGTGAGGGAGCCGGCGTCGGCTTCGAGGACCTGGACGCCGTGCTTGCGGAGGTCGCGGGAGCGTGCGTCGCGTTCGTCGGCGAGCTGGCGCGCGGCGAGCACGCGGAAGACGCTGTGCCGGTCGGGCGACGGCCCGTCCGCCACGCGGTCGACCAGGACGTCGCGCATGCTGATGACGACGACGACGTGGCGCCGGCTCACCAGTGGAAGGACCGACGCCAGGTCGGTGGCGAGCTGCGGGTCGTTCAGGTCGGTGAAGAGGAAGACCAGGCTGCGGCGCTTCTGGCTGACGCGCAGGGCGTCGACGAGGGCGCTGTAGGACGGGAATACCGGCTCGGGGCCGGCGTCGACGAGGTCTTCCATGATGAGGCGGACGGCCTGCCGGCCGGCCTGGGGCTTGAGGAACAGGTCCACCGTTTCCCGGAACAGGACGAGCCCGACGCGGTCGCTCTGGCGGTTGGCGACGTGGGCCAGGAGCATGGCCGCGTCGACCGCGTAGTCGAGCTGGGTGGCTTCGCCGACGGGGATCCCCATCATGCGGCCGCAGTCGATGCAAAGGAGGACGTCCTGGCTTCGTTCGGGCTGGTGGACGTTGGTGATGGGCTCGCGGCGGCGGGCGGTGGCCTTCCAGTTGATGTGGCGGAAGTCGTCGTCGGACTGGTATTCGCGGAGATGCTCGAACTCGCGGCCGGCCCCGACCTGCCGGCGGCGATGGACGCCGAACTGCGTGAGCGCCCGACGGTGCCGCAGGACGTCGTACTGGTAGAGCCGCTGAAGGTCGGGATAGACCGTCACCGTCTCGTCGGCCGGAAGGTCCCAGCGCCGGTGCGCCCAGCCGGCGGGGAAGGAGACATCCACCTGCGCGGGGGGCACGGCGACGCGTCCCCGCTCGCGGGGCGTCCCCGCGATGCCGATCCGGACGATCTCGCCGGGCTTGACCTCGGTCTCCACCCGCTGCGTCTCCGCCTCGATAGAGGCCGGCCACGGCTGGCGGATGGCGACGACGACGGACCGCCTGCCTCGGTTCTCGATCCGATAGACGAAGTCGGCCTGGCGGTTGAGCTGGTAGCGCTTCCAGCCGTCGCGCTGCACCTCGACGGGCAGCCGAGCCAGCCGACGCCCGCCGACCAGGCAAGCCACCACGACCACGAGGTCCCCGGCGATGACCGCGTAGAGCAGCCGCGGCTCCACCACGACGCCGACCAGGATCAGCGCCAGGAGCAGGCCGACGACCAAGGCGGGGCGCCCGGGGACCGTCATCGCGGCACCTCGATCTTGTCGAGAATCGACTGGAGCACCTCGTCCACCGTCGTGCCCTGGATCTCGGCGTCGGCGGTCAGCGTGATGCGGTGGGCCAGGACGGGGCGGACCGTTGCCACCACGTCGTCGGGCGTCACGAAGTCGCGTCCCTGGAGCAGTGCTCGCCCCTTGCTCGTCAGGAGCAGGAAGATCGAGCCGCGCGGCCCGGCGCCCAGGAGGATGGCCTCGTGCTCGCGCGTCGAGCGGACGATCTTGAGGACGTAGTCCATCACGCCGCGCTCGACCCGCACGTGGCGGAGCGCCGCCTGGGCCTCGACCAAGCTGGCGACGGTGAAGACGGGCTCGATCGTGCCCGGCACAAGCCGGTCGGGCGGCCGGCCGCCGTCGAAGGCCTGGAGGATTCTCCGCTCGGCCTCCTCGGGCGGGTAGTCGATCTTGATCTTCAGGAGGAAGCGGTCCTGCTGCGCCTCGGGCAGCGGGTACGTGCCCTCGAACTCGACCGGGTTCTGCGTCGCGAAGACCGTGAAGACGGGCGAGAGCGGGTAGCGGACGCCGTCGATCGTCACCTGGCGCTCGGCCATGCCTTCGAGGAGCGCGGACTGCGTTTTCGCGGGGGCGCGGTTGATCTCGTCGCCGAGCAGCAGGTCGGTGAAGATCGGTCCCGTGCGCAGCTCGAAGGTGTTCTTCGCCAGGTTGAAGACGTTCGTGCCCACGATGTCGGAGGGCATGATGTCGGGCGTGAATTGGATGCGTTTGGCGTCGCAGGAGAGCCCCATCGCCAGGGCGCGCACGGCCAGCGTCTTCGCCGTCCCTGGGACGCCTTCGAGCAACCCGTGGCCGCCGCAGAGGAGGGTCAGGAGCATCTCGTCGAGGACTCGCTCCTGGCCGATGATGACCCGGCTGAGCTGCTCGCGGAGGCGGCGGAACCGCTCCGCGACGTCTTGCAGGACAGGCTGGGGGTTGATCGGCTCAGGCGGTCTTTCGCCCATGCGGGTTCTCCTTCACGAGGTCGTGCGAGAGCGTGAGAATCTTGGCCAGTTCGGCCGTCCAGAGCGAACGTCGGCCCGCGTGGCCCAGGGCCGCGAGGGCATCGCGGATGCTTTGCACGCGGCGGGCCGCGGCCGGAGGCACTTTCGCCCGCCCGGCCTCCACGTCCTCGGGCGAGCAGCCCAGGGCCTCGGCGACGCGGCGCAGGACCTCGCGGCGGACGCGGCGGACCGCTTCCTCGCGCGAGAGGGCCTGGCGGTAGAGGTAGCCGAGCGTCTCGATCTGCTCGGCGATCGAGCGGCTGCGGCTCACCTCCGGGCGGTCCGGGCGCCGGTGCCCGCGCGTGCTCCACAGGTACAGCCCGAGCACGAAGGCCAGTTGAAAGAGAACGGGCGTCAGCCCGATCTCGCGAATGCACCCGATGAGCGTGTCCTCGTGGCCGATCCCGTGCGACCAGTCGTCCACCAGCACCGGCCCCTGCCCGACCAGATCGAGGATCCACTCCAGGTTCCCGCCCAGGTCCAGCCCGCTGTTGAGGGCGGGCGTGGGCGCGCCGACCACGACGAGCCTCCCCTTCCCGTACCGCGCTTCCGCCGCCACCACGTCCCCGCGCCAGCGGGCCAGCGGCTTCCACGGGAACAGCTCGGCGTGCGGCAGCTTCTCGGGAAGCCGCAGCACCAGGGGATGCCGCAGGCTGGGCCCGACCCAGTCCGCCTCGACCAGCGGGTAGGCCAGCTTGTCTGGAGGAATGCCCTCGGCCTCTTCCTCCTCGAGTTTCCGCGCGGGATCCTGCTGGTCCATCTCCTCGAGAACGATGATGGGAGGTGTCTTCTTCCCGACCTTGGCCGGTTTCTTCGACTCCGCCTTGCTGGGGATCGGCTTCGAGGAGAGTTCCGCCGCGAGCGGCGTCTCTCCGCGGCTGAACTGCACCACGGTGTTGCCCGCGGCGATCCACTCTCTGAGGTCGCCCACGTGGACCTCGTAGCGGGCTCCCCCGGACAGGAGTTGGGCGAGGCCCTGCGGCCGCCTGCACTCGAGCACCTGGATGAGGACGCCGTGCTCGCGCTCGTCGAGGCTCGGGCGCTCGAGCGTCTTGACGGGGATTCCGCGCTCGGCCAGCAGATCGCAGAGGGCCGCGGTGCCGTAGGGGTCGTAGCGGCGGGTGCAGTAGAGCGGGTTGGACTGGCCGCCCCGGCTGGCCGTCTCCGCGAGCCGGTAGAACGCCCAGACTCCGAACGCGACCGCTCCGAGCGCGAGAACGAGGACCACGCGTCTACCCATGGCTCTCCTCCCCCGCCATGAGGCTGCCCATCTGGCTCCGGATGCCGTCGAGCGATGTTCCCGTGGCGGCCTCGAGCCCGTACCACACGCGATCGAACAGATCGGTCAGCGAGGAAAACGTCGCCTTCTGCTCGGCCGGGCCGCGGAAGCCGCGGACATAGGTCCAGTTCGTCCGGTTCCGGCGGAAGTCGATGCGGCTCCGGGCGTGGAGGCCCGCCAGCAGAGCCAGGTAGAGCGCTCGGTAGACGGCGCGGAAATCCCCCTCGCGGGCGAGCCGCTCCGCCTCCTGAAGCCATTGTGGACTGCCCAGAGCGAGCGCGTCGCCCGCCGCCAGGGCCTCCTGGACCTGCTCCCGGCTCAGCACGCGGGCCGGGCGGCCCCGACCCCGGGACTCGCGGATCACCTGGATGATCAGGTACACCACGAAGACCGCCACGACGCCCACAAGGCCATAGCCGAACAGCCGGAGCAGGTCCGGCAGGCCGCTCGAGCCGCCGTCTCCTCCCGATCTCCGGCTTCTCTCGGGGGCCTCTCGATCCGTGCTCCGCCGCA
>Ga0315273_10010178_pt1 | contig 11975 bp, 11 predicted proteins | sample YL17G02_0_MG_FD_205753 | JGI IMG/M metagenome (GOLD analysis project Ga0315273, IMG submission 205753) | Sediment microbial communities from Yellowstone Lake, YNP, Wyoming, USA - YL17G02_0 | ecosystem: Environmental > Aquatic > Freshwater > Lake > Sediment | place: USA: Wyoming | collected... | reverse complement strand
AAGCGCATCGAGGCTACGGTCGATGCCATTTCGCGTCTCTTCGGCCGCAAGGTCACGCTGAAGTGCATCCTCGACGAGAGCGGAAGCACGGAGAGGGCCCGGCACCCGAAGAAGGTGCAGGAGGCGCTGACGACGTTCCCGGGGAGCGAGGTCGAAGAATAGAGAGTTATGAGGCGAGGGGGAGAGGTACAGATCAATAGAGGAGATTCACCATGAGGATTCCGGGGGGTGGAGGGATTCAGCGGCAGTTGATGCGGCAGGTGGAGCAGTTCCAGCAAGATATGCAAGCCGCGCAAGAGGAGTTGGCGAAGATGCGGATCGAGGGGACGGCCGGCGGGGGGGTGGTGAAGGCGGTGGCCAGTGGCTCAGGGGAGCTGCTGGAGCTGACGATCTCGCCTGAGGCGGTTGATCCCAATGATGTGGAGATGCTCCAGGATCTCATCCTGGCAGCTGTGCGAGAGGCGTTGGAGACCGCACGAAAGACCCAGGAAGAGAAGATGGGCGGGCTCACGGGCGGTCTGAACATTCCGGGGCTATTCTAATTGCCGGCGTATCCGCGGCCGCTGGCGCGGCTGATAGAGGAACTTGAGAAGCTGCCAGGGGTGGGGCCGAAAACGGCTCAGCGCCTGGCGCTGCACATGCTGAGCGCCAGCCAGGAGAACGCGGTGGCGCTGGCGGACGCGATAGTTCACGTCAAGGAACGCATCCACAACTGCCCGGTTTGCTTCAACTTCACCGATACCGACCTGTGCTCGATCTGCGCCGATTCGCACCGTGACGAAAGCCTGCTCTGCGTGGTTTCCGACACCCGCGATCTGCTCGCCATGGAACGAGCTGCGGGCTTCCACGGGCACTACCACGTGCTCCAGGGGCTGATTTCGCCCATGGACGGCATCGGGCCGGATTCGCTCAGGATCGCGGAACTGCTGGACCGGGTGCGGGGCGGGAAGATCGCCGAGGTGATCCTGGCGACGAATCCAACGGTGGAGGGGGACGCAACGGCGACGTACATCGCTGGTCTGCTGAAGCCACTGGGGATCACAGTGAGCCGCATTGCCCTTGGGCTGCCTGTGGGGGGCGATCTGGACTATGCTGATGATGTCACGATCGCGCGGTCATTGGAGGGTCGGCGGGAGATGTGAGGGGAAGCGAAGAGGGGAAGAGGCGGTAGGGAAAGACGAGATCGCCACGGGGCGGCGACGAGGGCCGCCCCTCGCAATGACGGAGGGGATCAATCCTGTTCGGCACCCAGCAGGGCTTGCACTTCCTCCCGCAGGAGAGGCAAATGCGTCTCAATCACATCCCAGACCACTTCATGGTCCACCAGGTCATAGCCGTGGATGAGGATATTGCGGAAGGCGATGATGCGAGAGGTGTGAGTAATGTGTTCGGCCACCTGCGGGTCGCCTCTGGCGAGACGATTGAGGGCTTCGCCAATCACTTCGAACTGCCGCTCTACGGCAGAGCGCAGGAGAGGGTCGGCAGCATAGTCGGCCAGTTCCTTGGCGGCGACAAAACCGGCGATAAGTTCGCCGGCCCGTCGCGCATCTTCCAGGAGTTTTCGAGCCTCAAGCCGCATAGAGCACCTGCCGCGTCTGCTCGATGGCACGACGGAAATAGGGATTGGAGATAGCCCGCACCATCACCAGGTCAACGGGACGCTGGAACAGCTCCTGCAGGTCTTCGAGGAGGCCGAAGTAGGCATCGGCGCGTTCGCCGGGCCCCAGCGGACCGAACTCCACCAAGAAGTCCAGGTCGCTGGTCTGAGGGTCGAAGGACCCGCTGGCGGCGGAGCCAAAGATCTCCAGGCGCCGGACGCGGCGTTTCCGGCAGAGGGCAGCGATCTCGCTGCGTTTCGCTTCCAGGAGGGCGGTCATCGTCGCGCGCGATTCCACAGCGAGCGCAACATGTCCTGCGGGCTGCGCACGGGATTGCCGCCGGCCCCGGAGAGGCCGGTCGTCCCAGGTATCGACGTGGAGATCAGAGACGATGATGGTGCGAGGCATGGCCCCCTCCTCGAATGCGGCGGGTCGGTCTCAGGGGATGGGTTCGGGAGGGGGATGGGGTGTCCTGCCGGAGGGGCGGAGAGGAAGTTGGGACAGAAAACGGCAAGACCATCCGCAGATGCCTGCTGATGGACACCGATTGGGCGGGGGGGCGGCAGAGACGCCAGGACAGTTCGTAGGGGAGCCGCTCTGCCGGCTCCCGCGCTATGCGTTACAGGGCATGTAGCGAGGGCGAAGTGGGTCAGGGGCTCCGGGACCAAGATACCGAAGCAACGGAACGCAGCGATCTCGGAGCGGGCTCCCACAGAACGGAGGGGCGTCGGGACTGACCCTCCTTCGCTGAAGCCTCGTAGGGCGTGAGCACCGACGCAACGCTTTCAATGCGTGAGTGGCACGGGCAAGCCCCTGCCCAACGGGAACGGCAACGGCGAGATTGCCACGCTCGGTGCGGCCCTGAAGGGCCGCACCGGCTCGCAATGACAGGCCAGGGTCTCCCACTGAACCGCTTCTCGTCAGCGGGCTTGAGCTCGCTTTGCTTGCGCGACGAGTTGGCGGACTCGCTGTCCCCCTTTGCGGCCGATCTTCTCGTAGAACTGGGGGCCGTGCCGCTTTTTGGTCGTCTCTCCACCTTTGCGCCCGATTGATTCGTAGAACTCGGGGCCGTGCCGGGCTTTGGTCGCGCGACCGCCCTTGCGGCCGGCTTCACGGACCGTCATCGCTCCCTTTTCGCCCATTCCTTGTTACCTCCCGCGAACCCCATGCGTGCGCTTGTCAAGCACGTCATCTGCGGCGTCCGAGAATGGTTTACCATCTCGCGCCGATAGTGAAACCTCATGCAGATAGTGCGCCTGCACAAGGGTCTCTCATCGCGATTATAGTCAGTCCCAGATAGACAAGCAACCAACCGTCAGTGCCTTTTCTCGACAATAGTGGGTTGAACGTCGGTCTCGTCATACATACCGTGTGGAGTTGCGACTGATCTGGAGAGCGATGCCCCCGGGGGCAGTTCAGCCCCTGCCCATATGACGCTGTTCCAGATGGTGGCGCCATCGGGGATGTGGACTCCGGCGGCGACTGAAGTTCCGCCGCCGAGGCTGGCATATGCTCCCACAGTCGCGCCGCGGCCGAGTATGAGGGATGGCTCAAGCCGGGCGGTGTCGGCGATCTCGCAATCGGGTTCGACCCAGATGCCGGGGCGCGTTTCCTGGGCGGGGATGCGCGCGGAGAGCCTGTGCTCGAGGAGGTCGGACTGCGCGGCGAGGTAGTCCTGGATGCTGCCGATGTCGCGCCAGTATCCGGAGAGGCGGAAGCCATAGAACGGGACCTGGGCGGCGACCATGGCGGGGAACGTCTGGAAGCCGAAGTCGTACTTCTGATCGGGCGGGATGAAGTCGAAGACGGCTGGCTCGAAGAGATAGATCTGGGTGTTGGCGGCGTTGCTGGGCGCTTGGCCTTGCGGCTTTTCGACGAAGCGCTGGATGCGGCCTTCGGGGTCGGTGACGACGATGCCGAACTGGGAGGTCTCTTCGACTTCGGCGAGGCCGATGGTGGCGATGGACCCTTTGGCGCGATGGAGGGCGAGGAACTGGGTGAGGTCCATGTCGGTGAGGTCGTCGGCGCCGATGACGAGGAAGGTGCCGTCGCCGAAGAAGTCGCGGCAGCGGCGAACGCCTCCGGCTATTCCCCAGAGCCGGTCCTCGTTGGTGTAAGTGAGGTTGACGCCGAAGTCGGAGCCATCGCCGAAGAACTCTTCGATCTGGCGGCCGCGGTAGTGGAGGTTGGCGATGATATCGGTGAAGCCGTGGCGAGCGAGGTGCTCGATGATATAGGCCATCACCGGGCGATTGGCGATAGGGAGGAGGGGCTTGGGGAGGTGGTCGGTGATGGGCCTGAGTCTGTCTCCGAGGCCGGCGGCCAACACCATCGCCTTCATGCCCGGCATGGGGTTACCCGCAGGCCGAGCCCGGCGTGGTGTCCTGCGCTTGGGCTATGGCTCTGGCCAATTGCTCCTGCACGATGGGCTTGGTGAGCACGACGCAGGCGCCTGCTCGGACTGCCTCGTCAACCCTCTCGTCGCCGTAGGCGGTGACGATGATGGTACGCGTCCACTTCTCCGCCATAATGTCCCTGGTGGCCTCGGCGCCGTCCTTGCCGGGCAATCCAATATCCATGAGGATGATATCGGGCTGCAGGGTTCGCGCCTGCTCGACGGCGTCATCTGCATCTCGCGCGGTGCCGACGACGTCACAGCCGATGGCTTGGAGCTGGATTTTCAGGGAGAGCAGGATGACGAATTCATCTTCCACGACCAGCACGCGCGGCCGGTCAGGCTTCTGGCCGCTCTTCCGGTTTCCCGACATGTCGCCTCCACTTCTCGGATACAGGGCCCCCCTGCCGAACTGAGCAGAGGCCGCAGCCCCCTCTATCCCGCCCAATGCGGTTCTGGGTATGTCTTGCTGGTCGTGTCCATTATACCCCAGATTACCCAGCAATATAAGCGGTTGGTCGCAGCGCCGCGATCTTTGGCGGCGGGCACTTGAGTACCTTAGGCGCTTCCTTGGACAGGACCTGTCTCCCGATGATTGAACTCTTCCAGCATGCTTGCCATCAAGAAGACCAGACCTGCGGCCGGGCTCACGCTGATCGCGGATGCGCCGGCGCCCGAACTGGGGCCGCGGGATGTGCTGATCGCGGTGACTCACACCGGGATTTGCGGGACGGATCGGCATATCTACGAATGGGACACCTGGAGCGCGCATCGGGTGCCGGTTGGCATTACTATCGGGCACGAGTTCGTGGGGCGGGTGGCCGCGGTGGGCAGCGACGTCGTCCGCGTGCAGCCCGGCCAGCGCGTCAGCGGGGAAGGACACATCGGCGACGGGGTCTGCGAGCCATGCCGCACAGGGAATGCGCACATCTGCGAGCGGGTGCAGATCATTGGCGTGGACCGTGACGGATGCTTCGCTCAGTACCTCGCTCTGCCGGAGGAGAACATCTGGCCGGTCCACCCGGACATACCGGACGAGATCGCGGCTATTCTCGATCCCATCGGCAATGCTATGCACACGGTCATGGCCGCGGGCGTGAGCGGGCGGAGCGTACTCATCACAGGGGTAGGGATCATCGGGCTGATGGCCGTGGCCATCGCTCGCGCGGCGGGCGCGGGAATGATCCTGGTTTCGGATGTCAACCGCCGCCGGCTCGAGCTGGCGCGCCAGTTCGGCGCGGACGTCACCTATCTCGCCAGCGATCCGGGGTGGACTGCGCAGGCGCGCGAGGATACGCATAACCAGGGCCCGCAGGTGCTGCTGGAGATGAGCGGCAGCTCCCGCGCTATCCGCGAGGGCTTGACGGCCCTGCGCAACGGGGGCACCGCGGCACTGCTGGGGACTCCATCCAACCCGGTGGAGATCAACCTATCGAACGACATCATCTTCAAGGGCGCGACCATTCTGGGGATCAACGGCCGCCTGATGTACCAGACGTGGTACCAGGTGGAAAGCTTCCTGCTCTCGCGACGCCTCCACCTCGAGCCGATCATCACCCATCGGATCGAACTGCGCGATTTCGATCGGGGATTCAAGCTGATGCAGACGGGGGAGGCGATCAAGGTGATTATGAGGGTGGAGGAGCAGGAGGGGCGGTAATGCAGATTGGGCGCGGATGCGAGAGGGGCAGGAGGCAAGCTCCTGCCCAACCCATCACACGTTACGCGGCTTCGGCAGCAAGCTACCGAAGCAACGCAAGACGGCGCGGCGTCGGCACTGACCCTCCTTCGCTGAAGCTTCCTGCTTCGCACGAGGCTACGCAGGACAGGTCGTAGGGCTTGGGTACCGACGCAATGGGTAGCTCCTGCCCAACCCATCATCGGATCGAGGTGAATGATGCCGAATGCGGGCTTCGATCAACGGACGCGAGCGCTTCTCGAATCGCTCGTTGATACCGGACAGTACAAGCACCTGCAGCATCTGACGGGGCCGATGGGGCCGGTGGTCACTATCGAGGGGCGCGGGGATGTGATCTGTTTATGCTCGAACAACTACCTCGGCCTGGCGGCACATCCCGAGGTGATGCAGGCGGGCATCGATGGCATTCACCAGTATGGCGCGGGGACGGCATCGGTGCGGTTCATCTGCGGCACGCTGGTGTGTCACCGACAGGTGGAAGAGGCCGTCGCGCGTTTTGTCGGCACGCCGGCGGCGCTCACCTATGTGAGTTGTTGGAATGCCAACGAGGCGCTGATCCCGACGGTCGCGGGTGATGACGATGTCATCATCTCCGATGAACTGAATCACGCATCGATCATCGACGCCGGCCGGCTGGTGCGGAAGGCCGAGCGCGCGATCTTCAAGCACAGCGACATGGAGGAGCTGGAGGCGAAGCTGAAGCAGCACGCGGAGAAGGTGTGCCGCTGGGTGGTCACCGACGGCGTCTTCAGCATGGAGGGTGACACCGCGAATCTGCCGGCGATGCATGATCTCTGCCGGCGATATGACGCGATGCTGATCGTGGACGATTCCCACGGCATGGGGGTGCTGGGGAAGGGCGGACGGGGCACGCCTGAGCATTTCGGCCTGCTGGGCCAGGTGGATATGCTGACCGGCACGCTAGGCAAGGCGCTGGGAGGTGCGGCGGGAGGTTACGTCGCCGCGTCGGAGCACCTGGTGGACTTGCTGGTGCAGCGCAGCCGCCCGAGCTTGTTCTCGAACGCGCTGCCGGCGACTACGGCGTGCAGCGCGCGCACGGCCATCGAGATCATCGAGCGCGAGCCGGAACTGGTGGAGCGACTGCATCGCAATGTGAAGCAGATGCGGGATGGTCTGCGCGGCCTGGGATTTCAGGCGACTGACTCGCCTTCGGCCATCATCCCGATCATCATCGGCGATACCGCGGAAGCGATCGCGAAGAGCCAGCGGCTGCTCGAACTTGGCGTGTGGGTCGTCGGGTTCGGTTTTCCCGTCGTGCCCCAAGGCCAGGCGCGGCTGCGGGTGCAGGTGTCGGCCGCGCTGGAGGGGTGGCATATCGAGAAGGCGCTGGAGGCGTTCGGGAGGTTGTGAGGGAGGAGGCGAAGAGTCGGAGGGAACAGCGAGCAAGTTTTTCCGTGTGCAGCCGGGGGCAACGGGAGGAAGCGTGCCTGTCGCTCCGAACCTATCGGGAAGCCTGATCGGGAGGCTTTCATGCCCCTTGTTCATCGCAATTCCTTGGTGGCTACCCTCGACGCATTGGACGACGCTCTTTTCTTCGACCGCCCTCTTTCCGCCGCCCAGCGCGACCAGATTTCGGAGTGGATCATCAGCCGACTGGGACAGCCTGGTTCATACCGCGGGATGCCCGCGCCGACGCCGGAGGATTTCAAGACGAGCGCGCAGGTGTTCACCGGCGAATGGGTCCGCTCGGGAGCGGGGCTTGGCCACGTGCTCGGCGAGGAGGCCTGCCGAGCGCTGATCCTGCTCAAGTCCCAGAAGCCGGAGGTGAAGGCTGCCCTGAAGTCGGCGAGCGCGGAGATGATCCGGGGACTGGCCGAGGACGAATCGCGCGGTGGGAATGCGGGGCTCTACTGCTGCCGCCGGTGCAGCGTAGCGCTGTGGCGGCATCTGGCTGCGGGTGGGCTGAAGAACGCGGAGCGCCGGCTTGCCGCCGGGATCAGAGTGCTGAAGGCGAGCCGCGGAGAGAACAGCCGCTGGAACACGTTCCCATTTTACTACACCGTGCTCGCGCTGAACGATGTCGGTCTGCCATCCGCGCGTGCGGAGCTTCGCTTCGCCGCGCGCGCGCTGGAGCGAGCGGTCCGGCGGCCGGCGTCGGGGGATAAGTACGACGTGCGGCGGCGGGCGCTAATCGAGCGGGTGCTGGCGAAAGTGTAGGGCGGAGGACGAAAAGTCGAGGAGTCGAGAAGGCGAAGAGGCGGAAGGGAACGGCGGGAAACGGCACCTCAGCGCTGCGACGCATCGCTGAGCCACAGGCGGGACGCCTGTGCCACCGGAAGTGCGCGCAGACGAGGTGCTGGCTACAGCAACTGCCCCTTCACGTCCCAGGAAAGGGCGTCGGGGGAGGGGCGGGACTTGAGGACGGTTTTCTTCTTCCCGGTGGGCTGCTGGGCAGCGCGCGGTTTGGGTGACTTGCCGCCGCGGCCGGTGGGCTTCGCGGTGGGGCGCGGGGTGGTGCGCTTGTAGTTGTCGGGGCCGATATTGTAGCCCATGTTGACCCCGCCGCAGCTCGGCATCCACATCTTCACAGTCTCGAGGCCGCCCTCGACGTCGCGCTTGCGCTCGATGGTCTGGACGCGCGACACGCCGGGCAGGGTGCGGGCGACTTTCACTTTGGACGCGGGGTAGCGGTTCATCAGGTAATCCAGGTCCACTTGCTCGCCGTCGTACTTCACCAGCTTCGCCAGCGCCACCATTCTGAATAGGCCTTCGAGTTCCTGATAGATCGGGCGCGCGCCAGCGATGTCATCGTAGTGCGCGCTGAATCCCTCGGCGAACCGCAGCGCCTCCGGGTCGGGCCGGCGCAGGCCGGTGAGGCCTTCGGCGGTGAGGTGCTGCTCTTCGGTGAGCAGCGTGACCGGGCAGCGCTCGATCGCAGTGACACCATCCTGCTCGCGGAACTGCGCTTTGCCGGGGCAGAACCAGAACCGGTTGAGCGAAGTCCGCGTGTCGCGGGGCGCGCTGCCGGTCTTCAGTTCGACGCTGATCCGGGCGTATCGGATATCGCCGAGGCTGGCAAACCCGGGGACTTGCATCTGGATCGAGCCGTCGGCGAGGCGCTTCATCAGGTAGTCGGCATCGACCATCACCTTTGCGAACCGGCTATCGAATGGCACGCCCATGACGCGCACGCGCTGGGGCTGGTCGCATATGTCGCACCACTGATCCATGGTCTCGTCGCTGACGTCGATCTGCGCGAGGTCGCTGAGCTGCTGCACCACGGCCGGGTCGGGGTCGATGGAGCACCCCGGGTCCTCGTAGTAGATGGTGTGTCCGCGGCGGGTCGTGTACTTGAACCAGGCGCTGCGGAATGCGACCGCGAGATCGTCGATATGGAGCGCGGGCGCGCCCCGCTCGACCTCGCCCAGCACGATGAGGTCGCGGGTCTTCTCATCCACGAGGTAGCCGGTGATGCGGGTGATGCCGGCCAGCTCCATCACCTCGCGGGGCTGGTCGCCGCGCGCGACGGCGGTCTTGAGCCGCGCCTGCAGGACGCGCAAGGAGAGGGCGCGGGTGGCCGACGAATCGGCATGGGCGAACGTGAGGGCACAGGCGAGAAGTGCGAAAAGGCACATGGAAACGGAAGCAGCGCGTCTCATCGGTCCGGCGTCCCCTGTCGAAGAAGTGCGAGCCGCCGCGCTCGCCAGAGGGGTTATACCACGACAGTCGGCAGGTTACCAACCTGCCCCACGGGCGGGTGTGACCGGATTGTCTGGGTGCAGGTGTTCCCGATGGGGAGGGAGTCACCTCCCTCCGGTCGGCTCCGCAGGTCTTGATCCCTCGCATAGCTCGCCCCTTCGGGTGGCAGGTCGCTCGGGATGACAGCATTGTGCTTTCTTGGCAGTCTGCTCGGCAGGGCGCGGAACCCGCATGCGGTCGAACACGACGGCCGCGGCGTGGCCGTGCTGGTGCCACCAGCCCAGCGCTTCGGCGGCTTGGCGTGTCAGGTCGCGGGCAACGTCGGTCATGTCATTGCAGCAGGCCGAATGCGCGGCTGATATAGACGGCCATCTGGTCTCGGGCGCAGGCGTACTCGGGATGGTAGAGGCCGTCGGGATAGCCGGCCGCGATGGCGCGGGAGGCGATGAACTCGACGTGCTTGTAGCACCAGGCCCAGCCTCCGGCTGATGTCACGTCCGGGAATGTCGGCCGGAACGGTGGCGTGAAGCTCGCCAGCCCGGCCTCGCCGGTGGGAGTGACGATCGCCCTAGCGACAAAGACGGCCATCTGCCCCCGGTCAACCACGTTCTCAGGTTGGTAGGTTCCGTCCGGGTAGCCGGTGGCAATCTGGTTCGCATTCACGTACTCGATGTACTTGCTTGCCCAGTGGGTCGGCGGCACGTCCACGAAGGTGGCCTGCGCGGGGCCGGACGGCACATTGGCGTCGCCACCTGCGATGGCGCGGGAGATGTAGACGGCCATCTGGTCCCGCGTCACGGGCACCGACGGCATGTAGCGCCCGTCGGGATAGCCACCGACGATGCCCGCGCTGTAGCACGCATACACCTCGTTCGCCGCCCACGAGTCCGCTGACACGTCAGCGAAGTCGTGAGCCACGATGGCGACGCTGCCGACGCCCGCGACACCGGCGTCGCCGTCGCACCTCGCGGTCGCGGTCAGTGTGATGGTGATGTCAACTCCGGCCGGGGCTGTGTAGGTGACGTTCTGAGCTGTAGCGCTGGGCGAGAACGCGCCTCCCGCGCCGCCGTCGCTCCATTCCCAGGAGGTGATCTGGCGGCCGCCGGTATCGCTGGCCTCGGCGGTCAGCGCGACTGTGCCGCCGGAGCGAATGCGGGTAGGCTGCGCTGTCACCGTCACCTGGACCGGGCGCGGCTGCGCCTCCTCCATCACCGTCAGCCCTGCTGTTGCCGTGAGCGATGGCGAGCCCAGGCATGTCGCCGTGACGGTGAGATTCCGCGCGGCGGGGGTGTCGCCGGCGTTGCCCGGGGCGGTGTAGATCGGGCTCTGCGCCTGGGCGCTGGGTGAGAACACGCCCCCCGCGCCGCCGTCGCTCCAGGACCATGCCACCTGATGGAGACGGCTGTCATACGGGGTCGCCCGAAGCCGCGTCGAGCCCATCTCCGCGATGGTCGGCAGGTCAGCCACTGCGGAGACCGTGAGGGTGTGCTCATCAGAGATGAAGCACCCGTAGATGTCGGTGTTGGTGGCGCCTGCGTTGCGGTCGTCCTCCCAGACGACGATGTTGCCCGAGATCGCAGGCCGCTTCTGGCTCCCCTCTGCGCGGCAGAGAGCGAACTCCTCATGTGTGCGCGGATTGCTGCCATAGATATCGGCGTTCGATCCATCGCCGGGGTCGTTCCGGTAGTCCTCCCACACGACGACGTCGCCGAAGATCGCGGGGCGCCGCTGGCTGCCGGCCGCGGTGCAGATCGGGAAAGTCTCGCCGGTGAGCATATTGCGGCCGTAGATATCGGAGTTCGAGCCGTCGCCAGGGTCGTTGCGGTAGTCAGTCCAGACCACCACGTCGCCGTACACGGCCGGCTCGGTCTCCTTATAGCCGTCGGCGGCGATGACGACCTCGCGGCCGGCGAGGAGATCGAAGCCGTAGATGTCGCTGTTCGTGAACCCCCCCGCATCGTTGCGGAAGTCGGTCCAGACGATCCAGCGGCCGTCGATGGCGGGGGAGTACTGGCTGCTCCTGGCGGTGCAGACCGGGAACTCCTGATGGGTCAGCAGGTTGTACCCGTAGAGGTCAACATTCGTGCCGTTGCCGGGGTCATTGCGCATGTCCTCCCAGACCACGATGCCGGAGCCAATGGCGGGGTTGTTCTGCTCATCGGGCACGGTCTGGACGACGAACTCCGTCCCTGCGGCGAGGTCATAGCCGATGATGTCGGCGCACGTGGTCTGATCGCGGTAGTCCTGCCACACGACGAGCTGATCGCGCACAGCGGGGTACCACTGGCCGGCGGTCGCGGTGCAGATGGCAAACTCGGACTTCGACGCGAGGTCGTAGCCCCAGACATCGCAAGAGTCCTCCATGGAGCTATTCCGCAGGTCGCTCCAGACGACGATGTTGCCGCTGATATCCGGGCGCCACTGGGTGCCGGGCGCGGTGCAGACGGGGAACTCCCCGTGCGTGGGCTCCGCAACTGCGGGCCGCGCCATCGCCAACGCGGCGGCCGCGATGATGAAGGCGGCAACGGTAAGGCACACTCTCGCGCCGACGGTCCGTCGATTCCCTGCTCCGATCACCCGATTGTCCACTCCATCCCCCCTGGTCCGCGCGGGCGCGAGTTGG